>ENA-UPSA01000166-UPSA01000166.1-bioreactor-metagenome-genome-assembly--contig:-NODE-166-length-106087-cov-99.586417_pt1 | contig 106087 bp, 87 predicted proteins | sample MGYA00238183_ERZ773288 | MGnify/ENA primary metagenome ERZ773288 (study PRJEB29028, sample SAMN07631243) | bioreactor metagenome | isolation source: Switchgrass digestor | place: USA: Dartmouth... | reverse complement strand
CACCGGCAGTTGTCAGATTCATCATATCCGACAGCCGCCGGACCGTCAAGAGAACGCAGGTTAAGAGACGAGATTGCCGCGCTCCGCTGTCGCTGCGCTCGCAATGACATCCATGGTATGGCTCCGCCGGGGTATGACCCTTGTGTCATTGCGAGGAGCAGAGCGACAAAGCAATCTCCGTCGTTTTCGCAACCACCTCCGGGCTTGAATGAAATTGACACACTCCGCTGACGCCGCGCTCGCAATGACAATTTGAGTGTGGCGCCGCGAGTGTTTTATGAGATTCAAAAGAAAAAGCGGCTTTTGAGCCGCTAGAATCGCTGCCTGTTCACCGCCGCTTACGGTCTCTGCCAGAAGATCTGATCATTGATGGTGATGGCCTTTACCTTTCCGGCATCCAGGAGCGCACCCTGAACCATAAAATCGATGCTGTATTTGTTTCTACTGCCACCCGCAGCACTGGATGAAATGTATGGCACCTTCATTCTGGTCCCGTCGTCCATCAGGCAGTATACGTTCGAGTGCTTAAAAGCGGTGTTGATATCTATCTCTGCATCTGAAAAAGCTGTTATCACAAACCCCATCGGGCTGATCCTGATGCTCTCCACAGCAAGGTCCCTTGTTTCGGCTATGGGCCGGAACCCTTCCCTGTATGTGGTCTCGCCGAGTTCTGCCAAACGGGTATCCACCTCAAAGCTCAAGTTAACCGGCATTGGTTCTTCAATAGTGAGACACCCCACCACTGGGTACAGGTGTGCCAAATCCTGCTCATGGATGCCATCAAAATAATAGATCTCATATCCCGTCCTGGAATCTTCGGGTACCCTTACTGTGTTATTGACTTCTGCTTGGTGATGGGTATCGCTTCTGGGATCATATAACGCGGACAGGAATTCCTGCCTTTTTTCCGGAAGGCTCAATTTGCAAACCACGGCAAGCCGGTCATCCACCAGTCCCGCCGCGAAGAAATCAAGATGCATCCCTTCAATCAGGCGACCGGATGCCCGTCCATACAACTCATCCAGGCTGGATTCTTTCTCATCTGCGATGATTGCGCCGTAGTCCTCGGAATAGATGCTGCTGATCGGCCAATCCGCCATATTTTTGTTTGTCGGCATGCGTTCCAGGGAGTTGATGTGAACCGTGAGGACATCGGGCAAGCTCCGGCCCAAATCGGCCTGATAGCAGAGAAAGACCTTCCTGCCGTCTTCCGACAGCCTGCTGGACTGGGAACCCGACATGATGTCACCATAATGGGGTATATCCACGTCAAAAGAGATATTTTGAGGGAGTTTTTCCCCGTCAATCCTTTCCAGGGAAAACATGAGGATCACCGTGCCGCCGCTGCGGGCCGCTTCTTCCAGCGTGACCCTGTAATCACCGGAATACCTTGTTTCACCGATTCGGATGACGGCATTCTCCTGTTCCAATAAGGCGGTGTTGCGGAAAAACAATCCCCAGTAGTTCCGGGTAACGGCAAAAACCCCCAGGCATGTGAGGCAAATGGCCACAACCAAGGGTATGACGGCAGCCTTGCCCAGGCGCTTCTTTTGGGTTTCCGCTCGCGCATAGGACATGGCGCGCTTCTTAATCCTTCTCAGGGATACGCCCCGTGGAATCCGTTCAATTGGGATAATATCCTTATCCATTGCCAGCCTCTCCCTCCTTTAAGATATTTGCCAGTCTCTTTCTGGCCCTGGCCAGCCTGGTGGCCACCGTGTTCCGGTTGAGCCTAAACCTCTCCGCAAGGGATTTCACCTGTTCCGACAGGATGTATCTTCTGATGAACAGTTCCCTGTCCGGCTCACCGAGTGTGCTGATGGCCGCATGGATGGCCTCCCGGGTTTCAAACTGCTCCAGTTCACTGCTGCCGCCTTCCGGGATAATCTCCAAATCAAGGGGCAGCCCGTTGTGATACCGCGTATCCCTCAGCTTGTTTAATGCCATGTTTTTGGCCGTCCTCGCCAGATAGGGCCTCAATGAATCGGATTCCAGGACGATGCTTCCCCTGTTCTGCCAAATCTTTATAAATACGTCCGATGCCACTTCCTCAATATCTTCATGGGAAAGTGCGTTTCCCGCAACCCTGCAGATGATGGCGGTCACATACCTGGAATACCTGTCGATGAGCTTGCCGAAGCTTCTGACATCATTCTGTCCTATCCTGGCAAGAAGCGCTTTGTCATCCACCGAATCACCTCCGCATCATCCTGTCATCCATAAAGACACGGCAAATATCCCGGATATTTCATATATAACAAAAAGAACAGGACGAAAACTGTTCTCAGAAAAACCTTCCCGGTTTGCCTATTCCATTCCGAGACCTGATTCCACCTTCTCTCGCACAATCTTGCGCTTGGCAAGGGTTCTTTGGAACATTTCATCGAACACCCCGGGTAATCTTTCGTCGAAGACCTTCACGCCCTCCTCGGTAATGCCGCCCTTTGTGGCCACCCTTTCGATCATCTTGTCAAAGCCCATGTTCTTTTCAACAAACAGTTTTGCCGTGCCTTGCAGCGTCCTGATGATCATCTCCTCCGCATCTTCCCGGCTCAGCCCGCTTCCCTGCCTCATGGCAGAATCGGCAAGGTTTTTGAAAATGGTTGCAATAAAACCTGGCATGCAGCTTGTCAGCTCAGCTGCCAGTTCAAAAACTTCTTCCCTGACCTTTTTGACAGTGCTGATGCCGCCCAGCAATGTTTCTATGTCCCAGCTTTCCTCCCTGGACACGGCATCGGAATGACAAACCAGGGATATGCCTTCCATTACTTCCGAAATCAGGCTTGGGGTAAGCTTTGTCCCCTTTGCCCCTGAAACCTGCTCGATGAACTTCATAGGCACGCTTCCCGCGATGGATATGATGTTGGTGTCTGGGGTTATGTATGGCTTGATTTCAAGCAGGACTTCCTTTACCTGGAGCGGTTTGACGCAAATGAAGATATATTTCGCCCTGCGGGCTACTTCGCTATTGTCTCCGGTTACATGGATATTGGCCCAGAGTTTTTGAATATCTGCCAGTTTGCCCTGTGTTTTTGTAGATACAATCATCTCATCAGGCCTAATCCGTCCGGAGCGAATTATGGATCCCACCAGCATGCTTCCCATGCTGCCATAACCGATAAAGCCAACCTGAATCATACTCGTCTCATCTCCTTCACATTGAGCGCATACAGAGCATCTTGGGCGTGATTTTAAATTTCAGTAATTATAACAGCATCAGGAAAAACTTTCAATCCGATATAACCTTTTCTCACCGATCCCGTCCCTTCCGAATATGCTGTTATAGGTCTGCGTGTTGGAGAACGCAGCTTTATGTCTGGCAAAGCGCACAGGTTTTGCAGGATGTGACGGGGTATGTCAGGGAAATCTCTCTTTCGCGTCATCATGCTGTGTGTGGGGATCAGCGGTTTCATCATGGTTTCCCTCGGCACTGTCCTGCTGGTTTTGCAATCACCCATGACGATCCTGACCATAGGCCTGATCGTGTTCGGTACGGGGCACCTGGTGGTCCTTGGCTGCCCAAATCCGGAGAAAAGGATCCTGCTATTTATGATCCTGCTGAACCTGGCCACGGTTTTCCTGATCATTTCCGGCCTTGCGGCTTACCTTGAGACCGATGGCTTTTTCAGGGCAGCCGGCATCGCATGCCTTGTCCTGGGCTTATTGATTCATGCCGCTTGCAACATTATTCTCACGGCATGGCTCCTGTCAGGGACCAGTACAGAAAAACCGGAAGGCGAAGGACAAAACTCGGACAGCAAATTGTTTGACAATTATCTTGACGCCCTGATTCAGGCCAAGCTGATCCGGCATAGAAACAAGTTCCGGAAAGATTAAGGGGGTTTGTCTTACACACTCTGCGTGCTTGTCTAATATATTGGTAATGGGATAAGTTATCAGGAGGTGTCGTTATGGATGAAATAAGAAGATCCTGCAAGCGCCCGATCCTCATTGCTTCAGGCATTCTGGGATTCCTGCTGATTGTATTCGGCGTGGTCCTGATTGGCCTGGGCATCACCGGTTTCGACTTCGTTATCATCGGAACCATCATCGCAGGAGTACTTTTGCTTCTGCTTCTGGGCGTTAATCCCTTCCTTCGTGACAAGAGGATACTGTGCATCACCCTTGTGTTGATCGCACTATTCCTGATCATCGGTGGTATTATCGCCCTGCCGGGTGTCATTGGTTTAACCATGATAGGCCTCGGCGTAGTAGCTGCAATTCTGGCGGTACTCTGCTTCAATTGCTTCTAAACAGCGTTGATGCCCCCATACTTCAAGGGTGCTCCGGCACCCTTGAAGCCTTTATTTTTTCATACGCTTTTCAGGCATTCCCCAACATTCTTCGCCCTCTTCAGCGATAAATCTTTTTCATGTTCCATCATTTTCGACGCTGTGTGACATTCATGGCCCGGAATGCAAGCTTCAGACGGTTTCGGGGAATCCTTCAATAGTGTTCCGGATAATTTAAAACTTTATTTTTTGATCCGGATCAAAGAAAAAGGAACCGGTTCCTGGTATGCTGGGTTCAGAGGTTCAAAACAAACGTGTTCAGGGAGGGATTTGTATGACAAACAAAATCTATCAGTTGGAAACCATTTCATGCCCCAGCTGCATCGCCAAAATCGATGGGATGCTGAAAAAAACGGAAGGCATCTTTTCCTCAGAAGTCTTGTTTAACACTTCAAGGGTCAAGGTTTCGTTTGATGAGACCAGGATCACCTCGGAGGAAATCAGGAACAGGATTGGCAAACTGGGATACAAGGTGCTTGGTGAAAAGTAACCGGAGGGAGGTGCCGCCTGTGCCAAGGCTGACAAAGGGTGTAATCGTCCTGATCTCCGGCGTGCTTGTCGCCATTTCACTTCTTTTGAAGGAACTGGTGGGCTACGAAATCATTACGATTGTCTTCATGCTTGCCGCCGCCTGTGTTGCCGGCGTCCCTGTTTTCAAAAAAAACGTGGGCGCCATAAGGTACGGCATTGTCGGGATCGATGCCCTGGTATCCATTGCCGTGATCGGCGCCATCATCATCGGCGAATACTGGGAGGCGGCAGTCGTAACTTTTCTTTTCATACTGGGCGATTATCTGGAAACCCGGACCATCGAAAAAACCCGTTCCTCCATCAAGGCGCTGCTCGATCTGGCCCCCGACAAGGCCAGGGTTAAAAGGAACGGTGTTGAGAAGGAGATCACTCCGGAAGAAGTGGAGCGCGGGGATTTGGTTATCGTAAAACCCGGTGAAAAAATACCGGTGGACGGTATTGTCGTGGAAGGCTCCGCCCATGTCAATCAGGCCGCCATAACCGGGGAGTCCCTTCCCGTAAGCCTTGGCGTAGGCGATACCACCTTCTCGGGAACCATCATTGAATCCGGATACCTGGTCATTCGGGCTGACAGGGTGGGCGAAGACACCACCTTTGCGCGAATTCTGCAAATGGTTGAGGAAGCCCAGGACAGAAAAGCCAAAACGCAGAAATTCCTCGAAAAGTTCTCACGCTGGTATACGCCGGCCATCATTGTGCTTTCCGTCATTGTCTTATTCGTGTCCGGGAATGTGGTGCTGGCTCTGACATTGCTGGTCATCGCGTGTCCAGGCGCGCTGGTCATATCAACCCCTGTTTCCATTGTGGCAGGGATAGGAAATGGCGCTAAGCGCGGCGTACTGATCAAAAGCGGTGAAGTCATGGAGAAGCTTGGTACTGTCAGAGTTATGGCTTTTGACAAGACAGGAACGCTGACGGTGGGCAAGCCAGGCGTCACACGTATCAAGGCCTATGGCATGACCGAAGATCGGCTGTTGCGGATTGCGGCGGTTGGTGAATCCTACTCGGAACATCCACTGGGAAAAGCCATCGTGGCTAAGGCGACCGAAAGGCTTGGCAGTATTCATGAGGTACCCGAGCAGACCGAAATTTTGGCTGGAATGGGACTTAAGTTCAGCCTGAACGGGGTAAATTACTACATAGGAAACCGAAAATTGCTTCAGGATTATGGGATACGCCTGGATGCACACGAAAACGATATCGCCTCTGAAGAAGCCATAGGCAGGACTGTCGTGATTGTCGGTACTAATGACGGCATATGCGGCACCATCTCCATCGCCGACAGGGTCAGAGAGGAAGCCGGGGATCTGATCCCCAGGCTAAAAGCGTTGGGCATTGAAAAGACCGTCATGCTGACCGGCGATAACCGGAGGACTGCAAGGGCCATTGCCGAAGAAATCGGGCTCGATGAGCATTACAGCGAGTTGCTTCCCGAGGATAAGGCAAGAATCCCGGAACATCTGAGGAACAGGTACGGCCTGATTGCGATGGTGGGAGACGGCGTCAACGACGCACCTGCGCTGGCTTCAGCGGATTTGGGCATAGCCATAGGCGGAACAGGATCTGATGTGGCCATGGAAACAGCCGATGTGGTCCTGATGTCTCCGAAGCTGAGCATGCTGACATATGCTGTCGGATTAAGCAGGGCAACGGTGCGTAATATGAAGCAAAATATAACCTTTGCCTTAATGGTTGTCGCTTTATTGCTCGCAGGCGTACTTTTCCAGGCTGTCAACCTGTCCTTTGGGATGCTGGTTCACGAGGCATCGGTTCTCCTGGTCATCATCAACGCCGTAAGGCTCCTTGGCTACGGCAGAAAGGTCACGGCAAGGTCCGGCAGGTCATGACCGGGCACATTCCGGATGAGGGGGCACGCATATGAATTGCTGTTGTCATCACGCACACCATCAGGGCTGCATCGACAGGGTACCCATTTTCAGCAACCTGTCGCCGGAGGAGAAAATGGAGATCGCCCGCATCACTTCGGCCAAAACCTTTCAAAAGGGAGAAATGATTTACTCGGCGGGTGATCCGGGAGGCAAGCTCTACGTTCTACATACGGGTACGGTGAAGATATCCCGGATCAATGCCGGAGGCAAGGAACAGGTGATCCGGGTGGTCGGACCGGGGGATTTCATGGGCGAGCTTTCCCTTTTCAGTTCCGCCCCGCTGTCCGATAATGCGGAGGCGCTGGAAGCCACCACCCTATGCATGATTGACGGAGCCAGGCTCAGGGAACTGATGGCCAAATACACATCCATCGCCTTCAAGATCCTGGAGGAACTGAGCAGACGGCTTGAGAAAGCCGAAAACCTGATCGAATCCATCAGCCTGAACAGCGTCGAGCAGCGGCTTGCCCAGGCGCTGCTGTCCTTGTCCGAAGGCGGCCATGAAGTTGTGCTCTCCATGAAAAAAGGAGACTTGGCCTCACAGTTGGGCATGAGCCAGGAAACCCTGAGCAGGAAGCTTGCGACCTTTCAGGAACAAGGTTTGATAACGCTGATGGGCCACAAAAGGATTGTGATCCGGGACCGGGCCGGGCTTGAAAGGCTTATTGCAGAATAAAAAGGAGGGATTTTTGTGAAGAAGCTGATAAAGAACAACGTATACTGGGTCGGTAAGGTGGACTGGGAACTGAAGACTTTTCATGGTTCCGATTATTCCGTTAACCATGGATCCAGCCAGAACGCCTATTTGATCCAGGAAGAAAAGACAGTACTTATCGATACGGTCTGGAAACCCCATGCCGAAGAGTTTGTGCACAACCTGTCCCAAGAAATTGATCTCAATAAAATCGACTTCATTGTTATCAACCATGGCGAGGTGGACCATAGCGGCGCATTGCCCGCCCTGATGGAAAGAATACCGAATACGCCCATTTACTGTACGGCCAATGCCGTCAAGTCCTTAACGGGACAGTATCATCATCCCGAATGGGATTTCAGGGTGGTTAAAACCGGTGATTCGGTGGACATCGGCAACGGGAAAAAGCTTATTTTCGTAGAAATGCGGATGCTTCATTGGCCCGACAGCATGGCTACCTACATGACCGGCGACAACATCCTGTTCTCCAATGACGCTTTCGGGCAGCATTACGCTGTGGAAGAACTGTTCAACGACAAGGCGGATCCCTGCGAACTGTGGGAAGAGGCCATAAAGTATTATGCCAATATCCTTACACCCTACTCACCCCTGGTAAAAAAGAAGATCGAAGAAATTCAGGCCTTCAATCTTCCCATCGACATCATCGCCACGAGCCATGGCGTTATCTGGCGGGAGAACCCCCTGCAGATCGTGGAGAAATATTACGCCTGGTCACAGGATTACCAGGAAGACCAAATCACCATCGTCTATGACACCATGTGGGAAGGTACCTTGCAGCTCGCCAATCAGATCGGTCGGGAAATCTCCAGGATATCCCCCGATACAAGGGTCAAGGTTTTCAACATATCCAAGTATGACAAGAACGACATTATGACCGAAGTCTTCCGTTCCAGGGCCATCGCGGTTGGCTCCCCCACGGTCGGAAACGGCATTCTCTCATCCGTTGGCGGCTGGCTTGATTTCCTGAAAGAGCTGAAGTTCAAAAACAAGAAAGCGGCTGTTTTCGGCTGCTACGGATGGAGCGGCGAATCCACCAGGATACTCAGGGAGCGCCTGACCGATGCAGGTTTCCAAGTGGTGGAACCTGAGATCAGATGCAACTGGAATCCCACCGAAGAAGACCTGGGTAAGGCCTCAGATATCGCAAAGGTCCTTTGTGAATGACCACACCGAAAGCTCCAGCCTCTCCTGCCGGCCTTTCAGGCGCTATTGGTCATGGCTCCGGTCGATGCCTGCTTTCCGTCCCCCAAAGCTTCTTCCTTTTCGCATAGATATAGCCTATAGCTGAAATGACCAGGGCGCTGACGGCATCCACTATAATGTCCTCCATGGTGTCATTCAGCGCTTCCCGCCCCACCAACGGTGTCCCGTCCTTGAGCATGTATTTCTGCATGTTGAGTCCAAGCGTGGAATCAATCACGTATTCATAGATCTCCCAGACGGCTCCGACGGCCAGGGCGAAGCAAAAAGCAAAAGCCGCTGAGAAAAACGGGCTTAATTGAAGGTTGATTCCCTTGGAATTGTTGAGCATGATGATGATGGTAAATCCCAGCGCACCCAGCATGGCGCCGCTAAAGGCGTGCAGGATGAGATCCCAAAAAGGTATGGCATAATAGAAATTACGCACCTCTCCCAGGTAGATGGCGCAAAAGAGAAAAATAAAATACAGGACATACATGAAATTGGGAATGCCGAGGGACCATTTCCGCTCGATAACGGAGGGCAGCATCATGACCACAAGGCCAAGCGTGCATTGGAGCAGCATCAAGGCATAATCGCCCTTCACATGATCAGGTGTTTCCGGCGCCGAAATCCCTCCGGGCGACAGGATGAACATGACGACTATGTACACGATGGAAGCAATCAGAGAAATAAAAAGCACTGCGCCGGTGACTTTTCTCCAGTTGATTTTCTTCAATGCCTTCAATTTTTGCAATGCATTCCCTCCCGACAACTATTTACATTATATAATATTGTGTCAATATCCCAATAGAAGCGTAAGGTCAGTACACGTCCCATATGCGCGTATCACATATTTACCCAACCCGGCCATATGCTATATTAGCTATCAAATCCGATTGAGGACAGCATGAGAATGAAAGCGGACGCAGTATTTGAAGGTGGCGGTGTGCGCGGCATCGCCTTTGTCGGAGCCGTTTGCTGTTTTGAAGAACACGGCTATAAATGGGAGAAACTCGCCGGAACATCCGCCGGCTCCATAGTTGCCTCCCTTCTGGCTGTTGGTTATTCGGGCAAGGAACTGAAAAAAATCATTGAAACGCTTGATTATTCAAATTTTGCAGATAAGGACTGGATCCAGTCGCTCCCATTGGTGGGAGGTCTCCTGGGACTTCTGGTACGCAAGGGGTTCAACAGTGGTGACTACATGGAACAATGGATCGGCGATTTGCTTCGGGCAAAGGGCAAGACGAAATTCAGGGATGTCAGCGTAAATAATCGATCCAGACTTAAAATCATCGCAGCGGACATTACGCGTAAGGAACTGCTCATCCTGCCGGACGGCCTTGCAAAATACGGGATCAATCCCATGGAATTCGAGATAGCGAAAGCCGTTCGCATGAGCTGCAGCATTCCCTTTTACTTTAGCCCGGTACAGCTGTCCTACCCGGGCGGCAGAAGTCTCGTCGTGGACGGCGGCATATTAAGCAATTTTCCCATCTGGATATTCGATGTCAAAGGGATACCCCGCTGGCCAACCATTGGCTTCAGGCTCTCCGAATGTAAACCACAGCAAAGGGAGCATTGCAGGACAGGTCTACTTACATATGCATTGGACGTAGCTGAAACCATCATGGACCGTAATGACGAGATTTATCTTAGCGATAAGGACGCTGTCAGAACCATCTCAATACCAACTTTCGGCATAAAAGCCACAAAGTTTGATCTGACACGCAAAGAGAGCCAGAGACTGTATGAGAGCGGTTACAGCAAGGCAAAGGAATTCATCGGTTCCTGGAACTTTGAAAACTATGTCCAAAAGTTCAGGAAAAAAGGGCATCGGCGTTAGTCCGGGATGCAACCAGGCTGTCCGTGTAAGGGCAGCCTGGTTGACTGATTGCCTATGGAACCATTTTTTGACTTAAGAAACCTATCATTATTGAATCCGGAATATCTTAATCGCATCCTCCAGCTTGCGGGCATCCGCTTCGAGGACCATCGCCGCTTCACGCAGTCGTTCCACCGCATCGATTTGGTTCTGTGCCGTTGCATTGACTTCCTGGGTGGCCGCAGAGGTTTGCTGCGTTACGGCGGAGATGCTCTGGACCGCATTCAGCGTATCTTCTTTGGCTGTTTCGATGTTCTTCAGGCGTGCCAGGATATCGTTCAGGTTGCTGACCAGATCATTGACGCGGCCGCTGATATTTTTGAAGGCATCGACCGTCTTGTTCAGTGCTTCAATCTGAGAAGCCACAATGCCCTCAGCCTTTTCCGCCGTCTTCACCGTATCCTGATTCATCAAGTCGATAATCTGCACGGTATTCTTGATTTGCTTGGCGGCGTTCATGGTCTGATCCGCCAGCTTCCGAATCTCTTCGGCAACCACAGCAAAACCTCGACCGGCCTCTCCTGCTCTGGCCGCTTCTATGGAAGCATTGAGGGACAGGAGATTGGTTTGTGATGCAATGGAGTCAATGACATTGACAAAGCTTTCAATGGTCTTGGACTTCTCCTTGAACTCACGAATTTTCCGGATAACATCCTGCGTGATCTCGGAGGTTGCCTTAGATTTGTTGCTGAGTTCCCCAATGAGGTACAGGCCTTCATTGGCAACATTCTGGGTGCTGTTGGCGATCTGGCCTATCTCATTGGTATTGCTGTAAACCTGGTTGATCTGGTCGGAAAGATTGGACATCTGATGCAGACACTTTTCCGCATCTTCCGACTGCTGAATCATACCCTGGCCAATCTCATCGATGGCCCTGGAGATGCCCTTGGAAGCTTCAAGCAGTTCGCCGGCCGTACCGGTCAGGCTCTTGGCAGAACTGCTCACGGTGTTGCTGACCCCTTGTACCTCACCAATCAGAACACGCATGTGTTCCACCATATCGGTAATCCCGCTGGACAAAGCGTGGAACTCGTCATTTCGTTTGAGCTGCAGTTTGGTGGTCAGATCGCCCTTTGCAATCTGTGCGATGGACTTACTAAGGGTCTTAATATTCATGGTGATGTCACGGGTGATGAGGATAACAATGAATACGGCGAGCACGCAGGACAGGGTTACAAACAGAACGCTCAAAGCCCTGATACCAGACACCTTGCTGAGGATGGTGCTTTTAGGGATCAGGGCGCAGACCATCCCGTCAACATCCTTGAATTTCCCATACAGGAACAGATAGTCTTTGCCATTGTATTTCTCATAGGAGTAACCGCTGAGTTCCTCGGCAGTCAGTGCGTTCTGGTAATAGGGCAAATCAACGAATACATGCTCAACCCCATCAACGGACAATGTTTCCCTTCCGTCTCCTGTAATGAATCCCAGGATGCTTCCTTCACCCAAATCATACTCCGAAAACATCTTCATAATCTGTTCCCTGGAAACATCGACTATAAAGAAACCCAGGCCATTGCCAAGCTTGCGGACAAGGGAAGTGGCATACTTGTCCGTGCCATAAACCTGTGACCCGGCCGGCATAGCCTCATCCAGAACCGTATGGTAGCCCACCCAGATGTTATGACTCTTCGTTTCCTTGAACTTCTGATTGATTTCGGATTTGGCCACAACATCGTACAGATGATGGTTAATCACCCCGGAGGTAGACATGCAAACGCCGTTATAGCCGATAATATGGATATTGGATATGAAACTGTTGGCAACAACGTTCATGGATATTCTGTCATAGACATCATCATAGGATTTGACGTTGCCCATGGCCTCATCATACTTTTGGTTGAAATAGTTTTTGATGTTGATATCATTCGTAATCTCCATGGCCATTTTGTCGATCAAGTTAAAACCAAAACTCATATAACGGCTGATGGCGTCAATGGTATTATGGGTACTGGCTTCATGGTTGCTGATGATAGCCGCTTCGGCCTTTTTATAGGAAACAACGCCATATACGGCCAGTAAAACAATCGGTACCAACAAACCAATTGAAAGCCGATACTTTATACTGTTCAGCTTATCCCAGACATATCCTTTTTTCTGGCCTGTCGCAGGCTGTTGCCTAGCCATATCAGATTTTCCGGCCGGTGAGGCTTTTTCTGCTACATTGTTTTGGAATGGGCGTTTGGAGGTGAGTTTGCGGAAGATTGCGCTGCACTGTTCTTTAAGTTTTTTCAAAAAACCGAAAGAAGTGAAAGAATGTTGTTTGCCCCAATTCTTTTTCATGGCGACCCCCCACATCATCTTATGACAACTTCCACTAACATTTATTATATACCCATTTATACCATAATACACCCATTAATAGCTAGTTTTTTTGTTTATTATGCTAATAAATGCGATATTCGCAGCATTTGCATTAACTGTTTGTCGAAAAAAGCACTGCCCCGGGGTCATTGCAATCAGGGAGAAGCCATACAGGAACAACATCTCGTAATAATTCCACCCCATGATGGACGGGAACCTCTGGAACAGAATCCACAGACTGGAGTCCCAACATCTGAAACCGTTCGCCCATCGGCATCCGATGCCGGATCAACAGGGTAAGCGGGGTATTGTAAATGGCCTGGAACGGCAAAACTTGATGATAGTTTCCATGTCGGGATTCAACTCCTTCCGTACCCCCCGAAAACCTCAAAAATAAACCATCTTATGATCGGATTACCCGGCGAGTAAATAAAGTAAAGAAGTGATAAAATTATAATATAAATCTCCAATATAAGTCAAACAGTATATCCGATCTGCGGTCTGTGCTATACGAAGGGGTTTCCCCGACCCGTTTAGGGACAACCATAAAAAGAAAACAGCCGAATGTTGTCGGCTGTCACTGGTTTTCTTCTTTAAAAAATGCTTCTATGCGCTTTTGTACGTGGGGAGACAGCTTGTCCTTCAGGGATGTCCTTTCCATGGACTGCTTTTCCCGATAGGTCTGAAGGATCGTTTCATTCGCCCATTCCAATTCCTTTTTCAGATCGTTGGCCGACCAAACGGCACACCCCGCTCCCCGGATGATGACCTGCTGCAAGTTATCCGAAGTAGCCACAGTGATATCATATCTTTTCTGGTTGTCATGGGCAAATTTTTCGATGTACTGGTCCGCCGTTTGGGCTTCGCGGGTATACACCACATGGATGTTATGGTAATCCTGGATCTCCTCCTGATGCCCCTGCACACGGTAAGCATCAAATACGGCGATGATGTGGCAGTTCCGTAGACCTCCATACTTGCACAGTTCATCCAGCAATCTGGTTCTGGCAGCATCGATATTATCTTCCGCCAGTTCTCTGAGTTCGGGCCAGGCGAAAATGATATTATAGCCATCCACAAGAAGATAGGTTTCCTTCGCTTCCCGTGGCGTGCCTACATAAGGGGTAGTCTTGCCTGAAGTTTCAGAAGCGGTCCCGGGTTTGCGCCAAACCGTCTTTTTGCCCTGGTTGGCATAATAAGTTCGTTGGAGGATGCGCTCAACCTCCTCCGGATCAAGCCATTCCTCCCTAGTCTTCTCCAACCGTTCCCCATCGACGTTCTCCGTTGCATTCCTGTCAGGCTTCAGGCAGCTTTCAACATGCATGTAGTTCTTCACTTGATCCCAGCTGACCAGGAAGCTGGTGCCATTGGCGCAAAAAACCGAACCCGTCGGGTTATCCGCGTCCCGTTCGGAATCATACCCTATCGCCCGGATGACTTCTTCCGCGTTATGGCATGGCCCATACCCGGCAATATGGCACATGAGCCGGCCATGCCCCCTGGTATAGGCCGCCACGTCCTTCTGGTAATTTCGCATGGTGATAACCGGGGCTTTTCCTTCCAAAACCGCCGTGCCGTCATGAATGCGGACGATCCGGCATGTACCATGCATCTTCTCAATGTCGGACATGGCACGGCCCACCATCTTCTCAGGCAGTTCCAGTTGAAAGGCGTAATAGGGTTCAAGTAGCACCGATTCAGCTTCCTTAAGCCCCTGGCGTACCGCGCGCCAGGTTGCCTCCCGGAAGTCGCCGCCCTGTGTATGCTTGGGATGGGCTCGGCCAGAGACCAGAGTAATTTTTATATCGGTGATGGGCGAGCCGGTGAGAACGCCCTTGTGCTCTTTCTCTTTCAGATGGGACATGATGAGTTTCTTCCAGTTCCTTGCCAGCACATCATCGCTGCAGTCCACCGCATATTTAAGCCCGCTTCCCGGCTCCCCCGGCTCCAGCAGGAGATGGACCTCGGCATAATGCCGCAGCGGCTCAAAATGACCCACGCCTTCCACCACGTTGGCAATCGTCTCTTTATAAAGAATTCGTCCGGTATCAAAGGTTATTTCATAGCCAAACCTGCTTTGTATAAGGCTTTTAAGAATCTCAAGCTGAACCTCGCCCATGACCTGGACCCGGATCTCCTCCAACTGCTCATCCCATACGATGTGGAGCTCCGGATCCTCTTCTTCCAGCTGGCGCAGCTTGGGCAGCAGGACTTTTGGGTCGCATCCTTCCGGGGGTAGGATCTGATAGGTCAATACAGGCTCCAGGACAGGTCTTCCGGAGGCTTCCTCTGCTCCCAGACCATCCCCCGGCCTGGTTTGCGTAAGGCCGGTAACGGCACACACAGTTCCAGCTTCCGCCTCGCTCACCGCCTGATATTTCTGCCCGGAATAGAGCCTTATCTGGTTCACCTTCTCCTCCCAGACACCATTGCTTATAACATCCCGCACTTTAAGCCTTCCGCCGGTAATCTTCATATGGGTGAGTCGGTTTCCCTGTTCATCCCGGCTGATTTTAAACACCTTGGCCCGAAAATCCCTTGGATATGTCGGGACTTCCGTATACTTCACCAACGCCCGCATAAAGGCCTCTACCCCATCCAGTTTCAGGGCGGAGCCAAAAAAGCAGGGAAAAAGCTTGCGCTCCAGGATGGCCCTTTTTATCTGCCGGGTTTTGATCTGACCGGTTTTAAGATAAGCATCCATAAGGCCTTCGTCGCAAAGGGCCAACTGTTCGTAGAAGCTTTCGGTTCCGGCTTGTCCAAAATCAATGCACCCTTCGCTTAGCTGCCTTTTCAGGGCATGCATCAGTTCATCCCTGTCGGGGCCCTCCTGATCCATTTTGTTGATGAAGATGAAAGCCGGTATTCCGTAAAGCTCCAGCAAGCGCCACAGGGTTTTGGTATGTCCCTGCACGCCGTCAGCCCCGCTCACAACCAGGATGGCATAATCCAGCACCTGGAGCGTCCTCTCCATTTCTGCTGAAAAGTCCACATGCCCCGGGGTGTCCAGCAAGGTAATCTGCGTACCGTCCACTTCGAATATGGCTTGCTTGGAGAAAATGGTGATCCCCCGCGCACGCTCCAGTTCAAAATTATCCAGAAAAGCATCCTTCTTATCCACTCTGCCCAGCTTCCGAATCCTGCCGCTTAAATAAAGCAAGCCCTCCGAGAGGGTTGTTTTGCCGGCATCCACATGTGCCAGTATTCCGATAACCAGTTTGCTCATAACCTGTTTTATCCTTTGCCGTCTGGTATTACGGTAATATATATATCATAACAGCTTGAGCGAAAGCGGACAATTTGCATGTTGTTCCAGACGGACGATAAAGGATTCATTTTACAGGAAGTGAAAATCGATAGGGCATGATTATGCATATGAACACAAACGATGAAAAATGTATAAATCCACGATAATAAGCGTGGCTCTTATAGCAATTTATGTTCTATGGTATACAACAATAAGATATGATATACAGAGGTAAAAAGCCTTTTCCTGGATATGCCTGCACCAGTCTGTGGTTATTGAAGGTGTGACGCTATACGTTCCAACACCTGATTTTTTACAGACAGGTAGAATTCCAGTTCTTTTTTGTCTGAGACCAGTAGTTCAAGATGCCTTATTTGGCCATAAGTGTAACTTAGGTTTTCATCCAATATCGTATCCTGATGGCTGCCTCCAACTTTGAACTTACCCAATGCACTTTTTGTTGTTATCACAAAGCTGTTTTTCTCCATTTCAATCTTCGCCGAAAGGTTGGAAGATGCTTTTTTCTGTAGGAACAGGATATATTCCTCTTCTTCCTGCATCAGAATATATCCTAAAAAAACGTAATACAATTCAGAGTTAAAGATGAAGTACGAAGGTTCATATACATATATGATTTCTCCCTGGTATTTTTCATCACCCGCTATGACGTCTATAACCTTCACCTCGCTCAGAACAGTCATTCTCTGATGGCTCGAAACGCCTGTTTTTCTTACTCTCGCAATAAGGTCAGAGCTGTCGAATAAATGCTCTATGCTGCTAAAGTCAACATCCTGAGTCCTGAAAAACGTATTGCAGCATAAAAATTCGTCTATCTTATCGATTTTATCGACAGTAAAATTTGTGTAGGACAATCTTGTCATAATGCCAGCCAGAACACATATTCCAAGTATGGCTAACCATATGATCAAAAAGCGTTTCTTCATTCTTTATCACATTCTTTCGTTAAGGTTATGACACGTCCCTGTTCCACCTTGTATTTATAATCGGCCAACAGTTCGATATCTTCTTTATTGTGGCTGGCTATAAGGATTGTTGCACCCCGTTCTTTTTCTTCCTTTAAAATATTCCTTATCAAGGTGATACCTTCTTCATCAAGTGCATTGGTAGGTTCGTCAAGAATAATCAGGTTGGGTTTTTCCATGATGGCCTGTGCTATTCCAAGCCGCTGTTTCATACCCATCGAATATTTCTTGTAAGCTCGCTTATCGTCCGGATCTAGGCCTACGCGACGAATAGCGTTTCTGATATCATCATCTGAAATTATATTCTTGATGGCTGCAAGAAATTTTAAATTCCGAAAGCCGGTATAATGCGGCCAGAATCCAACAGAATCAATAATTACACCAAGGCTTTCGGGAAAGGAAATTTCTTTCCCCAATTTTTTACCATAAACATAGATGCTTCCGGATGTGGGCTTAATCAATCCACATATAGCTCTGAACAACATGGTTTTGCCTGAGCCGTTTCTTCCGAAAAAGCCATGGATTTTTCCACGCTCCAGCGATATATTAATATTATTCAGGACCGCATGACCTTTTAGAATCTTGCTGAGACCTGTGATTTCCACTGCGTTCACTTCTTATGCCTCCTTTTCAAAATTGATGACATCTGCATTATTTATGGCTATTAATCCTGCTATCAGAAGAAGTATATCTAAACAGATATGATAAATAGTTGAAAATGAGAGCCGGAAATCTTCGATAAACCCAAATATATGATCACTGTAGAACTTAACGAGTATATCATGGTCATGCCAAACAAGCATGGCATTCGCAATTGGATTTGCTTTTGCAATCAACATACCTGGTGCACTTGCGCCGATAAATGCCGTCGTGCATAGAACCAAGTACAATACATATGTACATAAAAGACCTATATTCGTGGCTAGCCTGAGTACCAGAAGATTAGCGACAAGGATGAAAAAGAAATTGAGCAGCAGCAAAGCAACATATTCCCATACGACAATCAGAAGCAAACCCCTTTCAAAAACAGGTGTTAGGCCTGATAGCACGCAAAAAAGGTACAGAACCATGAATTGAATCAACATAAATACGGCTGTATATAACAATAAATGCATGCTTTTTCCAAAAAACCATTTTCTACGGCTATATTTTCGTGTAAAGACATAAACTGAACAGATCCTGAAATCTTCATACATATATCCCGCCAATAACAGAACAAGCATAAGCTGAGGAACACAAAACAATAATAGCTGAACAACGCTGATACTTTCCGACCGATAGATACCCCCAAAAACCAATAGAAACAGCCCTTCTATATTGTGATATCCAGATACTTCTGCATAGTTCAAAGCATATAAACCAAAAACTATGGACAAAACAAGAGAGGTTATCAAAAGCCTGCATAAATACTTATTCATATGCATGACTGGTACCTCCAAGAACGTCCTTGCTTGAGCAAAGCATATAACCAACAAGGTTTACTATGCATAACAATGAGACTAAGTAAATGCATATCACCGCAAAGTTCCTATCCAAATATTCTCCAATACTTGCAGAACTCAGAAAATACATCTGAGGGATGAGTAATTGGATATCGCTTTGAATTTGAAACAGAATAAAATCAGCAATCACTATGCTATATGAGATAATGAACCCTATGAGATTCCTTCCTGTCATATAGGTAGCAACAGTATAAGCCTTCCCTAAAAACAGGTAGCCCAAAAGCTGAAATGTTGAGACTTTTAAAATTGCTAAAATAAAGCTCCACGTGACGGAACTCGTCTGAGAATTAATACATATTGAGAATATAACTAAAACGTTAGTAAAAGCAGTATAGAGAATACAATCCAAACATAAAAAGCCGAGCCGTTTTAACCACCAGTGTGAATAACTGCCATGCCGTAATAACACTTTGTGATCATCAAAGAAAACAGAATGATGCTCAATCAGCAAAAGGAAAAAAGGTATTGTCATAAACGTAACTGTGTAAAAAGAAAATATATTCCGATACAGCGCGTAAATTGTCGTTTCCGTTGTAGGATCTGAAGTTTTGCTCAAAGTATCGGCGCCAAACAGTGTGTTGAGCGGATATATGATCCATATAAGCAGAATAAGCCATGACCTTTTTGAAGCCATCAGATGCCGCAAATATTGAAATGCAAGTTTCATAACTCATCCCTGACTTTTACATTTCTGATAATTATCGCAAATACACTTACAATGGCTATTCCCAGCATGATTATGGCGAGATAACCGAAACCAAATATATCCCTGATATACGAATTCGGCAGCAAGTAATAGCTTAGTGTGTACTTGGGGCTGAACAGCAAAGCACTCAGGAAATTAAACAAAATATAAATAACTGTTGGAATGGCTATAACAAGAAGCCTGCTTTTATTGGCATAAAATGATACTGCATAAGATGCTAATGCTAAAATACTTCCGGCTCCTGATGGAATAAGCATAAATAAGATGTTATACAAATATGGGCTTTTGCAATAGATTTCAGGAAAAAGCATTCCTGTCGTCCTCATAGGAATATAGGAAGGTAAATTGGTAATATCCGAAGCGCTGTACAAGGGAGCGATCAAAAAGCATAAGAGCTGATTTGCAAGTAACGGAATAAAAATCACAATAAAAGCCGAAGCCATTACAACTATACCCTTTGCAAAAACATACACATCTCTTTTTTCCCTTGTGAGTATGGCTTTATAGACACCACAGCTTTTGTCACAGTAAAAAGTATCAGCAAAAGGAATCGATGCCACGATGGGTAATATAAAGAAGTACAGAAGACCGGAAATGGTGTTTGTGTAATGTGAAAAGGTCATCCATATCTGATTCGCAGGGTAGAGTTCGCTCAGATCACGGCCATACAATTTGCCGCAAAAAATCAGAAAAGCAAGGGCTGATAAAAGTAACATAAGGGTAAGGGCTATGTAGAACTCTTTTCTTGAAAACAAATGCTTAAACTCAAGTTTAATGCATTTCGCGACCATCCTGTCGTTACCTTCCTTTATCGGGTAGGATCTTCATTAATGCTACCATTCAATACGTATATTGTCAATTACCCTATTTACTACATATATTTCTTTAGATGCACCAGTTTGAAGCAATCAACCCATCCTCTGATTGACCAATTACGGATTTTTGCTTCCACTGATTGCGAACCTTCCCAGTCATAAATCTCTCCATCTGTTTGGCACATTATAAAATGCTTGGTTCAGGGTAAGACATAGGCTTCATCAGTAGAACTGCATTCATGCAGGCACACATAGAATGCTCTGGAATAGGTGATGCCACCTATTCCAGAGCCGGGTGTAAAGCTATCTCAGATCAGCTTCTCCACTCACGTTCACATTTACAGTGGAGAAAGTACCATTTTTGCCCCTCAATCTGATATATGTGCCGGCATTTTCATTCGTTCTGAAACTTATTCTTGTCGTGTTGCCTTCGTAACAACTGTAATCATCCGAGATAGGGGTCCATGAACTTCCACCTGTGTTTTTATCCACCCAGCAAATAACTTCCTCATAACCTGCGCCCATTGCTATCACTCTGTTTAATACATAGTCGTCATTTGTTGCCTTTTCCCCGTTCACAAGAGTTTGATGACCTGAAAGCCGGGGAAGCGTAATACTATAGGATTGATATGCGGCAAAAGCAGTTCCACAAGTCAGCGCCAGACATAAAGCCAGAATAAGAGCACCTTTCATTGTGAAAGAAACTTTCCTTGGCATAATCAACACTCCTTTCTTATTCATTTTGATATCACTAAAAGGTCTATGCCATGGCAACCTTTTAGTCATATTTACTAATAATGCATGTTTAATGCCTTATATGGGCAATCCTAATATGGTATATTTTAACATATTAATTTAATAATGTCTATATTGGGATGTATTAATCTGGGGTAATATATGGTTTTATATATACTTTGATACATTAAACATGATTCTAGACGGGAAAGCATGATTATAGAAAGGAGTGTCGTCTGACGCATCCATATGCCATCAGCGCAAGCAATGGCGTCATTGCATAACCCCGCAAACCATGACCTGACATAGGCGGGTGATGGGACACCCCTGAATACCTCAACGCATATGATGAGTTGAAAATATGTGAAAAATGAGGAGCGTGTGAGCATGTACAGCCCGTATGGACATTATCCCTGCTATAATAATTACCTTTTTGCCGGTTATCCGGACTTCACGGTAAATGCAACTGATAATGCCTATCCCTATGCTTATGGAAACAATAACCCCTATGCCCGGTATGCAGGATCGGGTGACTATGGGCCTGAGCCTTTTGTCGTCAATATTGAAGACGCGGCCAAAATGAATCAGAACTTCCGGACGGCTTTATGGACGGGTAATCACTTGCAGCTCACATTGATGAGCCTCGATGTTGGGGAAGACATTGGCCTGGAAGTGCATCCCGATGTGGATCAGTTCATACGCATCGAGCAAGGCCAGGGAATCGTCATCATGGGCGATAGACCAAATTTACTGAATTTCCAGCAATGGGTTTATGCCGATTATGCGATATTCATTCCGGCAGGGAAATGGCACAACCTGATGAACACCGGTCATGTCCCCATGAAACTGTATTCGATCTACGCACCGCCCCAGCATCCGCGGGGAACCGTCCATCCAACCCGGGCCGATGCCATGGCGGCAGAATGACAGCATACACAAGAGGCTGCAGCTTGCAACTGCAGCCTCTTTCTTTTCCGGGAAACTATCCCCGATGCTTTAATAATCCATATCTTCGGCCGGCATGGGCGGCGTTTTCTTCTTCTCGGGTTTCTCAGCCACAGCGCTCTCCGTGGTAAGGATCATGGATGCCACCGAAGCCGCATTCTGCAATGCGGTTCTGGTTACCTTGACAGGATCCACGATACCGGCCTTGAACATATCCACGTATTCGTTTTTTGCAGCATCAAAGCCAATGCCGGGTTCGCTGTTTTTCACCTTTTCAACCACAACAGAGCCGTCGAGGCCCGCGTTGGCCACAATCTGACGCAGCGGTTCCTCCAGGGCGCGGAAGATGATCTGGGCACCTGTCTTTTCGTCACCCTCAAGGGTGTCTATCAGCTTGGCGATCTCAGGCAGGACATTGATATAGGCCGTTCCACCGCCCGGAACGATGCCTTCCTCCACTGCAGCCCTTGTGGCGTTCAGCGCATCCTCTACCCTGTACTTCTTCTCCTTCATTTCGGTTTCGGTAGCGGCACCTACCTTGATGACGGCTACGCCGCCCGCCAGCTTGGCCAATCTTTCATTGAGCTTTTCCTTATCATAATCGGAAGTAGTGATCTCAATCTGCTTCTTGATAGACTCCACCCTGTCCTTGATGGCCTTGGGATCGCCGGCGCCATTGATGATAGTCGTACTTTCTTTCTGCACCTTAACCGACTTGGCCCGTCCGAACCATTCAAGCTTGATATCCCTGATGTTGAGGCCCACTTCATCGGAGATGACTTGTCCACCTGTGAGGATGGCAATATCCCTGAGCATTTCCTTTCTCCTGTCTCCGAATGCCGGAGCTTTCACAGCCACGCTGGTGAAGGTACCGCGGATCTTATTGACCACAAGGGTTGCAAGGGCGTCGCCTTCAACATCCTCTGCGATCAGGAGCAGCTTGCCGCCGTTGGAAGCAAGAAGCTCAAGGGCCGGAAGAATATCCTGGACATTGCTGATCTTCTTGTCGGTAATAAGTATGTACGGATCCTCAAGAACGGCTTCCATTTTTTCGGTATCGGTCACCATGTATGCAGAAATATAGCCTTTGTCAAACTGCATACCTTCAACGATTTCAATCGTGGTATCGATGGTCTTGTTCTCCTCAATGGTGATGACACCCTCGGAACCCACCTTTTCCATGGCATCGGCTATGAGCTTGCCGATTTGTTCATCGCCTGACGATATGGTAGCGACAAACTCGATGTCGCTTCTGCCCTTTATCTTCTGGCTGTTCTTCTTAAGGGTTTCAACAGCCTTATCAACCGCCTTGTCCATACCCCTCTTCATCATGATGGGATTGGCGCCGGACGCAACATTCTTAAGGCCTTCCCTTAAGATAACCTGGGAAAGCAGGGTAGCGGTTGTGGTACCGTCGCCGGCTATATCGTTGGTCTTGCTGGCAACTTCCTTGACCAGTTGGGCGCCCATATTTTCATAGGGATCTTCCAGTTCGATTTCCTTCGCAATGGTCACACCGTCATTGGTGATGATGGGAGAGCCGTACTTTCTCTCCAGCACCACATTTCTTCCTTTAGGTCCAAGGGTTACGCTGACCACATTCGCAAGCTTGTTGACGCCAGCTTCAATGGATTTTCTGGCCTTATCATCAAACAGTATATTTTTTGCTGCCATTTTGTGTTCGACCTCCTATTCAATGATTGCCAGTATATCGCTCTGTTTAACCAGAAGATATTTTTGATCTTCCAGTTTAACCTCTGTTCCGGCATATTTGCTGTAAAGCACCCGATCGCCCTTTTTGACGACCATTTTGATCTCCTTGCCGTCCTTCACTTCTCCGGGCCCTACCTCCAGCACCTCTCCTATGTAGGGTTTTTCCTGAGCGCTGGACGGAAGTACGATTCCGCTCTTGGTGGTCTCCTCGCTCTCGATTTCCTTCAGGAGCACCCGGGCGCCCAAAGGTCTGATTTTCATAACTGCATCCACTCCTTTCATGCTGTCGCTGTTTCTATGATAAAAAGAGTATAAGCATACCTAAAAAAGAACGGTCGTCACTTCCAGGAACAGGCGCTGTAACAGGCCATGGAACCTGAAAGCTTCAAATATGCCATAACGTAGGAAATAAGGCTTTCCGCTCCCCGATTAAGGTTGACCCCCTGCGGCGTAAGGCCGTCAAAGCACCCACCGGTCTCGCTGTCAACCAGACTGAGCCTTTTGGAGTTTTCACCCGTATACCAGGCATAAGCCTTCCTGGCTTTTTCGAGATAATCCATGCGGCCTGTCGCCTGATAGAGTTCAGTATAGGCGAAAACTGCTTCACAGGCTTCCACCGGCTGTTCGTCGTATTCCGCCGGTTTTTCTCCCCTTCGATACCATCCATGGCATCCCACAGGTTTGAAGTAACCGTTTCGGAATACGATGGTTTCAAGGAATGCCATGCTTTCCTCGGCAACGCGGAGATAATGCTCATCCCCGGTAGCCCGATATGCGGCGGCAAGGGACCAGGGCATCACACTGTTGCAATAGGTCACGGCATCCTCAAACCATTTCCACTCTTCCTGCCTGTTGGCTTCATACCGCTTGTACAGGGAATCGGCCAACTCCTTCACAAGGCGTTTGTTTTCATCCCCTTCCAAGCAAACCATACCTATTAAGGCATAGGCTTTCGCCCTTGGCCAGCGGATGTAACGGATATGAGGCATCGCCCTGTTCAGCATGTAAGCCAGGCACTTCCTGACACCATCGGGTGTATACTCGTTGGCCAAGGCAAACGCAAGGGCCCACAGGCATCTGCCGAAGCAATCCTCCGAGCCCTCTTGTTCGATCCATTTTCTGTCATAACCCATGAAATTCCTGAACCTGCCCGCTTCATTCTGGGCATGAAGTAAAAAAGAAGCATAGCGGTATATCAGATCCAGGTATTTTTTCTCTCCATATCTCTCATATAGCATCAGCGCCATTATCAGCGCCCTGGCATTGTCATCGGTCGTATAGCCAAAACGGGGATCGGGGACAGCATACTTGGCATGCTGGAACATTCCCGTATCGTCCGTTAACCTGAAAATGTGGCCATCATTAAAGTGTTGTTCCATGGAAAAATCATCCATTTCAAATCACCATGCTGCCCGTTATCTTCTCCTTTTCAAGGACATCGATGATCATGCTGGTATAATGGTTCGCCACATTTGGCCACATCATGGTTCTGCCAAGACTCAATGTTTTCTGTTCCATCTCCTTTTTCTCCTCGGGATGATCCAGCACATACCGGATTTGCCTTGCCAGCGATTCCGCATCCCTGAACTCCGCCAGAAGCCCTCTGCCCTCGGCAAGCATTTCCTTGGCATAGCTATATGGGGTAGAAACGATTACACGTCCATAGCCCACCGCGTAAGCCAGGGTTCCGCTGACAGCCTGATCCTTACCGAGGTAAGGTGTCATATAGATGTCCGACATCTGCAGATAGTAGATGATCTCATCCTTGGTCAGGTATTTGTCCACAAACCGCACACGGTCGTTAATACCATATTTATCCACGAGCTTTATAAGCTTCTCCCTGTATGTCTCGCCTGATTTCCTCTTGATGCAGGGATGAGTCTGGCCGAGGATCAGGTAGATGATGTCCTTGTGTGTCTTGGCTACTTTTGCGATAGCTTCAATACCATACTCCAGGCCCTTGCCCGGGCTGATGAGTCCAAAGGTGCTGACAACGCTTCGTCCCGCAAGCCCGTGTCTTTCTTTCAGCTTCTCCCGCGTCGGCACAATCCTGTACGGCACACCATGGTGGATGACTTCCACCTTTGATGGGTCAATATGGTAAACCTCTTCAAGGATTGGTTTCGTATTATTGGCCATGGTAACTACCCTGGCGCTTTTCTCTCCCAGTTTTTTAAGGATTTTCTTCTGCTTCCTGGTCGGTTTCGGGAGGACGGTATGAAGCGTTGTAACAAAAGGAATTTGAAGCCTGTCGACGAGATTAAGGATGTATTCGCCGGATTTGCCGCCGAATATACCATATTCATGTTCTATTACAAGCAGCTCAATATCGGAACTGTTGATAGCGTCCGCTGTGCTCACGTAGCTATCCCTGTCATGCTGCCGGAGTTCCATCATGACCCTGTCGCTGTAGCTATACTGGTCATCGCTGACGGCAATCACCCTGGGTCTGCTCAGGAGATCGACCTTGTCCAGTTCACGAACCAAGTCCTGGGTGAACGTCGCAAGGCCGCACGCTCTCGGCGGATAAGTGCTTAAGAACGCCACATTGCGTATTCTATTGGAAACCATATCACACCTCCATTCTTTTGTTATTACGCTCAACCGGCTCGCTTGCGAGTTATACCGCTATGGGGCAACTGGTTTCTTCCGTAAGCACCGTGTTATACTTGTCGCTGTTGCTGTCGACCCTGCAGTTTGACATCACCATGGAGTCCACAACCGAAGCGCCGAAGCCCACCTGTGCATCATTCCAAACAACGCTTCCGATAACCTTTGCTCCCATCCCGACAATGGAACCGTCGCCTAGAACGGTATCGGGACCAATGAACGCAAATGGACTTACAACCACATTATCCCCAATATATACCGGGCCGATCACTTTCGCTCTGCGGCTGATTCTGGCTGTCGGACTTATATATTGCCGGTTTTCGTCGAATTCTAAACCCTGCAGGGTATGATAACCACGCAGGATATCCTTATGCGCCTTCAGGTATTTTTCCGGCGTACCCAAATCGAGCCAATAGGAACACCGGTCATAAATGGCAATCCGATATCCCTTCTCAAGAAGCAGGGGATAAGTTTCCCGTTCGACAGAAACAGCCCTGCCGGCGGGAATCTCATTCAATATTTCCGGCTCAAAGATATAGGTCCCCGCATTGATCAGGTTGGATCTGGTTTCATGGGGCTTGGGTTTCTCCTTGAATGCCGTCACAAAACCTTTTTCATCGTGTTCAATGACGCCGTAGGCCGATGGATTGGCAACCCTTGTCACTGCTATGGTAGCCTGGGCACCTCTTTCCCTGTGGAGGCGCATCATTTCCGTAATGTCAATATCGCTCAGGATGTCGGCGTTGAACACCAGGAATGTACTGTCGATATATTTCGCAGCATTCCTGATGGCTCCGGCCGTACCTAACGGCTCATTCTCTGTAATATAACTGATTTTGACTCCAAGTTTGCTCCCATCTCCAAAATAGTTTTCGATAATTTCGGGCTTATAGCATGTGCTCAGCAATATCTCGTCCACGCCATGCCTTTTGAGTTTTTCAATGTTTCGCTCAAGCAGGGGTTTGTCCATAATCGGAACCATCGGCTTTGGCAAATTGTCAGTGATTGGCTTGAGTCGTGTTCCCAAACCACCTGCCAAAAACAATGCCTTCATACGTGCATCCCTCCCGACTTGATGGTTCATTTTCAGTTGTCATTCGCTTTTGCGTGGCGCTTATTCATTGTGTTTTGGCTCCGGACACCTTTTGATGTAATCCAGCAAGTCCTGCAGATTCGCAGTCGCCATGGCGATGCAGGTGTCTGCTGCGCCATAATACATTTTGATTCTCCCTGTCTCCTCGTTCAGAATCCAACCGCAGGGGAATACCACATCGGCCACGTCGCCTTCCCTCTCATAGCGTTCCTGCGGCCCAAATACCCATTCATCGCTTCTGCGTAGCACCCTGCATGGGTTTTCAAGGTCCAGAAGCGCCAGACCCAGCCTGTAAATAGCGCCGGCCGCAGTCAGCTTTACGCCGTGATACAGGATGAGCCAACCCTCCGGTGTTTCCAGGGGCGGCGCGCTCAGTCCGACCTTATTGGAGTCCCACCATGCGCCTTTCCTCGCATGGATCAATATCTGGTGCTCACCCCAATATTTCAGATCGTCGGACTTGGATATCCAGACATGGGCTTCCGGCCCGTAGTTGGCGTTGATAGGTCGATGTATCAGCAACCACTTTCCGTTGATCCTTTTTGGGAACAGAGCCGCATCCTTGTCTTCCGGAGGCATGATGGGCCCGAGCCTTTCATACGTTTCGAAGTCCTCGGTCAGGGCCATGGAAACCAGCGGTCCACCACGGGAATAGGCTGTATAAACCACCGCATATTTCCCTATCTCTTCTACCCAGGTGATGCGTGGGTCCTCTATTCCCCATTCCTCCTCGGGATAGTTCTCCGGATCAGGTTCAAGGGTAGGTTTTTCGTCTATGATCCAGTTGCTGATGCCGTCTTCGCTGACGGCTTTAACAAGATGCGAAAAACCCCTTCTGTCCTCGACTCTTGCAAGTAGTAAAACTTTATTGTTATACAGGGTTGCGGCGGGATTGAAAATGGTGTTGGCCGCATAGGGCAAATCATTGGATGTTAGGATGGGATTTCCCTGAAATCTCTTGAACAGTTCTTTATAGGTCTGACTCTCAGAATCCGCGAGCTTTGTCTCAAACCTCTTTACCATTCAGCTATCCACTCCTTTTGACGCTCATCAACAGGGATGATATCTGTTAGTGATGGCCAGAGATCGATACAAGCAAAAAAAACGCTTTAAACTTTCCCGGTTAAAGCTTTTGCAGTAAACGCCATGCGCGGACTGTTCGGAACAGATAACCTGACTTTCCTTCATTATTAGCACTCATCATCATTGAGTGCTAATATTATTCTAATAAATGCACTCTGAATTTGTCAATACATTTTTAGGAAATGCACCTCCACCTCCCAAAGCCAGCCATCTAACTCCCAATCATCCCTTTTGGCCCTTGGAGTCGGGCCGAATTCTCATAAATTCATGTTATGGATATTATAATTGGTATTATCCCCATGGCCGGTTGGTTTACGCTGGTTATATCATCCTGCTTAAATCCTATTAGATTTTCACATGTGTAAGTACATCGAACGGAAAAGATCTCCGTTAGTTTTTTGGGTCGACCGAAAATTTTCCTTATAAACCACTGCTATTTTATGTAAAACATCTCAAGCTATAACGATTTATCGGACTCCGGCGGAAGAAAAAGCCCACCATGCACAGCATGATGGGCCGCCTGGTCGGGCGTATGGACCTGGACTTGCTCCCATGAAACCCGGTACGATGCAGCTTACCGTTTTTTTCTTCCCCCGCGTGTTATAAAAGCCGACGAAGCAATCTCAATTATCGGATTTTAGAAATTGGAAGCTGGTAGTGCAAAGATGTATTCGGAGCATCAAAAAGAACACCTACCTCCAATCTCCTCTCTTACCTCTTTTTTTGAGATTGCCGCGCTGTGCTGACGCTCCGCTCACAAAGACGATATGGGTATGGCATCTCGGATAGAAAGAGGCCCATTAAGGGCGCATTGCTGTAAGGCCCTACATCCTGCGAGAATGCGATATGGCAGCTTCAGAGGTTCTATACACCAAGCAGGCTTTGACCAAAAGCGAAAAGCGCTTCGTTTATGTAAAACGTCATATCATGGCTCAGGAGAAAATCCCCTATCGTCGATATGGCGTTTTTCAGCGCCTCATCCTTTGGAAACTCAAAGGCTCCGGTAGCAATAAGCGGGAAGGCGACGCTCTCCAGGTTACAGGCATTTGCCAGGGCCAGGGAATTCCTGTAGCAGTTGGCGAGCAGCCTTGCTTCATCGTTGTTTCCTCCCTGCCAGACAGGGCCGACAATATGGATGACATATTTCGCAGGCAGCCTGTATCCGCGGGTTATCTTTGCCTGCCCGGTTTCGCACCCGCCCAGGGCGCGGCATTCTTCAAGAAGTTGGGGACCTGCGGCACGGTGGATGGCCCCGTCAACACCCCCGTCACCCATAAGCATTTGATCGGTCGGATTCACGATGGCATCGGCATGGACCTTTGTGATATCATCACGGATAATGACCAGCGGCATTTTCACATCTCCGTTTCGTCGTTTTGTGCAAGCGACGCGAACAGCTTCTTTGCCAGTTCATAAGTTGGCTGATCGTACAAAACCAGATAAACCGTCATGTCATGGCTCTTAAGAAAATCATTGATCTCCGACAGGGCTATTTTGATAGCTTCTTCCCTGGGATACCCATAAGCGCCGGCAGAAATAAGCGGGAACGCAACGCTCTCCAACTGATGCGCCTTTGCCAATGCGAGAGAGTTCCTGTAGCAATCGGCAAGCAGTTTTGCCTCATTGTGGTTGCCACCCCGCCAGATAGGCCCGACGGTATGGATGACATGTTTTGCAGGCAGCCTGTATCCGCCGGTTATCTTTGCCTGTCCTGTTTCGCATCCCCCAAGGGTGCGGCATTCTTCAAGAAGCTGAGGGCCTGCGGCACGGTGGATGGCCCCGTCAACCCCACCGCCGCCAAGCAGGGTTCGGTTGGCGGCATTCACAATAGCATCGACGCGCACCTTGGTGATATCATCGCAGATAATTTTCAGCGGCATTCTATCATCCCCTTTGCGAATTATTTCCGTTCATACGATAATACCAAAATCGCTCGGCCATACGCCGGGACCATATGGGCTAAACGCTCTGGTCCCATTCCCCGGAGGAATGAAGCTGCCGTTCCTGGCCAAAACGTATGCCGCAGAGGCGCTCGCTCAGTTCAAAAAGTCGTCGCGCGTTATCGCCGGTCACCTGCCTGCTGTAAGCCTTTTCCTTGCATAAGTAGTAGTATAGTCCTTCCGGCGCAGGCTCTTCTCTGCACAGATAGGCATAGGTTTCCGCAGGAACCGTGGGCGGCATGCCATGCCTTTTCCGAAGGCTCCAAATCAGATTGACAAGGAAGCCGGTCTCCTTATTGCCGATATCGGTCCTGACCAGGCCGGGGTCCACCACATAAGCCCGGACACCAAAATCTTCGAAACGATCATTCAGGGCTTTGGCAAACAGTATGTTGCAGAGCTTGGATTGCTTATAGGCTATAAGGGGGTTATACCACCTTCGAAGCATCGGATCTTGCCAACGCACCCTGATGCCCTTGTGGGAATTGCTCCCTGTCATGATCACGCGCCCATGGGCTTTTTTGAGGGCGGGCAGCAGCGTATGGGTCAACAGGAATCCGGCCAGGTGGTTGAGGGCGAACTGCTGCTCATAACCGTCTTCCGTTGTCATATACCGGCTCCGTACGCACCCTGCGTTATTGATGAGGGCATGCAGTTCACCGTTGTATTGCGCATCAAGCAGGTTCCTGATAATCGAAGCGATCCGGACAACTTCACGCCGGTGCATCAAGTCGGCAGTAAAATAGGTAACCCTTGCTTCCGGATTTTCAGTTAGGATGCTCGCTTCTGCCTGCCGGCAGCGGGCTTCATTGCGCCCAATCCCCAGCACATGATAACCTTGCCTGGCCAAAAGCCTGGCCACCTCCAGCCCGATGCCTGATGTGGCGCCGGTGATCAAGACGGTTTTCATCATTATGCCTCCTGTTCATACGGCCTCAACGCACCTGTTCTCCTTAAGCATCAAGGAGATCATTCAAGGCCTCCAAATTGAAATACCGTACTGTCATGCTTCTTTATGTCTATCCCCTCAATCATAAAGCGTGCGGGTTCATCCTCACTGAAAGCAGGAATTGATACGCAACTGTGAAGGGGCAACCCGTGCATGCCGGTAGGATTTCCTCTGCCCGCGGCCCTTCCGATAAAGAAAATGGCGGTAGGCCCGTGCGCCCCACCGATAATCCCGATGGATGCGGTTGCTGAAGGCAGAAACGCGCTTTCGGGAGGGTCTATGGTTTGGTGGACACTGCTGTTGAACCTCAAACGGTCCCCATCCGGCAACGCCGGATCGATGCTCCATAATGAGGTCAACTTTTGCTTTTCATTGCCACCTCAGTATCCGATTATACCATACCCATAAACGGATGATATGTCGACCTCGGGGCAAAGCCTATGACAGGCCATCTGTTTCCGGACGCATCGGCAATCTGAAGTGAGTTTTCCCCGCATAAAAAAACGGGCCAAAGCAATGTCTGCAGGCAGACAGGCTTCTGTCCCGTATCCGGCGCCCTTGCGCTATTCTTTGCTATGGGAAAGGCTGTTCATGCCTGATATTTCTCCAGCCAATAATTGAGCTGAATCATATAGGCCATCATCTGTGGACCGGCCATGAGTTGCCCGAACCAGGGCTTCCCGTATTCGGCGGGAGCCTGGATGAAGGAAATCGCCTTTTTCTTGTCAATGAAAGCCATAATAGGCGAATTGGGGTTCCTGATGATCTCCGTAAACCTCTGCGCCAGCAGGCGCTCATAGTTGGGATGGTAGGTCTTCGGGTAAGGGCTTTTTCTACGGAGAAGAAGCTGTTCCGGAAGCAGATCCCTGCATGCCTCCCTCAGAAGGGACTTTGAAACACCTTCCCGCGACTTCATTTCCCAGGGGACGTTGAAGACATACTCGATGATCCGGTGATCGGCATAGGGCACCCTCGCCTCAAGGCCGGAATACATGCTGGCCCGATCCATCCTGTCCAAAAGGGTTTGCATAAACCATTTGATGTTGAGATAGGTTATTTCGCGGCGCCTTTTCTCTATCGGGCTCTCGCCTTCCAGGGCAGGAACGTCCTGGAGGGTCTGGGCATATCTTGCGGCGACATAATCCTCCAGTTGAAGCTCCCTCACAAAATCGTCGGACAGAAGCTGTATCCTTGTTTTCAGGTCTTTTGACCAGGGAAATGTGTCAACCCACATCAGATCATCCCTGTGGAACCATGGATAGCCGCCGAAGATTTCATCGGCGCATTCGCCAGTCAGGGCAACCTTGTTGCTCTTCTTCACCAGGGAGCAGAAATACAGGAGGGACGCGTCAACATCGGCCATACCCGGAAGATCCTTCGCATCAACAGCGGTATACAGCCAATCTACCAATTGGCTTTCGTCACATTCAAGGTAGGTATGGTTCAGATCGTACATGCCCAGCATGATATCCACGAAGGGCCGGTCCCTCTCAGGCTGGAAGGCGTTGGCCTGGAAATAGAGGTTGTTGTCCTTGAAATCGAATGAAAAGGTATTGAGCCGCACGCCGTTCTCGGCACATACTTCCGAGGCCACAGCCGTAACGATGCTGGAATCAACTCCTCCGGACAGGAAACTGCAGACCGGAACATCGGAAACCATCTGTCTTATGATGGCATCGCACACCAGGAACCTGACCTTCTCGACGGTTTGTGGATAGGTATCGGTATGATGGCGGCTTACCATATCCCAATACTGTACAGCATGGAGACCGTTCATGGTATAAAGCGCATAATGGCCGGGTTTGATCTCGTGAATACCCTTAAAAACGCCGTGTCCCGGTGTCCGGGCAGGACCGATCCCAAAAATCTCCCGAAAGCTTTCCATATCCAGTTCGGGTTTTATTTCAGGAAATCGGAACAGCGCTTTTATTTCGGAACCGAAAACAAGGGTTTGCTCCTTTAGCGAATAGAACAGCGGTTTAACACCCAGACGGTCACGGACCAGGACGAGCCTTTCCTCCCCGCCGTCCCAAATGGCAAATGCGTAAATGCCATTCAGTTTATGGACGAAATCCAGACCGTAGTGCATATAGGCATACAGAATGACTTCCGTGTCGGTGGTGGTTTCAAACACATATCCCGCCCGCACCAGTTCCGGTGTCAGCTCGTCGGTATTATAAATCTCCCCGTTATAAATAATGGCATATTCGACGCCATCCCGCTTCCGGATGATGGGCTGTTGGCCGTGACACAGGTCCCTGATGGAAAGGCGCGTATGACTGAGCCCAACATGCTTCCTCAAAAATTCCCCCGTGTTGTCACGCCCGCGATGGGCTATGGCTTCCCTCATGGCAACCAGGGTGTTCTCCCAAAGCCCGGGATTATGGGTATAGTCCATGGTAAAATCACAGAATCCTGCTATTCCGCACATACAGTTACCTCGCTCGCCGTTTACTTGATACCGCAAAATCGGCCCATACGGCTATCGGATTACACCGTACAGGACATTGCGGCATAAGCAAAAAAGCGCCCGCCAGAAGATGCGACAGGCATCATCCGGTGAACGCCTTTGTTCACATTACTGTATATGCAGAATGGCGGAAAAAGTGAACACTTAATTGACGAACCATAGGGACGATTCTTCTGGTTAACGATAAACCTTGCAGCACAGAGATCAGTTTTCGGTTTCCCAAAAATTACCTGCACTGTGCCCACAATAGGAGAACCGCAGGGATCGTCTCCTTGGATCAGAACCGCGGGGATCGTCCCCCTGGATCCAAGGCCGCTTTCAGCAGTCCGAGGAACAACGGATGGGGTTTATTGGGACGGCTCTTGAATTCAGGATGGTACTGTACACCAATAAAAAACCGGTGAGTCGGCAGTTCCACAGCCTCCACCAGCTTATTGTCGGGGGATGTGCCGCAAATCACCATGCCCTTGCCGGTCAAAATGTCCCGGTAGGCATTGTTGAATTCATATCTGTGACGATGCCGCTCGCTGATTCGTTCCTGACCATACAGGCGCCGCAGCAGGGTACCTTCCCTGGTAACGCAAGGATAAGCTCCCAGCCGCATGGTTCCCCCTTTCTGGGTAACCCCTTTCTGCTCCTCCATCAGGTCGATGACCGGATGCGGGCTGTTTGCATCAAACTCGGAAGAATGGGCACCCGCAAGGCCGCAAACATGGCGCGCGTATTCGATGACAGCAATCTGCATGCCAAGGCAGATACCCAAAAGCGGGATGTTGTTTTCCCTGGCATAACGGCAGGCAATGATTTTACCTTCAATGCCCCGATCCCCGAATCCGCCGGGTATGATCATGCCGTCGATGCCATTCAGCAGTTCATGCACATTCTCATCCTTTACATCCTCGCTTTCCACCCACCTGATTTCGACCTTTGCCCCTGTATCATAACCTGCATGGTTCAGGCTTTCGATGATGGAAAGGTATGCGTCATGGAGCCTGACATATTTGCCCACAATGGCGATGACCACCTTTTTCTGCCGGCTCTTGATCTTCTCCACCATGCTTTCCCATTCGCGCAAATCCGGTTCCGGCGTCTCAAGCCCAAGCTCCCGGCATACCACCCTGTCAAGGCCGCTTCTGTGCAACATGAGAGGCGCTTCATACAGGCAGGGCAGTGTCAGGTTTTCAATGACACAATCCCGCTTCACATTGCAAAACAGGGAAATCTTATCCTTAATGCTTTCGTCAAAGGGTTCATCGGCGCGGGCGATGATGATGTCGGGCGAAATGCCCATGGATTGGAGTTCCTTGACCGAATGCTGGGTCGGTTTGGATTTATGCTCGTTGGAACCTTTCAGGTAAGGAACCAGGGTAACATGGATGAAAAGACAGTTTCCGCGGCCCTTCTCCAGGGAAACCTGGCGGATGGCTTCAAGAAAAGGCTGGCTTTCAATATCGCCTGTGGTGCCGCCGATTTCGGTGATCAAGACGTCGGCGCCGCTTGTTTCGGCCCCCCTGTATATGAAGTCCTTAATCTCCCCGGTTATGTGGGGAATAACCTGGACCGTATTTCCCAAATAGCCGCCTGAACGTTCACGGTTCAGAACATTCCAGTAAACCTTTCCCGATGTCAGGTTTGAAAACCTGGTCAAATCCTCGTCGATAAAGCGTTCATAATGGCCCAAATCCAGATCGGTCTCTGCCCCGTCGTCGGTAACAAAGACCTCGCCGTGCTGGAATGGGCTCATCGTCCCCGGATCCACATTCATATAAGGATCAAGTTTCTGCGCTGCGACCTTGAGACCTCTCTGTTTAAGAAGCCTGCCCAGGCTGGCGGCTGTAATGCCTTTTCCAAGCCCGGATACAACACCGCCCGTGATAAAGATAAACTTCGTCATATTCTTTCGCTCCTTAACTCCTTGCAGCATAAGACAACCCTTGCCGTCTCCAAAACCGGTCCGGCAAGGATCGTTCAGTTTTCATAGATCTTCAGGATGCCCTCGGCTACCTGCCTCCGTGTCATCCGCATATCCATGGCCTGCTTTTCAATGTATCGGTGTGCTTCAGGCTCGGACATGGAAAGATGCGATATCAGGAGGCATTTTGCCCTGTCTATGATCCGTATATCCTCTATTTTCTGTATCAGTTTCTTGTTTTCGTTGTGTATGGCTTTCACCTTATTATGGATGGCTGCGGTCAGTTTTATGGCATTCCACAGCAGGATCTTGTTTACCGGCTTCGAAATGGTTATGATGCCGTAATCCTCAACCCTGCTGGCTACTTCATCATAAAGCTCCGCCTTCACCATCAGGATGACTTCGCAAACCCCTGTCCCGGCAATGTAGCGGGCAAAGCTCTCTCCCGGCTCATCGGGCAGTGGAGCATTTACAATACATAAGTCAAAATCATTATCAATCAATGCCCGCCTGGCCTGTGCAGCGTTTGAAAGGGTGGTGATACGGTTCACAGAGGCCTCTGCCAGTATTTGAGCCAGAGAATTTGCTGTTTTTTCGGAATAGCTTACAATAAGAGCACTGTCCATGGCATCCCACCCTTCCGGCAAATTCGGATAAACCTTAAATCACCTTGAAATAATGTTCCAGAAAGTGTTCCCGCTTGTTGGCAGCCCGGCTTAAATCCTGCAGTTCCTGCCTTTTCAATTGGATGTACCGCTCAACCAACTTTTCACCCAGGGTATCCCTGACAAACCTGGATTCCTCGGCAAGCTTCAAAGCCTCTTCCAGGCTGTCGGGCAAACGTTCAAGGGAATCGGTGACGGATCTGTCAGCCTGGAAAAGATCCACATTGAGGCTGTCCGGCAGCGGCAACCGGTGCTCAATGCCGTAAAGACCCGCGTTGATCACCAGCGCGAAGGCCAGGTAGGGATTGGTCGCCGGATCCGGGGAACGCAGTTCCATGCGCATCTTGTCACCGGTGGCTACAGGAATGCGCACCAGTTGGGAACGGTTGCCCGGGGACCATGAGACATATTTGGGCGCTTCAAAGGCGCCAAGACGTTCATAGGAGTTTGGCAGCGGATTAAGGAAAGCCGTCATTTCAGGCGTTTTTTGTAAAATACCGGCAATGAAGCTTTCCGCCTCCCTCAGATCTTTTTTCTCGCTGCTCCTGAACACGTTGAAGCCGTTCCTGGAAAGGGATAGGTTGATGTGAAGTCCGCTTCCGCTCCTGTCAGGCATCGGCTTGGGTGAAAAGGAAGCATATAAGCCATTTCTTGCCGCAATACTCTTAACCACCTGCTTGAAAGTCACAAGGTTGTCCGCACAGCTCAACCCATCCGAGAACTTGAAATCGATCTCATTCTGTCCCGGTCCCTGCTCATGATGGGAAGCTTCGGGTTTGATTCCCATCTCTTCGAGGCAAAGGCAGATCTCGCGGCGCACATTTTCGCCCTTGTCCAGGGGCGCCACATCCAGGTAACCGCCCTGATCAAAGGGAATGGTGGTGGGTTCACCGCTGTCATCGGTTTTGAAAAGATAAAACTCGCATTCGGCACCGACCATGCAGGAATAGCCCATCTGCTCCCCGCGTCTGAGTACCGATTGAAGGATCGCCCGGGAGTCACCCCAGAAGGTGCTTCCATCAGGGTTTTTAATATTGCAGTAGAACCTGACCACCCGCCCTTGCTGGGGACGCCATGGCAAAACCGACAACGTGGTCGGGTCAGGCACCAGGAATAGATCCGAGTTGGTGATATCGGTAAACCCGTTGATGGCATGGGCATCGAAGGAAATGCCATTTTCAAACGCTTCCGGCAGCTCATCAGGCATAATGGAAATGTTTTTTGCCATGCCCAGCAGATCGCAAAAGGCCAGACGAATAAACTTCACATCATTCTCCCTCACAAATTCCAGAACCTCATGAACGGTTGTGGTCATAGGCCATCCTCCTTTTGCTTTTTTTAACCGGCATCAGCTTCATCATGCGGCGGTTACGGCTAGTTGTTGGTGTAAAGCTGTTTATAGGGGTTTTTGGCGTTGGGCGTCAGCCTGTGGAAGGGTTTGCCCAGGATCTCGTCCATCGGTATGCCGAACGTTTCCGAAAACTCCGACAGAACATCCTTAATCCTGTCCATGTCCGATGGGTCAGCCAGGTTGTGGCATACCTGCCTGGGCAGGTTCTTCGGCATCTTGTGGGTTCTGATGAAGATTTCGCCGCCATGCATACCCGTACCCGTAAAATTGCCCACCGGGCAATCATCGGTATTGAGTCCGAGGACAATGATCAATCCTCCGGCGAGGTACTCGCCCAAAAAGCTGCCCACATGGCCGCCCACAACGATCACCGGCTTTTTGTCCTGGTACTCCTTCATGTGAATGCCTGTGCGGTAGCCCGCATTACCCCTCACGAGTATTTTACCACCGCGCATGGCATATCCCAGGGCATCTCCTGCATCTCCATGGATGATGATTTTCCCGTCATTCATGGTGTCGCCGACGGCATCCTGGGCGTTTCCGTTAACAATGATGGTGGCGCCGTCCAGATACGCTCCCAGCGCGTTGCCCGGCGTCCCGTTGATGGTGATGGTCCTGGACGAAGCCCCCGCTCCGATGAAGCGCTCTCCGTAGCATTCTTCTATAACAACATCTTCGGTTGTGCTGCGGATTTTTTCATTCAGCGCGCGAAATCCCAATTGTTGAGCCAACAGATACATTCATCACACCTCCAAGCTTTTCGGCCCGTGTTTCTCTGTTGAACGCCATCAGGCCGGGGGTCTGGCAGATCAGTTCAAAGTCAATCGTGTCCAACGGTGTTCTTTCCCGGATAAGCGCCGTATATATGCCGGCCTTTTCAATGTTCCCGATAAGGATGAACCCGTTCAGCCTGTTGTTGGAATAAAACAGTTTCTTATAATTATTCTGATCATCGCTTTCAAAATAAGTGTTGCCCGTATAGGTACCTGCTGTCAGAATATGCTTTCCGAACAGGCCTATGGCATTCATGGGAATGGCCTTATCAAATATGTAATCCACTCCTGACATATTCATTCCCGCACATTCTCCCTGCATATATGCGTTGGGCAGAAGCGCCATGATCTTTGTCTCGCCCGATGAAACATCCACGCTTTCGCAGCAGTCGCCCGCGGCATAGATATCGGGGATGGAGGTCCTGCAATGGTCGTCGATCAGGATACCCCTGTTGGTCCGGCCGCCGGCCTCCTTGAGCAGCGATATGTTGGGTCGCACGCCCACCGCCAGCACCAGGACATCGAAGGGGATTTCGGTCTGATCGTTCAGGATGGCCTTATTCCCTTCAAAACCTGTGACCTGACGGTTCAGGTAAAACCTGATATGATGATCCTCCAAATGTTTTTTCACAATCTCCGAGCTCTGGTCATCCAGAATGCTGGACAGCACTTTGGGGGATAAATCCACACAGGTGATCTCCACTTTTTTCTTGCTGATCCCCTCGGCGCATTTAAGGCCAATAAGGCCTGCACCCAGAATCAGCACCCTGGTACCTTCAAAGAGGGCCTCATCCAGCGCTTTGGCATCATCCAGCGTGGTGAAAGTGAATTTTTTCTCCACCTTGTCCAATCCCGGTATGGGCGGAACCACCGGCGAGGATCCGGTTGCCAGGAGCAGCCGATCATAGCTTTCCAATTCCCCGCTGTCCAGGATGACGCATTTATTCTCAACATCTATCTTCTGGGCTGTCCTGCCCAGTTTGAGTTCGCACTGATGGCTTGAGTAAAAATCCTCACCCCGGTATTTCATCCTTGCCTCATCGGTCTTGCCCAACAGCAGGTATGAGATAAGCGGCCTGGAATAAACGTGATATTTCTCATTACCGATGATCACAATCCTGCCCTCTTTGTCATTCTTTCGGATGGCCTCTACCGCTCCGACGGCGGCCGTTGAGTTTCCAATGATGACATATTTCAAGCTACTCACCCCTTTCCTCGAACACGATAGCTCCGTTGGGACAGCCCGATACGCACCGGGGAGTTCCCTCATGCGTCTTGACGCAGAGCTCACACTTTTGTATGGCGCCGTCCTCGGATGGAGAAACCGCGCCATAGGGGCAACTGAGTATGCAGGTAAAGCATCCGATACACTTGTTCCTGTCGACGGTGATAATGCCGCCGGATTTTGACAGCGCGCCCGTGATGCAGCCTTTCACGCACAGCGGCTCCGTACAGTGACGGCATGATACCGCAAAGCTTATCCCGTTTCTTTCCTCAACCCTTATCCGCGGGTTAATTTTGATGTCCTTCAGCGCCCGGGCCATATCCTTTTCCCCGGTCGACGCGAAGGCGCAATAATACTCGCACAGATGACAACCGAGACACCATTTTTCATTGACATATACGCGTTTCAACGACAATTCACCACCACTTACCGTTTCGTTCCTGCCGGACAGCCCGCCGTGGCAAGCTGCCCCGGTTCTTTTTATTGCCTTGCGGTTTGAGGGCTTAACCCTATTCGCCGGCATGCTTGATGCCCAGTATCTCAAGCTCCTTTTCATTCAGCCCCACGCCACGGAGCATCAGCCGGTTGCCCTTCAGGGCTTCGATGGAGTTAATCCCCATGCCGCCCATCATTTCCTTGATCTCATGCTGCCATGCGGTCAAAAGGTTCACCAGCCGCTTGTAGCCGATATTGGGGTTCAGGCGCTTGACCAGATCTTCCCGCTGGGTCGCGATACCCCAGTTGCATTTGCCGGTATGGCAGCTTCGGCACAGATGGCACCCCAGTGCGATGAGGGCGGCGGTTCCGATATAAACGGCATCCGCCCCGAGGGCAATGGCTTTGACCACATCGGCGCTGGAACGGATGCTTCCGCCAACAATAATGGAAACACGGTTGCGGATGCCTTCATCGCGCAGCCGCTTGTCGACGCTGGCCAGCGCCAGTTCTATGGGAAGGCCCACATGGTCGCGTATGCGCGTGGGGGCGGCGCCTGTACCGCCGCGGAAACCGTCAATGGCGATCATGTCGGCACCGCTTCGCGCAATACCGCTGGCGATGGCAGCCACATTATGAACGGCGGCAATCTTGACGATAACCGGTTTTTCGTAGTTGGTGGCCTCTTTCAGGGAATAGACCAACTGCCGCAAATCTTCAATGGAATAAATGTCATGGTGAGGAGCCGGAGAAATGGCGTCTGTCCCTTCCGGGATCATGCGGGTCCTGGAAATGTCCCTTCCTATCTTTTCACCGGGGAGGTGGCCACCGATGCCGGGCTTTGCGCCCTGCCCCATCTTAATTTCAATGGCGGCACCGCTGTTCAGATAATCCTTATGTACGCCAAAACGCCCGGAAGCCACCTGGACAATCGTGTTCTTCCCGTATTTATAGAAATCCTCATGCAGACCGCCTTCGCCGGTATTATAAAGGATTCCCAGTTCAGCGGCGGCCCTTGCCAGGCTCTCATGGGCGTTGTAACTGATGGAGCCATAGCTCATGGCCGAAAACATGATGGGCATGGATAGCTGGATTTGGGGAGGCAGGTTTCGGATAATCCTGCCCTTTTCATCCCTTTCTATCTTCTCGGGTTTTGCTCCCAGAAAGACACGGGTTTCCATCGGCTCGCGCAGGGGATCGATGGAAGGATTGGTGACCTGGGACGCATTGAGCAATATCTTGTCAAAATAGACCGGATAGTTTTCAGGATTGCCCATACTGGACAGCAGAACGCCTCCGGATTCGGCCTGCTTGTAAATCTCATTGATAGCCTTGCCGGACCAGTTGGAATTTTCCTTGAAGGTGTGCGGTGATTTGACGATCTTGAGCGCCCGCGTCGGGCAGAGCGCCACGCAGCGGTGGCAATTGACGCACTTGGCGTCGTCGGACACCATCTTGTTGCTGTCCTTCAGATACTCATGCGCCTCGTTGGCGCATTGTCGTTCACATACGCGGCAGACGATGCACCGCTCTTGATTTCTTACGATTTCATATTCCGGATATATGTATTGAACACCCATCAGTACTTCCCTTCCTCAACATTGATAATGACGCCTTCGCCTCCCATGGGAGACCAGACTTTGTCCAGATCGCTCTGGATCACCCTTATGGCCGCTTCCTCGCTGGCCACATAGACCATATCATCCTTCTCGCCAACCACCATGCTGCGGAGTTTCAATCGGTCATTGAGCGCCATCATGCCTCCCTCAAACCCCACGATGATGGAAAAGGGCCCGGTGATAAGCTGGGATGCAAACACATTTCTCAAAAACTTGAGCTCTTCTCTTTCCTGCTTGGGCTTACCCTCTATGGTGGACCAGAAGGGCGCCGCAAACACATGGCATATTTCATCAAAGTTGAGCCCGATTCGTCTGTGCAGGTAGTCAATCATGTAGGCAATAACCTCGGTGTCGGTCAGGAGTGTGCATTTGTATCCGTACATCTCAATGGCGCGCCGGTTGGCATCATAGGACGATATCTCACCATTGTGGACCACGGAATAATCCAGCAGGGCAAAGGGATGGGCCCCGCCCCACCATCCGGGCGTATTGGTGGGATACCGGCCATGCGCGGTAAAGCAATAGCCTTCGTACTCCTCCAGCTTGTAGAAGCGTCCAACGTCCTCGGGGAATCCCACGGCCTTGAACACGCCCATGTTCTTTCCGCTGGAAAAAACATATGCGCCTTTGATTGCCGTGTTTATCCTGAATACGCATCTGACCACATACTCCCGCTCATCCAGCTGGCTCGCCGCAAGCTTTGTCGGCAGCGGGGAGACGAAGTATCGCCAGATCAGGGGTTCGTCGGTGATTTCAGGTATCTTCCGGGTAGGTATCCTGGAAAGGTTGATGATATCAAAATGCTTTTCCAGGAAGGTCTCGCATTCCTTCTTGGCCATGTTGTCGTCGTAAAAGATGTGGAACGCATAAAAATCCTTGTATTCAGGATAAATGCCATAGGCAGTAAACCCTCCACCAAGGCCGTTGGAGCGTTCATGCATGACAGCTATGGACTTGATGATGCGTTCGCCGGAAAAGCGCTTTCCGCTTTTGGATATGATGCCGGATATCGCACATCCCGACGGGTTTCTGAACATTCCTTCTCTCACTGGTCATACCTCCAACCAATTTAAAGAACCCGCTCTGCCAGGCAATCACAGACTGCCGACGGAGGTCCGAAAACTTGATGATTTCAAAACAAAGGCGTTCACCACATAGCATCACAGGAGCAAACAAGCCTGACAGGCTTGTTGCCTGACTGACACTATATGATGAACGCCTTTGTTCACTGAGTTTATTATACTACAAATATTTCATCCTGTCGATAGGTTTATGAAATTTTTATAATCAAAACTTGCATTTTTTTATCATGCATGCCCATTACCCGGTTTGCGCCGGTCTGTTTTGCAAGACAGGCGGATGCATTTTTGCATTTTTATTGGAAAAAGTTAATAAAAGCATTGACAGACCCTCCCCGTTGTGCTAAACTGTTTACAAACAGCAAAGGCGCTGTGGAAAAAAATCCGCAGCGCCTTTGCTGTTTTATATATTCTATCGCAGAAGTGCAGGTTTCGGTATACAACCATGCAATTCCGGCAGACTTTTAAGCGACAGGATTGGATAATTTCAGGGAGGAAAAAGCATGTCAGATAATAGTAAGAATATAGCTGAACGCTTCGGCAGCATGGTATTCAACGACAAGGTGATGAAGGAACGCCTTCCGAAGGATGTATATAAAGCTCTCAGGAAGACCATCGCCAACGGCACCCACCTGGAACTGGACGTGGCCAATGTCGTGGCCAGCGTGATGAAGGAATGGGCAGTGGAAAAGGGGGCCACCCATTTCACCCATTGGTTCCAGCCCATGACCGGCGTGACCGCGGAAAAGCATGACAGTTTCATCATGCCCGACGGGGAAGGCCGTGCCATCATGGAGTTCTCGGGTAAAGCCCTGGTCAAGGGCGAACCCGACGCCTCCAGTTTCCCTTCGGGCGGTTTGCGCAGCACTTTCGAGGCAAGGGGATATACCGCATGGGACCCGACTTCCTATGCCTTTATCAAGGATAATACCCTTTACATTCCCACTGCCTTCTGTTCGTACAGCGGCGAAGCGCTTGACAAGAAAACACCCCTGCTGAGGTCCATGGAGGCCCTGAGCAAGCAAGCGCTGAGGATATTGCGTCTCTTTGGCAACAACGACGCCAAGCGTGTTGTTTCATCGGTGGGTCCTGAACAGGAGTACTTCCTGATCGACAAGAGCATGTATCTTAAGCGGCCCGACCTGATGTATTGCGGCAGGACGTTGTTCGGTGCCCGTCCTCCCAAGGGGCAGGAAATGGAAGACCATTATTTCGGGGCTATCAAGAACCGAGTTTCCAAGTTCATGCATGAGCTGGATGAGGAGCTTTGGAAGCTTGGCATTTACGCGAAGACCGAGCATAACGAAGTTGCTCCCGCCCAGCATGAAATTGCCCCTATCTATTCGGAGGCCAATATCGCCACCGACCACAACCAATTGGTCATGGAACTTTTGAAGAGCGTCGCCGCAAGGCACGGCCTGACCTGCCTGCTGCATGAAAAACCCTTTGCGGGCATCAACGGCAGCGGCAAGCACGTCAACTGGTCCATCTCCACCGACACCGGCATCAATCTGCTGGAACCCGGCGACACGCCCTTTGAAAACGCCCAGTTTCTCTTGTTCCTGGTAGCCGTGATCAAGGCTGTGGATGATTATCAGGATCTGTTGCGCGTTTCGGTTGCCAGCGCCGGCAACGACCATCGCCTGGGCGCCAACGAAGCGCCGCCCGCCATCGTTTCCATCTTCCTGGGCGATGAACTGACCGAGATCCTCAACGCGCTTGAAAACGATACTTTGTATGTAGGCAAAAGCAAGACCCTGATGGAAATAGGTGCAACAGTCCTTCCTCATTTTCCTAAGGATACCACCGACAGAAACCGCACATCGCCTTTCGCTTTCACAGGCAATAAGTTTGAGTTCCGCATGCTGGGCTCCGCATTCAACATCGCAGGTCCCATCATCGTGCTCAACACCATCGTGGCCGATGTGCTGAAGCAATTCGCCGATGAACTTGAGCAAAGCACCGATTTCAAATCGGATTTGAGCAAGCTCATCAAGAGAACCATCAAGGAGCATAAGCGCATCATCTTCAACGGAAACGGTTATGATTCGGAATGGGTGAAGGAAGCCGAGCGCAGAGGTTTGTCCAACCTCAAGACGACTCCTGATGCCCTGCCCGCCTTTATCCAGCCGAAGAACGTTGAGATGTTCGTGCGCCATAATGTGTTCAGCGAGCATGAAATCCATTCGCGTTATGAGATATTGCTTGAAAACTATTCGAAAACCATTAATATTGAAGCGCTCACCATGATGGATATGGTCAACAAATATGTCGTGCCCGCCGTCATTGCCTACCAGAATGAACTGGCGCAACTTATTCTCAGCAAGAAGTCCCTGGGCATTGACATTTCTGACAGCCTGGAAGAACACCTTCTGAGAAAGATTTCCAAGCTGGCGGACTGCCTGGGAAAACGGCTTGAGAACCTTTCACAGCAAACCATCGCCGTACGGGAGATCAAGGATAAGCTTGAGCTTGCCCGGGCATACCGCGAAAAGGTCTGCACCGCCATGAACGAACTGCGGCTGGTTGTGGACGAACTCGAGCTTTTGGTGAGCAGCAAGCATTGGACGCTGCCCACCTATGCCGAAATTTTGAACAGCGTCAACGAATGATTATTCTGGCCATTATACCGCTTTATCCAATTCATGACATAAGGGCAAATGTCTCAAAACCCCCGGAAGAGGCATTTGCCCCTTTTTTCTTTGCCGCACATAACCATTGACAATATTCGGGGTTTTTTGTATATTAATTACCATTGAACAAGGGCGTTCATCATATCATGCTGGAACAGGCTGGAAACCGGCTTTACGGGCGGCTGTTCGAGCATGTGCATGATGTGATGAGCGCCTTTTATGGTACCCCCGGCGCCGGCGCGCCTGGATTGGGTGACGGCAAGCAATAAATCCGCAAAACAGGATGGTGTATATATGAGCGAGCTTTTGCTGGTACTGGATTTCGGCGGGCAATACAAGGAACTAATCGCCCGGACCGTTCGCGCCCATTCGGTTTACTCCGAAATTTGGCCGGGCCATACAAGCGCTGAAAAGATCAAGGAGCTGAACCCCATCGGGATCATTTTGACGGGCGGACCTCACAGTGTGTACCTTCCTGATTCCCCAAAATGCGACCCGGAAATCTTTCAGCTGGGAATACCCATTCTGGGCATTTGCTATGGGATGCAGCTGATGTGCCATATGCTGGGTGGCACCGTTGAAGCCTGTGAAAAAAGCGAATACGGAAGGGTGAAGGCCCGTCTGAAAACCGGCTCACCGTTGTTTAAGGACATACCTGAGCAGAACACCGTGCTCATGAGCCATACCGACCTTGTGAGCAAGCTTCCGGACGGATTTGTTACCATTGCCGAAACGGACAACTGCCCCCATGCCGCCTGTGAGAATGCGGCGCAGAAGCTCTACGGCGTGCAGTTCCATCCGGAAGTTGAGCACACCGATAACGGCCGCAGGATCATCGGCAACTTCCTTTTTGACATCTGCGGCGCAAAAGGCGACTACCATCTCGATGATTACATCGAGACCCAGATCCGTAAGATACGTGAAAAGGTCGGCAACCAGAAAGTTCTCCTCGCCCTTTCCGGCGGCGTAGACAGCTCGGTCTGTGCCAGCCTGCTGTCCAAAGCCATACCCGGACAGCTCACCTGCATTTTTGTGGATCATGGCTTCATGCGCTATAAGGAGGGCGATGCGATTGAACGGGTCTTCTCGACCATGGACCTCCATTTCATCCGCGTTAACGCCCAAGAGCGCTTTTTGGCCAAACTGAAAGGCGTCACGGCACCGGAGCAGAAGCGCAAACTCATCGGCGAGGAATTCATCCGCGTTTTTGAGGAGGAAGCCGCAAAGCTCGGCGACATTCCTTTTCTGGCGCAGGGCACCATCTATCCCGACGTGATCGAATCGGGCGGGAAACTTGGCGCCACCATCAAAAGCCACCACAATGTGGGCGGCCTGCCTGAAAAACTGGCTTTCAAGGAGATCATCGAGCCCCTGTCCGGGCTTTTCAAAGACGAGGTGCGGGTTCTCGGAAGGAAGCTGGGCCTTCCGGCATCCCTCACAGAGCGGCAACCGTTCCCGGGCCCCGGGCTGGCCATTCGTGTCCTGGGCGAGGTGACCAAAGAAAAGCTTGAGATAGTCCGCATGGCTGACCATATTATGTGCGAAGAGATCGGCAAACTCAGGCGCAAGCCTGAACAGTACTTTGCCGTTTACACCGGCGCCTATTCGGTGGGCGTGAAGGGTGACGACCGGACCTACGATTCGGTGATTGCCCTGCGGGCCGTGCACACCAGCGACTTCATGACCTGCGAGTACGCTCCGCTTTCCCATAAGGTATTAAGCCGCATCGCTTCGCGAATCACCCGTGAAATTCCCTCAGTAAGCCGTGTTGTCTATGATATTACATCCAAACCACCCGCAACAGTGGAGTGGGAGTAACAGCCAGAAAGTATACGGCAGGTCTTTAGGCCTGCCTTTTTAAATTGACCATACTTAATGGCGTTGTTGATATTTGATATTTCCCGAATACTTTCCTATACTAACTCCAGTTGAATACCCCAGTTGAACAACATCATTTAAAGTATTCTTTATCACCAATTGAGGCAATGAGTCGGCGGTTATAATGGGAGATGGGTTTGATGAATATAGGAGCGATAATATGTTTTATGCTGGCCGTGTTCTTTTTCGTAATCGCGATTATCTTTGCTCTGTTAAAAGAAAAAGGCGCGCTTTTAATCAGCGGATTTAACACTTTGCCTGAAGAGGAGCGGGAAAAGTATGATAAAAAGAAAATGAGTACGGATATGAGAAATGCTCTCTTTCTTTGGTCTGTCATCTTATTCTCAGGGGCGATTTTGGCTTATTTTATCAGTGAGTATTTCGCATTTATAGCGCTTGCTGTCTGGTTGATTGCTTTTTTTAAAGACGTGCATATCGATCCTGAAAAAGCGTTTGAGAAATACAAGAAATAACCGGCCATCAAATAAACAGGGCCTTATTCCAGGCATATCCTGGGGCGCCTGTTTGTCCTATATGTAGCGCATCATTCCACGACCAGCTCCTTGGCATGCTTGCCTGTCATGTGCTCGATGTCGATGGCGACAATATGCGCTTTTGTACAGCCTTCTATTTCTCTTCTCTTATTCTCTTCAGGCTGATCCCCCGAGTATTTTTCAACCAGAGCCCTGAAAGCCTCAAACCGCTCATCGCCTTCAGCGATTCTTGCTTTTCCGAATGCGATAGCGCTTCGGAAGTAGCTGGTATATTTTTCGCTGACAATGGTATCCTGGTCAACCACGGCAAAGGATACTTTTGGATGCTTCATCATGGCATCCATTTTATGTCCGGCTTTTGCAGAATGGAAATAGATTTTTCCGTTATGGTAAACATAGTTGAGGGGAACCGCATAGGGGTAATCTTTATCGCCCAGGCAGGCCAGAACGCCGTTTGAACCTCTTTCCAGCACCGCTATGGTTTCTTCCCGTGACATAAGCTGCCTGCCCCTTCTCATTTCCCTGAACATCTCGCATCCTCCTGTCCAACATGCAAACCTGAATTTTAAAGGGCTCTTCCCCGGTGGTGGAAGCATAAAAGGGCTATGCAAAGCCCCTCGTTAGAGTCTAAGAGAACCGCCATGTTTTGTCAATCCGGCTGTCACAGAAAAAAGTAATACGAATTGAGCAAATGTTCCAGTGCATATTTTTCGGCCAGTTTTCTCAGGAAGCCTTTGACCGCACCGAGGCCGGTCTGTTGCTGCCGGAATCTTTCCAACCGTTTGTGGAAGGCCTGCCACTCCTTTTCAGTCGCTTCCCTGTTGATGCAGTCCCACACCATCAAGACGGCTTCCGTATGACTTTCGATATCCCCCTTGCTCTCCAGTCCTCGCTGGATGAGCTTGTAGAAATCCGGCGGCGTCAGGCCGGCCCTTTCCCCGATCATCCTGTCGATCTCGTCGTACAAAACAGGCGCCCTTTCAAGGATGCTGAATTTGTACCTGTCCCATTCCATTTCGAGCACGTCAAAGTTCAGATCCCCAGCGGTACAGTTGATGCACTTGACACATGACAAATTCTTGTCCTTTACCTCCAGCATGATGTCGATATCATCCCTGTTCAAGGCTTTATAAAATGCCATGAACCTGTCGATTTCAATGGTATCCGAATGATAGCCCTTCTTTTTTTGCTTCGCCTGCTGGGAATAATGGATTTTCTGGCGTCCGTCCTGCTCCCGCCAGGTGGAGCGGCATCGCTCTATCCAGACAAATTCATCCCTTTCCCCGTCGCAGGGGTTGACTTCATGGTGAAGATTGTCAAAGACTACCGGGATGTTCAGCCGCGTTCCAAGGTCATATACATCACGGATGTTGAATAGCTTATCATCATTCTCTATAATCAGACGCCTTTTGATGTTCTCATCCAGCCTCCGCCAGTTCTCTGCAAACCTGTCCATGGCGGCCTCTTTGTCCTGATAAGCGCCTCCGATATGCAGCACGATCTTGTGTGTGGCATCCAGACAGAGGCTGTCAAGAACACGGGCATGGTAGGCCAAGTCCGCAACGGCTCTTGCCACCACGTCCGGTTTTTCCGCATTGAGCACCGTGTACTGTCCGGGATGCATGGAAACCCTCATACCGCTGTCCTTAATCTTCCGTCCGATTGCTTTGAGCAGGCCATCGAAGTGCTTCCACCATTCTGTATGATTGATCGGACTGGAACCGAAGGGAACCAGATCGGAGCTGATTCTGAAAAGCCTGATGTTGTTATGGATGTTGTAATCGATGATGCGGTCAAGGGCAACCAGATTGCGGTGAGTAATATCCATGAGTTTTTCCTCACACGCTTCCTTCAAAAGGCATGACTTCATCTGGGTACCCGAAACGCCCAGAACCAGGCATGCATATCCGATAGCCATGGCATTCCTTTCACTGTTTCCCGTTTAAGCGCTGGTCTTATTATGCATCAGGCACCCGACTGATAATCGGCCCGGAAAGATGATTTTATAGGTGGTCATTGCTTCCTGCCCGCCAGTAAAGAGAGCCCCTTAACTTTGAACCGCAGTTAAGGGGTCTTATCGATGAGCATAATCATCAGGTCACATTTGTAGTTATGTTACTTTCATGCGGCAGTTATTCTTTGTCTCCCTTTCCCGGATGGCACAGGGAAGCGCTCGGGCACTCACTGCAACCGCATCCGCAGCTGATGGACTGCCCTTTGGCCTTCTTTCTCGCCATGCCGGCTATGATGCCGATAACCGCAGCAAGCAACAAGGCAACGATAATAATGTCTGCAATATGGTTTGCGATGTACTGGAGCATGGTCCTCCCTCCCTTGTTATATGCTCCAACTGTTTGGACAGCCCTTCCGGCTGCATTCGAGCGGAAAGGGCATGGATAATATCGTTTTTCTATGCGTTTACACGAACTGTCGCGGCTTTCAGGTTTCTTTCGTTATACGGCCTGAACAGCAGGTACAGGAAGAATACCACCGCCAGTATAGCCACAACCGTTCCTATGCCGAAGCCATTCCCCGCAAACAGGCTTCCAAGCTGGTAGATACAAAGAGCTATCACATAGGCAAACAGGGTCTGGTAGCCGATGGCAAACAAGGTCCATTTCCCACTGTTCATTTCCCTTCTGATGGCGCCGATGGCAGCAAAGCAGGGCGCACAGAGCAGGTTGAACAAGAGGAAGGAATAAGCCGACAACGCGGTAAAGCTTGTGGCCAGAAGTCCCCAGATTTCCTGCCCGTCTTCGGCAACTTCAGCAAAGCCATACAGGACGCCAAGGGTACCTACCACGCTTTCCTTGGCAACCAGGCCGGTGAGCGTAGCCACCGCAGCCTCCCAGAAGCCCCAGCCCAGCGGCGCAAAGATGGGAGCTATCAAGCTTCCGAGCTTTGCCAAAAAGCCGTCATCGAGATCCTCAACCATGATGAATCGTCCGTTCACGATGCCGAAGTTGGAGGCAAACCAGATGACGATGGTGCACAGCAGGATGACGGTTCCTGCCTTCCTGATGAAGGACCAGGCGCGCTCCCACATGCTGCGCAGCACATTACCGGCCACAGGCCTGTGATAGGGTGGCAATTCCATGACAAAGGGGGCCGGATCCCCGGAGAACAGTCGTGTCTTCTTCAGGATGATGCCTGAACAGATGATGGCGATGATACCCGCAAAGTACGCGCTGGGCGCCACCCACCAGGCACCGCCGAACAGCGCGCCGGAAATCAGGGCAATGATGGGCAGCTTTGCGCCGCAGGGTATGAAAGTGGTCACCGTAATGGTCATCCGGCGGTCTCGATCATTCTCAATGGTACGGGAAGCCATGATACCCGGAACCCCGCAACCGCTGCCGATAAGCATGGGGATGAATGATTTGCCCGACAGACCGAATTTGCGGAAGATGCGGTCCATGATGAAAGCAACACGGGCCATATAGCCGCAGTCCTCAAGGATGGCCAGGAAGAGGAAGAGCACCAGCATCTGCGGCACAAATCCCAGCACGGCGCCGACACCCCCGATAATACCGTCCAGAATCAGGGACTGGAGCCAATCGGCCGTGCCGATGGACGACAGGAAACTTTCCACCGCCGGCGGGATGATCTCGCCGAAGAGCACATCGTTGGTCCAGTCGGTCACCCATGTTCCTATGGTTGTAACCGAGATAAAATAAACGCAGAACATGACCAGCACAAAGATCGGCAGGGCAAGCCACCTGTTGGTGACGATTCTGTCTATCTTGTCCGAGGCGGTCATCTTCACGTTGCTCCTGCGCTTATAGCAATCCTTGATGATGGAGGCTATATACAGGTAACGCTCGTTAGTGATGATGCTCTCCGCGTCATCATCCAGCTCGGTTTCGCATTTCCCGATGATAGCCTCGATGCGGTCCTTGAGGGCAGCATCAAAAGCCATGCGCTCCATGACCTTGATGTCGCGCTCAAAGACCTTGATGGCCGTCCAGCGCCTATGCTTTTCATCCACCTTGTCCTGCAGAAGCTCTTCAATGCTTGCGAGCGCCTGTTCAATTTCATCGGAAAAGCGGTGACGCGGAATCATGGGAACCTTTTTATTGGCAAGCTCCACGGCCTTTTCTGCCGCATCGGTAATTCCTGACCGTTTTAAGGCCGAAATGCCGACAACCGGACAACCCAGTTTCTCCGACAGCTTATCCAGGTTAATCTTATCCCCATTCTTCTCGACGACGTCCATCATGTTGACGGCCACCACCATGGGGATGCCCAGTTCGGCCAGCTGGGTGGTCAGATAAAGGTTGCGTTCCAGGTTGGAACCGTCAACGATATTGATGATGGCATCGGGGTTCTCCCTGGTGAGATAATCCCGCGCAACGACCTCCTCCAGCGTGTACGGCGAGAGGGAGTAGATACCCGGCAGGTCCACAATGGTGACATCCCTGTGTGTATCGCTCCTGAGTCTGCCTTCCTTTTTCTCAATCGTCACGCCCGGCCAGTTGCCAACATATTGGTTGGAACCGGTCAGCGCATTGAACAACGTCGTCTTGCCGCTGTTCGGATTGCCCGCCAGCGCAATTTTGGTCGGCATGTGCCTCTTCCTCCTTAAAAAAAGAATAGCGAATAATCCATTGGTTAGATTCAACTAACCCGCTGACAAAATAAATCAGGCAAACGTAACGTTTCCTGGTGTTATTCGACTTCGATCATTTCGGCATCGGCTTTGCGCAAAGACAATTCATATCCGCGCACGGTCACCTCGATGGGATCCCCAAGGGGTGCCACCTTGCGCACATAGATTTCAGTGCCTTTTGTGATACCCATATCCATAATCCTGCGCCTTACGGCCCCCTGGCCGTTGATCTTCTTAACCGTCACCGTGCGTCCGCAGGCAACTTCCTTCAATACCTCCATGTTCAGCTACACTCCCTTCAAGGCTCACACCAGAATCTTTCCTGCCATCTCGCGACTTATGGCAACCCGCGAATTTTTGATGTTGACAATCAGATTGCCGGCGATTTCATTGATAACCGTAACCGTTCCGCCAACAACGAACCCAAGGCTTTCAAGGAACTGCTTGACCTCCGGCTTACCGCCAATCTTCCTGATGAGCCTTACCTCTCCTTCTTTTGCCATCGATAAGGGCATTGCCATTCCTCCCGTTCCGTTATCAACGCAATATGCTGCAATTAAATGATTATACTCAAGTTAGTCTCAACTAATCCAATTATAGGTTAGTATAAACTAACTCGAATGTCAATAGGTCTTAGCATTTTTGAATCGTTTTGTTATACCTTTAGAAACAAGGCTATACCGCAGTCAAAAGATTGGTTATATTTACTAACAGGGATATTACATCACACGTTCCACATCTTTGCCAAGCTTTCTTTCTTCGCATTGAATATCGGGTATAATGGTGTCATTGCGAGCGACGCGTCAGCGGAGCGTGGCAATCCCCTTCATATCCTTAAGTAAGCATGAAAGCGGCTGAGATTGCTTCGTCGGCTTCGCCTTCCTCGCAATGACATGGGATTTTCAGCGAGATGCTTGAGTAGCCTTTCCAACGGAGGGCAAACGTAACACCCGTATATACCGGGGTTGCCTTTTTCCGTTCACCTGTTTGTTTTAAGCAGAATATTATGTTATTCTAAGACTAGCCTTATAGGCCATGATGATCGAAAAACATGGGGAGAAGCTGAATGAGCATAGATCTTCGCGAATCTGCGGAAATGTATCTTGAGACCATCCTGGTCTTATCACAGAAACAGCCTCAGGTCCGGTCCATCGATATCGTGAACGCGCTGAACTACAAGAAGTCAAGCGTCAGTGTCGCCATGAAGAAGCTGCGCGAAAAAAAGCTTATCGAGATGGACGAAGACGGCTTTATCACCCTTACCGGGGAAGGCAAAAAAATCGCCGAGACCATGCTTGAGCGCCATAAGCTCATATCGGACTGGCTTATTCAGTTGGGCGTGGACAGGGAAATCGCCCTTGAGGATGCCTGCCGGATAGAGCATGTCATCAGCGATGAAAGCTTTGAGGCTATCAAAAAACATTATCCGATGATCAAGGATAAAACCTGAAAACCGGTTTATCCAAACCAATGTATGTTGACGTATTGCGCTGTCAAGTGAAGTATTGTATCTTCGCAGCAGGAAATCGTTCAAGTATGCGCGATGTCAGGTATTCCTTGAGTTCTGCGGCCTCTTCCTTTTGATACACATATTTATACCTTCCGAATCTTCCCCACTTTAGGCTTCTTTTGGTCTCATCCATATCCAGCATGGTGTTGGGGAACCGCTGAAGGATAAGTTCCTTGGCAACGGCTGTAAACCGATGCTGTATCAGTTCAAAGGTCAATTCTTTCCGGCTGAGCTCAGGCCCCAGCCGTTCTTCCAGTTTTTTAAACAGAGAATCATATGCTTCCTTCCAGTTCTCATGCTGCATGATGGGCGCCACGATGAAGCCTATGGGATAGCCTGCCCGTCCCAGTTTGGCAATGGCGTCCATCCGTTCATCCAGGCTTGCGGTGTTATGCTCGAAAGCGCTGATGACATAATCGGTGTTGATGCTGACCCTGAAAAGGGTGTGCCGGTTGTGTCGAAGATCCAGCAGGGAATCCACATGCGGAAACTTGGTCACCACCCTGAGCCTGCCATGCTCTTGGTCCGCAAAGAATTCAATGGTTTTTGCAAGGCTTCCCGTAATATGTTCCAGGGCCAGGGGATCTCCCAGGCTCGCCGCTTCAAAGGTAGTGACTTTATCTCCATTCTGCCGGATGTGGTCTGTGATTACTTCAAAGATATCCTCCAGGTTGACGAAAACCTTCAGATAGGGTTTGGTCCCCTGGGTGGTCTGCAAATAGCAGTATTCACAGTGGGCCGGACAGTTGCTTACCAAAGAGAACTGATAATCTGCGGACGGCTTGCAGACATCCAGTTTTTTTAGTTTGTTTACTGTAACCAGCAGCGTTTTTTTGGCGTGGCCATACATCCCCGCGGGGGTTGTACCCGGTATGGAACGGGCCGCCGTTCTGGCACCGGTCCTGACGATGGCCACCGGCTTGTCCTTGAAGTATTCATAGATTTTTTGGCCCAGCGGGTATTCCAGGCTCGGGGGATCGAAAATGACCCGCTCCGGCATAAACAGTTCCATACCATCACCTCTGCGGTCGAAAATCCATACTTTCATAGGATGCTCCAAATTGTTGAAAATAAGCAACAGTACAATATTTTCGTCCCCGATAGTAACACATGGGAATAATGCTCAACGACAAAAGCCCCTTGGAAACAGACGTCCCCAAGGGGCATCAAACATAAACCGGTAGGATATTTTCAGCTTACGAGTTGCTCCAATAACGCAACGGCATCCTTTTCATCCAGCGGTTTGCTGATCAGGTATCCCTGGATCTTGTCGCATCCGCACCCGACCAAAAAACGCCTCTGTTTTTCCTGCTCCACGCCTTCGGCGACCACGTAATGTCCAAATTTATGGGCCATGGATATGATATCGCCAATAACCGCTTTTTCCGGATCAAGCCATACCAGATTGTCAATGAAAGCCTTGTCTATCTTGAGACAGTTGATGTTCAGTTCCCGTTCCCTGGCCAGAGAGGAATAGCCCGTTCCGAAATCATCTATGGCTACGGACAGGCCGGCTTCCCTCAGTTCACGCAATATGCTGTTGATCTGTTCAAAGTCCGAAGAGAAAACCGATTCCGTGATCTCAAGGCATATATTGGAAGGATCAACCTGCATCTGGTCGATCAGCCCGAACAGGGTTTTACAGAAGTCCTTACTCAGCAGCTGGATGACGGACACATTGACAGATACGCTGATATCGTCATGGCCCTTTTCCTGCAATTTTTTGAGAAAGTCAAAGGCCTGACGGATAACCTTCCAGCCCAGCGGGATGATGAGTTTGTTTTTTTCGGCGATGGGAATGAACTCCAACGGCGACACCCGTCCCAGTTTGCCGCTGTTCAACCTGGCCAAAGCCTCAAAGGCACAGATCCGATTCGTTTTGAGATCGAGTATGGGCTGGTATTGGAGATAAAGGCCGCCGTTCTCCTCCCCGGAGGCTATGACGGCAAGATCATTTTTGATATCGTTTTGGCGGATGATCTCCTGTTCCAGTTCGGCGTCATAAAAACATATGCCGAATTCTTTGTCGCCGGTGTTCATCGCCCTTTCGGTCACAATCAGGAGGTTCTTCAGAAGTCGTTCTGCATCCTGGCATTTTTTCGGATCTACCTCAACAATCCCGATACCGCCTGTGATCCTCTCCATGGCCAGCAGGGATTCCAGCTTGCTCACAATGCTGTCGCAGAACTCAAGCAGCTCGTTTTTTTCCCGGTAGCCTTTGTAATAAAAGGCAAACTGGTTTTCGTACGTACTGAACAGCATCCTCTTATCTGTACAATAGTGCTGGAGGGCATCTGCGACGATTTTGATCAGGCCCTGGGTATAATGATATCCGTAAGTCGCGATAAGCGACTGGACGGTGCTCAGGTTGATGCCCACCAGCGCCCGTTTCTCGTTGCTGCTTTGTGCTTCGCGCTTCAGGAGTTCTTCGAGATAATTCAGATTGTAGAGGCCTGTCCACCGGTCATGCTCAATGCTGTACTTAAGCTTATCCTCCATTTCCTTCCGATCGGTAATGTCGATGATGATCCCTTCAACGGCTTCAACCTCTCCAGACGCGTTGTAAACCCCTTCCCCCATCTCCAGGACCCATTTCCGTTCTCCATTGGCTGTGATGATTTCATATTCGTACTTGAACGGCTGCCTTGTCGGAAGGATACGCTTCCATTCCTCCCAGAGCAGTTCACGGTACTCCGGGGCAATGATATCGTTGAAGGACAGTTCCTTATTGAACAGAAGGCTTTCGGGCCGGTAGCCGGTTAACTTGAAGCATCCCTCTGATACATATTGCATGGTCCAATTCCGATCGTAATTGCATCTGTAGGCCAGGCCGGGCAGATGGGAAAGCAGTACGGATTTGCTGCGTTCGCTTTCCCTTAACGCTTTTTCAATGGCCTTGCGTTCGGTGATATCCTGCACCAGGCAGACATGGTTGTATTGATGTTCATCAGACAGGGTCAGGGAAGCCACAATCATATGCACCCACACGGTGGAGCCATCGGGCCTGATCAGCCGCTTATCCATCGCATAGCTTTCAATCTCCCCTGCTTTAAGTCTCCTGTAATTTGCCAGGTCTTCTTCCAAATCATCCGGATGGGTTATTTTCGCCCAACCCAATCTGAGCAGTTCATCCCTGTTTCTTCCGCTAATCTTTTCAAACAGGGGATTGACATCGAAATAAGGGTTTTCTTCTTCCGTGGCGGGTGCATAATTATGGGAAACCGCTATGCCGACAGGGGCCTGTTTAAAAATGGTATCTACAGTCAGCCTCTGGTCACGCATCTTCTGACCCAGTTCCTGCTGGATACGGAGAAGTTCAGCATGGACCCCGATCCTGGCTGCCAGTGTTTCCTTTTGGATGGGCTTCCGGATATAGTCCTCCGCCCCCATCCGCAACCCCCTGACTTCATTTTCCAGTTGGTCATTGTTGGTTAAAATGATGATGCGTATTTTACGATACCGCTCATCAGACCTGAGCCTTTTCAGAACGTGGAAACCGTCCATCTCGGGCAAATTCAGGTCCAGAATGATCAGGGCAATGTCCGGATGCTCTTCCACCAGACGTATGGCTTCAAAACCGCTGCTTGCCGATATGACATGGTACTGACTCAGCGACATTTGAATTTGCTGGCGTTCTGTGGCAGAATCGTCCACTAACAGAATCTTCAAAGGCATTTTACCCCCCACCTTTAACAAGCACAGACGTTAAGCGATGCTTATACTTGATATACCGTTCGCTCCTCTTATACAGCATGCCGGACTATCGGCAATACTCCCCCTATGAAATCCCATCATGGTTACATCTCTTTGTGCAAAGCTCCTACAAAGGGTTCATGACTCAAGCATCACAGGCTTTATACTTCCAAGGCTGTAGTGTTAACAGGCTTTTACCATCATGGGCAACAGCATGATACGCCCGGAATCCTTCTGATTTTACTGCGCATAGACTCCATACTAAATAATACCACCATCCGATAGCTTCTTATTGAAATCATTCAATAAACGAATAGGCCGTATCCGCACCGTCCCGGATGGCAGCATACCGCTCTTCTCGTCTATCAATGGTCACCTGCCTGGGATTTTGCGACAATACATCCAATAAAGCATGCATAATGTTTTAGAATCCAGGAATTGTCTACTGGTATAGAAAAACCATCTGCCGAAACATCCCGCCGCAGATGGTTTTATCGCTGAAGCAACACATATGCCTCCGTTTCCGCATTTCAGCTTTCAATGAACTTAACCAGGGTATCGTTAAACTCATCCCTCTGGTCGTAGAAGGAACCATGCCCGGAAAAACTGAGCGGCATGAGGATGGCGTTCTTTATCATCCTGTGTTGCACCTCTGCCAGTTGAAAAGGTACGATCTTGTCATGGATACCATGGATGATCAGGGTGGGTACCCCGATGGCCTCCAGATCGGCGAAAAGCACCTCGTCAATCCATGTCCTGGCAATAGCCGCCGTTGCCCAGCCGGCCGCCTGTAAACCAATCTGGAAGAACCAGTCCGAAAAGGCCTGTGAGGTATGCTGGAAGAAAAAATCGCTGCCAAAATTACGGAGCATTTGAGGCCGGTCGTTGTAGGTGCCTTCGATTATCTGCAGAACCCTTTCCTTCTCTATTCCGAATGGAAAATCCGGCCGCCGGATCAGGCTCGGAGCAGCTGCCGCGATGAGAACCAGCTTCTTGACGCCATACCCCAGATGGCGACCCATATACCTGACCGCTATCGCGCCTCCGGTGGAATGCCCGGCAAGGGTGAAATCTCTCAGGCCCAGTGCTTCCACCACTCCTCTTACATCATCCGAAAGGGTGTCGTAATCATATCCCTCAAAGGGTTTGTCCGAATTTCCAAAGCCCCTCGTATCGATGCCGATGCACCGAAATCCCAACTGAGGCAATTTATCGAACTGGTATTCAAACAGGCGATGGCTTCCCGGCCAACCGTGCAGGAAAAGAATGGTCTTGTCGCCTTTAGGATAGGGATCCTCAACATAAATGTTGATACTGTTTACATTCAGATAATAGCCCATGCCTTTCTCTCCCCAGGGATTTCTCACAGGGATATCCTATTCGGCAGCACATTTCCGTATGATTACCCTATCGCCCATAAACAGGTCATCCAGGTGTCATGAACCACGCGGCAGGACAATTGGAAAGATAAGCCCGAATAAGGGCACACCGATTCCAGATTCGATTATTTCCGGGTATATGTCAAGCGTTATTGGCAACAATAATGTAGGGTTTATTATTGCGAAATACCCCTTTTCAGATATCTTTTTGACATTGGAGGAGATCGATTGGTCGGAATACTTTTCGGATTGTTGGCGGGACTTTTGATGAGCGTTCAGGGCGTTTTCAATACCCGCCTGATGGATTCTTCCAAAATGTGGACCACCAACACCTGGGTGCATTTTACCGCTTTTCTCACCAGCATCGCCATCTGGTTATTCGCTGAGCGGGAAAACCTGCTGTCGGTCTTCAATGTTGAAAACAAACTCTATTTGTTCGGTGGCGTTATCGGCGCATTGATCACCTTTACGGTCATCAAGAGCATATCCAGTCTTGGACCGGCTTATGCCACCATGCTCATCCTGCTGGCCCAACTTGTGACCTCCTGCCTGATCGAAGGCTTCGGGCTTTTCGGCACCGAGAAGACATGCTTTGAATGGAGCAAGTTAATCGGCGCCGGCCTGATGATTGCGGGAATCGTGGTCTTCCAGAAATGATAAACCGGCATATCCGTGACGTTTTGTCGAACGGGCATGCCGGTTAAACGTCATTCAAGGCATGCTTCAGGAACAGCGCCAAGCGCGCTTCTCGGCTTGCCCGGCATCCTCAGCGGATCATCGTAAAACTAAATTCGAATACGAAAATACCTTTCAGGTCGATCAACCCGCTTTCGTCAGTCGGCTTGTATACGACCCTGAATTGCTCGCCGGGAACCAGTTCTCTGTCCAGTTTTAAAATGATCTTGTCATCCTTGACCTCGTAATGTTTCAGAGCCGTTTTTTTGCCTTCCAATTCGAAGGTCAGGAACGAATCAAAATCGCCCTTCCAACCGGCGAGTTTCTCAGTAATCGTGATTTCAACTGTATCCGGCGCCGTTATCATGACGGTCTTAAACGCGCCCGCCAGGGCCACTTCGGCCTTAATATCGAACGGTGCCACGGCGTTGCAGTTATAATCTTTCAGATAATTGACTTTATCCGCGGTTTTTATCCGGATCTCGCCGTCATAACCGATATAATCGTCGGAAAGCAGCATGATAGTTACCTTGTCATGAATGATGCTATATATTTCATAATCTCTGCCGTTTACAAGCTGTTTTCCACCCATGATCAGAATAAGATCATTTCCAGCTTCTTTCAATTCATTTTCGTCGTAGGCCTGCAGCCCTTCTGAGAAATACAGGGTAAAGAGGTTTCGATCGATATTCACATCGAGATAGTCAGCCACCCGACCATTTTCCTTCTCATTAGCTTTCGGGGTAGACTTATCCCCATCATCGTAAAGCACGGGAGCGATCCTGTCGGCGACGGGATAAGCCTTGTTATAATCCACTTTCAGCGTCTGCCCGTAATTGTTTTTCGAAGCATTTCCCACCACAAAAACATAGACCGGCGTATTCAGGTCGCAGGCCAGTTTTTCAGCAAGGGTCAGCGTAACAACAGTATTTCGGCCGATCAGGCTTGTGCTGGCATGTGTAATTTTTATGGTCTGCGGATCGCTTGCAAAATCACCCTTGCTTTCCTTAATGCTTGCCCGTCTTGTAACCAGCAAATCCTCCGCAACGAAGCTATTGAACTCACCTTTCAGCGTAATGGCTATTTTATCCTGTGCAATGGCTTCAACCTTATCAATTCCTATTTCCTTGACTGGCGGGGAAACAGTAAAACCTGCATCCACGGCCTTATCCATCGGAATGAACCCAATATTGACAAGGGACTGGATAAATGCTGTTCCATCGGCATTTACCCCGTTCTTGCAGGCACCATAGAGGATGCCGGCAGCGTCATCACGAATCAGAGCCGTTTTGATTTCCAGCTCTCCGGCCTGAGCTTTGCTGATAACGCCACTTTTTACAGCAACATCAACCGCATTGTTGGTCCCCACATCGGAATAGCCCATGCCTATCTTAAGGATCCAGGTCAAAAAGGCCCTGCCGGAAACCTCCTGAAGGGGAGCAAACTTAATCCTTGGATGGATGCTGGCATCCACACCGGTTGTATAGTTGTTTTTTACTGCATAAGCCGCCCATTTTCTTCCCCATGTGGGAATCTCAGCGGCATCAATGACATTTTCAAGAATCCTGGCGGCTTCGCTGTCCGTCAGCGCCTCAACTTCATCTTTCAGGCCCGCTGCCTTGAGCGCAAAAATGAGGCCTTGGATCCTGTTGACCGGATCTCCCAAACCCATACCTTCCATCAGGGATAAATTATTCAGGATTTTTGCTTCTGCCTCATGCTGAAAACCTGATGCCAGCGCAGGAACAGCACGGATTCCTGCGAGCATCGCCAATATGGCGATAACCGTTATGGTTCTTCTAAGGTATTTCTTGTGCATGATGATAAAAGTCCTCCTCATCATTTTTATTATTTGCAGGCGCAAAGACAAAGCCGGCGAGCTCTAAACGCTAACCATTATACCAAAACAAGAAAAAATATGCCATGAGTAGTAATGCTTAACAACCTTATCCTCATCACCCGGCTTCCATGCACCTCAATCCGCCTTTTCATGTAATCATCACCAAGAAAAAAAGAGCCGTCCCGTTTTTCTTTCGACGCCCCTCAAAGCCTCTTGTGCTGTTTAATGGCACTCCGTTCAGCTGTATGCGCTTCGTTTGCGCGCTATAACATAGCATAGCGTCAGGAAGGCAACCACAGACAAAAGAACCACGGCCATACCCGTAAGTTCGTTTATCGGAAGCGCCTGAAACATCCTGAACCGACCAGTGAAATTGAAAACCTGATGTGCAAAAAACGAAAATATATTTCTGAAATCATAAGCCCCCAGAACAGGAACAAGCAAGCCATGGACCATTAAAACCACTGTTGGAACGATCATGCTTTTGAACAAAAAAGCAACAGAAAACCCGGCAATGATATAAAACAGCAGCACTGCAATTGACAAAAGGAGCTGTAAGATGATGTTGTTTTTATAGCCAGGAATATCCATCAAATAGCTTTCAACAGGTATTTGCTTTTCAACAATCGCATTGATTACATATGAACCAATATAAGCAATGAACAGTATGGTCGCCAGCGTTCCGGCCATCACAAGACTGACGGCAATAAGTTTCCCTGTGACAATATCCGGCTGGCGGTATCGGACGGCTGCCAGTTTATAGGTTTTGTACTTAAAGTCATAGGTTGCCACATAACTTGCGTATATGCCAAACACCAGGGTGCAGAAAACAAAAATCAGATATTCCAAGGTGCTGCCGACGATATTATTCGGTTTTATGCTTTTTTAAAAAGCTTCAGCAAATCCTCGGCATGGACAGGGCGGCTGATATAATAGCCCTGGATCTCGTCACAGCCATGTTCGCGGAGGAATCTAAGCTGGTTTTCATCCTCAACACCCTCCGCAACGACTTTGAGCCCAAGGGTCTGGGACAGGTGGATCATGCCTTTTACAAGGGTCTGCTCCTTTTCACTCCTGAACAGGTTGCTGATAAAGCTCCTGTCGATCTTGATGCGGTTGACCGGCATGTGGTTGAGCCTACTTAATGAAGAGTATTCCGTACCGAAGTCATCGATGGATATTTCTACGCCAAGTTCACGCAATTCCTTCAGCACATCGAGTATCTTGTCAAATTCCTTCACAGCCACACTCTCGGTGATTTCCAAATCCAGATACTCCGCGCCGAGTCCGGTTTCATCCAGTATTCTTCTCAACATCCTGACAAACCTGGGATTGAGCAGTTGGAGCACAGAGACATTGACGGATATATGTACAGGGGGCAGGCCCATCTCCTGCCATGTTTTGGCCTGTCTGCAGGCCGTCCTTAAAACCCATTCGCCTATCGGACCAATAAGCCCGTTTTGTTCGGCCAAGGGTATGAAAAATCCCGGACTGATCAGGCCGTGTTCAGGCTGGCGCCAGCGCACAAGCGCCTCCACGCACAGGATGTCGCCTGTTTTTGCCGACACCATGGGCTGGTACTGCAAAAACAGCTCGTTGTTGTCTATGGCCCTGTATAGCTTGTTGGAGAGCTCATGTTTCAGCAAAACCTCTTCCTTCATCTCTTCCGTACACAGGCAATACTGGCCTTTGCCCCTGGATTTGGCCTCATTCATGGCTATATCCGCATTTCTTATCAGTGTGTCGGCATCCCTGCCGTCATAGGGATATACCGCAATGCCGACGCTGGCGGAGATGTAAATCTCCTGATTGTGTACGGTGAACGGCTTTCTGAAAACGCCGATCACCTTGTCGACAACCTTGATGACATCCTTGGTGTTTCTGATGTTTTGAACCATAATCAGAAATTCATCCTCGCCAAAGCGGGATACTGTGTCCGATTTCCTCAGCGATTGGCAAAGCTTCCTGGAAACTGCCAGAATGAGTTCATCCCCACCCTCATAGCCGATGGTGTCATTGACATTTTTGAAAGAATCCAGATCCAGCAGGAGGATCGCAATGATTTCGCTTTTTCGCTCGGCAATCAGAACAGCCTGGTTCAGGCGATCTTTGAACAATGTGCGGTTAGGAAGCCCGGTCAACAGATCATAGTATGCCATGTAGTGTATCTGCTTCTCCTGGCGTATGCGCTCCATGGTTACGGCAATGATATCTGTGATGATCATCAGGTTGTTCTTGTCTATTGCGCTCCAGGCCCTGTAAAAGTTAAACGACTGCAACACCAGGTAGCCATAGACCGTGTCATTGTTCTCGATGGGCAGGATGAGCAACGACCTGACCTTCTCCCCGAAAATCCTGGCAAAATCGCGATTTTCATCAGAAGGGAGATCATCCGTATCATAAATCTCCAGAACACGGGATCCTGAAAGCTTCTTTTGAAAATGCGGGTAGTCGTTCAGCCTGATGGTTTTCTCTACAACGTTGTTTAAATGCTGCCCGTCTGTCCATGAACAGGTACGAACCAGGGTATCCTTTTCGGGGCTTAACACATAAATGAAGGCGCCTTCCGTTTTAAGAAACGCGCTTATTCTTTCCAGCGTTTTATGCGTCACTTTATCAAAATCCTTTTCACCGGCGCTGGCATAGCGGGTGGATATTTCCTCCACCATGCTCTGAAAGTTGATTTGATGGGCATTTTCCAGCAATTTTGACCGGAAGACATTCATGACGAAAAATGCGACCCATATGGTTATGAGGCTTATGCCTATCCGTCCCACATAGTCTACGGCATCAATCTGCAATATGATAATGGGTTTCACGAGGAAAACAGCCAATTGGGTCAGCACAATGGAAACCGCTACGGCAATCTGTATGACCCGGCTCACCATGGCGATGGAAATGATCAGAAAAATGAACGCAAGCGCCCAAACCGTCACGCCCGCGTATTCAATAAAGCTCAGCGTCAGGATGGGTATCAGCACAAAAAAGGTTGCCGCGTAAATATAATCCTTGTACCTTGAACTTTTGTTCAAACGCTGGATCAGTTCAAGCGACACACCCGCTATGATCATAAAACTGCTGAGAAGCAGCGTGGACACCAGGGTGCTTCTTAATATGCAATACATGATCATGATGTTCATGATGCTGGCCGCAAATAACGAGTTGGCCATATACTGTATGATTCGTGTACGAATCTGCTCGCTGAACAGGAGCGCGTCAGCGGTATTCTTTCTGCTGTCCATAAGGCCATATCTCTGCATGGCATAACTGATGGAGACCACCGGAATCAACATGAGGATCGGAGCTATTTGTGGAATCTTCACCGGAAACACGTTGTTCACAACACTCTCCGTAAAGGCTCCAAGTATGAGGGTTATGAGGAAGGAACGGTTGATGATGCCCGACTGCTTTTGGATATTTCTGCTCTCCGCCGTTTTTCCCCATCTCCAGACGAGATACATGCCGATCAGGGAATAACTTGCGTAATACAAAATAAAGAACCAATCCCAGAAGTTCTTGATCGAAACATTGACCCACCCCATTTCGGTGTGGATCATTTTGTACTGTTGCGGATTGAGCACGGGAAGATAGGTGAATACAGAAAGGCAGACTGCGGCTGGAAAATAAAGCAGCACATACTTCCACCACTTGTCCAGAAAAGCTCCCCGGCCGCTCAGGTATATCATGAAATGGAGCAGGATACTGAAAAACAAACTCCAACCGATAGCTGCAAATCTTCTCCAAAACAGGCACACAGACAGATTCGGCGCTGATATTGCCATGGCGAAGCCGAATGACCAGATAACCAGGGCCATGGTCAAAGCAAAAAAGATACGGTTTGAGACCGCTTTAGGATTCATATATATCGTGTATATACCAAAAAACAGGCTTACTATGCAGATCAGGCTGAAACTTATTGTAAACAGGTGGGGTATGCTTACCATGGTGTTTCTCCCATATCAACCTAATTTTTCAGCAAAATATATCGTCACTGTCAGATTTTGAAACCCAATTATGATATACCCAGTATTATGGCAGTAAAATATAAAATTTAAGGATTTGTTTGAAATGTTTTGTCCGATGGAATACGCCTGTAAAGGAACTTTCTGCCATATCCCATACCTGGGGGACAATCAATCAGGTAAGCCGGCCCGTCAGGATATGAAAAACCATTGATAAAACCCATGATTATCAACATGTCCTGCATCCATACGGGCATTGAACCATCAATACAACGGGGCGTAAGAGGCTGAAGGGCGAAAGGACAAGGCAGAAACCCTTCACCGCTGCCGCGAAGGGTAAAAACCTGCTCAGATCAGCCGCGGTAACGCCACAATCCATCTGTTGGGACTTAATACGCCAATCATCTTCAATAATAGCGCCATCATACGAAAACCCCCGATATATCAGGTATCGGGGGTTTATCCGTCTTGCGATATATTACGGTTCAGCAGTAACAGCCAAAGCAGTTAAAGGCTTGGGAACATGGCGATGCACCTGTCCAGGATGCCGTTGATATAGGCGATCAGGATACCGTAGTTGACAATGGGCACTTTCTGATCCACCGCACATTGGTATCGGTATTTCATCTCCCGCTCGTTGAGCATGCAGCCCCCGCAGTGGACAATCAGCTTATACCCGGACAGATCCTCGGGAAACTCAGTACCGGATGTGAATTTGAATTCCAGCTGTTTTCCGGTATACTGCCTTATCCATCGGGGCAGCTTCACCGTGCCGATGTCATCGCACTGCCTGTGATGCGTGCATCCTTCCGAAATGAGGACCACATCCCCGTCCCGGAGAGTCTCAAGGGCCCTGGCCCCATTGACGGCGATCCCCAGGTTGCCCTTGTACCTGGCAAAGAGAATGGAAAAGGAGGTCAGAGGAATATCCTCCGGCGTTTCTTTCGAAACCTTTTCAAAGGCCTGGCTGTCGGTAATGACCAACCTTGGTTTTCTGCCGAGGTTTTCAAGGGTTTCCCGGTACTCGGTTTCCTTGACCACAATGGCGGTGGCGCCGGCATCCAGGATATCGCGGATGGTCTGCTGCTGGGGCAGTATCTGCCGCCCTTTGGGAGCCGCCGAATCAATCGGCACGACCAGCGCCACAAAGTCGGACGGTTTTATCAGATCGCCCACGATCCTGCGCTGGGGCTGATCCACAGCAGCCAGGGCGGCTATTTTCTCTTTCAGTTCATGGATGTTGTGGCCGGTTTTGGCACTGACACAGATGGCATGCTCGTCTTCGGGCTGTTCCATGTCCGAAAGATCCGCTTTGTTGTAGGCGATGACATAAGGAATATTCTTTTTCTTGATCAGCTCAAGCAACTCCTCATCTTCCCTGGTCATACCGGATGAGCCGTCAACCACCAGGACGGCGATGTCGGTCTTGTTGAGCACCTGGCGGCTTTTTTTAACGCGAAGCTTTCCCAACTCACCTTCGTCATCTATCCCCGCCGTGTCGATGATCACAACCGGGCCCAGGGGAAGCAGCTCCATGGCCTTGTATACGGGATCGGTGGTAGTTCCCTTGACATCGGAGACGACGGCCAGGTCCTGCCCCGTGACGGCATTGACCAGGCTCGACTTGCCGGAATTCCTTTTGCCGAAGAAACCAATATGTACGCGGTTGGCGGACGGTGTTTCATTCAGTCCCATGTACTTCCCCTCCCTTAGAACCGGATATCGCGGCTTCCATTGCCGATCCTGACCAGGTTTTCTTCCAGGATTTTTCTGACCTTTTCCTTGGGTATAGTCCCTATTTCATTTTGGATCAGTGCCTCGCCCACGGCCTTTGTCCCGGACGTTGCATAATCCTCCAGATATTCCTTCAGCGTCATGAGGGCGTTGGGATGGCAGCAGTTCTGGATCTGCCCGCTCTTGGCCAGTCTCATGAACCTGTCTCCGGTTCTGCCCTCCCTGTAGCAGGCTGTGCAGAAGCTGGGAACATAGCCAAGCTCCATCAGCCATCTGACCACTTCGTCCAGGGTCCTTCTGTCATAGACATCGAACTGGGCCGTATTCTCATCCTCGGGCTCGGGCTCCGCATAACCTCCCACACTCGTCCTGGATCCGCCGCTTATCTGGGAAACGCCCAGGCGAAGCAGACGTTCCCTGGTGGCCTTGCCTTCCCTGGTGGATACGATCATTCCCGTATACGGCACGGCAATACGGATGCAGGCGACGATCTTGGCCAGGATATCATCGCTTATTCCATTGCCAAAGGCGGATGGGTCGATGTCATCGGCCGGGCGGATTCTGGGTACGCTGATGGTGTGCGGACCTACGCCGTATACGGCTTCCAGGTGCTCGGCATGCATGAGGAGGGCTGTAAACTCGTAACGGTAGTTTTCAAGGCCAAAGAGAACGCCCAGTCCTACATCATCAATGCCGCCCTGCATGGCTCTGTCCATGGCTTCGGTGTGATAGGCATAGTCATGCTTGGGCCCGGTGGGATGCAGTTTTTCATAGCTTTCCTTGTGATATGTCTCCTGGAAAAGCACGTAGGTGCCGATGCCGGCTTCCTTGAGCTTTCTGTAGTTTTCAACCGAGGTAGCCGCGATATTGACATTGACGCGGCGTATGGCCCCGTTTTTATGCTTGATGCTGTAAATGGTATCGATGCATTCCAGGATATATTCGATGGGGTTGTTAACCGGATCTTCGCCGGCTTCTATGGCAAGGCGCTTATGCCCCATATCCTGGAGAGCAATAACCTCCCGGCGGATCTCTTCCTGGGTCATCTTTTTACGGGTGATATGCTTGTTGGTCCTATGATATGGGCAATACACGCAGCCGTTTACGCAATAGTTGGAGAGGTACAGGGGGGCAAACAGGACGATGCGGTTGCCGTAAATATCGTTTTTGATCTGCTCGGCAAGGGCATAGATCTCCTGGTTCTTCTCCGGTATGTCGCAGGCGAGCAGAACCGAAGCCTCCCTGTGGTCCAGCCCCTTTCTGAGGCGGGCCTTTTCCAGGATGCTGTCCACGAGGCTGCTGTTGTGCTTGCTCTTGTCCGCATATTCCAGCGTTTCGAGCACTTCCTCGTGGGATATGAATTCTTCGGCTTTCATGGATTGAGGATTATACATGGTTAAGCTCCTTTCTTAATCGGGTCAGAAACCTCTTCCCCTTCAGAATCCTTTTTCTGAAATGATTTATGATCGCCCCGGGAGACAACCACACGATAGCCGATGCTTTCTATCCTTCTTTGCATGCAGGATCGGCATTCCGCGGCCTCATCCCCGGTGCAGATCTTGTTGTCATAGAGCATATACTTGGCCCTGACGCTTCTGGGCGACAGGTTGGGCATGACCACATTGGCCCCTGCTAGGATCCCCAGTTCCCGGCCCTTGGGATGGATGGTTCCCAAAGCGGTGGTGGCGGGAAGCAGAACTGTCGGAAGCATCAGGCGGATGATCCCGAGCAGGAACAGGGTCAGTTCCAGCGTACCGCCGCTGAACCCCGCAAACGGCGTGGCATGGTGCGGTATAAAAGGTCCTATGCCCACCATATGGGGTTTGAGTTCCTGGATGAACAGGAGATCGTCCACCAGGCAATCGGTGGTTTGATACGGGGACCCCACCATGAACCCGCATCCCACCTGGTAGCCAATTTCCTTCAGGTTGTAAAGGCATTGCTTCCTGTTATCCAGGGACAGGTTCTTTGGGTGGAGCTTCCCATAGTGCTCGGCGTTTGCCGTTTCATGGCGGAGAAGATAACGTTCCGCTCCGGCGTCAAAAAACGCTTTGTAACTGTCATAGCTTTTTTCGCCTATGGAAAGGGTGATGGCGCAATCCGGGTATTTGGCCTTGATGGCACGGATGATATCCACCATTTTCTCATCCGTGTAATACCCGTCCTCGCCGCCTTGCAGCACGAAAGTGCGGAAGCCTAAATCATAGCCGGTGGCGCAGCACTCCAGGATCTGTTCCTTGGTAAGGCGGTACCGCTCCGCATGGCAGTTGCTCCTGCGTATGCCGCAATAGTAACAGTCGTTTTTACAGTAATTGGTAAACTCGATCAGGCCGCGAAGGTACACATCGTAGCTATAGTTTCGGATACGGACGGCCCGCGCTTTCTCAAACAGGTACTCTGCCAGCTCCGGCGTCCTGTTGTCTATGAGTTTCTTGTATTCTGCCGCTGTAAGTTTGTTCGTCTCATAAAGCTTGTCAATCAGATGCTTCATCGGATCCCTCTCTTTTCGCTTTTCCGGTCACCTTGGAGTACAAGGTTTTTGTGCTGATACCGGGCAACTTCCCCAGCTTTCCGGACAGCGCGCTGATGATGTCCTGGGGCGCATCAATGGCAATGCTGATGATGCTGATACCTCTTTCACGGTATGGAAGGCCCATTCTGCCAATAATGTACTCCCCATAACTGTGCAGGATGTTGTTGAGCTTCTCGACCGAACCATGGTCTTCAACAATAATCCCGATAATGGCGACCCTTGTTTCCACCGCACAAAACCTCCAAAAAAACGAAAATGCGCCCCGGAAGGCGCAGAAAATCCCAAACAAACAGGTATGCAACTGCACTGCCTTCCGCCTCATACAACGTATTTGGCGTCAGAAACGATGCTTCTGCTTCGTCATGAGAATAAGTTCTTCTGACTCAGCAGTTTCATTTTAACTTTACAACTTTTTCGCCTGTTTGTCAATAAATTATCAAAGATAGCGCATTTAAAATAAAACGGCTGCGGTATAAATGCCGCAGCCGTTTCCACTGTCAGCTCGCCGCGCTTTCAGCGCTTTCAGCTTTTTCAGCGTTTTCCCCGCTTTCCTCTTCCTCACTCTCCGATTTTGCGGAGGTAATGACAGCAAGGATCTCGTTACTATCTTCCATAATCCTGATGTTTTCACCAAGCTTAAGATCCCCAACGGTGATCTTATCGCCAATCTCCCTGTCGCCAACATCGACGCTGACAAACTCAGGTATATCGGCCGCTTTGCCCATGATCTCCACCTCGGAGATGAATTCCTGCAGCAATTGACGCTTGAGAGCCAGTTTCTCTTTTCCATGAAAGATAACGGGCACTTTCAGACGTATCTTGTCGTCGCTGTGAATGGTCTGCATGTCTACATGGAGGATATTCCCATTTATGGGATCCTTCTGGATATCCTTAACAATGCATGTCCACTCACGCTCTCCGAGCTTGAGTTGTACTCTGGAATTCTTTGTATGTCCCTGAAGCACCCTATTGAACTCACGCTGATCCAGCTTAATGCTTGTTGACTCGAGGTCCTTACCATAGACGACGCCGGGAATAAAGCCCATCTTCCTTACCTTATTGGCCTTTTCGGTCCTTTCAGCTGCGCAAAGAACAGTTTGACTCATTTGCACCGCCTCCTTCTGTTTTCATTTATGTATGAGAATGTTGCTAAAGAATGGCGTCATTCTTCGGATAGGCTGTCTGTCACTGCTCTGCATTGCTGGAAGCTTAAAAGTTAGCACTCATCTCAGCAAAGTGGCTGACTGATATTATTCTACCCCGATGTCCGGCAAAATCAACATACAATTATGCGGATTAACGAGGATTATGGATGGTGGGACCTGAATGTCCGTAAAAAATAGCTTGGTTATGAATCCATACAGCCGGTTTCTCCCTGAACAGATAAAAATCAGCCTGCCGCATGCTTTGCTTTTCCCATATCCATTAATCCGGTAAGAGGCTACCCATTAGTTTGAACAGTCGGCCTCCACACCATCGTAAATACCTGATCACATCAAAAAAAAGAGAACAGCAGGCCTGCTGTTCTCTTTTCCGGTTCGGAACATAACCCTTATCGTCAATATTTTCCGAACTCTTTATCATCCAGTGAAATTTGAAGCTTACCACCTGATACGCCGGTTTTCATGTCATCCGGCATACCATAGCCGCCGTCTCCCCCGTTTTCCGGCGACAGTTCAATCTTGTCTATTTCCTGTATATGGCCTCTTTTTCCCATCATTTCTTCAATGGCTTGAAGGATATCCGGGCTTAATGTTTCCGAACCGGGTATCGACATTCCCTTGTCAGGTCTCAATCTGAACCTGTTGATCATTTGCTTCAACATTTCGGCCTGGCTGGACAATTCCTCGCTGGCAGACGCGCCTTCCTCGGCAGTAGCGGAATTGGTTTGCACCACCTGGGATACCTCTCCAACGGCCTGATTGATCTGGGAAATTGCCAAAGCCTGTTCATTAGACGCAGCGGATATCTGGCTGACCAGTTCGCTGGCCTTGCTGACGCTCTCCATGATTTCATTGAGGGCTTGTGCCGTATTATTGGCAATGATTGTTCCTGCGTTAACTTTTTCTATGGTGCCCTCAATCAGGGCTGTCGTTTCCTTGGCAGCATTAGCACTTCTTTGCGCCAGATTTCTGACCTCTTCGGCCACAACGGCAAATCCCTTGCCGTATTGTCCTGCCCGTGCGGCTTCAACGGCTGCATTCAATGCCAGAATATTGGTCTGGAAAGCAATATCGTCTATCACTTTAATGATCTTCGAAATGTTTGTAGACGCTTCATTAATTTCATGCATTGCTTGCAGCATTTTCTTCATCTGTTCATTACCCTTAAGGGCGTCGTTTCTCGCAACCGATCCCAGCTCATCGGCCTGGTTGGCATTGGCGGCATTCTGCTTTACCTGTGCGGCTATCTGGGTTATGGATGCCGTTATTTCTTCGATGGAGCTAGCCTGTTCTTCAGAGTCCTGGGACAGCGTCTCGCTCGCCGTCGCAATCTGTCCTGCCCCGGCAGCTACTTGTTCGGCGGCGGAATTGATCTCCTTCAGCGTCTTATTCAGCGAGTCCACGATTCTGTTAATGGATTCTGAAATGCGCGCAAAACCGCCTTTATAGGCACGCACCCTTTCAATGTTCAGATCATTCTGCGCCATCCTCAGCAGGATTTCGCTGATTTCATTCACAACGTTTCTCAGGATGGATACCGTTTCATTGACAGAGTTTGTCAGAACAAGATAATCACCCTTATAGTTGCCTTTAACGGACACGTTCAAATTACCCTGAGACATTTGCACCATAACATCCCTGATCTCATGAAGCGGTGTCGCCACGGAATCGATGAGAGCATTGATACCGCTGATGATATGGACAAACTCACCTTTAAACTTGCCGGTATCGCCCCTTGCCTGCAAATTACCCTCAGCGGCTGCATGGGCAAGCGTCTTTGTTTCGTCTATCAGAGACAAAATCGTTTCCATCATGCTGATATAGGAAGGCACAAGATGATCATTCTCCGACCTTCTTCCGATCTTGCGCAGGTTCTCAAGTTCGCCAAAATCACCCTGGGATATTTTCACGGCAATATTCTGGGCAGTAAGCAACCTTTGCTGCACAGTATTCACGGAATCAGCCAATATGAAGAATTCACCTTTATAGTCAGTGCGCATGGATAGCGTGAAATCATTCATTGCCATTACTTTCAATATCCGTACCGCTTCGCTGCAGGGCTCCAGTATAGCATCCAACATCTGGTTGATGCATTCTATGACGCTTTTATAGCCGCCCTTGAAACGGTCCGCATGACCTCGTGCGTTTTTGAGATTACCATTCACACATTCCTTGGCAATTCTCTCCACTTCATGGATTAAGTCCCGGATAGCCTGCATCATGCCGATGGCCGTGGGCACCATACGATCGTTATCGCTGCGCCTGCCTATTTTTTGAAGCTCTTCAAGCCGGCTTGTATCGCCGTTTGACACTCCGACAAATACATCTTCGATGCTCAACAGCCGATCGCGGACAGCATTGATGGAATTTGCAAGGGTCATCAACTGCCCTTTATATTGCCCTTCCATACCAGCAGAATAATCGTTGAGCGCCAGCCTGGTAAGCACATCCCTTGCTTCGCAAACAGGTTCCGCCAACGCATCCAGTGACTGGTTCATGTTCTCTACGATCATCCGGTAGCTGCCTTTATACTTCGATGTTTCCACCCTGAGATCCAGCCTTCCTTCCCTGGCCGCATCGACAAAACTGCGGGTATCGGTTTGAAGCATGCTGAGATTATCCCTGATCTTTATGATGGAGCCCGATAATTGGCCTATTTCCGATTTGTCAACCGTCACACTCATATACTGTACCGAATCACCGTCAGCCAGGGCTGCCGTAACGCTATTCAGATGCCTGATCGGTTTAATCACTTGTTTGTATAAGTAGACCGTATGGACAAGTGTACAAACCAATATCAGCAGAGTAAGCAAAACGATGAAATGCATATATTCAAAAAAGGTGTTGCCCGCCGCAGCATCTTGCGCGGCCCTCATGGCAAAAATGACTGTCAGGATTGACAGCAGCAAGGTGATCCCACTGATAATATAAACCATTGTAGATTGTTTTACTGCTTTTTTGACCATCATGTGAACCCCCTATACTTTGAATGCTCATTTTCAATGCATGAACGAAATTTTAACGCATGCTGTTCTCTGTTGCCTCTGATGTTACCGCATCTTTACCGCCGATCAGTTTTTCGCAGTCAAGGATAAGCCTTACCTCGCTGCCCACTTTGCCTATCGCTTTGATGAAGGTGTTTTCGTAACCTCTGTTCATTTCGGGTGGAGGAACGATATTTTCATCAGGAATGGACAGAACCTCAGATACATTGTCGACTATCAGGCCCATTGTCGTATCCCGGACATCGATGACAATAACGCAGGTCCTGTCGTTGTATGCCATGGGTTTCTTTTTGAACCTTAACCGAACATCCATGACAGGGATTATTTTTCCCCGCAAATTAATGATGCCGATAATAAAATCCGGCATCTCGGGCACTTCTGTTATGGGCTGGATGCCTATGATCTCGGTTACATACCTGATTTCAATAGCATAAGCGTCTTTGTCCAACAGAAAGGTTAAATACTTATCCTTTTGCGTATCTTCTTCCATTTCCGCCCCACTATCACGGCTAATCGCCATACGTTTTCACCTCCCGATATGCAACAATTTGACGTTGACTTATCCTTTACGAGCTGTCAATCAACCCGGACACATCAATAATCAGACTTACGGTCCCATTACCCATAACCGTGCAGCCGGAAATGCCGTTCACTTTTTTGACGTATTTGGGCAATGCTTTGACAACGACCTGCTGGACCCCCAGGATTTCATCTGCAAACAGACAGGTCAAACGTCCGTCGGTTTCCACAACAACCATGATGCCCTCATCCAGGTTTGTCGTATCAGGAGTCGTTCCGAAAAACTCATGGAGTCTGATGATCGGATAGCAATCCCCCCTGAGCATGATCATCTCGCTGTTGCTGGCCTCGTCCCGGATGATGGCCGATGCTCCGGCTTTGAAAGATTCTTTTATCGAGGTGATGGGAATGATATAGACTGACTTGCCCACCCTCACCTTCATGCCGTCAATAATGGCAAGCGTAAGAGGTATTTTTATGGACACCGTAGTTCCAACGCCATATATGCTGTCAACATAAACGGTTCCTCCGATCTCCTCAATGTTTTTATTGACAACATCCATTCCTACTCCCCTGCCGGAAAATTCGGTAACTTTGTCTTTTGTCGAAAACCCCGGAAGGAAAATAAAACCATAAATCTCCCGATCGGTAAGTTCTCGCTCCGGTTTTGTCAGAAGTCCCTTCTCCTTTGCTTTTTGCAGTATTTTCCCCTTGTCCATTCCCCTTCCGTCATCCTTTACGAAAATCCATACATCTCCTCCCTCGTTCCGCGCTTCCAGGGTAATCTTGCCAGCCGGGGACTTCCCTATGCGCACCCTCTCCTCAGCGGGCTCTATCCCATGATCCGCCGCATTGCGCACAAGATGGATCAGCGGATCGGATAAACGCTCAATGATATGCTTATCCACCTCGGTTTCTTCCCCGATAAGTTCAAGCATCAAATCTTTTCCAAGTTTTTTTCCCATATCCCTTACAATGCGGTGCATTTTCTGGAAGGTGGCGGAAAGCGGTACCATGCGCATGGACATAACCGCATCCTGCAACTCGTTGGTCAGCTTCTGGAGTTGGCTTGAGGCTTTATGGAAGCTGTTCAGGGAAAGCCCTTCCAATTCAGGATTCTGGATAACCATCGCCTGGGCGATCACCAGTTCACCAACCAGATCCATGAGTTTGTCGAGTTTTGAAACATTGACGCTGATCATGCTCTGCTTAACGGTTAACTTGGTATCTTCCCGGCCGGTATCGTCATTCCCCGGGGAAATGTCATCTTTGTTCCGCGGTTCAATGAGTTCCAGTTTCAGATCCTTCAGAAAGATGGTTTCCGACAGGATGGCCTTTACGTCATCCATGCCCAGTTCTGAGCAGAACTCAACCTCAAATCCGCTTTTTCTAATCACTTCAGCCGACTGATGATTCTCGATGATATCCTTCGGCGAGTAGTCGATTATCTCCACTACTTTCTCGAGATTATGCAGAACACTAAAAGCACGGATATTCTCCATTTCACATCCATCTTCAAACAGGATGAAAGCTTTGAAGCGATTCTTCCCCTGCGTGTGACACGCCTCACCATTGCTCTCCCCTGCATGGAAAGCCCGCGTTGTTCCCAGATCTATCGGGCTGCTTTGATTCTTTAGTTGAGAAAGAAATTCACCGATTTCCTGCATAAGGCATGCGGGATCCCCCACCGGATTATTACCGGCTTGGATCTGGTTGATCTCGTTCATGATTAAATCCGTAAATCGCAAGACAATATCCGTAAGGGTCGAATAATCCACGTTTTCTGGGCGATTCTCGCGCAAATAAAAGAATACGTCTTCCATTGCATGAAACAATGCGGCAAGACTCTCAAATCCCATCATGGCCGAAGAGCTTTTTAGGGTGTGCATGATCCTGAAAATATCGTGGATATTGGTTTCAATGCTTTTGCCTCTCTCACCGGTCAATGCAAGCATTTCAAGTTGCGACATGAGTTCCAGTGCTTCAAAAACATACATCTCAACCATGTGTTCGTTCTCAAAATTTCTCATGTGGCTTATGCTCCTTTACTTTTTCTGTTGGAACAGTACGGATACTTGCAACGAGACAGGTTCTATATTATATATATCAACGAAGACGAAAATTATCGGAAATTGTCCTGTACAATTCCTTGACAGAGGTGTGTGGACTTAAATGGAAAATCAAATAACCTTCGGTCAGTGTCTGGCTGCTATTTTAAGTGCATTGGATTTAAAATGCAGCAAAATGGCCAAAGAGATTAATGTGGATCCTTCTTTGATATACAAGTGGCTACGGGACGAAAGGGTACCGGCTTATGATACCCTTTACATAGAGATGATCAGCCAGTACATTGCAGGAAAGGTTTGCAATAGCTATCAAATGGAAGCTATTTCGGACTTGCTGAAAATGCATGGCATTGAACCTCCCGAAAGCAAGGCAGATATTCAGAATAAAATCAAAGCATGGCTCCTGGAAGCTCAGGGGCACTCATTAAAACTGAGAAAAAAGGCAAAAGCCTGGAATAAAAACAATGCCAAGGTTCCAGGTATCTCAGGTTTTCTCAGAAAAACGGAGATCCATCATCAGAATAGCCACGACAGGCATAATTTAAACAATCATGAGCCGGCCGTCATAGGCGACTTGTTTTGCAGTCATGAACAAATATCTCTCATAAAAGGTGCCAGGAAAGTGATGAATGCCACAATAAAGCTGCTCAGGCAGGCGCATAAGGAGCCCAAACACAATGATGAGAAGATACTTATGACATTATACAGCGAAGCAATCATCCTTTTCGAAGACAAAGATCTCAGGCACAAATGGATACATGCCCTATGCGATGCCTTAAACAATGGTTGGCGTATTATTCTACTTATAAGAATGAATCATTATAACGAAAGAACCATTAAAATAATCGAGGCCTTGCAGGCTTTGCTTTCGCGGGGAGATCTCACATTATACTATCAAAAGATCAATGAAAATACTTATAATATGTATGAGTTATGCATTGTCCCCCACGCCGGGGCTTTATTTTGCTTTTCTTCAAAGGTTGGTCATCCATTGGACACAGCATTCTGGTATCATGGAAAAGAAAGCATAGAAGCGTTAACCGCATACTACTTCCAGTATTTAACCTTTGCCCAACCGCTGCTTAAACTCTACCCTTCCCAAAAAACCATTGAGTTTCTGAAAATCTACGCTGAAGCGGAAGAAGCCCCTGGTGACAAATATGTTTTTAAGAATGAATTGAGCACCATTACAATGCCTTTGAACCTGTACGAGAAATATATCAAACGGAACAGTCTATCAGCCCAGGAAATATCATACCGGAAATTTCTTCATAGCAAAAGGCTTGAGACATTTGAAGCCCAGGTTAAGCACTATAAGTTCAGGGACATATGCTTCATCGAGTCTATGGAAAGGCTGGTGAGATCCAGGAATTACTTGTTTGATGATTACTATTTGCTGGAAAGCGAAACGATTGAGCAGGAGGATATCGTGTGCCATCTGGAGAACCTCATCTCAATGCTGAAAAGGTATGACAACTATGAAATTGCTTTCGTATCCGAAAAGGATTTCTACGACATGACGAACACTTGCTGGGCCATAAAGGGCAACTTATGCGTTTTCATAGAATCGTTGAATGAAAGCAATCACATCAAGAAAAATTTCATTGCAACTGAGAAAAATATCGTGCAAGCTTTCAATGATTATTTTGCAAAAACATGGCGAAACATACCCAGGGAAAACAAGGAAAAGGCAAACACCATCCGTTTTCTTCAGTCACTCATAAACATATGCCGATCGGACGGAGGCCTGTGAGATCCACCTGACTTTCCGGAAAGAACAAATACATATTGCCTGCACTTCCATAAGCCTGGCCAATCGCCGACGTATTACTCCTTTCGGTAAACTGCCGGCATGACATACTTGAAACCTTTCGCTTCCCTGGTAAGGGATTCCGAATGCCCAACAAACAAATAACCGCCAGGCTCAAGACAATCGTAGAATTTCCCAACAAGTTCATTCTTTTTTGACACATCAAAATAGATCATGACATTTCTACAGAAGATCACGTGAAAATGCTTTTTAAACGGGAAATGGGCGTTCATCAGGTTGAACGATCTGAATATCACCTCGCTCCTGATTTTATCAATAACGGCAACCCTTTCGCCGTCAATTCTCCTAAAATACTTGTTTTTCCAGCGTTTCGGCAGTGTTTCTATGGCGCTCTTTTTGTATATCCCCTTTTTTGCTATATCAAGCACCCGGCCGGATATGTCCGTTGCCAATATCCTTGTATCCCATAGCGGTTTGGCGTCACCGAAATAATCCTGCATAATCATCGCCAAGGTATATGCTTCTTCCCCTGTTGAGCACCCTGCGCTCCATATCCTCAAATCTTTATTTCTTACCGTTCGTTCAAGGTAAGGCAGTACGGTATCCCTAAAATAATAAAAATGGGAAGGCTCACGCATAAAATAGGTATGATTGGTCGTAATTTTGTCAACCAGCGTGGCAATTGCGTTTCCCGTTTTATCGGAAATAATGTGTTCATAGTAATCCGTAAAACTGTTGAAATTGCTTTTCATCAGGATAGTCTGAAGTCTTCCCATAACGAGAGACTTTTTGTGTTGACCAAACTTTATGCCATAATGCCTTAGGATAAAATCTGTTAAGAGCTTGTATTCCTTATCGTTTATGCCGATCATTCATATACCCCTTGCTTCTGACGTCGCCGTGAATAGCATAATCGCTATGATAACCCATTATATTTTTTACCCTATCCGGCTTTCGTCTGAACAACACAAAATGCGTGAATGTCTCATCTTTCGAAGCTTTATGGAAAATCGCACAGCATGAAGCTCTCCGGCAAGGTTATCCCTGATCAGATTGAGATAGCCATGGCACATTCGCAAAACCCTTATTTGTAAAAAGAGGCATAGATATGAATCTATGCCAACTGAGCATTAACCTTTGCTCCAACGTTTCAGACCGGGGAAGTATTCCCTCATCCTGTTTCTGGCTTCATCCTCGCTCATGCCGGGATTGGCTGCCACCATGTGGGGAACACAGATTTCAATCATCTGCTCCATGGAAATGTCGGCCGTGAATGCTCCGTCCTGATAACAATACTTGCAGTAGTCTTCATTTCTGGTACCGTCCGCATTGGTGCCGTACAGTTCATCCTTGTCGCCAAGTGGCATGGCGCAGGATTGGCAAAACTTCATTTCCATTTTCATTCCTCCTATGCATTATTTTTATGGCGCAAAGCGCCATATCAGGTTCGTTCCACCGGTTGCCCCCCTTCAGACAAATAAACCTTACCTATGCGCCCATGGTATCACAGCAAACCTGACAACAGTTTGTCAAGTTTGCTTTTATTCCAGGTTTATTCCCCTGTGCTTTCCCTCCTTATTGCGATTAGCCATAAAAAAAAGCCTGGCAGGAATCTGCCAGGCAAAAAAGTCCGTTTTTATTTTTTGGGATTGGGCCGGCACAGATTCATCGTTTTCTGTAAATTCCCGGCATGACGTGTTGAAAGGCTGAAGCGCTTTGGGGTATGGACTCACTAAGACCGATAAACAAATAACCTCCGTGTTCCAAGCAATCATGGAACTTATTGCTGCATAACCCACCGATGTCTCTTGCTCATGAGTATTTCCCAAATTCAAAATCGCTTGTATTTATGTGTATCCCGTAGTCGATATCCGGGTTACCGTTGTCTTTACCGCCCTCATTGTTTTTTTGAAGCATCTCTTTTAACATCTCAAGGGTTTCCGGGTTCATCCTGCTGCTGTCGCTATTCCTGCCCTTCATTACCCGCTTGAGCTTAAACCTGTTCACCAGGCTGCGCAGCGATTCTGCCTGGTTCGCAAGTTCTTCACTGGCGGTTGCGCTTTCCTCCGCTGTGGCCGAGTTTGTCTGAACAACCTTTGATACCTGAACAATCCCCTGATTGATCTGACTTATTCCAGCAGCCTGTTCAGTTGATGCTGTGGCGATCTCATTGATCAGGCTATAGGCTTCATCAATAGAGTTGACAATGTCATTAAGTGAATCGGCTGTTTCACTGGCTATCCTGGTGCCTACATTCACTTTGGCGATTGAGTTTTCAATCAGCTCAGTGGTTTCTTTTGCTGCATTGGCTGATCTGGCCGCAAGCGTCCTGACTTCCTCAGCCACCACTGCGAAGCCTTTGCCATACTGTCCTGCCCTTGCGGCTTCAACTGCTGCGTTAAGCGCAAGAATATTGGTTTGGAATGCGATATCATCGATAACTTTGATGATCTTCTTGATATTGTTCGAGGAAGCATTAATTGCTTCCATTGCATCAAGCATTTCTTTCATTTGCTTGTTGCCATGATCAGCCTTAAGCTTGATGGTTTTTGTCAGTTCATTGGCCTTATTAGCGTTTTCAGCATTATGCGTTGTTTGTGATGAAATCTCTTCCAAAGAGGCGGTAAGCTCTTCTATGGAGCTTGCCTGCTCAGTGGACCCCTCGGAAAGAACCATGCTGGAATCAGATATCTGCTTTGCGCCTGCAGCCACCTGATTGGCTGAGTTCACAACATTCCCCAACAGCTCATTGATATTATCAATCATGATGTTCAACGCTTTTCCAAGAACATCCTTGTCTGACCGAATGTCAACCTCCTGTGAGAAATCGCCTTCGGCCATCCTCTCCGCCAGATGCGCCTGTTCTTTGATAGTATTGGCCAGGGCCTTGAAGGCCTTTGCAAGTTTTCCGGTTTCATCATTATATTCATGCTGAATGCTGACATCTACGTCGCCCAATGCCAATCTGTTGGCAACCTCGACCATATTGTCGAGTGGTTTGCTGATGATTCTAGAAATCATAAATCCCAACGCAATCGCAAGCGTCACACCCACTGCCGACAGGATGATCATGGTCAGCCGAGTGCGATGGGATACGTTGACAATGTTATCATACTCTTTCCCACCGTTTTTGGCCCGCGTATCGATAAGACCTTGTATGGCATCCTGAACATTTTTTGCGGCAGTTGTCATGCCGTCCCCCATCAATACAGCATAGGCTTCATCTTTCCTGCCTTGTTGAACCAATGCAATAATCTCATTCAAGATGGGAAGATATGCGTCATATGCGGTAACATACTCCTGGAAATATGCCCTTCCGGTATCCGTGGCTATGGTTTTTTGATATTCGTCCATAATGCTCTGAATTTCGGCCGCCCTCTCGTTAATGTCATCAATTCTTTCCTTGATGTCCTGGGCCGAATCCAAAAGCAGCAGGTTACGGGTTTCAACACGGTTTTCCTGATACAAGCTCAAAGCGCTGGATACCTTTCTGATGGGTTCTGTTGCATAATGGTACAGATACTGGGCATTGCTACCTATCGCATTCAGGCTGATAATGCCGATTACTCCGATCAATGCTGAAATAAGAGCGACAATAAGAAAACCCACGATAAGCTTTAGCGATATCTTCAGATTTTTATAGAACCTCATGCTGCTTCCCCCTAGTCGTCAGTATCTCCTTAATAAAATACCGTCAGTCGGGATGAATGATTCACAGGATTTCATTCAGATTATGAATCACATCATCCGTCAACAACTTCTCACAGTCCAGCAGAAGTCTTACGTCATTGCCGATTTTTCCGATGTTTTTAACATAATGGTTCTGGTTTACCTGTTTCATCTGTGGCAATTGAGAGATTTCAGAGATGTTCACAACTTCAGATACACTGTCGACGACAAGGCCGACAGACATACCTTTGATATCCACAACGATAATGCAGGTTCGGTCATTATATTCCCTGGGCCGCTTCCTGAACCGAAGGCGTACATCCATGACCGGGATGATCTTTCCCCTCAAATTGATGATACCCTTTATGTATTCAGGGAATTCCGGTACTTCTGTGATGGTCTGGATTCCTATGATTTCCGTCACATACCGTATTTCGATACCGTAACTTTCATTATCGATGGAAAAAATCAGATATCTCCCTTCCTCCGTATTCTCATCTTCAGTCCCGTTCATCTGAATGCCATCCATCTTATTGCCTCCTTTTCATATCAAATAAATCAGCCATTCTTTATGGATTAACCCGGGATTAACCAATAATAAGCTTTTATTATGCCTCCGTTCGTTGAAGGAGGTGCTTTTGCTTCCCCAGCAGCATTGACATTTGTCAATAAAAACACACAACATCGACTATAATATCCCAGTGCTGAATTTTCAATACGTTTTATGTGTCAGTTCATCTATAACTTGAATAACGAAATAATTAGTGCTTCACAAGCGGACAAAAAGAAAACCGGCGTCAAACTGGCTTATCAACCAATTATCTGCCGATTTTTTGTAAAAAAACTATTCCAGGTTTCCTGTGCTATCCAATTCTTTGCCCCTGTTCCAATCATTCATCTGAACCGTGGCAGGCACATCACGTTTCGGCCGTAAACTCAGCCGGAGCAATTGCTGCAACAGGCTTTTCAGGCAACGCCGTTGATGAATTCCGCAACCGTGCGGATATATTCATCCGCATTCAGCAGCAGCGACAAATGTCCGCCGCCTATGCCGGTATTGACGACCGGATTGGGCATGGTGTTGATCAGCGCCTGTTTAACCGGCTCGCCAAAAGTATGATCATCCTCCGAGAGCAGCAGCAAAACGCTTTTGTCCAGGTAGGTAAAGGCAGGTTTTGTACATTCCAACTCATTCTCCAGGTCAATCATCAGGCGGCACATGTTCAGCTCATGCCTGCGGGTAATCTTTTTGAACACATGGGCAAACAGATCGGTCAGATACTTTCTTTCGTCAGGTTCGCATTGTGCAAACTCTCTGACGATTCGCCTGAACAGGATCCTTTTCAATAAAGGCATGGGGACAGCCTTGACCAAACGCACGGTTTTTTTCAGGCCGTCGACCATTTGAAGCAGGAACGCCTTGGCTTCATCCCCCATATCCGCATCCAGGCATCCCGTATTGGACAGGACCAGACCCGATACGATCTCCGGGTGCCGCTTGGCAATCACCTGGGCAATAAGGCCTCCATAGGACTGCCCGACCAAATAGACATGCTGTAAGCCCAACTCCTGGACGAGCGCCGCAATTCCATCTGCCAGCACGGCATTCCGGCATGTTTCGTAAGGATAATCGAATGTGAGGACCGTAAACCTGTTCGCTAATTCGGCAAAGTGTTTAAAGAAGGCATCAGAAATCCCGAGCCCGCCAATCAGTAAAACGATCGTCTTTTCACCGCTTCCTCCAAGCCGGTAATTGAAGGTCAGCCCGTTAACCTGCCTGCTCCTAACGGGATATTTCTCGTTAAATCGTTCGAAATCAGTCCTGAAATCCATAAATCCCTCCACCTTTTCTCAGCCATAAATCCTGCAGATACTTTCGGCCATTTGCTTTATCCTGTCCCGAAGCTCGGCAGGCTCCAATACCTCAACCTTATCCCCGAACCCCAGCAGAAAGCCGTACAGCCAACCGTCTATCCGCATATGGAAGGTGACTTTCAGCCTGCCATCCGGGGTTGTTTCATAACTGTCCACCCCAAAAATATCATTCAACGCATAGACCATGGACTTATCGAACAAAGCGACAATGGGCGCATGCTGCCCTCCGTCGGCATCCCATTGCACCCTGTCGATTGAAAACGCCCGGGGCTCAAACCGCGTGTCGGTTACTTTCAGTTCGTTCATCCTCCCGAGCCTGAACAGCCTGAAATCCTGCCGCAGCAGGCAATAGGCATAAAGATACCAGTTGGCTTCCTTGAAAACGATGACGCAGGGTTCTACCTGCCTTTGCGTCAGTTCTCCATTGCTGAAATACGAAAACTCAATGACTTTCCGCTCCTGTATGGCCTTCTTGATCTCCTGTATGCGTGAGCCCAACTGATCATTCCGGTTCCAGGGCGACAGGTCAATCATGATCTCATTGCCTGCGGCAACATAATCGGAGGCGTTCGCCACGCTGTTCAGCTTATCGATCAGGAGCCGGATTTTCACATCCCCGCTGATGCTGTAGAGGCCTTTTAATCCGGCGATGATTCTGTTGACCTCATCGCCGGTCAGCAGATTTCTGTCCAGCTTATATCCTTCCATAATGCTGATGCCGCCATCGGCTCCCTGGCATGTGCTGATGGGAATACCGGCCTGTGACAAGGCTTCAATGTCCCTGTAGATGGTCCGGACCGAAACCTCAAACCTATCTGCCAGTTCCTGCGCTTTCACCTTATTGTGTTGCAACAGGTAGATGATGATGGACAGCATCCTCTCAAGCTTCATGGCGCCATTCGCCTCCCAGTCTGCATGACAGCATTATAGCACAACCAGGAATCACATGATTGGACCATGTCCTTATGAACCAGCAGCATTTTGCCCTGTTCCGGCAACTTCTGGATATCCTTATACTCCGAAGCCCGTTTTCTTTTGCGGCTCACACTGTTCCTGTGTTCCAAAAGATAGACCGTTTCGCAAAGCACAGACACTAACAGGAAACGGCAATGATTGATAGTGCATACCAATTATGCTATATTTTTATATGATAGTTGGTTATTGCAGGGTGTGGTGCCACCTCAATCCGTCTGGAAAGGAGGTGGTGTGATATGACAGTATATGAGGCCATCTCTTTGATGATAGCCTTCGCTGTATTCGTCATATCGCTTATCTCCTTGATGATTGCCATTAACAAGCATTTCAAGAGATAAAAAAATCACCCTGCAATCCATAGCAGGGTGAGCTAATCCATCCTCTGTGGCACCGCATCTTGCGGAACCAACTATCTTCATTTTTATTATAGCATGATCTGATTGTTTGTAAACATTATTTTTATTTCTATAAAATTACTGCTCAGGTGTAGCGTTGCGGGTATTTTGAAATTGCCACGCACCGCTTATATGGTGCTCGCAATGACAGTTCGGGTGCGGATTAACGGGTATTTTGAGATTGCCGCGCTCCACTTCGTTCCGCTCGCAATGACAGCCAGAGTACGGCTCCGCGAGCCTGTTTTCTCATGTCATTGCGAGGAGCAACGCAACGAAGCAATCTCATCCGCTTGCGAGGCTGCTTATCAAGTGCTAGGAATTGCCACGCCTCGTTTTACGCGGCTCGCAATGACAGTGCAGGCGTTGCAGTTTATCTGGGCAAGGTTATCGTAAACTCCGTCCCTTCCCCCACCTTGCTATGAACTTGGATACTCCCCTTATGGGCATCAACAATGGCCTTTGCAATGGTAAGACCGATACCGGCGCCCCCGGTCAGCCTGTTTCGCGACTTGTCCGCACGGTAGAACCGCTCAAAGATATGGGGCAAATCCTCCGGCGGAATACCTGTCCCGTTATCCCTCACCGCTATTCTCGTCACATCATCGGCTCCCTCCACCGAAACCTGAACCATACCGCCCGGTGGGGTGTATTTGAGGGCGTTGGACAAAAGGTTGATGATAACCTGGCTGATTTTGTCCCTATCCGCAGTCATAATCTCTCTATCGCCAGTAAACCTGATTTCAATGTCCTTGGCGGCGAATTCATTTTCAAAGTTTCGGATGATATGCCCGATGAGTTCAGAAACATCAAACTCGGTTTTTGTCAGGAGCAGGTTCTCGCTTTCGTATCTGGCCAGTTTTTCAAGATCCCCGACCAGTCGGTTTATCCGCATGATCTCTTCGTGGCAGCTTTTGAGCCGCTGGGCGTCAGGCTCCCAGATCCCGTCGATCATGGCCTCCATATGGCTTTGCAGGGTGGCCAGCGGGGTTCTCAGCTCGTGGGCCACATCCGCGGTAAGCCGCTTTCGCAGGGCTTCCTGGTTTTCCAGGGTTTCGGCCAGGTTGTTGATTGCTTCTGTCAGCTGGGCGATCTCCTTCGTGGTGGAGGGTTCGGCTATCCTGCCGCCGAAATAGCCCTTGGCGATCATCCGGGCCGTGGTGGTCACACGCGCAATGGGTGTGCTCAGCCTTTTGGCCATCAAGGAGCCGATGAGGAAGGACAAAACGAGCGAAAACGCGCCAACGCCTATAAAAAGCCTGTTCAAGGTATTGATGAACGCCAGGTCGCTGTCATTGAAATAGAACGGGCCATAGTACCCAATCACAACCTTTCCGACCACGCCTAAATCGCCTGCAAGGGGATAGACATCCTCCACATAGCTGCCTTCCCAGTTTGGATAACGGCTGCTCATGTTTTTGGCCATATGGGCCAGCATCTGCTCGCATTGCTCATTGTCATGGACGGTGGCATCCCATATGAGGTTTCCCGACGCATCGATGACCTTCAGGATCAGTCCCTGCTCAAGGGCATTGAGGCAGATCTTCTCAATGGCGTCCCGATCCCATTCCTCTCCGGTTTTGAACTGCTGGCTGACCTGCGCGACAATTTCCCTGCTTTTGCGTTCCTGGTTTTCAATGACGTATTCCTTGAAATGTTTGTCCAGCAGCAGGTTCGTAATGAGGCTGACCAGCAGAACCGATATCAGGACTACTGAAACAAAGGACAGCGACAGCTTGGTTCTCAGACTGAATTTCATCATCAATCGCCTTTCTCATCGCCGCCAAACCGGTATCCTATCCCATGAACCGTCAATACATATTTCGGGTTCCTGGGATCGGGCTCGATTTTTTGCCGGATGTTCTTGATATAGGTGTCAATGGTCCTGTCATAGCCGTCGAAATTCTCCCCCAGCCCGATACGGATCAGCTCATCCCTGGTAAAGGTCTTGTCGGGATACCTGGCCAGGGTGAGCAGCAGCCGGTATTCATTGGGCGTCAGGTTGACGGATTTTTCGTGCCTTCTGACCTCATACTTCAACGTATCGATTACCAGTTCCCCATGATTGAAGGACAACAGGCTCGATAAAGGAATCAACGCATCCTCGGACCTTCTCAGCACAGCCTTGACCCTTGCCACCAGTTGCCTCGGGCTGAAGGGTTTTGTGACATAATCGTCCGCTCCGATGTTCAGACCCCTCAGGATGTCCTCTTCTTCCACTTTTGCGGTCAGCATGATGATGGGAACCCGTGATCGCTTCCTTAAGGTTTTGCAAATCTCCTCCCCCGATATATCCGGAAGCATCAGGTCCAGTATAACCAGGGCGGGTTTTTCCTGTTCAAACTGCTCCAGGGCTTCCTTGCCGTTATAGGCTTCCACCACCTGGTATCCGCTGTTTTCCAGGTAGGACTTGACAACCTCCACGATCTTCGCTTCATCATCAACAACCAGGATCTTATTTGGTATATCGCCCATAATGACCTCCGGACAGGGATCTCGCCGGAAATTCCGCGGCATGGCGGCTATTTGTACGGCTTAAACCGCTTGAGCCTTAAGGCATTGGTCAGAACCGACACCGAGCTCAGCGACATGGCTGCGGCTGCAAACATCGGGTTCAGGAGCGGCCCGCCGAAAAGGTACAGCAGCCCGGCCGCAATCGGAATACCGGCCACATTGTAGCCAAAGGCCCAGAACAGGTTCTGCCTGATGGTGCGTATGGTGCTTCTGCTCAGGTGGATGGCCGTGGGAACATCCATCAGGTCGCTTCTCATGAGCACGATATCGGCCGATTCCAACGCCACATCGGTACCCGAGCCGATGGCAATGCCGATGTCGGCCTGTACCAGCGCGGGTGCGTCATTGATGCCGTCACCCACCATGGCGACCTTCTTTCCTTCGGCCTGCAGTTTCTTGACCTCGTTGGACTTATCCTGCGGCAGTACCTCGGCCAAAACCCGGTCGATGCCTACCTGTTTCGCGATGGCCTCGGCGGTCTTCCGGTTGTCGCCTGTGATCATGGCCACCTCAATCCCCATGGACTGGAGTTGTTTGATGGCCCTGGCGCTGTTTTCCTTCACTACATCGGCCACAGCAATGATACCCGATACCTGGTTGTCCACGGCAACATACATGGGCGTTTTTCCCTCGTCGGCAAGCCTGTCGGACTGATCTGAAAGCTCGCCCAGGGATATGCCCCTGTCATCCATCAGCTTCCTGTTGCCGATCAAAACCTGCCGGCCTTCAATCACCACTTCAATACCGTGGCCGGGTATGGCTTCAAATCTTTCGGTCTTCATCAATTCCAGACCTTCTTCCTCCGCCTGATTCACGATCGCCTTACCCAGGGGATGTTCGGAACCCTTTTCGCCGGAAGCGGCCATCTTAAGCAAAAACTCCCTGGAAACGCCGGCGGCCGTAATGATATCGGTCACCTTCGGTTTGCCTTCGGTGATGGTACCGGTTTTATCGAAAACGATGGTATTGATCCTGTGGGTGATTTCAAGGGCTTCCCCGCTCTTGATGAGGATGCCGTACTCGGCGCCCTTGCCCGTTCCCACCATAATGGCGGTCGGCGTGGCAAGGCCCAGGGCGCACGGGCAGGCAATCACCAGCACGGAGATAAAGATGGTCAGGGCAAAGACCAGGGATTTGCCGGCAATGAGCCATCCAGCAAAGGCAAGGACCGCGATGGCCACCACGATGGGCACAAAATAGCCGGAGACGATATCGGCCAGCTTGGCAATGGGCGCCTTGGAGCCCTGGGCTTCTTCCACCAGCCGGATGATCTGCGCCAAAGCGGTATCGCTGCCCACCCTGGTGGCTTTGAACCGGATCATGCCGTTGGTGTTCAGACTTGCGGCGTAAACCTTATCGCCTACCTTTTTGTCAACCGGAATGCTCTCGCCGGTCAGCATGGACTCGTCGATGGCCGTGTGCCCTTCAATGATCTCCCCGTCCACCGGTATTTTTTCGCCCGGCCTGACCAGGATCACATCACCGTTCTCCACCTCGTCGATGGGGATTTCGGTTTCTTTTCCGTCCTGGATGACGATGGCGGTTTTAGGTGCCAGCCCCATCAGTTTCTTGATGGCCTCCGAGGTCTTCCCTTTCGATACGGCCTCCAGGGATTTACCGAGCAGGATCAGCGTAATGATAACCCCGGCCGTTTCAAAATACAGGTTTTCAACAGCGTGCATATTGCCGCTCCAAATCAGCCAGGTGGAATACAGGCTGTAGATGACCGCCGCCGATGTGCCGACGGCTATCAGGGAATCCATGTTCGGACTTCTCTGTATCAAGGCTTTAAAGCCGACCGTGTAAAAATTGCGTCCGGCAATGATGACCGGTATCACCAGGATGATTTGGGCAAGCGCATAGTTCAAGGGATAATGCATGGGCTCCAGAAAGCCGGGAATGGGAAAAGGCAGCCACGCGATCATCGGAACCATGGCCAGGTACAGAAGCGGCACAGCAAACACCGCCGATACGATAAATTTAGTCCACAGGGTGCGTATCTCCTTTTCCTTGCGCAGCTTATCCTCGTCAACCGTCTTTTTTTCAATGCTCAGGGCCTTGTAGCCAATATCCTCAATGGCCTGCCTGATGGCTGACAGTCTTATTTTCTGCGGGTCATATTCCACCGTCGCATTCTCGGTGGCAAAGTTCACTGAAGCCCGCAGTACCCCTTCTTTTTTGCTTAACACCCTTTCGATGCGGTTGGCGCAGGCAGCGCAGGTCATGCCCCCGATGGGGATGGTCACTGTGTTCTTCCTCCGCTCCTCGACAATACCGTAACCGGCTTCCCTAACCGCTTCCTTGATTTTATCAAGCGATACCTTCTGAGCGTCATACTCCACTGAAAGCTTTTCAGCAGCAAAATTAACGGAGGCCTGCGCAACACCTTCGAGCTTTCCCACAGCCCTTTCGATCCGCTTGGCGCAGGCGGCGCAGGTCATGCCGCTTATTCCAATAATCTCCCTGTTCATAAGATTACCGCCTTTCATTTCTTCAATATAGCACAAATTCACCGGCAGTGGCATGTAGGTAGTATCCTTGTATTTTTGACTTCCTGTACGGCAGTTACTCGGATATTGTCAATATCATCCACCACAACGATTTTACTCCGGATCATCCCCATCCAGCAGCTGTAGGCAAATGTGCCGGTTTCGGCGGGCGTAAACTCGATGAGGTTATCACCCGGCGCAAGCTTTACGCTTTTGTTGAACGCGGGTATGATGATCTCGTTGTTGCAGCCGTTGAGATCTTCTTTCCGGGCTTTTATGATCCATTTCACAGGGATGCCTTTCTGTACGGTAATGGGTTCATATCTGCCCGAATACAGCCGTGTGGTCACCACCTGAACGCCGTTCTGCACCACGGCAACATTGTCGCCCCCTGCATTGCCGCTCCTGCCCAAAGGCAGGGATGGAAGCGAAAAGCCGGACAAGGTCAGACCCCGGTTAGCCATGATCACGCCCAGGGCAATGACCAGCACAGCACTTACTTTCATCATCCTATGGGTAAACCTCTTGCTCAGCATGGAACTTAACGCCCCAAAGCCAAACATCAGCGGCACAGTGCCCATGCTGAACAGGAACATGGACAATGCCCCCGCTGCGAAGCTTCCGGTACCCAGGGCATAAAGCTGCATGGCCTGAAGCGGGCCGCAGGGCATCAGGCCATTGAGCAGTCCCACATAGAAAGGTCCGCGGTTACCCCTGCCGCTTTGCATTTTCCTGAAAAATCTGCCTGATATCCTGGGGGTGATCTTTTTTAGCCAAGGAAACACATCGAGCATGTTCAGCCCCATTATCACCATGAACAAACCGGCTATGACGGCCACGATTCCCCTGGATACGCCTGAAAAGCTGATAACGGAACCCAATGCCCCGACAATTCCGCCGATGACCGTATAGGATATCACCCGGCCGCCGTTATACATTAGGCTCGGCTTGAGCTTTGCAAACCTGCCGCCGTCAACCGCGGATGATACACATTGGGAGAGATTAATTCCTCCGCACATGGCCACACAATGGAGGGATGTGAGCAGGCCGACCACGAACAGGACGCCATAGCTCATGGACGCGTCAATCACCGGGAGGAAATCAATCCCCACGGTGTTGTTGAGCACAACATATAGGGCAAGAATCAAGATGGCAATCCCTAACAGCCGACTGACGGACATACGTTCTTTTGGCTTATTTGCACCTGAAGATTCCTTAATCCCGTTAATGACTTTGTAATCCAGCCTCTCTATCGCTTCGACAATCTGTTCCAGCCCGATGGTACGGGCATCATAGGTCACGTAGGCCTGGGAATTGCCGAATATCACCTTGGCTTCAACGATACCGTCCAGCTTTCGCAGCGCCTTCTCTATCCTCAGCTCACAACCGGTACAGGTCATACCCTCTATTTTCAGAACTTTCCGGATCAATTGCCGTTCCATAATACACCGCCTGTCTTACGGTTCACCTGGAGCCCGCTTTTTTGCTGTCGCCGTCGCCGGGCGACCGGTTCAGCCGGCAGCAGTCGAGAGGACCTTTTCCAAAAGCCTTTTCGTTTTCCTCTGCAAGTTTTTCCATAAAAGCGATGATGGCCGCTTTGATACGTTGCAACATAAAGGCCACCCCCCTTTAACGCCAATGCTCAAACAATCCTTTGCTTGCTTCCAGGAAGGCCTTCGGAATGACGATACGCTCGTCGTCCTCGGTCTTGTTCTCTTTCAGGATGGGCACCGGGTTGCAGCCGCCCTTTACCCGTTCGATGTGGTCGATCAGGAACCGGTTCCCGCAGTTCTGGCAGACCAGTTCGGCTCCTTCCTGCTTGTAATAGCCCCTGCCGGAGTCAAAACATACCTGGCAGGTGTTGAAGGCCGTCCTGATGGTGCCATCGCCGGCTTTGACAGCCAGGACCTCCATCTTAGTCTTTCCTGACCGATAGGGATAAAATCTGGCCGTCTCTGAGACTTCGCTCTTGAGGATAACCAAATCGCCCGACTGGTCACCTGCTTTATCTCCCGCGATCAAGCTTACAACTACGAAACCTGTTATCAGGACAACGATAGCGCAGACTGCTGCAAACATTTTTTTGCCAACGACCGGAGTTACCTGCGCCTTTTTACCCGGAAGACCCGATTTGCCCATGCTCATACCACCTTTTCTTTTTAACATTTCATCATGAAGTTAACACAATTTTGTGGAGATTTTATGAAGAGCGGCCGACAGATTAAGTAAACCGGGACGGTTTTCCGCCGGCAGCCAGGCGGAAAGAGCAGACAAAAAAAACCGGGAACCCACGTTTTCCGGGTTCGCCGGGCTTCACGGGCATTAACCGACGTTCAGTTTTCACATCTCCCAGGTCAGACATTCATTTTCTCAGCGGAGAGGACAATTTCTCCCACAGTGTTTTCGATATGCTGCATGGAAGCGCTGGCTTCTTCCGATGCGGCAAGGACGTTCTGGATGTTTTCATTCACCTTGATCACAACTTTTCCCAGTTCGTTGATGAGATCATTGATTTTCTCGATATCATGCTCAATCACGCTGTTGATCTCACGTGAACCGGCCACTGCCCTATTGGCGTCCTCAGCAAGCTTTCTGACCTCTTCGGCAACCACCTGGAATCCTCTGCCGTAATCTCCTGCCCTTGCGGCCTCAATGGAAGCGTTCAGTGACAGCATGCGTGTCTGTTCGGAAATATTCCTGATGGTTTGGGACATCTGCAGATAATCGTCAAACTTCCTTCTCAACTCGTCGGTATTTTCGGCGCTGTTCTGCGAAAGCGCTTCCACCTCCATCATCTGGGTATTGATTTCGGTGATGGAGTTGGCAATGCTGGTATAAACCTGAACCATTTCGCCGATCACGTGGTTTACTTTCTCCACTTCATTCTTGAGCCTGGCAATAAATTCAGACCGCCTGGTTGCCATGTCGTTTGCCCTTGTCAGAAGCTGCTCGACCTTGCTTTTTTGCTCGGAAATATCGTCCAATGATTCCTGCAGCTTCTTTTTGGAATAAGAGATACAGTTTTCAGGATAATTGAAGCCAAGGAAAACGGCCTCCGCCATTTGTCTGCATGATTCATACCCACATGCCGAGCAGTCTATGGTTCTTTCTTCCTGTGTGTACTTTTCAAGAGCCACAAATCCCGCTTCCCTGTCTTTATCGCTGATGCGGATGTCATCGCTCCTCGGCGTGTAGGAGTACAGGAAGTCTTCCATTTTAAGGGTTTTGTCAAAATGACTGATAAGTTTCCGATATCTTAAATGCTTTCTGAATGAGGGCATGCTTACCCCAGAAGCCTTGACAAACAGTGCCTGCTCTTTCATGTCATGGACAATGCCGGGCTCGGTACCCGTACCGGAAAGGCAGCCTTCCGAGCAATTCAGGATATCTATCACAACAGGGATGATTTCATCGGAGCCGTTAATCTCTTTCAGGTAATGCTGGGCAAGCTCAGGCCCTTCTATTCGCTTGATGTGGAACTTCCTTCCGAATAGCTGCTCCACGCATTCCTTCAGTCCGCCGGGCGTCGGGTACCAATACCCCACCAGGCTGGCGGGAGAATCATATCCTGTTTCCGCATTCGGATCGAAATGAGAGGCGTTAAATCGTTCCATCAGCTTTCTGAACGTCACATTGTAGTTGATCATACCGTCCTTGCTGAATTCATCGCTCTTGCCTATGCAAGGAGAAAGCGCCGCTATTTTCCCGTTAAAACCGTCATATTTCCGGATGTAAGCGGCCGTGCAATACATGGGCGATCCGATTGGGCTCAGATACCTGATAAGATTGGGGTAGCACTGTTCAATGCTGTTGACAATTACCGGACAGGGCTGCGCGATGACCGTCTTAAGTCCCATTTTCTGTATGGCCCTGATATACAGGTAAGTTGTGATATCTGCTCCGAAACTGACATCATATATCAGTTTCACGCCCATCTTTCTGAGCCAGGCAAGGACATTTTTATACCTGCCGGGATAGTTGAACTGGAATGAAGGCGCCACAATGACCGCCATGTCGGTCCCATTTGCCAGATCCCTGAAGAAAGCATCCGTGTCATCCACATAGCTGCGCGCGCCATGGCCGCAGACTTTCAGGCATTCGCCGCACAGGATGCAGTGCTTGTAATCAACGACGATCTTTCTGTCTTCGGTCACCCTGTTCGCTAAAGGAACAGTGCATTTCCTCAGGCACTTATTGCAGCCAACGCATTTTGAATTGTCTGCAACAATTACACCAGCTCTGATCAAGTCAGCTCCCCCCACATCATCTGATACTTTTGGCATGTACAGAAATTGCAGCCAATAAATATATCGTCAATAATAATACACTATTTAGTCATATATTGATTTGAATTACCATAATATAAAAGAAATGCCGTCCGCTGGCTGGTTATTACCTAACGGGCGGCTTACCTGTCGATACCGACGGGCTTGCGACGGTTATGGCTTAAGGGCTTTACACTTACAAGCATGTTTGTCTTCATACATCAGCTTGTCAATCTTTTTCAGGAATGCCTCGGCGCTCATCTGCGTCCGGAAGTCATAGACCGCATAACCCATGCTGAAATTCAGTTCATAGAGGTGGCAGCCGGACTTGTTAAAGTTATCGAGACAGTGATGGATCCTGCAGACCAGCGCCTCCAAATCGTTCATGTTTGAAATATCCAGTACAATGCAGAATTCGTCGCCGCCATATCTGGCAACAAAATCGCAGGCCCGGAGGCAGCTTTTCAACAGTTTTGCCGCAGTCACCAAAGCGCTGTCCCCTATGGCATGCCCATAGGTATCATTGATCTGCTTAAAGTTATTGATATCGATCAGAATGGCAGAGAAACTTTTGGTTTCACTGCTCGAGCTTACCTTCTCTTTCAAATATGCGTCAAGCTTCTTGCGGTTGTTCACGCCGGTCAAATAATCGGTGCACAAGCTATGGTCCTGGATATTGAGGAATACCACCAGCAGCGAAAGGACGACGCTGCTGAGCATGAGCGATACGCCGTAAAAGGCGATTTGAATCAGGATACTGACGGATGGCGGAACCGCAAAGAAAACGAGCGAGCAGAAACGATTCTTCCCCAGTCTTTTGCGGTTGGCTATGGTAATGGCGAAAGCCGTCAGCATCAGCATGATGGTCACAAATGCAGAAATCAGGAATAAAGGACCCCTGTGATATACATTTTCCGCATCGATACGGTAAAACCAGCCACCGTAAAGCTGGGATATGACAAGCATCGCAGCATGAATAAGATTGACGACCAGAAGGGGACCATACAGGCGCCTGGTCCTTCTTTCGTCGCAGAAAACCTGAAAATGGACATAAGCCACCCATAAGGATGGGAGTACCGGACTCAGCAGAAAAATGGCAAAATTTCCAATATGATTGAATATCTGGTGAACAGCGGCCGCATTACCGTCAATCCGGCTCAGGATATCAATAACCAGTAACAAGGTTGTGACTTGAAGGATCAACAAATAAAGCCTGTCCGGCAAAAAGCTTTTATCAAAAAACTTCAGCGCGTGGCAACGGATGATCAGGATGATCGCTATGGCAAAGGTGTTCAGAATAATACTGCTTTCCAGGCCCATATAAATTTCTCTGCGCCGACTTAATCAAAGACGGCTCTTTCCGGCATCGATTCATTCAATTGCCCCATTGAGCCTGGCCTACGCGAAAAGCTCAGGAAAATTGAATGTATACTGTAATCATACGTCCAGATCTCCCGGATGTCAATTATCTGAGGTTTCCAGCCTTCTGAAGCCGTTATGAATCTTGCAGCACAGGCTGAAATCTGTCGCCTCAGGGTTTTGAAAAAATCCCCGGTTGGTGATCCCGGCTCACCGTCCGACCCGACAAGCGGTGGAAGGCCGGAACATCAACCGTCACCTTCCCCGTTTACTAAACCAGTCTGCACTGTCATGCAAACGATGCCGGTATGCGCTTGCCTGTTTGTGGCCTGTTTGTGGTATGATAAAAATACAAAAGAATCTTTTATATATAAGGAGATGTAAAACGCAATGGATTTTTCAAATAGAACCGTGATCGTGACAGGAGCCGGAAACGGCATCGGCAGAGGCATCGCCCTGCTCTATGTTGAAAAAGGCGCCAGAGTGGTCATTGCGGATATAGACGAAGCGGCGGGAACGCAGACCGCCGCCCTGATTAAAAAACAAGACGGAGAGGCCCTGTTCGTGAAAACCGACGTAAGGGTTGAGGCAGACATCATACGCCTGATGGAAACAGCCTATAAAGCCTACGGCCGGATTGACATCCTCATCAACAACGCGGGCAAGTCCCGCTCCAAGTCGCCTTATGAACTATCCGTTGAAGAATGGGACGATATGATCAATACCAACCTGCGAAGCGTCTTCCTGTGCTCCCGTGAAGCGGCAAAATACATGCGCCGCAACAAGGAAGGCGGCGCCATTGTCAATATCGCCTCCACCCGGGCCATCATGTCGGAACCCAACTGGGAAGCCTATGCTGCCACAAAGGGCGGTATCGTTGCCTTAACCCACGCGCTTGCCGCTTCCTTCAGCAAAGACAGGATTACGGTGAACGCCATTTCTCCGGGCTGGATCGAAACAGGCGATTATGCCAGGTTACGCCCGGTAGATCACGAACAGCATTTGTCCGGGCGTGTGGGAAAACCCGAGGATATCGCACGAGCCTGCCTTTATCTGACCGACAAGGCCAACGATTTTGTCACCGGCATCAACCTGGTTGTGGACGGCGGTATGACGCGGAAAATGATATACGTAGAGTAAAAGGCACACCCTTCGGTATGCCTTTAATTTTACCATTATTTGCGGTACATCTGCGTGATGACACAACGTCATCAAACATCTCTCCATGTTGGTGTATCACAGTTCTGCGGCGGCGGTTTCCTGCCCGGATACGCTGATTTCCAGATTGCCGTTCCTGCTGCGGAGTTCGGCGATTATTTCCTTTTCCTTTAACGCATCCTTTAGCATGATGTTTTAAAGTCTTATCCTTTTCAGCCGTTTTTCCAGACATAAAGCAAGCTTCCCCGCCGCCCGTCGGGCAGGAGGAAGCCCGCTTTACGTAAACCTGTGGCCGGGCCCATCATCAGTAGCCATACAGCCATCAGCCCAATATGATCGCGTAAACCGCCTCAATCAAATCAACTGCGTTGGCGCGCTTGACAAGCGCTGTCGGTTTGCCGTCGATGACGGCGAGGCAATAGGTCCCGTCATAACGATACAGTTTGACATTGACTTCTTTGTAGTTCTTGTGGTCAAGGTAGAACGTCAGGCCGATTTCTTCCTTCTTCGAAGGCCGTTCATCGGTAAAGCGCTCTGCCTTGAGCTTCTCCAGGGCCTCTCTGAAATCGGTCAAATCCAGCTCCTTGTCCTGGTAGTAATATGTGCGCTTGTCGTCCTTTTTCTCAGAGCTGAAGACGTAACTGAAGCCTTCCAGGGAGATATCTATCTTGGTGATGTTCTCAAAAGAAACGGGGAGCACTTCAAGATGGCGCATATCATTATAGGATGCCGCCATCAGGCTCTTGTAGGCATCGGACGAAATCTGATAGACGATGGGGGACTCCCCGACCCTGGCGTAAGCCGTAATCTCTTCTTCCTCCTCTTGGTTATCATTGTCTTTGCTTTCATCAGCTTCTTCCTTTTCGGCTTTTTCGGCCGCTTTCTTCTTTTCCTCCGGATCGCGGCTGATGTTCAGCACAAAGGTATCCGAGGTTTCTTTGCCTTCATCGTCCTTGGCCGTATAATTTACCGTCACCGTCAGTTCGGGATTATCCAGACCGTACTTTTTCAGTTCCTCGTCCGTCACTTTATAGGTCAGATAGTTGGTGAGGTTCAGATTGCCGATATTGCTTAAGTAACTATTGACCCTGTTGGCATCAACCGGCAGGTTGGTTCCATTGACCTGAGCGTAATAGACATCCTCATCGCCATAGGCGTAGGTGTTGCCTTCTTCATTGACGATGCTGTAGGATTCTTCGCCCTTGAACTGGATCTTGGTCACTTTTTCATACTTTGGCGGATCGTCATTGTCAATGACATCGCTGAGGGCAGCATCATACAAATCCATCGGATCGTTCTTGACCAGGTAGGCTTTGCCGTCTCCGATGGAGACATACCGCAGCTGGTCGATGGTGCTGAAGGTACCCACCTTGATTTCATAGGACTGATCCCCGGTGGACAGCTTGATGGTGCAGACCGGTTTATCCAAGCCATACTGGCCGTAGTCCTCCACATCTTCAATGATGAAGGATACCCCGAACTGCTCAAACACACCCAGAAGCTCACGGATTTTCTCCTGATCCACAGGGAAGGCCTCATCCCCGTCATAGACCCATTTGTCATCCTGCTTGTGGAACGAAAGCGTTTCCGAGTCCTTCTCCCAGGACAGGGACTGAACCGAATCGACAGGTATTTCAAGGATAACCTGTTCGCTGTTTTTGATCTTTTCTTTGTGTTCTTCATGCTTGATGACTGCAAAGGTGGCAATGCAGAAAACCACAAGCACACCCAGCAATATGAGAATCTTGTTAGTTCGCTTCATGCTGTGCCCTCCTTCTGAACCAGACTACGCCAATGCCGACGCCCAGGTAAAGGAGAGGGAATACGCCGATCATCAGGACTTTGAGGAGTGACGATGTGGAATCGCTGATGGTCAGGTAGTTGTAGTCCAGCGACTTGCTGCGGATAGCCAGCGCTTCCCTTTCACCTATGAGCGAGGACAGCGCGTTCATGGCCATATCCACATTGGCGCCGGACGAATAGGCGTTATACAAATCATCCAGGAAGGATGAGGAAGTAAACCAGACAATTCTGCCCTCTTTATCGTTGTCAATGGAGACTGCCAGCATAAACGGGCCGTCGATGTCCCCATCTTCCTTCTCATAGGAGGAAAGATTAAATCCTGAGATTTTGCTGAAAGCCGAGAAGGAAGTCCTGAGGAATCCCTTGATGTTCCTGGACGGCTTCTCTATCGTCAGGCCGAGCGATACAGGCATGAGGGGAAAGTAATTCTCCTCGATGAGAGGATCGGTTATGTCATGGCTTATCAGCTCAGGCAGCAGCATATAGGGCGCCTGGAACGCGTAATATTCCCTGTCTGCTTCTATGACAATACCTTCATGGGCTGTGATTTCATAGTCGCCCAGGATGCTGTACAGGTTCTCCAGGATGCCCTCTTCCGTCGGGCCTGCGATGACCAGAAGCTTTCCGCCTTTGTTCACGTAGTCCGTCAGCATTTGCTTCTCTTTATCGGAAATATCGCTGGTGGGCGCATAGATCATGACCACATCGGCCTCTTCCGGCACCGCATCCACACGGGGCAGGGATAAGGTCTGCACCTCGATATTGTCCTTTTCGATATTTTTCTTGAACTCGGTCGGCAGTTCCTCGGGCTCGCCATGCCCCGTCAGCATGTAGAGTTGCGGCAGCTTTTCACTGACCACATAGTCAATGGCTGAGGTGATGGCCCCTTCCCCGTCAAAGGAGGTGTTGCTCTGATAGGAGTAGATAGTGGTCTCCTGGAGATAGATATCGTCATAGCTGATATAGCGGTAGCGTTCCCCGCTTTCCACAACCAGGCTGTTGTTCTTGACCGTCTCATCGGTATACTTCTGTGCGAAAGTGGGGTATATATCCGGATTCTTTTTGACCACATGAATGTAATCGGAGAGGCTGTCATATTTGCTTAGCAGGTTTTCAATGACCTTGTCCTCTTTGCCTGATTGTACGATCCAGTAGATGGTCACATCCTGTTTCAGCGCATTGACCACCGCTTTTGTATTGCTGGTAATGGAATAAAGCTTGGAGGCGCTGATATCATATTTGGTCAGCGTGGCCGGTAAAGCCGAAGCGAAAATATTGGCCACGATCGCGATCGCCAGCACCACCGCCGTCATGATCAGGGAATAGGATCCGCCGCGGAAGGCAATGCGGTTTTTGCTTTCCATGGGTTTGGAGGATTGCTGATTTTGTTGCTTTTTCATCAGTTGTACCTCCTTTTCTCAAGGGACTGGACCGACAGGAACAGGAAGAATGCGATAACCGTCAGGTAATAAACAATGGCCGTCATGTCAAATACGCCGTTGACGAAGGCATAAAAGCGCTCAAAGAGGGACAGGGTTTTCATGATGTTGGGCAGAAGCCCTTCGAATTTCTTGACATCAAAATAGGTTACGGCAGCAACGGCCAGGATCAGCACAATGCAAACGCCATAGGCCAGGTTCTCATTTTTGGTCAGGTAACGGATGACGGCCCCCAGCGCGAGGATCAGGACGCACAATGCGATGACTGTTCCCATGGCCGTAGAGGATACATATTCCGAAAGGCTGACGCTGTAATAGTTCAGCAGGATAAGCGCAACGCTGATTCCCGCGGCAAGGCCCTGGTTTTCGGTCAGGGATGAGATGAACACACCAATGGAAATCAGGGCGGCGCCCAAGATAAAGAAGGCGAGTATGGATCCGTAAGAGGTTAACAGGTAGACATCGCCAAATCTTTTGAAGATCAAGGGATAGATGCTGATGATGCACAGAGGAATCAGGTAGATCACCAGCAGCGCCAGGTATTTCCCGACAACCACGTCCGTGGTGGAGATGGGCAGGGAATACAGGAGCTGATCGGTCTTTTGCTTGCGCTCTTCCGAAATGACGCGCATGGTCAGGATAGGAATAATGAGCACAAATATGAGACATCCAAAGCTGAGGACAAATTCAAAATTGCTGACCGCCGCCTGCAGGTTGTACAACATGGAGCCGACCCCTACAAAAGCCAGCAGGAACGCGCCAAAGACATAGGCTGTCAATGAGTGGAAATAGCTTTTCAGTTCGTGCTTAAACACCGCTATCATTTTCCGTCCACCTCGCTTTCAGCAGGTTCGGCATTTTGGCTATTTTGGCTTTCGTCAGTATTCGTGTCATTGACGCTTCTTTCCGTCAACTCGATAAAGACGTCTTCCAGGTTTGCCTTCTTCAGGGACATTTCCAGCAGCGCCTGTCCCTTTTCGGCAAAGGCCGAGAAGATGGCCCGGGAGATATCATAGATATTCTCATGGTCCGTTCTGACATGGGCCGTGACATAGCCGGACCCTTTTTCTTCAAACTGCAAATCGGAGATATGGCTGACACCGTCCAATATCTCCTTGATCCTTTCAGCGGACGCATCGCTTGTAATGATGATCTCATTGGGCGTCATCAACATTTTCTCCAGATCGTCCCGATCGCCGAAGGCCACCAGTTTTCCCTTGGCGATCATGATGATCCGATCGCAGATGGCCTGCACTTCGGAGAGGATATGAGAACTGAAGATCACCGTGTGGGTCCTGCCCAGTTCTTTTATCAGATCCCGGATCTCAATGATCTGAAGCGGGTCCAGGCCGACGGTCGGTTCGTCGAGGATGATGACCTTGGGATTCCCAAGAAGCGCCTGCGCAATGCCGACCCTTTGCTTATATCCCTTGGAGAGTTCCGAGATGCGGCGGTTTCTCACATTGGCAATCCTGGTCCGTTCTATCACTTCCTCTATCTGCCGCTTGAGTTCCGCCCCGCGCAGCCCCTTGGCTTCACCCACAAACCTTAAGTACTCCAGGGGCGACTCATTCATGTACAGCGGGGGATGCTCGGGCAGATAGCCGATAAGCTTCTTGGCCTTGTAAGGCTCTTCAAAGATATCATAGCCGTCAATGCGCACATGCCCTTCCGTTGCCGAAAGGCAGCCGGTCATGATGTTCATGGTGGTGGTTTTTCCGGCGCCGTTAGGCCCCAGAAAACCGTAAACATGGCCCTCATCGATCTCAAAGGAGAGATCCTGGACAGCCATGAAATCACCATAACACTTGGTCAGGTGTTCTACCGATATCATAGCAAGCCTCCTGTCGTGTTATTTCTTTGGCAAGCAAAATTGATCATAATACGCAAGGCTGAAATGAAGCTGAAAGCAATTGTAAACAATCTTTGAACAGGCCATGTGAAGGTCTACGAGCAGGGCAGCTCCACATAAAAGGTGTTGACCCCATCTGCGCTTTTCGCCCAAATCTTTCCGCGATGGCGGGTCACGATGCTCTCCGCGATGGACAGGCCTAGCCCAAAGCTGCCTGCCGCCCTGCTCCGGGCTTTATCCACGCGGTAAAACCGCTTGAAGATATTCCGGATATCCTCCGGCGGGATGCTCTCACCCTCATTGGCCACTGCCAGAAGGCAACGGCCCCTTCTGTGCTTTTTCAGCGACACCCAAGTGGTCCCGGCCTCCCTGGAATATTTTTGCGCATTATCCAGCAAGACATCCATGACCTGGCATAACTGTCCTTCGTTTCCCTGAACCTTGATATTCCCGTCTATCTCGGCGTTCAAGGTCAACCCCTTCTCGAAAAAGACAGGCTCAAAGGGGAGCAAGGCATCCGAGACCAGCTTGCTGAAATCCACCGTTTCATGAACTTCCTTTGAATCGGCGCTATCCGCCCTTGCCAGCTCCAGCATCTGTTCGATCAAGCCGCGCATCTGCCGGGCCATAGTCAGGATGCTGCCGATGAACTTCTGGCGGCTCATGTCATCAAACTCCGGACTTTGAGCCAGCTCCGCATTTGTCATGATGACCGTGAGCGGCGTCTTCAGCTCATGAGAAGCATCCGCCACAAACTGTTTTTGCTGTTTCCAGGCCACTTCAACAGGTTTTACGGCCCACCTGGACAACATGACGCTGATTCCCAGGAACATGAAGAAACTCACGCCGCCGATGACGAAACAGGAGTGGCGCATGTTGTTCAGCGTCGCACGCTCGCTGGAAATGTCCGAGTACACGACAAAATGGTTCATGGGCGTGTCAAAGCGGTAATACCGCAGATTGTATTCCTCTATGACGGCGAACGCCCTGGGGGATGAAAAGGTTATCCTTATAAGGTTATCAAGAAATTCCCGGTCGGAGAGGTCATAATATCCTCCGCCGGTTGCCACCAGTTCGCCATGATGGCCAAGCTGGATGACAAAATAGGGCAGTCGTACGTTCTCTCCAAGCTCATTGGGCATACCCAACTGGAAAGGCCGTGAGACAAGGCTCTTCATCATGTTGATGCTTTCCTGCTCCAGGTTGGCACTTGTGAAGTACATGACCAGACCAAAGATCACACAGAGCATGATGGTCACAATGCTCATGTTAATCAGAACGAACTTAAGGCGCAGTTTTCTGATCAAGCTTATCCACCTCCAATTGATAGCCCAACCTGCGTATGGCCTCGATTCGGATATTGGAGCCAATGCTCGCCAGCTTCTTGCGCAAAAAGCCGATATAAACCTCCACGTGGTTTTCCACCGCATCGGAATCATAGCCCCAAACTTTGGCGAGGATAGCCTCCTTGGGAACAATCCTTCCTTCGGCCTGGAGGAGATAACGCATGATATCAAACTCCTTTGCGGAAAGCCGAACCCTGCTTTCTCCGCAAATCAGCATTGCGGACGAAAGATCCAGGGACGTGTTGCCGAATGTGAGTTCATTCACCTGGGCGCCCTGTCTGCGAAGCAAGGCATTGATACAGGCCAGAAGTTCCCTTGTATCGAATGGCTTCGGCAAATAGTAATCCGCCCCGGCATTCAGGCCTGTGATGCGATCCTCAAGCTCCGATTTTGCGGTCAGCATCAATATAGGCGTTCCCAGGCGCCTGGCCCGGACGCTCCGGGCTATTTCGCATCCGTCCAGTCTGGGTAGCATGACATCAAGGATTATCAGATCATAGATGCCCAATTCGGCATAGGCCTTTCCGGTCTCTCCGTCATAGGCCACATCCACCTCAAACCCATTCTTCCTCAGCAAGGATTTGAGGGAATCAGCCAACAGGGTTTCATCCTCTATCACCAGTATTTTCACGCGCCTCACCCCCCAATCCTTATTTTAATATTTTACATCAAGATGCTTAAAGCAAGCTGAAAACCGGGCCGGGGACGGCTATGAGCATCCGCCGGATAAAGGGTCAACGGCTCGGTCACCGCGGTTTAAGCTGAAAAAAGATGGGGTATCGTCATACCCCATCCCTTCGTTCATATCCCATGCCGTCACACCTTGAAATTTGCCACCAGGGTTCTTAATTTTTCCGCCATTTCCGCCTGGGACTGGGCGGTCTTGGCCACTTCCTCCAGGGCTTTGGCCGTTTCCGTTGTGCTGCTGCTGATCTCCTGGGCGGATGCAGTCGCTTGCTCTATTGTGGCAGCCACGCCATCGATGGTTTTTCCGATCTCCGCTACGGCCGAGGATATCTGTGCAGCCTCAGATGCAAATCTGTCCGTCAGGGCCTTGACAAAAGCGGCATCCTTCGCATACTGTTCTCCTGTTCTCTCCAGCATGTCGTAGTCTGGCGCGACCTTCTCATCGATGAATTTCAGGATTGCTTCAGTATTTTCCGTAAGTCTCGCAACAGCCCCCTCAACCTGCCGTATGACCTGGTGGATATCCTCCGCAGTTTTTGCCGAGCTTTCAGCCAGCTTGCGGACTTCTTCAGCCACAACCGCGAAGCCAAGTCCCTGTTCCCCAGCCCGGGCCGCTTCTATAGCGGCATTCAAGGCAAGAAGATTGGTTTGCGAAGCTATCTCCGAAATAGCTTCCGCCATCCGGGTGATTTCCTCCACAACCGACGCTTCTTCAATGGCAAGCTTGATCTCCTGCTGCCTGTGCTGGTAGATGTCGTAGGCTGTTTGCCTGGAGCGGCGGGCCGTATCCTTCATTGTTTCTGCCCTTTTTCTGATCTCTTCAACTTTTGCCTCACCATTGCCGGCTTGCTCCGCCATCTTCTGCATCCTGTTTGTAATATCCGAGCCTGCTGCCGCCACCTCTTCTATGGAAGCGCTGATCTCCTCCATACCCGCGGCAATTTGCTGTACAGAGGCATTGATGCTTTCCCCCTGTGCACTCACTTCTTCAGCAATAGCCGATAGTTCCTGGCTTGATGCGCTCGTACTCTCCACAGATTCGGACACTTTCTTCAGCATAGCGTGTATTTTGTCATTCATACCGGCAAACGCTTTAGCCAGCATACCCATTTCTTCCTTAAAATTCAACAGCCTCTTCGGCAGTTCCTGGGTAAAATCGCCGTCAGCCATGAGATTGGCATGTTGAACCAGGGTGCGAATCGGTTTTGCGACCATTCCCGACAACAGCAACGTGAGCCCTATGCCTATCAGGGCGGAAAGGATCAGTAACACGATGGCTGTGTTTTTTGACCTGTTGAAAGCCGCCCTGTCGTTCGTAAGGTCGTTGATGGCGGCCTGGTTGTTATTTTCTTCCAACCGGCTGAGAATTTCGGTGATTTCATCAAGCAACTGCCCGGCCTTTTCATCATAGAGGCGTTGGGCTATGTCATAATTTCCTTTCCTTACAGTTTCTATCAATTCTTCCCTGGCAGCTCGGTTGCTTGCGATGGCATCTTTCAGCCTGGCCACCAGTTCCTGCTCTTCCTGTGTATAAACAGTGGTTTCAAATTCCTGAAGCAGGTTATCGTTTTCCGCAACCAGCGCATTAATGGCTGCCACCGATGTGTCTATAAACGAGCGATCACCTGTGGCTTCCGGTTTGTACAGGATCCGTTGAAGTTCGGTATTCGCCTTTTCCTGATTCACCTGGATTTTGTTCAGAAGCATACTGGGACGGAAGTTGTCGGTATAAAACGCCTCAAAACTTTTCTGGATCATGCTGGCCGTAACAAACCCGTTCACGCCTACGATGGCCATGACGATGAGAATGATGGAAAATGCGAGAAAAAGCTTGGTCCTTACTTTGAGGTTGTAAATGAAGCCCACCATTTTATGTCTCCTCCTTAAGATGTCTCAAGGGCCTCTTTTTCTTCTCCCTGGTTGAGCCATTATTTATGATTGACCCCTTCCGCAGAGACTTTTGCAACCGGCTGCCATAGAATAAATCCTTAGGCCCTTGGCTTTGCGTCCTTGGCTTTCACCAAGTTTGCCAAAATAATAACAATCTTATTATAAATCATCCCACTTTTCCGGACAATATGTCTGCGTTTTGAAGGTCGTGTCAACTTGTTTTAGGTTTTGCGTTACTGTCTGCCCCTCTCTTTGGGAG
>ENA-UPSA01000165-UPSA01000165.1-bioreactor-metagenome-genome-assembly--contig:-NODE-165-length-106258-cov-6.343700_pt1 | contig 106258 bp, 92 predicted proteins | sample MGYA00238183_ERZ773288 | MGnify/ENA primary metagenome ERZ773288 (study PRJEB29028, sample SAMN07631243) | bioreactor metagenome | isolation source: Switchgrass digestor | place: USA: Dartmouth... | reverse complement strand
CTCGACTCGCTTGGCTCTGCACTGTTTAGTTTTCAAGGTTCGAGATCCGCTGCCGCCAGGCGACAGCTTCATCAGTTTATCAAGTACTCGGCTTCGTGTCAACCGTCCAGTTGCATCCAGCCGGCGATTTCCGCCGAGCACGCCGCCGTCGTGTGGCGGCGAGATTGTATTTTAGCAGCCCGCCCTGCCGGCGTCAACTGTCCAGAATTCGTCATTCTGGGCGGTCAGAGCCTGGACTCCAACCGCCCTGCCGCTTCACCGTGCTGTCACGCACCCAGACGCCCACCACCGGGCCCCCGGGTGTGTGCGCTCCTGGCTGCCGGCGACCCGGCCGCTACGCTTCATCCAACCGCAGCACCCGCCGCGCGTTGGCACTCGTGGCCGCGGCGATCGCCTCAAACGTGGTTCCTCGCAGCTCGGCCAGAAACTCCGCCACGTAGCGCACGTAGCCGGGCTCGTTCCGCTTCCCCCGGTAAGGCATCGGCGCAAGGTACGGGTCGTCCGTCTCCAGCACGATGCGGTCCAGAGGAAGGCGGCAGGCGACGTCCCGACCGACCGGGTTGTTCTTATACGTCACAGTACCGCCGATGCCAATGTAGAAGTTCATGGCCAGGCAGCGCTCGGCAATCGACCAGTCGGCGGAGAAGCAGTGCATGATCCCGCCGACCTCGCCCGCGCCCTCCTCCTCGAGGATGCGCACCACGTCTTCGTGCGCGTCCCGGTCGTGGATCACCAGCGGCAGGTTCAGCTCCCGGGCCAGGCGGATCTGCTGCCGGAACACCTGGCGCTGCACGTCGAAAGGCGCCTCGTCCTTCCAGTAGTAGTCGAGCCCCACCTCGCCGATGGCCTTCACCTTTGGGTGACGCGCCGCCTCCCGCAGCTCCCGCTCCGCGTCGGGCCCCCACTCCAAGGCGCTGGTCGGGTGGATGCCCACGGCGGCCCAAACCCAGTCGTGGCGCTCTGCGAACGCCAGGGTGACCGGGATCAGCGCCCGCTCGAACCCAATGACCATCAGCTGGCTCACGCCCATCTGGCGCGCCCGCTCCACGACCTCGTCGCGGTCTGCGGCAAACTGACGCCCCGTATCCACGTGCGAATGGGTGTTGAACAACATGCGGTTTCTCCCTCTCTGCGGCGGTCTCCCCGGGCGTCCGAAGGGGCGCCCGGGGAGATGCGGCTCTGCTTATTTCACGCGCATGCCGGTGGGGAAGTCCGGCTTGTCCAGGGTGACCAGGCTCAGGCGGCCGTCCTCGGCGGTTGCAGCCAGCAGCATGCCGTGCGACTCCACCCCGCGGAGCTTCTTCGGCTTCAGGTTGCTGACCAGGATGATGCGCTTCCCGATCAGCTCCTCGGGGGCGTAGTACTGGGCGATACCCGAGACGATCTGCCGGCGCTCCTCACCCACCGCCAGCTGCAGCTTGAGCAGCCGGTCAGCCTTGGGGATGCGCTCCGCCGCGATGATCTCCGCCACCCGCAGGTCCACTTTCGCGAAGTCGTCGTACTCGATCTGCGCCACACCCTCCACCGGACCCGGCCCGGCTCCCGCGGCCCCGGCGTCCGGCCGGGGCGCCGTTGCGGGTGCAGACTCGACAGCCGGCTTCGCCTCTGCCTTGGGGACTTCAATCCGCGGGAACAGCGGCGCGCCGCGGCGGATTACCGTGCCGGGCTTCAGGCCGCCCCAGGCGATCGCCTCCTCCCAGGGGAGCGTGCGCACCTGCGCCGGATCGAGGCCCAGTTGCTCCCAGATGCGCTCGGGCGTCTGGACCAGGAAGGGCGTGAGCGCCACCGCCAGGATGCGCAGCGACTCGGCCAGGCTGTAGAGCACGCTGCGGAGCTGTCCCGCCTTGGCGGCGTCCCGGGCCAGCGCCCACGGTGCCTGCTCGTCGATATACTTGTTCGCCCGGTCGACCAGCTTCCACAGGGCCACCAACGCGTTGGAGATCTCCAGCCGATCCATGGCGCCCTGGTACTCGGCGATCACCTGCTCGGCCAGGGTGGCCAGCACACGGTCGTCGGCCTCGGGGTCGGGCTCGGGCACCAGGCCGCCGCTGAACTTGTTGATCATCTGCGTGGTGCGGGAGAGCAGGTTGCCCAGGTCGTTGGCCAGGTCGGTGTTCGTCCGCAGCACGAGCGCGTCTTCGGTATACGTGCCGTCGGAGCCGAACGGGACCTCGCGCAGGAGATAGTACCGCACCGGATCGATCCCGTACTTCTCAATGAGCACGTACGGATCGACGACGTTGCCCTTGGACTTGGACATCTTCTCCGCCTGGGCACCGAAGAGCAGCCACCCGTGGCCGAAGACCTTCTTGGGCAGCGGGAGGCCGAGGGCCATCAGGATGCAGGGCCAGATGATGGTGTGGAACCGCACGATCTCCTTGCCCACCAGGTGCACGTCGGCCGGCCAGAACTTCTGGTACAGCTCGTCGTTTTCGGTGCCCCAGCCCAGGGCGGAGATGTAGTTGGAGAGTGCGTCGATCCAGACGTAGATGGTCTGCTTCTCATCGAAAGGCACCGGAATGCCCCAGCGCACGGTGCTGCGGGAGACACACAGGTCCTCCAGCCCCTGGTTGATGAACGAGATCATCTCGTTCTTGCGCGAGGCCGGCTGGATGAAGTCGGTCTCTTCAATGTACTGCAGCAGCCGGTCGGCGTACTTGGAGAGCCGGAAGAAGTAGCTCTCCTCCTTGGTCCACTCGACCGGACCGCCGCAGTCGGGGCACAGGTTGCCCTCCTTCAGCTTGCTCTCGATCCAGAACGTCTCGCACGGGGTGCAGTACCAGCCCTCGTAGGACGACTTGTAGATGTCGCCCTGATCGTAGAGCTGTTTGAAGATCTTCTGGACGACCCGCTGGTGACGTGGTTCCGTGGTCCGGATGAAGTCGTCGTACGAGATGTGCAGGGCCGCCCAGAGATCCTTGATGCCGGCGACGATCTCGTCGACGAACTCGATCGGGGTCTTCCCCTGCGCGAGGGCCGCCCGCTCGATCTTCTGCCCATGCTCGTCCGTCCCGGTCAGGAAGTAGGTCTCGTGCCCCAACCGGCGGTGATAGCGCGCCAGCGCGTCAGCCGCAACGGTCGTGTAAGAGTGACCGATGTGCAGCTTGCTGCTCGGGTAGTAGATCGGCGTCGTGATGTAAAACTTCGTCATGCCGGGAACCTCCTCCTTACGGCAACTCTCCCTGAAAACGCAGAAAACCTCGTCCCCATGCGAAGGGACGAGGCTTGTGCCCCGTGGTACCACCCTTGTTCGCCCGACGCGAGCCGGGCCTCGTTGCGGATACGGGCCAGAGGCCGATATCCTGGCTCAGTAACGGGAGCCTCCCGTCCGGGCCTACTCAGTTCCAGGCGGGCCCTCCGCCAGCGCTTCCGCCGGCGGCCCCGCAGAACCTTCAGCCGGCCGCTCCGGAGCCATGTTCAGGCCGTCTCGGTCACCGCCGGCTTTCACCCTCCCCGGCTCGCTTTGGGGACCTCAGGCCCTACTCATCTCTTTCATCGCGTTGATGGGCCTGATTATAGGCGACTCCGAAACGCCTGTCAAGGGCTCGTGGCGCGGGAGGCGGCCATTTGGGGAAAATGTCCAATTGGCCCTTGACTTAGGACGATTATCCAGTTATGGTTGTCATAAGGAACCGACCGCCTTGAACCATGTAGCGGTCGAAATATGTGCAAAGTAACGTTGACACGGTACCTTGACTTTTTCTACCATTACTGTTACCTTTATGGCTGGCGATAGTGACCTTCGCAGCCCCTGGATGCAAGGAGGGAATGTGCCATATGATGAAGTCCACGGGGATTGTCCGGAAGGTGGACGAACTCGGTCGTGTTGTCATCCCGATCGAACTTCGCCGCACGCTGAATATTGAGGAGAAGGATTCCCTGGAGATCTACGTCGACGGCGACAAGATCATCCTGCGCAAGTACGAGCCGGCTTGCGTCTTCTGCGGCAACGCCGCCAACGTGGAGAATTTCAAGGGGAAGAACGTGTGCCAGTCCTGCCTTGCCTCCATGGCTGACCGGGTCCATCATCAGGTCGGGTAGCGCGTTCACCAGGGGTACCGAGAGGAGGAACGGCCAGCCGCCGCCCTCTCGCCACCGGACGTGCGCTGCACGTCCGGCGGTTTCACGAAGGCACGTCAGGGCCCTGGGGCCGCCTGAGCGCGGCGCCCGGGGCTTTGCTTATTCCTGTGCTTCACCCTTCGCTTCCAGCAGCGCCTGGTACACCGCGCGCTTGCGGAGCCCGAGCCGCTGGGCCACCTCCTTTATGGCCGCCTTGCGATCCATACCCTGCGCCTCCAGTTCCGCCACCGCGCGAGCCAGGCTGCGGGCGTCCGCCGGCCCGGCTTCTGCCTCCGGGGCCTCGGGCGATGCGCCGTCGAGGATCAACACGAACTCCCCGCGCGGCTCGTGGGCCTCGAAGTGCACGATCAGTTCGGACAGCATGCCCCGGACATACTCCTCGTACAGTTTGGTGAGCTCCCTGCAGGCGACGGCGCGGCGGTCACCCAGTGCTGCGCGCAGATCCTGCAGCGTCTCCCGCAGGCGGTGTGGCGCCTCATAGAGGATCACCGTTCGCTCCTCGGCCTTCAGCCGTTCCAGCGCCTCCCTGCGCTCGCGGCCCTTGTGCGGCAGAAAGCCCTCGAACACGAACCGGCGCGTCGGCAGGCCCGAGGCCACCAGCGCCGTCACGAACGCCGTCGGGCCCGGGACCGGCACCACCGGTATCCCCGCCTCGATGGCGCTGCGCACCAGGTCTTCCCCGGGGTCGGAGATGGCGGGCATCCCCGCATCGGTCACCAGGGCCACGTCGTCCCCGCCCAGGAGCCGCTCGATCAGCCTGGGCCCAGCGGTGCGCTTGTTGTGCTCGTGATAGCTCGTAACGGGCGTGTCAATCTGAAAGTGATTGAGCAACTTGCGCGTCTCACGCGTGTCCTCGCAAGCGATCACCGCGACCTCCCGCAGGGTGCGCAGGGCCCGCTGCGTGATGTCTTCCAGGTTGCCGATGGGCGTTCCGACGATGTAGAGCGTGCCCACGACGGCTCCGCCTCCCCGAGAGAGTGTTGAAATGGCCACCCGGGCAGGGCCCGGCCGGAGAACCTGTGCACAAGACCCCGGAGGGATCGCCCTCCGGGGTCTGACGGTTCGCCGCCAAGAAAGGTCCGCGGCTACTGCCCAGCCATGCCGCCGGCGGCCGCTTCCGCCGCAGACGCCGAGCCCGAAGGCCGGGCGCCCCGCCGCCGGCGCCGCCTGCGGCCACCAGCCGCGGAGGCCGGGCGTGCGGCCGGCTCGGCGGGCTGCTGCTCGGCCGCCTGCGCCTTCCTCGCCTTGGGCTGCTGCTTCCCCCGCGGCTGGGACTTGGCCTGCTGGGCCCTGGACTGCTGCTCACCCGCATGCCGCGCCCGGGAACGCCGCGGCTTGGGCGACTGCGAATCCGCAGCTTTCCCGCCCTCGCGCCGCTCCTGGGCCTGCACCGGCTTGCCGCCCTCCCGACGGTCCTGGGGCTCCGCGGGCTGGCGGTTCTCCCGCCGGTCCTGCACCTCTGCGGGCTTCCCGCCCTCGCGCCGCGGTCGCACGCCGGACTTCTGCTCCGGCGAGGTGCCGCCTGGCTCCGGATCGGCTCCCTCGGGCTCGCGGCGCTTGCGTTCCCGCCGCGCCGGCTTCTCCGGGAGGTCAGCCTGGGCAACCCACGCCCGCTCCTCCGAGGCCGGCTCCGGCCCCCGGCCCAGCAGGACCGGCTCGGGCTCGTCCTGGTGCCAGTCCTCCGGAGGCACCTCCTCCGGCTCCACCTCCACCAGCTGCGGCGGCACGTACCCCGGCGCCAGTGTGGGGTCCTTCTTGGCGGCCTCGTAGGTCTCCTGCTCGAAGCGCAGGCAGCACATCAGCCGGCCGCACAGGCCGGAGATCTTGGACGGGTTAAGAGAAAGGTTTTGGTCCTTCGCCATGCGGATGGAGACCGGCGCGAACTCGCCGAGGAAACTGGTGCAGCAGAGCACGCGGCCGCAGGGGCCGATGCCGCCCAGAAGCTTGGCCTCGTCGCGCACGCCGATCTGGCGCATCTCGATGCGCGTGCGGAAAACGGACGCGAGATCCCGCACGAGCTCGCGGAAGTCCACCCGGCCTTCCGCCGTGAAGTAGAAGATGATCTTCGAGCCGTCGAATGTATACTCAACGTCGACCAGATACATGTCGAGATTATGGGCTTCGATCTTCTTGAGAGCGATGGCGAAGGCCTCTTTCTCCTTCTGCTTGTTGGCTTCGGCCACGGCGTCGTCCCGCTCGTTCCCGATGCGGATCACCCGCTTCAGCGGCTGGACGACCTCCTCCTCAGGCACTTCCTTGGGGCCGATGACCACCTGGCCATACTCCACGCCTCGCACCGTCTCGACGACGACCCGGTCTCCCTGGGCGACGGGCAGCTCGCCGGGGTCAAAGTAATACACCTTCCCGGCCAGCTTGAAGCGCACACCGACTACGCAGACCATCCCGTCACCTCCTTGTCGCCAACTATCACTATATCCGCCGAATCACGGCTTCCGCAAGTTTCTAGCCCAGGGCTGCGCGGTGGAGGCGCAACATCAGCACGTCCAGCACGAGGCGGGTGTTGGCGCTCCGGAGCAGCAGGCCCCGTGCGCCCGCAACCGCCTCCAGCATGCCCAGGAGACTGACGCCACCGTAACGATCCGCCAGCCTCCTCACGTCCGCCAACCGGTCGCTGTTCACCACCAGTCGCTCGTCCGCGCCCTGTGCCACCAGGAGGGCATCCCGCAGCCAGAGGGTGAGCATGTCGAGGCGCGCGTCAAGCAGATCCTTCTCCTTCTCCAGCGCCTCCGCCTGCTCCAGGAGCGCCGCGTCGTTCATCTGCCCCAGGCGCAGGAGGAAATCGCACGCCCGGTCGCGGCGTTCCTCCACCTCGGGGCTGGCGGCCATCTCCAGGGCCCGCGACACCGATCCGCCCGAGAGCGTCGCGACAAGCCGCGCCCGCCCCGGTTCGATGCCCGCCCGCTGCTGCAGGATCGCCGCGATTTCCTCCGGCCGGACCGGTGAGAAGTGCACGATCTGGCACCGCGAGACGATGGTGGGCAGCACACCGGCCAAGTTCGTGGTGAGCAGGACGAAACAGGCGTGCGCCGGGGGCTCCTCCAGGACCTTCAGGAGCCGGTTCCCGGACTCCGCGTTCATCCGCTCAGCGCCGTCGATCACCACCATGCGCACCCGGCCTTCTGTGGGACGGGCATAGACCTCACTCTGCACCGCCCGCATCTGGTCGGTCTTGATAAAGCGACCGTCAGGCTCCACCAGCGTGAAGTCCGGGTGCACCGGCGGATCCGCGGCCAGCTTGCGGCAGGAGACGCAGTGGCCACACGCCTCCCCGCCAACGGGAGAGACGCAGTTGAGACTGCGCGCCAGTTCCAGCGCGGCCAGCCGTTTGCCCACTCCCGGCGGGCCGGCGAAGAGATAGGCGTGCGCCACCCGGTCGGTGGCCACCGCCCTGCGCAGGAGGTTCACCGCCAGCTCCTGCCCCCGCACCGCGGACCAACTCACGACCGCGTCCTCCTAGTACTGCTCGAAGCGCTCCACATCGAGCACGAAGATGGTGGCCCCGCCCACGGTGATCTCCACCGGGAAGGGAATGTACGAGTCCGCAGGCCCGCCCATCGGCGAGAGCGGCGTGACCAGCTGCTCCCGCGACCGGCAGGTGCTCTGGATGATGCGCAGCAAGCGCTCGAGCTGAAGATCCTGCACGCCGATCAGCAGGGTCGTGTTGCCTTCCCGCAGGAAGCCGCCTGTGGAGCTGAGCTTCGTCGCCCGGAAGCCCTCCTGAGTCAGCGCCGTCAGCAGCCGATGCGTGTCCTTGTCCTGGATTACGGCGATCACCAGTTTCATCCTGACACCCTCCTCTCAGGATGCCGTGCGCCCCCCGCCGAACCGCCGGGGGAGGACCTCGTCCACCAGCGCCCGAATCTCAGCCTGCACCTCGTCTACCCCGCGGGAGGCGTCCACGATCTTCACCCGCCGCGGCTCGGCACGGGCGATCTCCAGGTATCCCTCACGGACCTGCCGGTGATACGCCAGGGACTTCTCCTCGATCCGGTCCATGCCCCCGGCCTTCAGCCGGGCGAGGGCCACCTCCGGGGCCAGATCGAGCACGATGGTGCGGTGTGGGCGCAACGCACCCGTCGCCATCTGGTTAATCTGTTCCACGAAATCCAGCGGCAAACCGCCGGCAAAGCCCTGGTAGACGATCGACGAGTCCACGAACCGGTCGCAGATCACGACCTTGCCGGCCTCCAGCGCCGGCCGGATGGTGCGACTCACATGCTCGGCCCGACTGGCCGCGAAGAGCAGGGCCTCGGTGATCAGCGACATGCCCCGGTTGCGGGGGGAAAGCAGGATCTCCCGGATCTGTTCAGCTATGGGCGTGCCGCCGGGTTCACGGGTGAAGAAAACCGGCACGCCCCGCTCTTCCAGGTACTGGAGCAGCAGCCTGAGCTGCGTGGACTTCCCGGACCCGTCGACGCCTTCGAAGGTGATAAAAACAGACACGCTGCTCACTCCACCACAACTTGAATGGTGCGGAGAAGGGGATCGGCTGGGCCCTGGAGGTGCCAGCCGGCCCTCGCCGCGAACGACAGGTAGTCCACCACGTCCCGGGTAAGCCGCTCTCCGGGCGCCACCACCGGGATACCGGGGGGATAGGGCGCGACCATCTCGGCGGCGATCCGGCCCACGGACTCCGCCAGAGGCACGGCCTGCTTCCGCCCCAGGTACGCCTCCCGCGGCGTCATCACCACCTCGGGCCAGGGCGGCTCTGGCGGGAGGGCGGGCACGCCCCCGTCAGACGGCAGCCGCTCCAGCGCGGCGACCAGCGTCGCCACCGTCTCCGGGGTGTCGCCCGGGGTCAGCACGGCCAGGAGGTAGGTGAGCCCCGCGGCCTCCACGGCCACGCCGGCTTCTTCCCACAACCACTCTGCCGCCCGGAATCCCGACACGGACCGGCCCCGCACGTCGATGAGCAGTTTGGTGGCATCGTCGGTCGGGTATACCCTGAGGCCCGGGATGGCCTCCACGCGCCGGCGCGCTTCGCCCGCCAGTGCGAGAGTCCGGTCCCATGCGCTGCGTCCCTCCAGGGCCAGCATGCGACGGGCCGCGTCCAGCGAGGCCATCAGCAGGTAGGACGGACTGGTCGTCTGCACGAGCCGCAGCATCTCCTGCACCCGGAGCGGGTCCAGACGGCTCCCGCGGGGCAGGTGGCACAGGGACGACTGCGTGAGGCTTCCACCCGTCTTGTGCAGCGACTGCACCACCCCGTCCGCACCCAGCGAGACGGCCGAGGGCGGAAGGGAGGGGTGAAAGGCGAAGTGCGCGCCGTGCGCCTCGTCCACCAGCACCGGCAGGCCGGACCGGTGGATCAGTTCGATCTCCGCGGCGATTGCAGAGGTGATCCCATAGTAGGTGGGGTGAACCAGCACGGCCGCCGCCGCACCCGGCAGGGCAGCCTTCAGGGAGGCGCGGTCGGCGCCGGTGGCCACCCCCAGTTCAGGATCAAACGCCACCCGCACCCAGCGCGGCCGGAGCCCGGCCAGGATCAGCGCACCGAGCACCGAGCGGTGGGCGTGCCGGGGGACGACGATGGTCTCTCCAGGAGTGCAGGCCGCCAGGATCAGGGCGTGGAGCCCGGCGGTGGTGCCGCCCACGAGGAAGTAGCTCCGCCACGCGCCGAAGGCCTCGGCCGCCAGTCGCTGCGCCTCCGCAATCACGCCCTCCGGCGCGTGCAGGTCGTCCAGTCCGGGCGCCTCCGTCTGGTCGATGGAGAGCGCGCGTTCGCCCAGGAACGCCCGCCACTCGGGGTCTGCCCCACGCCCCATCTTGTGGCCGGGCACATGCAGCGGGGCCCGCACCCGGCCTGCATAGGTCTGCAGGGCCTCGAACAGGGGGGCCCGGCGTTGTTCCTCTCCCATTGGCCAGCCTCCTTGGGGGCTCTATTCGACGGCGTGCGGCGCTACACCTTTGTCGCCGTCAGGCCTCGCTGCTGCGCAGGCGGAGCACCTTGCGCACGTCTTCGCCCTGCAGCGTGAGCGCCTCGAACCCGAACAGGAGGCGCGAGGCGATGCGCTCGCCGTAGACGTCTTCGAGCTCAGAGGGCCGCAGATTGGTGGAGGCCACCATCGGCAGCTGCCGGTTGAGCCGGAGGTTGATCAGGTTGAACAGCTCCTGCGCCACGAACTCGGTCACCTTCTCGGCGCCCAGGTCGTCCAGGATGATCAGGTCCGCATCCAGGAGCTGTTGCATCGTGCTGCTCCGGAACTCCTCGTCCAGCTTCTCGGCCCGGACCAGTTCGACGAACTCCGGCAGGGTGAAGTAGCCCACCGTCTTGCCGGCCGCGATCACCCGGTTGCCGATGGCGCAGGCCAGAAACGTCTTGCCCAGGCCCACCGCCCCCTGCAGCAGCAGGGAGGAGCGGGCGTCGCCGGACGCCACCGCGTCCGCAAACCGCCGACAGTAGTCCCGGACCCCTTCCATGTGCTTCCGGCACTCCGGCGGGTAGACCGTGATGTCGAAGTGCTCGAAGGTCTGCTCCCGCAGCGGCCCGGTCAGGCCGGCCGCCCGGTAGAGGTCGTCGATCTCCTCCTGGACCAGGCAGGCGCACTTGCGCGGGGGCGCGGCCGTATCGCCGTCGGCCGGCTCACGCACCCAGCCAGTGTTCTGGCAGCGGGGGCAGTCCCAGTGCACCTCCAGCTCGTACGGGTCGATCCCGTGCCGGCGCAGGAGTTCCTCCCGCTCCCGGCTGAGCTGCAGGGACCACTCCTTCAGCTCCTCAAAGCTCTTGCCGAAGCGCGTGGGCCGGTGCAGGTAGAGCCGGGCCACGTCCAGGCCGATCTCCGACTGGAGTTCCTTGATCTCCGCCAGCCGCGGGATGCGGGCGAAGATGGCGGCCTCCCGCTCGTCCCGCTCCCGCTCCAGCTGGCGGATGCGCGCCTCCCGCCGCCTTACCCGCTCACTCGCCAAAGCGCTTAAAGACAACATCATAGTAGCTATCATCCTTCTTCTCGCGCTTCAGGATGACGTTGGACTGCCCAGACCCCTTCCGGCCCCCGCGGGCGGCCCGGCCCGGCTCGAGCCCGGCCGCCGCGGTGCGGCGCTTCTGCGCCAGCAGCCTGTCCAGATCGGCGGTGGTGCGGATGCCCTCCTTCAGCCACGACTCCAGGACCTTGTTGGTGTACTGAAGCGGGTTCTTGGCACCCGCCGCCTGCTCGCAGGCCTGGAGGACCACGTCATCATCGAAGCCCCACTCGCCGTACCAGCGCTCCATCATCGCCTGCTCGGCAGCGGTGAGCGGCCTCTTGATGCCCAGGGCCTGGGTGGCCTTGCGGTAGCGGGCCTCCGTCTTCTGGTGCTCCTCCAGGTAGGCCGCCACCTGCTCGGGCGTCTGGAGGCCGGCCTGGGCCCACTGGGTGGCGATGGAGTCCAGGTACTTGATGCGGGTGACCCCCGTGCGAATCCCCTCCCGCAGCACCGCCTCCACCATCTCCACCGTGAAGCCCAGTTCCTCGACCCAGTCGAGGATCGTGCGCACCTCCTGCGTCGAGAGCGGCCGGCTCAGGAGCTTCTCCGCCAGACCCACCGCCGGGTGCGGCCCCCGGCTGGCCATCTCCTTCTCGTAGGCCTCCCTATACTCGCTCCATACGGCCCGCAGCCGGGCAAAGAGCGGGCCGAAAGAAAAGGTGATCTCGTTATCGGTTACCTTGTCGCAGCGGGTGATCATGAGTTTCTCCAACTCGACTACCAGGTCGCGCACTTGGTCAAAGTCACGGGGCAGATTGCGCCGCGTGACCGTGTACGAGCCAAACGCGTTTTCGCCGGGCCCCCCTACACACGCCAGGACGGCGAATATCATACCGATCTCTGGATAATCGAGGCCCAGATCACTGGTGTAGTCAAACAGCATTCGGGGGATGTTGATGAAGCCCCGTTTCATCAGTGCCTCAACAAAACCGAGCTCACCCGGCCCGTTCGGCTCGAGCGGCATCCGGCAACCCCCCTCTTCCCGTTATCGTCTCACCCGCGCAGGGTGACTTACCGCGCGCGGGGGCGTCGCGTGTTTCTCCGTGTCCCGCAGAAACTCCTGCCCTGCCAGCCGACGCCGCAGGCGCTGTGCGCGCGGCAAGCCGCCGGACCAGCCGGCGGCCTGCCTTTCGCCTACAGATCGGGGTGCTCGCTCATCGCCTTGATGCGGCGGAACCGGCGGTCGACCTCCCGCTGGAACTCCGCCAGCACGTCCTTGAACTCGGGCTTCAAGAGGTGGCGAGTCTTCCCCATCATCTTCAGCCAGTCTTCCACGGGGATCTTCTTCCCCTTCGCTTCGGGGTCGTAGGTGAGGCGCGTCTTCCCGCGCTCCACCTCGTACAGCGGGAAGAAGTTGCAGTCCACCGCGGCCTGCACGATCTTGGTGCCCAGCCGCTCCTCCGACATCCAGTTGAGCGGGCAGGCGATGAGCAGCTTGCCGTAGGCCAGGCCTACGTTCTTGGCGTACCACTGCGCCTTGGCCGCTTTCTTCCAGAGGTCCTGCGGCTGCGACTCCACCGCGGTGAAGACGTAGGGGATGTGGCAGGCGGCCATGATCTGCGGGGTGTCCTTGTGGTGGAACGCCTTGCCGCCGCCCAGCGTGCCCACGTTGGAGGTTGCGGTCTTGTGGCCGATGGGGGTCGAGTACGAGAGCTGAGAGCCGGTGTTCATGTAGCCCTCGTTGTCGTACTCGAGGATGATCATCTTGTGGTTGCGCAGCGCCGCGCCGATGGCCGGGCCCATGCCGATGTCCATGCCCCCGTCGCCAGTGACCATCACGAAGGTGATGTCATCGCCCACCGGAATCTCGCCCCGGCGCTTCTTCTCGTGGAATACCTCCACGACGCCCGAGAGCGTGGCCGCACCGTTCTGGAACAGGTTGTGGATATAGGTCACGCGGTGGGCAGAGTAGGGATAGCCGGTGGTCACCACCATGGCGCAGCCCGTCTGGAAGAGCACCACCACGTCGCCCGAGAGGGCCCGGAAGAAGTTGTCGAGGGCCGGGAAGATGCCGCATCCCGGGCAGGCGCCGTGGCCGGGCGTAATCCGCTTGGGCATGCTCATCATCTGCCGGGGCGGAGGCACGATCACCTTCAGCTCGTCACCCGCCACCTCGACCCGGACCGGCGACTGCTGCTCCTCCGGCGTGAGCGGCGGAACCACCTGGGCCGGCTGGCTTTCGGTGACCGGGGTGACGCCGTGGTAATCAAAGGGCACTTCCACCCGACCGGTGCGGGCCATCTCCAGGGCGAGCGCGTAGAACGCTTCGGCGTCAGCGGGGTAGAAGTCCTTGCCACCGAGGCCATAGATGCGGGTCGCCACCAGGGTGCGGTTCACGGGGTCGTCCTTCAGTGCGGACTTGATCTCGTGGGAGAGGTTCCCGCCGCCCGAGCCGTACGAGTCGGCCCGCTCGCCGATTACCACGGCCGCGACGCCCCGGAGGGCCCTGCGGATCTCTTCGGCCGGGAAGGGGCGGAGCACGTGGAGCGTCAGCAGGCCCGCCCGCACGCCCCGCTCCCGCAGCTGGTCGGCCACCTGCTTGCCGGTGTCGGCCGCCGAACCGAGGAGCACCAGGGCCACGTCGGCGTCCTCCATGCGGTAGGCCTCCACCATCTCGATCCGCCGCCCGGAGAGCCGCTCCCACTCGGCGAAGACCTCCGGAATCACCCGCCGGGCGTTCTCCATGGCCAGGTGGAGCTGATACTTGTTGTTGATCAGGTCCGGATCATTCATATAGGGGCCGAAGGTCCTGGGATTGCGCGGGTCCAGTGCGTGAGGGAAGCCCTCGGGCTGCGGACCCACGAACTCCCTGAGCACCTGCGGGTCTTCGAAGTAGAAGACGCGCCGCTTCTGGTGGCTGGTGAAGAACCCGTCGAACCCGATGATGACGGGCAGCCGCACGTCGGGGTGCTCCCCCACCCGCACGGCGATGGGATGGAGGTCGTAGACCTCCTGCGGGTTGTTGGCGTAGAGGATGATCCAGCCCGTGTTCAGGGCGAAGTAGAGGTCGGAGTGGTCACCGCGGATGTCCAGCGGGCCGGAGACCGAGCGGGTGACCAGGTCGAGGACCATCGGCATCCGCGTGCCCGACTGGACGGGCATCTGCTCCAGGGCGTACAGGTAGCCGTTGGCCGAGGTGGCGTTGAACACCCGGCCCCCGGCCACTGCGGCGCCGTAGCAGATGCCGGCGGCACCGTGCTCGCCATCCCCCGCCACCATGGCGATCGTGTTCTCGCCCTCGACCCGCATTTCATCAATGAACTCGGCAATTTCGGTGGAGGGCGTGATCGGGTAGTACCCCATCAGATGGAAGTTAATCTGGCTGGCCGCCAGCGCGGCCATCTCGTTGCCCGACTTGAATGTGGACTTCTGCACGGGAACCTTCGCTTCCAGCGCCATCCGCCGCTCACCTCCCCGTCGCCATCAGGTAGTGATGGCGCACCGTGTGCGCATCTGCGTAGCCGTCCTCTTCCCGCAATTCCTTCAGGGCGTCGGTGGGGCACGCCTCGACGCACTTCAGGCAGCCCTTGCAGTACTGGTAGTTGATGCCCTTGAGCACCATCGCGGGGCGGCCCCGCTTGTCGACCCCCTGCTCCCACACGAAGCAGAAGTCGGGGCAGACCAGGTCGCACTGGGCGCAGTCGATGCACTTCTCCCGGTCAAACGCGGGCAGGAAGCCCTGGCGCGAGGCGCTGAGATCCTTGAGCGCCATGTTGCCCGGGTTGGGAATCACCCCGCCGATGGGCATGTGGAGATAGCCGTATGCCGCCGCCGACCGCTGCTGCGGGGCGGCCTTCTCCGCGCCCGACGGGCCGAAGTACTCGAACCGGATCTCCGTGTACCCACGGTCGAAGCAGCGCAGGTTGCCCGGTACCGTGTGCGGGTACTTGCGGGCGAAGGTGTCGCGGATCATCGCCTTGATGGCCTCGGGGTCCAGGAAGTCTGCAGCCCGGGCGATCGCCCCGAGCACGGCCATGTTCACCCGGGAGCCCGTCTCCACGGCGATGGTCATGGCGTCGAAGGTGCCGATCGTCACGTCTTCCACGCCCAGCAGCCGCTGGATCTCCGCCGGAGACTTGCGCGTGTTCACGATGATCACACCGCCCGGGCGAATGCCATCCACCACCGGTTGCGTCCGGATGAGGGCCTCGTGGAAGATGCAGACCACGTGCGGCTCCTCGATGGGGGCACTGATGCGGATCGGCGTGTCGGGTTCAGCGAAGCGGATGAACGACTTGACGGGCGAACCCTTCTTCTCGGAGCCGTAAGAGGAGAAGTTGGAACCGTTGAGCCCCTGGTACAGGACGCCGGCTTCGGCCAGCATCTTACCCGCAATGTTGGCGCCGTACCCGCCGATGGACTCCAGACGGATGTTAAAGCACCCGTGCTCGTCCTTGACGGGCAGCTGGACCGCCCCCCGGGTCGGGGTTGCTGCCATGCAATTCGACCTCCCCTGCAGCGCTTGCGCGCCCCGGATAGTCCTTTAGTGCCCCCTGATCATGCTTGTGGTGGGCAGAAGGTACTACCACTATAGCACGTCAAGCGATCTTCTGCCAATCACCTGATTCCGGCGGTGAATTGCATGGTTTCGGCTGTGAATTGCATTGAGGGGGCGGGCTGCCCCCTCACGCAGCCCGGTCGCCGCGCCCGGCGGCCGGGCAACCCGTGCCGGCGCTCGGACTAGTACGCCTTTGTACCCCGAGCAGTACCCACCTGTACCCCGGGCAGGGCGGACCGGCGCCCCCGGCAGCGAGTGCGAGGAGACGTTCCAGACAGCAAGGACGGGCACCCGCACTGGAGTGCCCGTCCTCGTTCACGGCAAAGGCAGGTCCACCTCGTCACTGCGGCGGGGCCGGGTCGCCTACCGCGCGGACCAGGTCCACCTCGCTCCCGTCCGCCGCGTCCACGAAAACCCGGAAGTACTGGTCCTCCACGCGCCCGGGCACCTCCCACACCAGCCGCTCCTGCCCGCGCCGGTCCGCGATCAGGGCCAGCCTTGGCTCGCCCGTCACCGTCAGCCGCGGCGACGTGCGGGCAGCCGCCTCGGCGGCGGTCAGCTTCGGCGTCGGCAGGTCTCGGTTGTAGTGGTTCACCCAGTACGGGCGGGCGTCGTAGCCCACCAGCTCCCCGTTGTCCATCGCCAGCGAGACCCGGATCATGTCGGTGTGGATGGCCACGCCGCCCACCACCGGCGCGAAGTCCATCACCAGCGTGCCGTCGTTCTCCACCGCCGAAACGTGGGCCACGTCCGGGAATCCCCACCGGCGCAGCATGTCGGCAGCCTTCTGAATCAGCTCCGGCGGCTGCAGCCGCTTGTCGGTCACCGGCCGTCCGTCCACCATGTAGACCACGTGCCCGCCGTGCACCGAGACGCCGAAGTTCATCGTGAGGCCGTTCTCCTTGGTCGCGTCAAAGTAGTAGAGCGAGAGGCCTTTCTGCGTATCCTCGGGGTCGTACACCCCCGTCTGCACGGGGTCGCCCTTCAGCGGCATGTCCAGGAATCGCCGGATGGCCTCCGCCGCCGCCGCAGCATCCACCCGCGGCCCGAGGTCAGACCTTGGGCGGGGCAGCTCTGCCTTCTCGGGCGCCAGCGCCTGCTCCTCACCCGGCGGGACCGGCATGCCCTCCTCCATCGTCATCACCGCCCGGGTAATGGGCGTGGCCGCCTGGCCCGACTGGGCGGGACTCGTCGCCTGGACCGTCGTCCGCCAGGGGATCATGTTGTTCGCCAGCAGGCCGAGCATGTTCGACAGCTCCGCCTCGAAGAAGACCGCCTGCTTCCGGAGTTCCGTGAGCTGCGCCCAGTCGTTGTCGTCAAGGACCTGCCCCGTGCTCAGCTTGTGGTGCTTCTCGTCGCTGACCGCGCGCAGCGTGTTCAAGAAGTTAGTGATGCGCGGCGTGTTCATCGTGGTGAACGGGAGCGTCGCCATGTGCTCCACCGCCTGGGCGCTGAAGACCCGCAGGTCGGCCAGCAGGCTCTCCTGGATCTGCGGGTCGTTGGTGGCCATGAGCTTTGCCGTACGCTCCTCGATGTTCTCGCTGGTCCACTTCAGCTTGTGAAACGCGGCCATGTATTTGTTCTCAGCGTCGCGCAGGTACTGGTTCTTCAGCCGGGTCTGGTAGGCCCCGAAGCCCATCGCCCCCACCAGGGCCACGCCCAGCAGCAAGTACGCCCATACCTGGCCCTTCTGCGATCGCATGCCTCCGGCCCCCTACTTGGCGAAGATGTGCTTGCCGATGGTGCGCACCTGTTCCCGCGACCAGATGAAGGCGTTGCTGGTCTTGGCCGGCGCGAAGAAGTAGAGCGAGCCATTCGAGGGATCCCACCCGGCCAGGGCGGCCCGGGCCGCCTTGAAGCACTCCTCGGTCGTGTTTTTGTAGATCTCGCCGTTGGATACCGATTCGAAGGCGTGGGTCTGGTAGACGACGCCCGCCACCGAATCGGGAAAGCGGTTGTCCAGCGTGCGGTTGAGGATGACCGCCGCGACCGCCACCTTGCCCTCGTAGGGCTCGCCCCGCGCCTCGCCGCAGACCACCTGGGCGAGCAGCTGCAGGTTGTCCTTCGCCGCCCGGCTCTCCGCGAAGGTGCGGTGACCGTCGAAGGTGGACTCCGGCCACAGGAGCAGCAGCACGCTCAGCACGGCGGCAGCGCCCCGCTTCACCCACTGGTACACCAACAACCCCTCCCTGTCGCACGAAGCCTGCAGCCAGTAGTCTCCCTGCCCGACTGGCTTCCCATACGACAAACCCCGGCCGCCGCCGGCCGGGGTGGGAGGGAGGCAGTTGCGATCAGCCGCCCGCCGCGAAGGCGAGGACGGAGTTATCCGCCAGAGACAGGATCAGCATGCCGCCGGCGAGCGCCATCCCGGCGGCGGCCGCCGGCAGGGGCACCGACCAGCGCCGCCGGTGCTCCCGGACGTCCCAGCCCACCAGTTCTCGGTCCGGGGTCGCCCAGACGTGGAGCCCGCCCGCCACCAGGTGACCGCCGGCACCTGCTGCGGGCACCTCCTCTGAGGGCTGGCCACCGGGACAGAGCGCCTCTCCGGTGAACAGGTCGACCCACAGCCCCGGATAGCAGACCGACTCGCCCGCGATGGCGGGGCTGCCCCCCGGGTCGGGGCGGACCCAGAGCAGGTCCCCGGTCAGCGGATCGAAGGCCTGTCCCCCGGCGACCACGACCAGCTCACCGAAGACCGGGGGGTAGGGCCTGTTCAGATCCTGGCGCCACAGCACCTCGCCGCTCAGCGCATCCAGCGCCCAGAGTGACCCGGCCTCGGTCGCCGCGAACAGTCGGCCGTCTCCCAGCGCTACCGGCTGCGTGACCGGCCCGTCCAGGGGCTGGCGCCACACCCGCGCTCCGGTCTTGGCCTCCAACGCCAGCACGCCGCCAGCGGCGGTGCCGCAGTAGATCACGCCCTCAGCCGCCAGCGGCGCCCCAGCCAGCCCCTCGTCCGCCGCAGCCTGCCACACCGGCCGCCCCGACGAAGCCTCCAGCGCGGAGACGCCCCCGCCCGGCCCGCAGAGGTAGATCAGCCCGTCGTAGACCGCCGGGGTCGCCGGAGCCGCGGGGCCCGGCATGTCCGTCGAACCCCGGAAGGGCGTGCGCCATACCAGCGCGCCCGTCTCCTGGTCCAGCGCGCGGTAGATCCCGTCACCGAGACCCACGTAGACCCGCCCGTACCGGATGACCGGGGCAGACGGGCCGGCACCGCCACTCACGCCGGCGCGGTAAGACCAGCGCAGCCGCGGCTCGCCGCAGAAGGCGGGCGGCGTGTTCGCACTGCGCGCAGGCGTGCGTCCCAGAACCGGCCAGTCGGTCACCGGGCCGGGCGGCTCGGGAATCAGCAGCTTCTGGCCCGGCATGAGGAACTCGGGGTGGGCCAGCTGGTTGGCCAGCAGGATGGCAGGCACGGTCGTGCCAAACCGCGCCGCCAGCTGCATCACGGTCTCCCCCTTCCGCACCCGGTGCACGATCCCCGGCGGCGGCATGGGCCGCTCACCCGGCTGAGGGATGAGCAGCGCCTGGCCCGGCGTCAGGGCATCCGGGTCTCTCAGCCGGTTGGCCGTGACGAGGGCATAGACGGTGGTGCGATACCGGCGGGCGATCGCAAAGAGCGTCTCGCCCCGCTGCACGAAGTAGAAGAGCATGCCCCGACCTCCGTTTTTCCCTCATGGTACGCAGGTCGGGGCCGTGCGGTCTGTGCGCGCCGGTTTTTTCCTGTTGATGAGTCCAAGTTTGCCCACCGCATAATCACAGATTGACCACAAGTTATCCACATTCGCCGTGGATAACCGCTCGCCCGAATCGAACAAAACCGCGCTACGAGGCGGTTTGCGAGAACGACAGTTCTCCACAGGCCGGTGAGAAGCTGTGCACAACTAGGCCAAACCGGGGCGGCCCGCAGGCCGCCCCGGCGTGTTTTTCAGTGTGCGTCCTTGACCACCTTCACCCGTTTCAGCTCCGGGTCCTCCGGGCCCTGTACAGGCAGCCCGGCCTGCATGCACTCCTCCACGTAATCCAGGTTCTCCTGCGCCACGATCTCTCCGGGCAGGAGGATCGGGATACCCGGCGGGTAGACCATGATCGACTCGGCAATGACCCGCCCCTCGGCCTCCCGCAGCGGCACCACCTCGGTCTCGGCATAGAAGGCCGCCCGGGGGTGCATGGCGAGGATCGGCGTGACGGGTACCTTCACTTTCACGACGTTGGCCGGCCGCTGCTTGTAGTAGCGCGCCGCGATGCTCCGGAGCGCTGCCACCAGCGCGTCCAGGTCTTCCTGCGTGTGCCCCAGCGACACGATGCAGAGCACGTTGTACAGGTCGGAAAGCTCCACCTCGATGTTGAACTCCTCCCGCAGGAGCTGTTCGACCTCCGCGCCCGACACGCCCAGGTCCTTCACGTTGATGCAGAGCTTCGTCGGATCGAAGTCGAACCGGGAGGAGGAGTGGCCGATGGCATCGGGCCCGAGGCAGTACAGCCCGGGGATCTCGTCGATCTGCCGGCGGGCATTCTCGGCCAGCCGAATCGCCCGGTCGATCAGTTCCCGGCCCCGGGTGGCCAGGTGCTTGCGGGCCACGTCCAGCGACGCCAGCAACAGGTACGAGGTCGACGTGGTGGTCAGCATGGAGAGAATGGCCTGAACCCGGCCCGGGTTGATGAACCCCTCCCGCACGTTGAGAATGCTGGCCTGCGTCAGGGCGCCGCCCAGTTTGTGGACCGAGGTGGCCGCCATGTCCGCGCCGGCCTGCATCGCGGAGAGGGGCAGGCCCTCGTGGAAGCACAGGTGAACGCCGTGGGCCTCGTCCACCAGCACCGGCACGCCGCGGGAGTGGGCGAGGTCCACAATGGCCTTCAGGTCGGCCGCGACGCCGTAATAGGTCGGGTTGATCACCAGCACGCCCTTGGCGTCGGGATGCTGGTCGAGGGTGTGGCGAACAGCCTCCAGGCTCACGCCGTGGGCAATACCGAGGTCGTAGTCCAGGTCCGGGTTCATGAATATGGGCAGGGCGCCCGACAGCACAATGCCGGTGAGGACCGACTTGTGAACGTTCCGGGGTACCAGGATCTTATCGCCGGGCCCGCACACGGTCATGATCATGGTGATGATCGCGCCGCTGGTGCCCTGAACGCTGAAGTACGTGTGGTCGGCCCCGAACGCCTCCGCGGCCATGGCCTGCGCCTCGCGGATGATGCCGTGGGGGTTGTGCAGGTCGTCCAGCGGGGCGATGTTGATCAGGTCGATGGAAAGCGCCCGCTCTCCAATGAACTCCCGGAACTCAGGCGCCATGCCCGCTCCCCTCTTGTGCCCCGGGATGTGGAACTGGATGGGGTTCCGCCGGGCATGCTCCACCAGCCCGGTGAACAGAGGAGTCTCGTACTGGTTCACGGTCCTCACCTCCTGCGATCCATGCACATATACATCTTTACGCAGTATACCAGAACCGGCGCTGCGATACACCGCCGCGAACCTTCCATTTCGTCCGCATGGAGGATGTCGCAGTGGGAGAAGCAACTGTGGCCCTGATCCGGTTGGACCATCTCACCTTCTCCGACTAACTGGCGGCTGCGGGGCGGGCATCACCCTTGGCTCCCTCGCCGCGAAACTCTCCTATAATGTTGCCGCACGCCCGTGAACGACCTACGCATCGTTCGCCACATAGATCGCCCTCACCCTGGCGACGCAGTTCACGGCCCTGACGAGCCGGTGGTTCTCGTACAGAACGGCCAGGTGCCGGAGCGCAACCCGAGGCGAATACCGCCCTGAAGCAGACCCAGAACCGGCCCGTGACGCCGGGTGATTTGCACCTCGCTCTGCCGAGCACCCGGGGCCCCGGCATCGAGCTGATCGTCGACGGCGGTGTACATCGGCCTGCCCGTCCTCATGGTAGCCCTCACGATCCTCCTCTTCAATGCAGGAGCCATCCTTAAGTGCACCGCCGGCGCCCGTCTTTCTAGGGAATCTCAACTTCGCACCCCTGCGATTTCCCGGTAAGGAAGCCCATGAGCGCCAGGCCCTCCGCCTTCAGCGCCTCCTTCGCTGCTCGCGGCAGCGGGCTGAAAGGTTCGAGCGTCAGCTGTGCGTACCTGCCCCCGTCACCTTGCCATCGACCAGGAACGTGGGCTGAACCCTGCTGCCGCTCAGGATTACATGCCGGCGGTACTCCTCGGGCAGCACCCGCGTCCGGTCTTTGTGCGCGAGCAGGAGATGGTCCCCACCGGCAGGAACCGGCGCGGGGCGGGCGTGGAAGGGTCGGGTATGGGGGCGCCCCTGAGGTCCAGCAAGGTGCGGCCATCTGCCCCTCTATTCACTCCGGGAGATCCCTGCCCAACCGTCGGCCTCTTTTCGTGTTGGATCCCTCGTAATGATCCGAAACAGGAAGTTATGTTTGGTAGCTTTATGACGATGATGTTGGGTGGCGGGTACGTAACGACGTGCGGCACGAGGATCGACAGCGGCGGAGATCGTACCCCCAGGCCGAGCGAATGGACTCGCGTCAGACTCTCAGAATCCGGTTGACGCTGCACGGGTCTGAATACATCCGAAACTTCGTAAGAAATTCAGGACGTACCCCGGAGATCTCTGGGTACGTCTTTTCCTATTGACGCCATGTACCCGGTCTCCTACAATGAGTGAGTACTCACTCCTGGAAAACCTGTCCAGGTCTCAACTACACCCTTCGGAGGCGATCCTTCCCCATGCGACTCGCCCGTTCCTTGACCGCCGCATTCGTCGCACTCACGGTACTCACGGCGGTGCCCCCGCCCGCCCTGGCTACGGAGCCACCTGAGGCGGAGGCTGAAGCCGAGGCGGCGCCCGTGCTCACACTCGCGCAGGCCCTCAACCTCGCCGAGAACCGCAACGCCGGTGTGCAGCTGGCCGCCCTCCAGATGGCCACCGCCCGCTCTGCGCTCACGGTGGCGCCCGCCAGTGCCCCCGCGCTGGCCCCCCTGGCTGCAGCCTTTCTCCAGACGCAGTACGGCATCTCGATCCCGCAGGAGGCCATCACCCCGCAGGCGGTAGGCGAGCAGGCCCGGCTTACCTACGAACAGGCCGCGGCGCAGTACCACTCCGCACGGCAGCAGGTGCGCAGGGCGGCGCTGCAGGCCTACGTGGAATGGCAGAAGGCGGTGGCCACCGTTGAGGCGCAGCAGGCTGCGCTGGAGCGCACCCGCACCCAGCTCGCCAACGTGGAGGCAGCCGTGGCGGTGGGCAGCGCGGCCGCGTACGACCTGCTGCAGGTGCAGGCGGCCGTCTCCGGTCAGGAGGCCGCGCTGGCCGGTGCCCAGGCCGCGGAGGAAGCGGCCCGCAGCGCCCTGGGGCAGGTGATCGGAACGCCCATCGCCGGCGGGGTCAGGCCTGAGCCGGTGACGTTGCGTTCGGACGAAGTCTCCCTGCCCACCGACCTGGAAGCCCTGATCGAGCAGGCCCTGGCACAGCGACCCGATGTGCGGAGCGCCGCCCTGGACCTGGAGAGCCGCCGGCTGCAGACCGGGCTCGCCAAGGACGGTGCGGCGGCGCAGCAAGTGCAGTCTGCCGCGTCTCAGTACCAACTCGCCGTGGCCCAGGCCCGGGCCGAGGTCACCCAGGCCTATCTGGCCGCCCACGGCGCCCTTCAGGAGCTGAAGGCGCGCGAGAAGGCGCTGGAGCCGGCCCAGGAGGCCCTCCGCCTGGCCGAGCTGCGGTATGAGGCCGGCATCGGCACCTGGGTGGAGGTCCAGGCAGCTTCGGCCGCCGCACTGGAGGCCGAGGCGGGGCGCATTCAGGCCGCCGCCGGTCTGCTCCTGCGCCTCCTGGAACTGCACCAGGCCGTCGGCGGAATCTAGGGAGGTGGGCACCGCGATGGAAGCAACCCGACGCCGCATCCTGGACGCAGCGCTGGATCTCATCAGCGAACGGGGGTACAACGGCGCCACCACCGCCGAGATCGCCCGGCGGGCCGGCGTGGCCGAGGGCACCATCTACCGGTACTTCAAGGACAAGAAAGAGCTCTTCATCGCCTGCGTGGAGCCCGTGGTGCACGAGGCCCTGAGCCGGGAGCGGGCGCTGCCCCGCTCCGGTCGCCTGCACGACCTGATCCGCCTGCGGATTCGGGAACTCGTGCAGGTGATGCGGGAAAACCAGAAAGTGTTCAACGTGCTCTTCACCGAGGGCCGCTACCACCCCGAAATCGCCGACATCCTGCTGGAACACGTGGTCCGCGCCTTCACGGCAGAGGATCGGGCCGCCTTTGCCCGGGCCGTCAAGGCCGGGGCGATCCGGGAGCCGCATCCCGTCATTCTCACGGTGGGCCTGGCGGCGGCTGTCTGGGCGATGCTTCAGATCGGTCCGGGCATCCCCCCCGCCTTCGCCGGCCTGCTCTCCCCCGACTGGTACGACCGGCTTGACGAGGATGTGGCCGACTTCTTCACCGACGCCATCCTGGCGCCGGGAAAGGTGTAGAGGTGAAGTATGCGTAAGCCTATTGCCCTATTGCTAAGCCTGATGCTCCTGCTCGTTTCGGCTCCGGCGGCGCTGGCCGCAGACCTGTCGTTCCTGGAACCGGCCTCGTCGCCGCCCCTGCGGGTCACCGTCGTCGGCAGCGACGGCACGCCGCTGCCCGACGCGGAGGTGCAGGTCCTCACGCCTGGCCAGCCCGGCATCACCGCAGTGCGCACGGACCAGCGAGGCCAGGCCACCATCACCCTGCCGTCCGGCCACACCTTCTGGCTGCGGGCCTGGGCCGAGGGCCGCGCCCTGGTCGAGCGGGCTTACGTGCCCGCCAGCGACGGCTACGCCATCACCCTCACCGCTGAACCCTTCACCGCCGTCATCACCGGCATCGTCCGCGATCAGCGGGGGCTGCCGGTGCCGCAGGCCACCGTCCAGCTCTTCCGTGACGGCTACGGCCTCGAGGCGACGGCCCGCACCAACGAGTTGGGCGTCTACCGGCTCACCACCGCCCGCGCAGGCGGCGACTACACGCTGCAGGCATACGCGGACGGGCACCGGCCGGTCTCCCAGGAAATCGGCAGCCTGGACCCGCAGCGCATCAACCAGGTAGACATCACCCTGACGACGGCGCTCGGCCGCATCACCGGCGAGGTGGTCTCCGGGGCCAACGGCACCCCGGTGTCGGACGCGACCGTTGAACTCCTGCTCGCCGGCTGGGGGCCGGTGGCTTCGGTGCGCACCGACCGCTCCGGCTACTTCAGCCTCGCCGCGCCCCCGGTCGAGGGCGAGGTCTATCAGCTCCGCCTCTCCCGTTATGACCACGAAACCGTGACCACCGCCGCGTTCGCCCTGGAGGACGGGGGCTGGCTCGACTTCAGCGGCGAGGACCGGCTGGTGCTGAACAAGCTCTACGCCGAGGTGGCCGGCCGGGTCTTCGACGGCAACGCCGAGCCGCTCAAGAATATTGAGGTGCACCTGCAGCGTGCCGGCCTGGGTACCGTGCAGGTCGCCCGCACAGACGAGGAGGGCCGCTTCACGTTCAAGGAGGTCACGGGCGGCACCTACCGGGTGCGCGCCTTCCCCGGGGGCACGCTGGTGCGGGCCGACAGCGGCTGGATCGAGGTGGCCGGCGGGGAGCGGGTCGTGGCCAACGTCGTCGCGACCTCACCCGACACCTACGGCTACGGGCTCGCCATCCTGTCGGGCACCGTGAAGAATCACCTGGGGGAGCCAGTCGCCGACGCCATCGTCCGGATTAACCGGGGCTCCCAGAACTGGACCGCCCGGACGGACGAGGAGGGGCGGTACGACGTCAGCCTGCAGGCCAACGTCCCCGACCGGCCGGGTGACGAGCCGGGCACCGGCTATCACGTGAGTGTGCAGGTGGAGGGGTACCTCTACACCGACCAGCCGGTGAGGGAAGGCGAGAACCCGCCCAGCCTGGTGGACGTGCGCAAGGGCACCAACAACGTGGCCAACTTCGTCCTCCAGCCGGAACGGGCCATCCTCGCTGGCCGGGTGGTGGATGACCTGGGCCAGCCCCTCGCCGGCGTGAAGGTCACCCTGCGCGAGGAGGGGCGGAGCAAGGTGGCAGAGGCGGTTACCGACGGCAGCGGCCGTTACCAGTTCGCCAACCTGCCCGTCGCCCGCCAGAGCCGCTACCTGCCGGTCATATCGGACACGGCTTACGTGAACGGCGCCGTGGCGCCCGACGGCACGCCGTGGGAGCCGCAGCCCCTCAACCCCGCCGGCCCCAACCACCTGGTCCTGGTGGCACGCCCCAGCAGCACGCGCTTCCTCGGGATCGTGCAGGCGGGCGATGACCGGCCTGCGGCTGGCGCCCAGGTGACGGTGCTCCGCTCAAGCGACGGCGAGCAGTTCACCGGGGTGGTCGGTGCGGACGGAAGCTACCAGATCCTGGTCCCCGCCATGCCGGGCGAGGCTTACCTGGTGCGGGCCGAGGCGGAGAAGTCCGCCGTCGCCGCGGCCGCCGGCGTCTTCCGCCCGGACACGGACCTGGGCGTGCAGGCTAACCTGACCACGCACGTCGCCGCGGAGATTGTCGGCCGGGTGGTCGACAGCAGCGGCAAGCCCCTGAGCGGCGTCACGGTCCAGCTTTACGCCGAGGGCAGCGCTGCCCACATCCGCACCACCGCCACCAACAACGACGGCATCTACCGCTTCAGTAACCTGGTTCCCGGTCGGCGCTACGCTCCGATCGCCACCGACCCGCGCGCCGGGCGAAGCGCCACGGCGCCGGGCGAGGTGGTCATCACCCCGCTGGTCAGCCTGCCGTCGGGCGAGACCGTCTGGACTGACATCCGGCTGGACATCCCGGCCACACCCTAGCCCCCTGGAGGTACGAGCACCATGAAGCGATTCATCCGCGCGGCCGCCGTGCCACTGCTGGCTGTGCTCCTCGCCGGCTGCGGCAGCGCATCGGGGCAGAGCAACACACCCGAGACGCAGTCCATTGCCGTCTCGGTCGTCACGGCCGAGGCCGGCACGCTCACCGACGTCAGCCGGTCGTCGGGCCAGTTGGAGCCCGTTCTTTCGGTCACCGTCACCGCCAAGGTTCCCGGCAAGGTGGTGGCCGTCCACCGTCAGATGGGCGACACCGTGGCAGAGGGCGACCTGCTGGTGGAGTTGGACGACGAGGATCTGGCCAACCAGCTGGCCGCGGCCAGGGCCCAACTCCAACAGGCGGAGGCGCAGCGGGCCGAGGCGGCGCGCCAGGCCTCCCGCCTGGAGGCGCTGCTTGAGCAGGGCGCCGTGTCCCAGCAGCAGGCCGAACAGATCCGCACCCAGCTCGATCTCGCCACGGCCCAGGTAGCGGCGGCCCGCGCCCAGGTGGAGCTGGCCTCCTCCAGCTACGAGGGCGCCCGCATCACCGCCCCGGCCGACGGGGTGATCGCCGCCCGCTACGTGGATCCGGGCAACATGGTCGGCTCGGGCACGCCGCTGTTTCAGCTGGTGGACCTCTCCACCGTGGTCGTGAACGCGCGGGTGGCGGAGACGGCCATCAACCAGGTGCACCCGGGTGATTCGGTGGTCGTCTCCGTTCCGGCCCTGGGCCAGACCTTCACCGGCCAGGTGGAGGCCGTGAGCCCGCAGATCGACGTGCAGACCCGTTCCTACAAGGCGCGGGTCGTCCTCCCCAATCCCGATGGCGTGCTCAAGGGCGGGATGTACGCCGAAGTCGAGTTCCCCCTTGCGGAGCGGGAAGGCGTGCTTGTGCCCGTCGACGCCGTGGTGGAGGGGAGCAGCCAGCCACACGTCTACGTAGTCGTGGACGGTGTGGCCCACCGCACGCCCGTCACCATCCTGGTCCGGGGCGACGAGAAGCTCCTGGTGGCAGGCATTGCCGCCGGTGACCAGGTGGTGGTCGCCGGTCAGAACCGGCTCTACGACGGCGCACCCGTGAAGGTGGGAGGAGGTCCTGCACAGTGAGGGGCCTCATCCGCTTCTCCATCCGCCATCCCGTCCCCACCGTCGTCCTCTACCTGTTCACGGCCGTGATCGGCCTCGTGTCGCTCTCCCGGCTTCCCCTGGACCTCTACCCCGCCATGGAGTTTCCCCTGGCGGTGGTGGTCACCAGCTACGAGGGCGCCGGGCCGGAAGAGGTGGAGAACCACGTCTCCCGCCCCATGGAGGAGGTCGTCGGCACCGTCCCCGGCGTCACCAAGGTCCGTTCCTCCAGCTCCGAGGGGCGGTCGATCGTGATCGTCGAGTTCGATTACGGCACCGACATGGACCAGGCCACCCTCTCCATCCGGGAGAAGGTCGACCAGGTGAAGGGTTACCTGCCGGATGGGGTAGGCACCCCCATGGTTTACAAGATCGACCCCACCGCCCTGCCGGTGCTGGTGATCGGCCTGACCGGCTCCGATGACCTGAGCGAGCTGAAGGCACTGGCCGAGGATAACATCAAGCCCCGGCTGGAGCGGCTGGAGGGCGTCGCCTCCGTCACGGTGAACGGCGGCCTGGAGCGGGAGATCCAGGTGATCGTCGACCCGGCGCGGCTGCAGACCTACGGCCTCTCCATGACCGACGTGGCGCAGGTGCTGGCCTACGAGAACCTGAACCTGCCCGGCGGCCAGGTGGGCGACGGCAGCCTCAACCTATTGGTCCGCACCGTCGGCCAGTACCAGTCCGTGGATGAGATCCGGGACATTCGCCTGGGCACGGTGCGCCTCGGCGATGTGGCCGAAGTGGTCGACACCTTCGCCGACCCGGAGACGAAGGTCTGGCTGGACGGCCGGCCCTCCGTCTCGCTCGAAATCCAGAAGCAGAGCGGCGGCAACGCCGTGGCCGTGGCCAACGCCGTCAAGGCGGAACTGGCGAAGATCGAGGCCGAACTGCCCGGGAAGGTGGAGACCCGAATCCTTTCCGACAGCTCCCGCATGATCGTCACCTCGCTGGAGTCGGTGGCCTCGTCCGGCGTACAGGGCGCCGTCCTGGCCATTCTGGTGCTGCTCTTCTTCCTCCGGAACCTGCCCGCCACCTTCGCCATCGCCATCTCCATCCCCGTGGCGATCATCTCCGCCTTCGGCCCCGTCTATTTTGCAGGCATCACGCTGAACATCATCTCCCTGGGCGGCCTCTCCCTGGGCGTGGGCATGATGGTGGACAACTCCATCGTGGTGCTGGAGAACATCTTCCGCCACCGGCAGATGGGGAAAGACATCGCGCAGGCGGCCGAGGATGGCACCGCTGAGGTGAGCCTCGCCATCACCGCGTCCACGCTCACTTCGGTGGTCGTCTTCCTGCCCGTGGTCTGGGTGACCGGCCTCGCCCAGCTGTTCTTCCGGGAACTGGCCCTCACCATCACCTTCTCCCTGCTAATGTCCCTGCTCACCGCCGTCACCCTCGTGCCGATGATGGCCCCCTGGCTCCTCCGGGAGCGGGCGCACAAGCGGCAGATCCCGTGGGTGGCGCGCCTCTCGGAGCGGATCGGCGTGTGGCTGGAGCGGCTGGAAGCCGCCTACGGCCGCCTGCTGGGCTGGGCCCTGCGCCACCGCTGGCAGGTGGTGGCCATCGGTGCCTCCTGCCTCGCCCTGGTCGTGGTGCTGCTCACCCGCATGGGCCTGGACTTCATCCCCGTCAGCGACACCAGCGAGTTCCGCGTGACCATCGAGCTCGCACCGGGTACCCGCCTCGAGGAGACCCAGGCCGCGGTGGAACAGGTGGTGGCCCAGATCGAAGACCTGCCCGAACTGCGGAGCATGCTCGTGTCGGTGGGCACCACCGGCGGAGCGTACAGCATCGGCGGCCAGTCCCATCAGGCTTACATCACCGGCACGCTCTCCTCGCCGGACGAGCGGAAGCGCAGCCTCGACGAGGTCGTGGAAGACGTGCGCACCCGCATCTTCCTGCCGGGCGCCAAAGTGACCGTCCAGGCCACCGGAACCATCGAGACCGGCGGGAACGGCATCGAGGTCCAGATCAAGGGCGACGATCTGGAGGAGCTGGAAGAACTGGCACAGCAGGCGATGACCATCATCGCCCAGGTGCCGGGGGCCCGCGACCTCGACACCTCGGTGAGCGAGGGCCTGCCCGAGGTGCAGATCCGCGTCGACCGCGCCCGGGCCGCGAGCTACGGCCTGACCGCCAGTCAGGTGGCCGCTGCCGTCCAGGCGGCGGTCCGCGGCCAGGTGGTCACCCAGTACCGGGTGGGCGGCGACGAGGTGGATATCCGCCTCCAGGCCCACGAGAGCATCCGGGAGAACATCGCCGCCCTTGAGCAGCTCCCCATCGCGACCCCCATCGGGCGGACCATCTTCCTGGGCGAGGTGGCCGACCTGACCCGAGGCGTGGGCCCGGTCTCCGTGGACCGCGAGGATCAGATGCGGGTGGTCAAGATCACCGGCCAGATTTACGGTCGGGACCTGGGCAGCGTGGTCAACGACATCAAGGACCGGCTGGCCGAGTTCCCCCTGCCGCCGGGTTACGAGATCGCCTACGGCGGCGACTACGAGATGATGGAGGAAGCGCTCGACGGCCTCCTGAAGACCCTGGTCTACTCGGTGGTGCTGGTCTACCTGGTCATGGCCGCCCAGTTTGAGTCGTTCCTCCACCCCTTCGTCATCATGTTCACCATCCCGCTGGCCATGGTGGGCGCCGTGCTGGCGCTGGTGATGACCGGCCGGAGCATGGACATCTCGGCCATGATCGGCCTCATCCTGCTGGCGGGCGTGGTCGTCAACAACGCCATCGTGCTGGTGGACTACATCAACCAGCTGCGCCGACAGGGCATGGAGCGGGACGAGGCCGTGCGCATCACTGGGCCGCGCCGCCTGCGCCCGGTGCTGATGACCACCCTGACCACGGTGCTCGGCCTCCTGCCCCTGGCCCTCGGCCTCTCCGAGGGGTCGGAACTGGAGGCGCCGCTGGCCACGGTCGTCATCGGCGGCCTTACGCTTTCCACCCTGCTCACGCTGGTGGTGATCCCGGTCGTCTACACGCTCTTCGACGATCTGCTGGTACGCGTGCGGGGCCGCCGGGCCGCCCCCAGCAAGGCTGCCGCCGTATAGCCCCGGCGCCTGGCACGAAGAGCCACCCCCCTGGTGCGCCAGGGGGGTGGCTCTTTCGACTCATCTTGCCAACCCGTTTTCTCCCACCAATCAGAGGGAACACCGCACTCCGGGGTGGCGTCTAATTTTGTTGCGAGCCCTTAACCCCCGACTATTCGGGTACACGGCGAGGTGCGTATGTCCTCTTCCGGCTCTTCTTCCCATCAGTCGCTGCTCCGGTTCCTGGCCCGCTACAAGTGGCGTTACCTGCTCGGGGTGGTAGCTCTCACCGGCACGGATTTCTTCCAGCTGGTGACACCACGGCTGATCGGCCTGTTCGTGGACGACCTCGAGGCGGGCCGCCTGGACAGGCCCGGCATCTACCGCTACCTGGCGCTCATCGTGGGCACGGCCCTGCTGGTCGCGTTCCTGCGCTTCGTCTGGCGCATCTTCGTCTTCGGCACCGCCCGCCTGGTGGAGCGCGACCTGAGGGCCGACCTCTTCGCGCACCTGGTGCGGCTCCCGGCTTCGTTCTTCCACAGGCACAAGACGGGCGACCTGATGGCGATGGCCACCAACGACCTGCAGGCCGTGCGCGGCATCGCCGGCGAGGGCGTGCTGATGGTCGCCGATTCACTGGCGATGACCATTCTGACCCTCGTGGCGATGGTCTCCACCATCGGCCTGAGGCTCTCGCTCTGGGCCCTCCTGCCGCTGCCCGCCCTCGCCCTGCTCATCGCCGTCGTGGGTCGCGCGATCTTCGCCCGCTCCCGGGCGGTGCAGGACAGCTTCGCCCACCTCTCCGAGGTGGTGCAGGAGAACATCGAGGGCGTCCGGGTGGTCAAGGCCTACAACCAGGAGGCGGCCGAAGAGGCCAAGTTCGACCGGGCCAACCGGGATTACATCCGGCGGTTCATGGCCCTGATGCGAATCGACGGCCTGTTCGACCCGGTGGTCAACCTCTTCGCCGGGCTCTGCTACGTGGTCGCGATCGCCATCCCCGGCCGGGCGGTGCTCCGGGGCGAGATCTCGGTGGGCGACTTCGCCTCCCTCACGATCTACATCGGCATGCTCATCTGGCCGATGATCGCCATGGGCTGGGTGGTACACATCATCCAGCGGGGCTTCGCCGGTTTCGCCCGCATCCGGGAAGTGCTGCTCACCGAGCCCGAGGTGAAGGACGCCCCGGTGACCGTGACCCCGCCCGACGGAAAGATTCGCGGCGAGATCGACATCCGCGACCTCACCTTCCGCTATGATCCCGACGGGCCCCCCGTTCTGGACGGCATCAACCTGCACGTCGCACCGGGGCAGACCCTGGGCATCCTGGGCCGGACGGGCAGCGGTAAATCCACGCTGGCGGCCCTCCTGGCCCGGGTCTTCAACCCGCCCCGGGGCACCGTCTTCATCGACGGCATCGACGTGCTCGACCTGCCGCTGGAGTTGCTCCGCCGCTCCATCGCCGCGGTGCCGCAGGAGTCCTTCCTCTTCTCCCGGACGGTGGCCGAGAACATCGGCTTCGCACCGGGGGACTGGACGGAGGAGCAAATCCGGCAGGCGGCCCGCACCGCCCAGGTGGAGCAGGACATCCTGGAGTTTCTGCCCCACGGCTACGAAACGATGGTCGGCGAGCGGGGCGTCACCCTCTCCGGCGGCCAGCGGCAGCGGGTCGGCCTCTCCCGGGCCCTGCTGAAAAACGCCCCGATCCTCGTGCTGGACGACTGCCTCTCCGCCGTCGACACCGCCACCGAGCAGCGCATCCTGAACGGTCTGCGCCCGGTGATGCGGGAGCGCACGACCATCATCATCTCCCACCGGGTGGCAGCGGTGAAAGACGCCGACCAGATCATCGTCCTGGAGCGGGGGCGCATCGCTGAGGCCGGAACCCACGAGGAGTTGCTGGCCCTGCGCGGGCGCTACTTCCGCACCTACCAGCGCCAACAGCTCGAGGAGGCCATCGCCAGTCTCGACTAAGCCCTAATGTAGGAGGAACTTATGGCGGACTTCCGCGAAGAAGAGGCCCTGGGCAAGGTCTACGACGCTCGTCTCATGGCCCGGCTGCTCTCTTACGCCCGGCCCCACTGGAAGGCCCTGCTCCTCTGTATTCTCATGCTGGGCGTCTCCGTGGGCCTGGACCTGCTCCTGCCCAAGCTGGTGCAGCTGGCCATCGACAACTACCTGGTCCTCGGCATCGACGATCCGGTAGCGGTGGAAGGGCTCACCCGGATCGCCCTCTGGCTGACCGTGATCCTCGTGCTGGGCTTCGTCGTCTCGTACGGCGAGGTACTCCTGCTGCAGTACACCGGGCAGAAGATCATCTACGCCATCCGCAAGCAGCTCTTCGGCCACCTGCAGCGGCTGCACCTGCAGTTCTTCGACACGACCCCGGCGGGACGGCTGGTCACACGGGTGACCAACGACACCGAGACGCTCAACGAGATGTACACCAGCGTGCTGGTCAACCTGTTCCGCGACGTGTTCATGCTGATCGGCGTCGCCATCATGATGATCAGCACGCACCCCAAGCTGGCCGGTGTCAGTCTCGTGCTCATCCCGGCGGTTGCCTACTACACCCGCTTCTTTGCCACCAAGGCGCGCGATGCGTGGCGGGAAGTGCGCGTGCGGCTGGCCCGCATCAACGCCTTCGTCGCCGAGCACGTGAACGGCATGCGCATCGTGCAGCTCTTCGCCCGGGAGGCGAAGACCTTCGCCGAGTTCGCACAGGAGAACGAGGCCTACAACCAGGCCTCCTGGCGGCAGCTCATGGTGTGGGCGGTCTTCCGTCCGATCCTCGACCTGCTGGCCAACATCACCATCGCCCTGGTGCTCTGGTACGGCGGCCTGCAGGCCCTGGCGGGCAACCTCACGCCCGGCGTGCTCCTGCTCTTCGTCACCCTCGCCCGCCGCTTCTTTGAGCCACTCATGCAGTTGGCCGAGAAGTTCAACATCCTGCAGAGCGCGATGGCCTCAGCCGAGCGTATTTTCATGCTGCTGGACACGAAGCCCGCCATCGTGGACCCGCCCAATCCCAAACCGCTGGGCCGGGTCACCGGCGAGGTGGAGTTCCAGGGCGTCTGGTTCGCGTACAACGAGGGCGAGTGGGTGCTCAAAGACGTCTCCTTCCGGGCCGAACCCGGGCAGACCATCGCCTTCGTCGGCCACACCGGTGCGGGCAAGTCCTCCATCATCAGCCTGCTCTGCCGTTTCTACGATGTGCAGAAGGGCCGGGTGCTGGTGAACGGCATCGACGTGCGGGAGGTCTCCACCGCCGAGCTGCGCCGGGCCATCGGCCTGGTGGCGCAGGACGTCTTCCTCTTCAGCGGCGACATCGCCTCCAACATCCGGCTCGGCAACAGGGAGATCAGCGACGAGCGCATCCGGGAGGCCGCCCGGGCGGTCGGAGCCGACGAGTTCATCCGGGAGCTGCGCCTGGGCTACGACGAGCCCGTCGCCGAGCGGGGGGCCACGCTCTCGGCCGGCCAGCGGCAGCTGCTCTCCTTCGCCCGGGCGCTCGCCTTCGACCCGCCCATCCTGGTGCTCGACGAGGCCACCGCCTCCGTCGACTCCGAGACCGAGGCCCTCATCCAGCGGGCCCTGAAGCGGCTCACGGCCGGTCGCACCACCTTCATCGTGGCCCACCGGCTCTCCACCATCCAGCACGCCGACAAGATCATCGTGCTCCACAAGGGACGCATCCACGAACAGGGCACCCACGAGGAGCTCATCGCGAAGCGGGGCCTGTACTACAAGCTCTGGCGGCTGCAGTTCGCCGAACGGGAGGAGGAGGAACAGGCCGACCCGGCGGTTCAGGTCGCGCCGAACCCTTCCGTGTAGCCGGTCATCCGGCCCGCCGCGCCACGCCCGGCAGCGTCCGTCCCGGTCCTCCGGTGCCACGGGGCTCCCGTCAGGACTGGTGCGTTCGGCGTGGGGCACAAGAGAAGCGAGCGGTGAGGCGGCCTCACCGCTCGCTCTTCTGTGCACATGCTTCTCGCGCCACCAGGCGTTTCTCCTGAGCGCACTACTCGCCCCGGCGCAGCAGCGGCTCCACCAGCGTCAGAACCTCCTCCGGCGTGCCCAGTGCGAGGCTCCGCTCGGCCACGGCCCGGGCCTTGGCGAAGGGCGTCGCCCGCACCAGCCGCCGGATGCGCGGCAGCAGCGCCGGCGCCATGGAGAGCTCGTCTACGCCCAGTCCCAGGAGCAGAAGCGCCCCTTCCGGCAGCCCGCCCATCTCGCCGCACACGCCCACCCACTTGGAGTGGTCGTGGGCCGCCCGCACCACCCGGTCGATCAGGCGCAGCACCGCAGGATGGCAGGGCTGGTACATGCTGGCCAGCTCCGGGTTGCCCCGGTCCACGGCCAGCGTGTACTGTACCAGGTCGTTGGTGCCAATGGAGAAGAAGTCCACCTCCGGTGCCAGGTGTTCGGCCAGCAGCGCCGCGGAGGGGATCTCGACCATGATGCCCACCTCGTAATCGGCCACGGGGTGGCCCTCCGCCTCCAGCGCCCGGCGCACGTCCGCCAGGGCCGCCTTGGCCCGGCGCAAGTCGTCCAGGCCGCTGACCATGGGGAACATGATGGCCAGCCGGCCGTGCACCGACGCCCGCAGGAGCGCCCTGAGCTGCGTCCGGAAGAGCTCGGGCCTGCGGAAGCAGAGCCGGAGCGCCCGCACTCCCAGGAAGGGGTTCTGCTCCTTCGGCAGCCCCAGGTAGGGGATGTCCTTGTCGCCGCCGACATCCAGGGTGCGGATGATCACGCGCTTGCCCTGGGCATTCCGCAGCGCCTCTGCGTAGGCCTGGTACTGCTCCTCCTCGGTGGGAGCGGTATCCCGCCCCATGAAGAGGAACTCCGACCGCAGGAGGCCGACGCCCTCGGCACCCTTCGCCATCGCCAGGGCCACCTCGGCCGGCGAGCCGGCGTTGCCGGCCAGCTCCACCCGCACCCCGTCCGGCGTCTCCCCGGGCAGCGAGGCCTCGGCCCGGTCACGCTCCGCCTGCTGCCGGGCGCGGGCGATGGCCGCCTCGTAGCGCTGCCGGGTCCCGGCGTCTGGTTCGAGGACGACCTCGCCGGCGTCGCCGTCCAGCGCAACGGTCATGCCGTCCCGGGCCGCCTCCAGCACCCCGTGGGCCGCCACCACCGCCGGGATCCCCCAGGAGCGGGCCAGGATCGAGGTGTGGGACGTCGGCCCGCCCTGCTCGGTGACGAAACCCAGGAGCAGCGACCGCTCCAGCCCGATGGTATCGGTGGGGGCCAGATCGCGGGCGATCACCACCGCCGGCCGCTCCAGCCGGATTCCGACGGTGCGGCCGCTCAGGGCTGCCACCAGGCGCCGGCCCACGTCGCGCACGTCGGCAGCCCGTTCCCGCAGGTACTGGTCGTCCAGCGCCTCCAGCATGCCGGCGAACTGCTCCACTGCGGCGCGCACCGCCTCCTCGGCGGGCTGCCCCGCCTGAATCGCCTGCGCAACCCGGCCGTGGAGCTCCGGGTCCTGAAGCATCAGCTGGTGCGCGCTCAGAATCTCCCGGCTCTGGCTGTCCGCCCGTTCGGCCAGCTGGGAGAGCTCCGCCTCGGCCTGGCGGCACGCTGCCTCGTACCGGGCCTGCTCCTCCGCCGGCGTGCCAGCCGCCGCTGCCGGCCGGTCAGGCTGCGCCTCCCTGTAGACTACCGCAGGGCCCATCGCCACGCCTGCCGAGGCGGCGACCCCGCGCAAGACGCGTTCACTCACCGAAACCACCTTCAATGAGTGCCGCGAGGGCCTCCATCGCCTCCTTCTCCTGCGGGCCCTCGCAGCGGATAACGATGGTCTCCCCCTGACCGATGCCGAGGCTCAGCAGCGACAGCAGCGAGCGCGCCGAGACCTCGCGTTCGCCCTTGCGTACGAGAATCTCGGTTCCGGCAAACTTCTGCACTTCCTTCACGAATATCGCAGCGGGCCGGGCGTGAAGCCCGGTGGGGTTAGTCAGCGTGAACGTGCGCTCCACCATGCCGTGTCACTCCTTCTGCTCCATGTAAGGGCGATACTACTAGTAGTATCTGAAATCCGCGCAGGCCTGTCCAGCAGGATTCCTTCGTACTTCCGAAGTACGTCATAGCGCAACATGGGAAAAGGGGGGTGCTTGAACTGCCACAGGTCACCATCGATCCGGCCCTCGCACACCAGGTGCCATTCCTTACCCTGGAGGCCGTCAATATCGAGGGCCTGGAGAACGGGCCCGCCACGCCCGCGTTGCAGTCCCTCATCGACGCCACGGTCGCCCAGACCCGGGCGGTCCTGAAACTGGAGGAGATCAGCCAGCTGCCCGCCGTGGCCGGCTGGCGCAAGGTGCTCAAGGCGCTGGGCACCGATCCCTCCCGCTATCGGGTCTCCTCGGAACGACTGCTCCGGCGCATCGTGAAGGGAGACGGGCTGCCGCAGGTGAGCCTGATCGTCGACCTGGTCAACGTCTGGTCGGCCGTCTCGGGACTGCCGATCGGCCTGTATGACGCCGACCGGCTCGAGGGCCCCGCCCTCAGCCTGGGTGTGGGCCGGGAGGGCGAGCGCTACCTCACGCTGGCCGGCACCGAACTCGAAACCCGAGGCAAGCCGGTGCTCCGGGACGCGGCCGGCCCCTGCGGGTCGCCGCTCACCGACTCGGTCCGCACCGCCACTCATGAGGGCTCCCGCCGCTGCGTCGCGGTGGTGTTCAGTCCGCCGCTGTACGACGCGGAGGAGCTTCAGCGGCACGTGGACCTCCTCTGCGACTGGGTGCACCACTTTACCACGGGCCGGGTAACGGAGCGGACGCGCACTGGTTCATAACCTTCGTCGCCCGCACCGTCTTTATGCGGAGGGCTCGCAGGCGGGCAGCCTGCGAGCCCTCGCTCATCCCCCGGCCACGGGGGGAAACACGGCGATATCGACTCCTGGAGGCACCGGCGTCGCCAGCCCCTGCAGATCGCGGATCGAGCGGCCGGCGATGAACACCTGCACATGCGGCAGCAGCGCCGTACCATCCGGCGTCAGCACGTGGCCGTCCAGCCCGGGGCACCGCTCCACCAGGCGCCGGAGCACCGCACCGGTGGGCTCGCCCGGTGCAGCGGGAACCTCCACCCGCGCCGCTCCCGCCAGGTCGCGCAGCGTGGCGTAAAGCCGGATTTGCACGGCTCAGACGATCTCCAGTTCCCGCAGCTTCTCCACGGGGACGACCCCGTTCCTCCAGCCGCGGACAGCGTAATACTCCTGGAGCATCTGGTCGAGTTCCGAGACCTGGCCCGCGCTGCCGCCGGTGGCCGGGTCGGTGAGGAACCGCTTCGGCAGGTAGTCGCTGCCCTCGCCCAGCCCGGCGAGGTTGTTGTAGTAGCGCTCCAGGTTGTAGATACGCTCGCCGGTGCGCATCACGTCCTCCGCCGTGAACGGGACGCCGGTGACGGCGCTGTAGATCTGGGCGTACTCCTCCGCCCCCATTGAGAAGGCCGAGAACTTGCAGAGATCCAAGGAATCGGAGAAGGCGTGGAGGTCCTGGAAGGTCTTCAGCAATGCACCCTTGCCCTCGGAGCTCAGGCGGTCTGTTTGCATGGGGATGCCTGCGATCTCCGAGGCCACGGTGTAGCCCCGCAGGTGGCAGGCGCCGCGATTGGAAGTGGCGTAGCCGAGGCCGATGCCCTTGATGCCGCGGGGGTCGTAGGCCGGAATGGCCTGCCCCTTCACGGAGTTGGCCAGGTCGGGCCGGCCGAACCACTGGGCGGCACCGTAGGCGCCGCGCCCCAGCGCCTGGCCCATCGTCCCCTCCGCCCGGGCGATCTGCTCCGTCACTTCGACCATGCGCGCCGCGTCGCCCCAGGCGATGCCGTCCGCCACCAGCCCGAGTTCCGTGGCCTCCATCGTGGTGGAGAGCACGTTGCCCAGTTCGATCGTGTCCATCCCGAGGTCGTTGCAGAGGTCGAGGAGCTTCGCGATGGTGCCTGGATCGGTGAGGCCGCAGTTGACGCCCAGCGCCCAGGCCGTCTCGTACTCGAAGGACTCCGTGCGCACGCCGGCGTACGGTCCCTCCTTGATCTCCACCAGCTTCTTGCAGGCGACCGGGCAGGCGTGGCAGGTGGGCTCCTCGGCCAGGTAGTTCGCCCGGATGGCTTCGCCCGAGATCGCCTCGGCGTTCGGGTGGTAGGTCTCCTTGCCGTTGAAGGCCGGCAGGGCGCCCACCTCGTTGATGATGTTCATGAGCACGTTGGTGCCGTAGAGCGACAGGCCGCCCTTGCGGGGCGCGGTGAGGGCGCCTTCCATGATCGCCTTGAGGCTGGTCTTCCGCGCCGCTTCGAACGCCGCTTTCCGGTCCTCGGCGGGCTTCCACTGCGCCTTGATGTCCCCGATGGCCACGACGGCCTTCAGCTTCTTGGAGCCCATCACGGCGCCGGTGCCGCCCCGGCCGGAGGCCCGGTCGTTCTCGTTCAGGATGCAGGCGAAGCGCACCTGGTTCTCGCCGGCGGGCCCGATGGCCATCACCGACACGTTGCTGCCCCCGTGCCGCTCCAGCAGGATGCGGACGGTCTCGCGAACCCCCTTGCCCCACAGGTCGGAGGCGTCCTCCAGCCGCACCGTGCCGCCCTCACAAACGGCGTAGACCGGTTTGGGAGACGCGCCGCGGAAGAGCAGTCCGTCGAACCCGGACCACCGCAGCCGAGCCGCGGACCAGCCGCCCATGTGCGAGTCGGTGACGCCGCCGGTCAGCGGCGACTTCGTGCAGACCGCCAGCCGGCCGGACATGTTGATGGCGCTGCCCGTCGCCGGCCCGGTCATGAAGCAGAGCAGGTTCTCCGGCGACAGGGGATCGACTTCCGGCCCGTTATCGAACACGTACTTGACCCCGAGGCCGCGGCCGCCGATGTACTTGCGCGCTGCCTCCGGGTCGATGGCCTCGTACCGGATTTCGCCTGTGGTCAGGTCGATGCGGGCAATCCTGTTGGCATACCCCGTCAGCGTCATGCTGAGCCACCCCTCTCAGCGTATGTGGTGCGCGCATTGTTCGCTCTAATCGGTGTATTTCCTCTTTGTGAAAGAATGCGCTTGATGCGCTGAGAACGGGTGGTCTCGCCCCGACCTATCAGGGGATGCAAATCGAGGCGGGTCCCCGTGAAAAGGGGCCCGCCTCGCCCGGTCGGTCTCGCTCAATCCTCGAACTTCCAGATGTAGAAGCGCTCCTGCTCCCGATCCCGCTTGAGACGCTCCTGCTCCTCGGGGTTGGCCTCCGCCCGGGAGAGCATCAGCTGGCTCTGCGACCGGTGGGCGCGGATGGCGGCCAGCTTGGTTTCCCACACGGGACTCACGTCCACCACGAGGTCAGGCTCGCCCAAAACCGCCGAGGCCTTGCCGAAGGCGCGGGTGTGCACCGGGGGCCGCTCCGCCGGCGGAAGCTGCCTCACCGCCTCTACCGTCGCACGCCCCAGGGCCATGTGGTCCGGGTGCACGCTGTAGTCGGGATGGTACGTGATGATCAGCGAGGGCCGGATCTCCTCGATGATGGCGCGCAGGCGCGCGGCCAGTTCGCCGGGATCGACGAACTCCACGGTCTTGTCACGCAGGCCGAGGAGGCGCAGGTCCGTGATGCCGAGGATGCGGCAGGCCTCCCGCAGCTCCTTCTCCCGGAGCCGCGGCAGGGTCTCGCGGTTGGCGAAGGGCGGCCGGCCCATGTTCCGGCCCATCTCGCCGAGGGTGGCGCAGACGTACGTCACGGGAACCCCGCGCCGGGAGTAGAGGGCGATCGTCCCGCCCACCGCGAAGGTTTCATCGTCGGGATGCGGCATGATGACCAGCAGGTGTTCCTTCATCCCAGTCTGCCTCCTACCCGGGGAATGGCGTGTGGCTCAGTTCCAGCGCGATGGCCAGGCGCCCCTCAGCGTCGTGCCCCGCCAGCAGGAGCCGACCCTCTTCGTCGATTTCGTAGTCGGTGAGCCCCTCGGCATAGGTCCAGCCTCTGTTCTCCTTCATCTGCAGCCCCACGCGGTAGGGGCCGTTGCCGGTGATGAGCGCCCGGCTGAAGCGGATCCGCGCGTTGCGGATGAAGGCGCAGACGGCCATGGAGTTCACCCCGGCCGACTCCGCTGCGTACGCGCCATTGGTGGTCTCCAGGTGAATATAAACGTCGCGGTCCACGAATGCCTGCAGTTTCTCCTGCACCGCTGCGCGATCGATGGGCTTCATCTGACTGGCCTCCAGGTGAAAGTCCGATGCCGGCCGTCGGCCGGCCGGAACGAGAATGTCCTTGGTTTTAGACAGCCTCCGGGGGTGCGGCGATACGCCGCTGCCACCGGCCCCGCTGGCTTTGCTTCAGGGTCGCACACCGGTCAGGTGCGCGTTTCGCCCGATGAACGGTCACCCGCCGCCGATAATTGGTATCATTCCTCGTGACCGCCCGCTCCCCTGCCGCCTGTGCGGAAAGAGCGACATTTCACCGCCAATTTGCCGAAACCGCAACCGATCCCTGCTATTCTGGGAACAAAGAACACGGGCCGGCAGAGGCGCCGCGAGGAGGGGACTGTTTCGGTGTCGACCTTTGAGTTGAACTGGGAAGTGGGGCTGGTGACGGCTGAAGCGGTCCACGGCTTCGGGTTCGCCATGGAGCTGGAGCTCGAGGACGTTCGGGAGTCCACCCAAAACGTCCCGGAGGCTGACCTGGTGGACGCGGCGGACTGAGCACGGCCCACAGCGGAAGCAGAGCCGAGCCTGGGAAGCATCCCTGGCCCGGCTCTTTCTGTTTCGCTGGGCTTCTCGGGCTCAGCAGAGCCGCTCGCTCCCCGCGTCACACTCCTCCGCACCGCCACAGGCGGTTCCTGCCGCGGGTGTCTGCGGCTTCCCGCCACGCACCAGCCGGCGGGAGGCGACAGCCATGGCGAGGGCCAGCCCTCCCAGAATGGCCAGCGACGCCGGCGACGCTCCCATCGCCCGGTACAGCGTGAGAAAGCCAAACGCGGCGAAAATGCCGGCCGTGACGTAACTGACCAGGCGCGGCGACATCCGGCGCAGGAGGAGGTCGCCCACGAACACGCCCAGGCCGTCCGCCACCACCATACCGGCCGTCGCCCCCACCAGCACGGGCCACGGGTCGCGGAAGCCGGCGGCCAGGGCGACGGTGGCCAACTGGGTCTTGTCGCCCATCTCGGCGAGGCAGAAGGTGAGTACAACGGTCAGGAGGGGGCAGAACCGGTACGCCTTGCGCCCCTCGTCGTCGGACTCCTCGCCCCACAGGGTCCACAGGGCGAAGAACAGGAAGGAGAGCCCGGCCACGACGCTGACCGCCGTCAGGGGCAAGATCTCGGCCAGGCAGGTGCCGACGCACACGGCCAGGCCCTGAATCAGCGCGGCGGCCAGCACCACGCCGAACATGACCTGGCCGGCGGGGTATCGCGCCGTCAGCGCCAGTGCGAGCAACTGGGACTTGTCGCCCATCTCGCCCAGGGCGACCATGAGGAACGACGTGATCAGCGTGGACAAGGCACCTTCCTCCCCTGGCTGCGGCGTGTGGTGAAGCAGAAAAAAGACTCTTACACCGCCGGAGCGGTGCAAGAGTCTCGCCTGGCCAATCGCTGGCTGGCGGCACCAGACCCTGAGGTCAGCCTGTTGATACCGCCCTGAATAGCTACTCCCTCTTGCGGTAGCTACAGGGTATTGCGAATCGCTCGGTGGCACAATAGCCCTTTCGGTGTGAAATCGTAAGGGGCGAGTCTACACGGGGTTCGGCGGCACCGTCTTTCGTGCCACCGAACTCGTTCTCCGCGCGTGCCTGAGCCACGCCGAGAGCGCCTGCACCTCCTGGTCGAGTGCGGCGGCAACAGAGGCGGCAACGGGAGCGAACAGCTCCGGCGTGACCCGGTGCCCCTCGGCCTTCCAGGTCCCGATCACACGGCCATCGTTCAGGATCACCGCGGCAACGTCAGCGGCGGCGCGGAAGACCGCCTTGTAATGGGCCTCGTCCAGGTAGAACTTCTCCTTGTGCGCCAGGAGGTACGGGTCAAATTTGGGGAGCAGGCGCACGCCGCCCGCGTCGCCCTGAGGCGGGTCGTCCTCGTGCTCCGTGACCAGCCATCCGTCCCGCACGGCCACCCTCCCCTGCAGGCGGGCGAGGGCCTCCCGGGCCCGCCGCGCGGTCACGCCGCTCCAGTGGACGAAGTCCTGCAGCCGGGCGGGGCTGTAGGCCTTCAGGTACCGGTCCAGGAGGACGGCCAGGGCGTCGTCGGGGTCCATGTCCACGGCAGGCAGGTCCAGCCAGTCTTCCACCCGCACGAAGCAGGCTTCCCCCTCCCTTTCGGGGCCATAGACGACCAGACCGGCCTAGAAGTCATGTGAAGAACGTCCGTTACCCTGGGCCCCAGGTTGGTTTCCGGGCCCGATTCACCAGTCAGCCAAAGCAGTCATCCGCAAGTGGCAGAACAACAGGACGGCAACTGGAGGTGCAGAGAGCGCTGCTGCCCTGGGTGTCTGCCGCCTGCCTCCCACAAAGGTCGCCAGCCGCTTCAGGTTCTGGACAATAGCGGTCCATAGGGCCTGCCAGTGCACCTTCTGCAGCCCCCGGTAACGGGCCCGGCCCAGACCGTGACACTCTTTCGCTTCGGCAAACAGATGCTCAACCCGCATCCGTGCCCGGTACTGCTGGCGGAGCCGCCGTTCGCTGAGTTGCGCCCGTACGGCGTTCCGGGCTCTGGCCAGCAACAAACGCTGCCGACGCTTGCGGGCCTGGTCCAGGTCGCGAGGTGGCCGTTTCCAAGACGGCAACGGCTCCGGTTCCAGCTTCGTCATCGGTACGATGGGCTGTAGGCCCAGAGCCAGCATCGCAGCAAGGAACTCTCCAGCCTGGTAGCCGGCATCGGCAAAGACTTTGCGGTTGGACTGAGGTGGCAGGAGTGAGAGCACCTGGGGCATCATCGCCTCGGCGGCTGTCCGTTCAGCCCAGCTGGCAGCCTGAGTGGCTCCGGTTGCCAGGATCACGCCGGAGTCCAGGTCGACCACGTTATGCACCATGTACCGCAGTTTGGCCTCCTGACTGGCCCCTTTGCGGTACAGCCGGGCATCCGGGTCGGTCACCGAGCGATGCGTGCGATTGGAAAACCGCTCGCCCCGGAAGTTGGGGTCTCCGCCCCGCCGGCGGGGCGGCTGGGCGGCTGCGCCCGGCGGGTCCTGCGGCCCCCCGGACCTGCGGCCCTCGCTGTCGATGTCTTCCTCCCGGGTACGCTGCAGATACTCTTCCAGCGACTGCACCGGGACGATAGGCTCCAGGCTGTTGGTGGCTGCGTTGGCGGTTACCTGGGTGCCATCGACCCCCAGGCGCTGGCCCCGTACCAGCCCTGCGTCGATGCACTGCTGCACGACCCGGCGCATCACCTCCTCAAAGACCCCGGCCTGGCCCCAGCGCTTGCGGATCTTGACCAGGGTGGTCCGGTCGGGCACCGGGTCGTCGAAGTTGAGCCGGCAGAACCACCGGAACCCCGCGTGCATCGCGACTTCTTCGCACACCCGCACGTCGGAGAGGTTGTACAGGTAGCTCAGTAGGAACATCCGCAGGATGAGTTCCGGCGGGTACGACGGCCGGCCCAAATGGGAATGGTACAGATCCGCCACCAGCGGCCGCAGGAAGGAGAGGTCCAGCACCCGGTCGATCTGCCGGAGGATGTGGTTCTGTGGCACCAGCATCTCCAGGTTGATGGCCTGCCACAACCGCAGTTGCTGCTCCTGCTTACCCTGCATCCTGACCACCTCACTGTCCTGTTCGACAGCAAGGGGCCAAAATCATTGCGGTCAGAGCGATTTTTTCACATGACTTCTAGGCCAGGTCTTTCAGCACGCCGCCCCACGAGGAGAAGAGATACGCCAGCCACTCCTCCCGGCAGCCGAGAATCTCCTGCGCGCCGGCCAGGATTTCGGTCCGGGTGGCCGGCCCACCGGCGAGGACCTGCAGGGCGGCCGCCGCGGCCTGTTCCCGTTGCTCCCGCGTGACGTGGTTGTCCAGATACTTGCTCCACCGCGTCTCCCATTCGGGCCGGAGTACCCGCCAGAACAGCGGCAGATCGTCAGTCGGGACGACGTGCAGGGTGCCCCGCACTGTCCACGTCCGCACGAGCCGCCGCGCCTGCTCCAGCTCCCGCCGCATGTCGTCCGGGCCAGCGCTGGGCAGCCGCGCTCTGGCTGCAAGCGCAGGTGTGGTGGGAATCTGGCTCTGAATCCCCACCAGGTGGCGGGCCAGTTCCACCACGCCGGACGCCCGTCGGTCCCTCCCCAGCCACTGGCGGGCGGCATACGTTGCACAGTGGTCCTTCCTGGCGTCACTCATTCCGGTTCGCCCTCCTCTCACCCTTCCCGCGGCCGGTCTCGCCGCACCCGGACCCTCGGCCACGGCTATGGCGCTGTCGCCTGCCTACTGGCGGCACGCCATCAAGCAGTCCACATCTGCCCGGAATCAATGTCCAGCAAAGTCAGTACTCCGCCGTAAACGGCTCCCGTATCAATGCCCACCTTGTCCTCGCCGTACCAGGGTTCCCAGCGTTCCTCGCCGTGCAGCAGACACGTGGGAGTGTGGCCGAAGTAGACCAGCTTTCCGCGGTACTGGCTCAGGAACGGCTCCCGAATCCATACCTTGTCCTGATCCGACTGCTCATCTAGCGGCACACCCGGAACCAGTCCCGCATGGACCATGATGCAGTCCGGTTCCTCGTGATGAGTGGGCAGCCCCTCCAGGAAGCGCACCCATCGTGCGGGGATCACGCCGCCGAACTCCGCCAGGGTGGTGTAGCCGCCGTTGTAGAGCCACAGCGGGAGGTTACCCGCGTTGTGATAGGTGCTCACCATCATCAGGTCGTGGTTGCCGAGCAAGGCAACGGCTCCCCTGCTGACCAGCTCTTCCACGATTTCCAGGGTTCCTCTGGAGTCGGGGCCCCGGTCGATGTAATCTCCCAGCAGGAAGAGACGGTCAGCCGCCGGATCGTAGTGGGCCAGCGCCAGCACCTTCGCAAGTCGCTGGCTCTCGCCGTGAATGTCAGAAACCACAAGTCTGCGCTGCGCCAACCTGACCGCCTCCTTTCTGGCCGCGTGCACTCGCCATAAGAGCCCGGGCGGGTTGAAGCGGTGAACCTCGGTGGTCGCAACCGAGCAGGCAGCCCCGGCGCCAGCCGGGCGGACGGGGGTTGCCCGGTTCGGGTCGGCGCCGCAGGTTCCCTCCGTACGCTGTGCCTGCCCTACTTCGGATGAAAACCACAGGCGACGATTTATGTCAAGCGATTTCAACAACAGAACCGCGCCCCTGAAGGGGCGGCCCGATGCGACCGGCTGCATACCTACCTGGAGGTACGGAGCCGGTCTTGCTATTGGCAGTCCGTCTCCCGGCACAGGACTCAGGTTCCGGGCTGGCCCACGGGGCGGGGCCGAGATAAGACTTGCTGTTTTAAACCAGTATTCCGTATGTCTGCATTACTCAGACTTTCGCTGTAGGATAAACGAACAGGGGGGTGAGCGCGGTGCAGGTGCTCAGAGCCGTCCTGCAGATCATCCGGACCAAGGCCGAGGCCCTCGTGGGCAGCCGGCTCCAGGTCGCCTGCGCGCGGGAATACGTGCTCCACCTGTTGGGACTCGCCGCCCATACGGTTGAGGCGCGCTGCCAGGGAGCGCTGGCCAACCGCCTGACCGACACGCAGGACGTGCAGCGCGCACTGGGGCAGGGAATCATCCTGGTGGCCGGCAACGCGACCGCACTGGTCGTGGCCTTCGTTCTGCTGATGGCGCACTCCCGGCGGGTGGGCGTGCTCGTGCTGCTCTCCCTGGCGGTCACCGGCGCCACGATCGCCCTGTTTGCCCCGACGGTGCGCCGGATGGCCACCCGCTATCGCGACGAACTGGGCATGCTGTCCCACTACTTCCTGGATGCGATCGACTCGATCAAGCCCGCGAAGGTCTTCCAGGCAGAGGAAACCCTCGGCCAGTCGATCCTGGAGCAGGTGGAGCAATCCTCCCTGACCGGGCGCAGGCTGCAGGAGTACGAGGCGTGTGCCTCCGCGGCCGTCACGCTGATCAACTCCGCCACGACGGCCCTCGTGCTGTGGCTCGCCGCGGTCCAGGTGGTCGGCGGCGGCATGACGACAGGCGAGATCGTCTTCGTGTTCGGTCTGCTGACGTTCCTGCTTGCGCTCGCCGAGGACGGGCCGCGGCTTGCAGTCTTCCTGATGGACTCCCTGGTGGTGATCGACCGGCCTGGTGAGCACGTGGCCATCGTGGGGGTTCGGCGGCCACTCGCTCCTCGAACTGGATCGCGAGCACCTGCGAAAGCACCTGAGCGTCGTGTTTCAGAGACCGTACCTGTTCGAGGGATCGGTGCTGGATAGCATCACGCTGCGCAAGGCGGCCCCCCTCGAGGAGGTGCGCAGCGCCGCCGCCCTCGCCGTAGCGGACGAGTCTATCCAGCGCCTGTCGCGGAAGTACGAGAGTCAGCTGGCCCCCGGGGGTGCGAACCTCTCCGGCGGCCAGGCGCAGCGCCTGGGCATCGCCCGGGCCCTCTTCCGGGACGCACCGGTCCTGATCCTGGACGAGGCCACCAGCAACCTCGACTCCGCCACGGAGGCGCACGTGTGGGAGAACATCCGGCAGGTGCGCGCCGGAAAGACCACGGTGATCATCTCGCACCGCCTCTCCACCGTGCTCAACTGCGATCGGATTTACGTGCTCGAGAAGGGGCGCAATATCGAGTCCGGCATCCACCAGGAGCTCATGGAGCGCCGGGGCGTCTACCACCGCATCTTCCGCTGGCAGGCTCACGAGGCTGGCGTGGCCAGGGCGGGGTTCGGTGGCGCAGCCGGAGCGGCCGTGGGCGGAGGGTCTGCGCAGACGGTTAACGTAGACAGGTCGCGTTGACAAGCCATACCACCTGTACCTGCGTGTGATCCCTCGCTTCCAGAGAACGGGTCGAAGCCACGCAAATGTGGCTTCGACCCGGTTCAACATTGGTTAGGCTTCGAAGTTCGACCCAATTTGCGTCCTGACCGGTCAGCAGGATTGCTCTCTATCCAAATCGTACCCAAGAAGCAAAAAGTCGTTCAGGAGGCGTATGCAGTGAAAGCCTTGCCCTTCCGGCACGTGATGGCCAACGTCTTATGGAGTGACAACGGTTGGACAACGATTGACCCAACTCAGCCAGGCAAGTCGCAGTTTCGATGGACTGAAGAGCACCCCGATGATCATGCCGATGCCCTTCTCTTCAACTGGTCGGAGTTGGTGGAGTATGGCGGCTACGTTCCACTGAATGTCAATCCTCGTGAGTACGTAGATGATCACAACGGTGCGGGGTTCCTGTTTGTAGCATCCAAGAACCCCCGTGATGGTAGGTACTACATAGTCGGGTTCTTCTCTGAGTGCGAATTTGACCTTGAATCGGTGGGCTGGTTCACTAGCAATTTCGAGCTGAGCGCACGGTTTGCTGTCCCGGTGCCCTTGGACATACAGCGCCACTGCCCTCTGCTCAAGAGTGGTGCGCCCAGAAGGAAGACTTTCGGACAGAACAATTTCAACTATCTTCGCAATGACTGGGCCCGTACGATCCTGGAGGATGCCTTGGTCGCTAACCGGGGTGCTGACGACTTTGACTCTGCCGGCTGCTCTCTTAGGGGTGATCCCCCAGCAACGATCATCCAGAAGGCTCTAGATTTGTATTTTAACAAGCCCTGGACGCCGGATGAGGCTTAGCCACAGGCATGGGCCCCAATCTTTTCGGGTGCGAGTGCGCCTGGTCCAGCCGCTTAGAAGACCTTCGCAGCGGTGGGGAACACTGTTGAAATACCAGTATGCTAATGCACGCAGCGGTGGCCAAACGAGCCACGTGAGCGTCAAGGGACTCTGCATGGCCGTTGACCGGTGATTTTCAGGTCACTGGTCATTCCGAGGTCGGATAACTACTTATGGTACTTCTCCCCCCGGTTTATCTTGAACCCCCGATAGATCTGCTCCAACAAGATCAACGGCACCATCTGATGCAGAAACGTCATCCGCCCCAGCGACAGCACGGTGTCCGCCCGGGCAAGCACTGCGGGATCGAGGCCCAGCGAGCCGCCGACCACGAAGGCCAGGCTCGAGTCCCCCCTGAGGGCGCGCTCCGCCAGGAAAGCCGCCAGCTCCTCCGACGAGAGGTTTTTCCCACGCGCATCCAGCACCACCACGTGCTCCGGGCCGCCCTGGCCCAGGACGCGCAGGATCCGCTCACCCTCCCGCCGCTTCACCTGCTCCTCCTGCGCCGGCGAGGCCCCTTCCGGAATCGGCTCGTCCGGCACGGAGACCACCTCCACCCGGGCGTACGGGCCGAGCCGCTTGAGATACTCCCGTATCCCCTCCTGGAGGTAGCGCTCCTTCACCTTGCCGACGGTCACCAGGCGAATGTGCACGGTAAGACCCCCTGCCAACCAATAAGGCGGTGCCGAATGGCACCGCCCTTAGTGTTCGCTATCCCACGGCGACTCCCTGTCGTTCCAGCTGTACCTGCGCCCCGAGGGCCAGCAGCTTCTGCTCCAGCTTCTCGTAGCCCCGTTGCACGTGCTCCAGGCCATAGATGGTCGTCTCGCCCTCGGCGGCCAGGCCGGCCAGGATCAGGGCCGCGCCAGCCCGGATGTCCGTCGCCTCCACCGGGGCGCCGTAGAGCCGCTCGACGCCCTTCACGATGGCCGTTCGGCCCTCCACGCGGGTGTTGGCGCCCATCCGCACCAGTTCGGGCACAAAGCGGAACCGATCCTCGTAGAGCGTTTCGGTGACATAGCTTGTCCCGTCCGCCAGCGACAGCAGGGCCGTCATCTGGCTCTGCGCGTCGGTGGGGAAGCCGGGGTAGGGCAGCGTCTTCACGTTAACCGCCCGGGGCCGGCCCGTGCCGACCACCCGCACGGCGTCGCCCATCTCGTAGACCTCGGCTCCCGCCTCCCTGAGCTTCGCCATGATCGGCGTGAGGTGCGTGGGAATCACGTTCTGCAGCGTCACGTCCCCGCCGGTCATCACGGCCGCCATCATCCAGGTGCCCGCCTCGATGTCGTCCGGGATCACGGTCTGCACCGTGCCCGTGAGCCGGTCCACGCCCCGCACCCGGATCGTGTCGGTGCCCGCGCCAGAGACCTTGCCGCCGCAGGCGTTGATGAAGTTGGCCACCGCGACCACGTGCGGTTCCCGGGCACAGTTCTGAATCACCGTCGTGCCCTCCGCCAGCGAGGCAGCCAGCATCACCTGAATGGTTGCCCCCACGCTCACCACGTCGAGGTACACGCTCGCGCCCCGCAACCGCCGGGCCCGGGCCCGGATCATGCCCCGGTCCAGCCAGACCTCCGCACCCAGAGCCCTCAGCCCTTTAAAATGCTGGTCCACGGGTCGCGTGCCGATCCTGTCGCCGCCGGGCAGCGGCACGCTCGCCTCGCCGTACCGGGTCAGCATCACGCCCAATAAGTAATAGGAGGCTCGGATCGACGAGGCCAGGTGGTAGTCCGGCTCGCCGGGCCGCACGCCGTCCGTATGGATCGTGAGCACGCCGCGCACCGGGTCCCAGTCCACCCGAGCGCCCAGCCCGATCAGCAGGTCCCGGTACACCAGCACGTCGTGAATCTGCGGCACGTTCTCGAGCCGGCTGGTCCCTTCCGCGAGCAGGGACGCGGCAATGAGCGGCAGCGTCGCGTTCTTGCGACCGCTCACTCGAATGGTGCCCTTGAGAGGACGACCGCCGCGAATCGTTAACGTGGTCAAGAACCCTTCCTCCTTGCCGGTCTGGCGCAGTACTGGAATACCAGGATCAGGACTCCAACTCGCCGTTGAATGCGTTCACGTAGTAGATCAACCCGTTGTCCAGCGTGATCCGCCATACAGGCACCGTTTCCCAGGCGCTGACCTCGTCAGCTGCAGAGACCGTCACCGAAGGCCCCGAATAGTACCCGAGATGGACGTCCACAATCGTAAGCACTTCGTCGCTCTCCTGCTCCAGGTGGCCCGCCAGCCGCAGCAGGGCCTCCGCCGCGGGCCGAACCGCCTTGGGCGGGCCCTCCTTGAAGCCCACTGGATGCACCCAGTGCCGGACCACCCGCTCGATGCCTCGTTCGCTGAAGTAGACGCGCAGGTAGCCAGAGTAGACCGGCAACCCCTCGTACGCCGGCACGAACTCCACCATGGCGCCGGATGGCCGACTGAAGATGCCCGACAGCTGTGCGTCGTCAGGCAGCAGGCCGTGGGTCTGCAGGAATCCTTCCGCCGCCGTGCGCAGCGCCGCGCGGTCCGAGAGATCGGGAGCCGGCCAGTCCTGCGGATACGCGGGCAGGAATACCGTCTCCCGGGTTGCGGCGTCGTTCCGGTAGCGCAGATCCGTGGCAGGCGCGCTTCCTCCAGAGGATTCGCCGGCCGCCCCATCATTTGCGGGGTAGGGCCGGAACTCCACGCGCAGGAAATTCATGGGTTCCGGCGTCGCGGGTATCACAACGCTGCTCGGCAGGAGCAACCCCCGTTCGTCCAGCCGCGACCGCAGCTGCGCCAGCTGCGACCGGGCCGTGGGCTCGGCAGAAGCCAGGTCATCCTTCGGCATCCACAGGGAGACGGCCAGGACCAGGTTGACCAAAGCGAAAGCCACGATCAGAATGGCGCGGGCCCTCGTCCAGTCCACTCCCCCACCTCCGTAACGAACGAACGGCCAAAAAGGTTACGCCCCCGTTCGCCTCAATGCACAACTTTAGGCGGCCGCGGGTACTCGCCGTCCACCGCGTAGATATACACCAGGGTGTCGGCAGCCTGGATCACCCAGGTGGGATCGGCCACCCATTCCCCCGGGGTGTTGGTGCTGGGCTTGAGCAGGTAGGTGAGGTAGATCGCCCTCACCGGCTCGGTCTGCAGCACCGGTGCCGCGGGCAGGGCATGGGCCAGGGCTGCTTCGGGGGTGATGATCGGCAGCGGGTCGCCGTCGAAAAACACGTTCTGCACCGTCGGGGTACGTTCAAAGTAGACGACCCGTTCCGCTGCGGAGACGTGCACCTGCACGGCTCCCGGCAGGGACTCCACGGGGTAGGACCACCCGGTGTGCACTCCGAACTCCAGCTGGCCCGTCCCCTGATCCCGGACGTACCGGCGCACCACCAGATCCTGGGGCCAGCCGCCGCGGGAGCCCACCCATTCCCGGGCCACCTCGAGCGCCTCCGCCATCTGCAGCGGTTCGGTCACGTCGCTCGTGTCGGCCGTGCGGAACTGGAGCACGCCGGCGCTCGTGAGCCGCAGCACGCGCTGCCCGTCCGTCAGGCTGCGGGCGTCCCGCTCGTCGATCTGCCGGACCACCGACAGGTCGGGGAAGTAGCGCGCCTCCTCCTCCTGCTGGTTCGGGAGCGATACCAGGACCCGCGCCGCCGGCATGACCTGCACGTCGGGCACCGTCACGTCAGACAGCACGGTCACGCCCAGTTCCTCCGCCTCCACCTGGCGGTAGGGCCGGTAGAGCGTGGCGTCGATGTGCCGAATGTAGCCGGCCAGGGTCTCGCACCGCTCGTCGGGTAGGTCGGCCAGGTAGAGGTCGAAGCCGGCCGGGCCCGAAAGGTAGATGGAGGCCGGCTCGCCCAGCGTGATGATGAGCCGGTCCACCCAGATCGCCCCGTTGCGCAGCGAGGGGGCGTCCCACTGCAGGAGCTCGGCCCACTCGCTCACCAGGAGCGCCACCGGGAGGTGCAACTGCAGCGATGGCCCCGTGGCGGCCGCTTCCGGGAGCCCATCGATGAGCACCGCACCGCCCCCGACGTACAGGCCCGTCACGGCCTCCCGAATCGGCCGCCAGAGCGTGGCGTACGTGGGGGAACCTGTGTGCAGTTCAGCGGCGTGGCCCTGACCGTCCCGGATGGTCACCCGCGTGGGGCGGAACACCTCGGGCATCTCCCGAATGGTCGGCGGCGGCTGCAGCTGGAGGCTTGGCTCGGTGGTGCTCTGGCCGCCGAAGAGCGGCTCGGGATACCAGATTTTCACGGACAGGAACAGGCTGGAGCCCACCAGGGCGACCAGCAGGAGGTTCAGCAGTACCTCCCGCCCAACCGGGGCGTGTCTCACGGGGCGTTCACCTCCGCAGCGCCGGCGGCGGGGAGGGTGAACGTGACGGCCGTCCCCCTGCCTACCTCAGACTCGATGTCGATCTTGCCCCCGGAGAGCTCCACGATCTGCTTGGCGATCGAGAGTCCGAGGCCGGTTCCGCCCATGGTGCGGGAACGGGCCTTCTCCACCCGGTAGAACCGCTCGAAGATGCGGGGCAGGTCCTCCGGGGGAATGCCGATGCCCGTGTCGGCGACGGTCACCCGCACCTCGCCCCCTGCCGGGGCGATGGTGATGCGGATCTGGCCCCCGCTGGGCGTGAACTCGATTGCATTCGCCAGCAGGTTGATGACCACCTGCTGGACCTTCTCATAGTCGCAGTACGCCGCCGGGGTCCCGGGTGCGACCGCACACGTGACGGTGAGCCTCTTCTGCTCCGCCTGGACCCGCAGGCGGGCCACCGCCTCGGCCACGAGTTCGCCCATGTCCTGCGGCCCGAATGTCCAGGTGCCGGTGCCCTCGTCCATGTGCGTGAGCTGGAGCAGGTCCCGCACCAGGCGAGCCATGCGCTCGGTCTCGCTGTCCACCACCTGGAGGAAGCGGGTGCGCACCTCCGGGTCGTCGGCGGCCCCGTCCAGGAGCGTCTCCACGTAACTCTTCACCGTGGTGAGCGGCGTCTTCAGTTCGTGCGAGACGTTGGCCACGAACTCCCGCCGCAGCCGCTCCACCTTCTCCAGCTCGGTGATGTCGTGGAAAACGATGACCGTGCCGGCCGGGTGCTGCCCGTCGCTCCTGAGCGGCGTGATGTAAGCCTGAAGGACGCGGTCCTTCAGGCGCACCTGCCGCGAGAGCACGCTGCTCTGTCCCCAGGCCTGGAGGAGCGCTTCCTCCAGCCCCGAACCCCCGGCCAGCTCCTGGGGGTGGAGCCCGACCGCCTGCGCCTGCGAAACCTGGAACATCCGCTCCGCCGCCGGGTTGAGCCGGATGATGCGCCCGCTGCCATCCAGAGCCATCAGGCCGTCGGCCATGTGCGTCAGGATGGCCTCAGCCTGGCTCTTTTCCTCCTGGATTTCATCCATGGTCTCCTTGAGCTGCCGGCTCATCCGGTTGAACATCTCGCCCAGCTGGCCGATCTCGTCGCTGGAGCGGACGGGAATCACCTGATCAAAGTTGCCACCGGCGATCTGCGCCGCGGTGCGGGTGAGCTCCCGGATCGGGCCGGTAATGGTGCGGGCCAGCGCGAAGCTCAGCACCACCGTCGAAGCCATGGCCAGCAGCGTTGCGACCAGCAGGATGTCGCGCAGGTCGCTCAGGCGGGCGTAAGCCTCTTCCAGGGAGTCTTTCAGGTAGATCACGCCGATTACGTTGCCGTCCACCGTGATCGGAACGGCCTCGTAGGCCATCCGCCGCTCGCCTTCCTGCCCGATCCGCCGGTTGATGTTGCCGAAGAAGGCGGGCGAGACGTCGTCGTGGCTGAACTTGAGCCCCAGGAGCTCTTCCCGGTTGGAAAGGCGCGCAGTGGCCCCGATGACCACGCCGTTGGCATCCAGCACCAGCACCTCGCCGGGCCAGCGCTCCATGTACTGGTCGACCGCCGCCGCGTCGAGGCTGCCGTCCACGATGAAGTTGGACAACTGGCCGGCCAGGAGCTGGGCACTCTGGTGCAGGTCGTCCTGCACCTTGCCGATGTAACTGCGCTCCAGCTCTCGCAGGAGGTAAAGGCTGGCGAGCTCCATTGCGACCACGATCAGCAGGAGGTAGACCACGACCAACTTGCCCTGGATGCTACGGAGCACGCGCTCCCCCCTCCCTGCTCAGCTGAAGCGCTGAAAGTAGTAGCCAACCCCCCGGCGGGTCTTGATGTACTCTGGCCGCGCCGAATTCTCCTCCAGCTTCTCGCGGAGGCGGGCCACCGTCACATCCACCGTGCGGACGTCACCGTAGTAGTCGTAACCCCAGACTTCCTCGAGCAGGGCCTCGCGCGAGAACACCTGCCCCGGGTGCGACATGAGGAAGCGGAGGAGTTCGAACTCCCGGGGCGTCAGCTCCAGAACCCGGTCGCCCTTGCGCACCTCGTAGCTGGTGAGGTTGATGGTGATGTCGCCCTCCCGCAGGATCTCATCGGCCGCGCCCTTGTGACCGGCGACCGCCTCACTCTGCCGGGTGCGCCGCAGAATCGCGCGCACGCGCGCGATCAGCTCCCGCGGGCTGAAGGGCTTGGTCACGTAGTCGTCGGCCCCCAGTTCCAGTCCCAGCACCTTGTCGACCTCGGCCTCCTTGGCCGTCAGCATCAGGATCGGAACCGAGGAGAAGCTTCGAATCTCCCGGCAGACGGAGAACCCGTCCAGCTTGGGAAGCATGATGTCGAGGATGACGAGTTGAAACGGAATGGCCCTGGCCTTCGCCACGGCCTCCTCCCCGTCAAAGGCCATCTCGACCTCGAAGCCCTCTCGCTCGAAACTGAACTTCAAGATCTCCGCAATCGGCCGCTCGTCGTCCACCACCAGGATGCGATCTGCCATCGTGTCCTCTCCTTAACAATCCTCACAGTGCGCCAATTTCGCTGAGCCCACGGCCCGTTCCTTCCGGACCCGTAACCCATTGTCACGTTGCGGACCGGGGTGGATCAGCGCCCTGCCGGCGGGACATGCGGGGCCACTTTGAGTATAGAACAGCGCCCCGCAAAAGGGCCATGTGCGCCCCTTGGGAGGGCTGCCAGAATGCGGCGGCGCGCAGAACCGGGGCCCATCTTCCGATGGACCCCGGTTGCCTGCGCACCGGAGCGAATCAGCCCAGCCGGCGCAACTCTGCAGCCAGTTGTGCGAAGGTGTCCCGGTCGCCGGCGTCGAGGGCCTCGTCGATGCGCCGCAGCAGTTCCTGACGGCGGGTAACCCGCTCCAGATCTTCCTGGAAGACCTCGTCGTGCCAGCGGGCCAGCGTCTCCAGGAACTCCTGCCGCTCCTCGCTCCACTCCGGCGGCGCGGTGGAGAGGCACAAGGCGATGCGCTCAGGCACCGCCTTCATCAGTTCGACCACCGCCTGCGAGGTTTTCGTATAAACCTTGTCGCCAAGGCGGAACAGGAAGGGCCACGTGCCCGAACCCTTGGCGGAAACGAGAATGGCGCAGTCGGCGCCCGTCAGGTCAGATACGATCTCGGTGCGGCGAAGGATCTCTTCTTTGGACAGCATGAACTGGAGGAACCCGCGCGCCTCTGACAGCTTCGGCTGGTACTGACTCAGGAAAGCCTTGATCTGGTCAGCCTTGCTCTTGGTCCCCCTGGGCCTTTCCATTCCGCACCCTCCCCTGGAGAGCATGTCGAGACGGGCAGCATCATGCGATGGCTTTTTGAAAGATTCGCCCAATCGCGCCGCATCTCCTCCTGGGTAGATGCGCCTCCGCCTGTGAGATTTCCCTGCCCAGGGATAGCCTTTGCAGCGCTTCCAAACCCCATACGAAAAGGGCCGACGGGCGGTGTGCCCGCGGCCCGCGCAGACGCCGGTTAGGGATAGTAGTTCAGCGGGTTGACCGGCTGGCCGTCAATGCGGATCTCGAAGTGAAGGTGCGGACCGGTGGAGTTGCCTGTGTTCCCCACGTACCCGATCACGTCTCCCTTGTTCACCGCCTGACCCACCGATACGTTGTATCCAGACAGATGGGCGTAGTAGGTGACCATCTTGCCGCCGCCGTGGTCAATCTTGACGAGCTTGCCGTAGCCGCCGTCCCAGCCCACAAAGGTCACGATGCCGCTGTCTGCGGCCTTCACGGGCGTGCCCGTCGACGTGGCCAGGTCGATCCCGCTGTGCCACGAACCCCAGCGAGGCCCGAACTTCGAGGTCAGGTCGCCGACCACGGGCAGGATCAGCGAGCCCGTACCCATATCGGGTACCTGCTTGGTGCCTACCTTGCGCACCTGCCGCTGCGGCTGCGAGAGCACCTCTACGTTCAGCACTTCGGTCGAGACCAGCTCGCCATCCTCCCGGTACTCCCGGAGCATCTTCACCCGGCTGCCCCACTTCCCCGGGGTGACGATCTCAGACTCCCACGGCCAGAGGCTGCTGTCCTCCACGGTCTCCTCCACAAAGGGGATGCCCTCCTCGACCTGGCGCTGGGCAACCGAGCGGAGGTGCACGTAGGGTTCCTTGTAGGTGATGGTCAGCTGCTGTCCCGGCTGGAGCAGTTCAAGGTCCACTCCCGGGTTCGCCCGGGCCAGCTGGTCGGTGGTGAGGTCGTACTCCATCGCGATGTCCCAGGCCGTGTCGCCCGACACCACGGTATAGGTGGCCACCTTGTCCGTTCCCAGCAGGAGGACGTTCACCGCCTCCTCCACGCTCTTGACCTCGTCCTGCGCCACCTCGGTCTCCCGCCAGCTCACCGACTCGCTGAACGTCAGCTCTTCCACCACAGTGGCGTCGCCCAGGTAGTTTTCTTCATACTGGTGCAGGATGGTGTCCAGCACTTGCTGTGCGGCGGCCTCATCGGCCACGGCGACCACAGCCTGACCGTCCACGGTGATGGCAATCGCTTTCTGCATGACCGGGACCTGTCCCGCCGCGAGCGACTCCAGCGACTCCCGTGCGACCCTCGGGCCGGTCGTGGTGCGCGACGCCACCTCCACGCGGTCGCGCTCGTAGGACCCCGCCGCATCGTCGGGTACGGCATCCACCAGGGCTTGTCCGTCAGAACCCGCCTGCTGGTCGTTTTCCACCATCGCCGGATGCGAACTCTGCAGATGACGCCAGCCCATGTCGGCGACAACTCCCAAGCACATCGCGGCTGCGATGACCACCAGTAAGATCGGGCGGCGATGCAAGCGGGTCCACCTCCCTTTAGTCCAACGGGGTAAACGTTTCTCCAAATATCGTTCGTTTCCTGCCCATCTGTAGGAAGATTGTGCAGCCGGCCCTTCCACCCTTCTTATGAGCAGGGATCCCCGCGCATTCCGCCCGCCATCATTCACCCCGCAGAAGTGGCTGCTGCGGGGTGCTGGTAGTATCGCATTACCTTTCCTACATATGGGTGCGCTGCGCCCAGGTGCGCATGTCGCGGCCCGCCGTTATAGGCAGCCAGCGCCTTCTCCCACGACCCGTACTCCTGGTAGAGCACGTGAAGGTACCAGATTCCCATGTTCATGTTGGTCCACGGGTCGAACAGGTCGTATTCCTCCCACCCCAGCCGGCCGGCAATCCAGGCCGCCGTACTGGGCAGGATCTGCATCAGGCCCGTGTCGCTGTGGCTCCCCACCGTACGGGGGTTCCAGCGGCTCTCGACCGTGATCACCGCCGCCACCAGGCGCGGGTCCACCCCGTACTGGTAGGAAAGGTCGAGCACCATGTGCCGGTACTCTGGCGGTGCCAGGTCAGCGATGCGGGCCAGTTGCTGGCGCCGCAGCGCCTCCTCCCGCCGCATCTGACGGAGCTGCTCTGCAGAGAGGTCGTTCGCCGCATCGGCCCGTGCGCGCTCCCGGGTCTGCTGCGCCCGGACGGCCGCCTGTTCCAGCCGGTGGGCCCGCATGAGCTCCTGTTCCGGCAGCGCGGGTTCGATCGGGGAGAAGGGCATCGCCTGGACCCCTTCGGTCGCCGCCACGGCCTTTGCCCACCCGTGCGGCCCCTGCCACGAGAAGAGGAGCAAGAATACGATCAGCGCGGCCAGGTCGCGCCCCAAACGCCTCGCCTTGCGCATGTTAACCCGCCTCCAGATGACAGACATTGGCGTGACAGGCATATCTTACCACTCGCGCGGTGCGAATTTTGTCGAGTACTGTCGCAGCGGTAGACGAAAAATCCCCGAGGTCCCGCGGACCTCGGGGAAAGCTGGAGCCGATGAAGGGACTCGAACCCTTGACCTGCTGATTACGAATCAGCTGCTCTACCGGCTGAGCTACATCGGCAGAGAAAACGGAGACGGTCTGTCGTCTCCGCCGGACTGGAGCGGGTGACGGGAATCGAACCCGCGTTCTCAGCTTGGGAAGCTGATGTTCTACCATTGAACTACACCCGCGTGCTCACCGGATATTATAGCGGCGGGCCGGAACGGATGCAAGGTGGAACCGGTTGAAATCGAGGGGGCGGCTGCCAAAGCCGCCCCCGCCGCTCGCTAGAAGATGGGGTTCCGGTAGATGGCCTGGGTCCGCTCGCTGCCCACGCCCAGGATCGACACCGGCACGCCCGTGTACTCCTCGATGAGCCGGACGTATCGCTGGGCTCCTTCGGGCAGCTCCTCGATCCGGCGCGCGGAGCGGAGGTCGTCCGACCACTTCCAGTTGGGCAGCTCCTCGTAGACCGGCGTGACCTGGCTGAGGGCCTTCAGGCTCACCGGGAACTCCCGGGTCACCGTCCCGTCCGGCAGGCGGTAGCCCACACAGACCTTCAACGCCGGCAGCCCGGTCCGGGCCAGCGTGTCGAGGTGGGGCACCGCCAGGTCGGTAATGCCGCTCACCCGGCAGGCGTAGCGGACCATCACCAGGTCGAGCCAGCCGATGCGGCGCGGACGGCCGGTGGTGGTGCCGTATTCGTGTCCTTCCTCGCGGGTCCGGGCGCCCGTCTCATCGAGCAGCTCGGTCGGGAACGGGCCCTCGCCCACCCGGGAGGTGTACGCCTTCACCACGCCCACCACCCGCGTCACCTTCGTGGGCCCAACGCCGGCGCCGATGATCGAGCCGGCGGCGATCGGATGCGACGCCGTGACGTACGGGTACGTGCCGTAATCGATATCCAGCAGGTGCCCCTGCGCACCCTCGAACAGCACGTTCTTGCCCGCGTCGATCGCGTCGTTGATCAGCTCCACGGTGTTGGCGACATAGGGCCGCAGTCGCTCGGCATACTCGAGGTAGGGAGTCGCAATCTCCTCCACCGTGAAGCCGGGCAGGCCGTAGAGCCGCTCCAGGAGCTGGTTCTTGGCCTCTACCTGCGCCCGGAGCTTGGGCAGGAACTCGTCCGGGTCGAGCATGTCCACGAGCCGGATGCCCGTCCGGGCGAACTTGTCCATGTACGCCGGGCCGATGCCACGGCGGGTCGTGCCGATCTTGTTGGCCCCTTTGCGGTCTTCCTCGGCGTTGTCCAGACGGATGTGGTACGGGAAGACGATATGCGCTCCTGGGCTGATGCGCAGCCCCGAGAGGTCAACGCCCTGGCTCGCGAGCCGGTCCATCTCCTCCAGCAGTTTGGGCGGGTCCAGCACCACCCCGTGGCCGATCACGCAGAGCGTTCCCGGGTAGAGAATGCCCGAGGGCACCTGGTGCAGCTTGTACTGCTTCCCGCCGGCCCAAACGGTGTGGCCGGCGTTGGAGCCGCCCGTCGCCCGCACCACCACGTGAGCCTTCTCGGCCAGCAGGTCCACGAACTTCCCCTTTCCTTCGTCTCCCCACTGGGCACCCATGACAACTACCACTGGCATTCGGGCCACCTCCCGTACGAAAGGCGCCGGGGCTCCGCAGCGGAAGCCCCGGCGCCGCGCTAGCCAAATTCCACGCCCAATGTACCATCCGAGCGCCAGTGATGTCAACGCGTGGCACGAACATTATCCACATCTGTGGATAGGAATGTTCGTATTCCGCGCTCTGCACAATTCGCGCGCTTGTACCAACGCCCGGCACCTCCGCACTTCCCCACGGCTCTATTGTCGCCGGTGCTCCTGCCCGTACATGCGCTGGATCTCCTTGATGAACAGGAGTTCCACCGCTCCGACCGGACCGTTGCGGTGCTTGGCGAGGATGACCTCGACCACATCCTTCTTGTCCGTGTTCTGGTTGTAGTAGTCGTCGCGGTACAGGAAGGCCACCAGATCGGCGTCCTGCTCAATCGCACCGGATTCGCGCAGGTCCGACAGCATCGGCCGCTTGTCCTGCCGCTGCTCCACCGACCGGGAGAGCTGCGACAGGGCGATCACCGGCACCTTCAGCTCGCGGGCCAGGGCCTTCAGCGAGCGGGAGATCTCGGAGATTTCCTGCTGGCGGTTCATCTGCACGCCCGCGCGCTGCGGAAGCGACATGAGCTGGAGGTAGTCGACGATGATGAGATCAAGCCCCCGCTCCTGGTGCAGGCGGCGCGCTTTGGCCCGCAGCTCCTGCAGCGGAATGTTGGGGGTGTCATCGATGTAGATTTCGCTCTCGCCGAGAACCGAGAGCGCCGTGCCCAGCCGCTGCCAGTCCTCGTCCTGCAGCTGACCCGTGCGCAGTTTGTGCCCGTCCACGAGCGCTTCGGCGGCGAGCAAGCGCAGGGCCAGCTGTTCGGCGGACATCTCCAGCGAGAAGAAGAGCACCCGCGCCTTCGCCTGCACGGCCGCGTTGCGCGCGATGTTCAGGGTGAACGCCGTCTTGCCCACAGAAGGCCGGGCGGCGATGATGATCAGGTCCGACGGCTGGAAACCCGACGTCATGGCGTCCAGGTCCCGGTAACCCGAGGGCACCCCCGTGGTCTTGCCCTTGGAGGTGTAGAGGTGCTCCAGGTGGCCGTACGCGGTCACCAGCGCGTCCCGGATGTGCTGGTAGCCCCGTTCGGAGCGGCGCTGCGTCACCGCGAAGATGGACTTCTCGGCGTCCTGAAGGGTCCGCTCGACGTCGTCGGAGGTGTAGCAGTCCTCCACGATGCGCCGGGCCACGGTCTGCAGGCGGCGGAGCGTCGCCTTGGCCTCCACGATCTCGGCGTACTGCAGCACATTGGCGGTGGTGGGCACCAGGTTGATCAGGCTGGTCAGGTAGGTGAGCCCGCCCACTTCCTCCAGCTTGCCGGTCTTCGCCAGTTCGTCCTGCACGGTGATGGGGTCAACGGGCTCGCCGCGGTTGTAGATGGAGAGCATTGCGGCGTACAGATGCTGGTGCTTGTCCGAGTAGAAGTCCTCGGGGACCAGCTTGTTGGCGACGGCGATGACGGCCTCGCGGTCGATGAGCATCGCGCCCAGGACCGATTGCTCCGCCTCGAGGTTCTGGGGTGGTACTCGTTCGCTGAAGGCGCTCATCGCAGCAGACCCCCCTCGTACAGAGGCGCGGGCCGGCGCACCGCCGACCCGCGCCTGAGCGCGGTGAATGTATGTTCGACAAGGGGAACGGTGAAACCTGCTGCCCCCGTCATCAACCGGCGGAGGCCATGCTGACCGCTCCGCCGTCAGCCAGGACCAGCGCCATGGCCTCCTCGATGGTGGAGGCAAAGCAGATTTCGATCCCCGTCACGCCCTGCGGCACGTCCTTCCGGTTCTCGTCGGGCAGCACGATGCGCTTCATGCCGGCCTGCCGCGCGCCGTAGATCTTCTCGTAGACGCCGCCTATGGCCCGCACGGCGCCGCGGATGGAGACCTCGCCGGTGATGGCCACGTCCTGCCGGATCGGCCGACCCTGGATGGCTGAAATCATCGCCAGGTAAATGGCCGTGCCGGCGCTGGGCCCGTCGATGCGGCCGCCGCCCACCACGTTCACGTGCACGTCCCAGTTCGAAAGGTCCTCCCCGGTCACCCGCCGCACCACCGCGGCTGCATTGAAAAGGGAGTCCTTGGTCATCGAGCCGGCCGTGTCGTTTATGCGCAGCACGCCCTTGCCCTTCTCGTGCGCAGGGAAAGCCACCGCCTCGATCTCCAGCACCGAGCCGACGTAACCCAGCACGCCCAGCCCGAAGATGCGTCCCACCTCCGCGGTGGAGGAGGCCTTCTTGAGCACGTTGGGTGAGAGCCGGCTGGCCTGGATGACCTCGTAGACATGCTCCTGGGTAATCGTGAGGGGGGCGTCCGCCTGCCCGGCCTCGCTGGCCTGGTAGAGGGCGAGGCCGTACGCGTCGGCCAGAATGCCCACCGCCTTGCGACCCTCGATGGTGTAGTCGGCCACGATGCCGGCCACCCCGGGCTCCAGTTTCACGCCCAGGCGCTGCGCCGCCTGCTCCACGATCTGGACGATGTCAGCCGGCACCAGCGGCTCGAAGAAGACCTCAGCGCAGCGGGAGCGCAGCGCCGGGTCGATCTCGCTGGGGTCGCGGGTGGTGGCGCCGATCAGGATGAAGTCAGCCGGGGCACCCTCCTCAAACAGCTTCTTGACGTACTTCGGGACGTTGGGGTCGTTGGCGTCGTAATAGCTGGACTCGAAGGTGACCCGCCGGTCTTCCAGCACCTTGAGAAGCTTGATCTGGAGCATCGGGTCCATCTCGCCGATCTCGTCGATGAAGAGCACCCCGCCGTGGGCCTCCGTAACCAACCCGAGGCGCGGCTCGGGCACGCCGGTCTCTGCGAAGTCCCGGCGCGCACCCTGGTAGATCGGATCGTGCACCGACCCGAGGAGGGGGTTCGTCACCTCCCGGGGGTCCCACCGCAGCGTTGACCCATCCACCTCAACGAAAGGCGCGTCCTTGGCAAACGGGGTGTGCGGCATCTGCTTGGCCTTCTCCAGCACCAGCCGCGCCACCGTGGTCTTGCCCACTCCGGGCGGGCCGTAGATGATCACGTGCTGCGGGAAGGGCGAGGCCACCTTGGCGAGGAGCGCCTTGATCGCCCGGTCCTGGCCGACCACCTCGCTCAGGGACCGCGGCCGCAGGAGCTCTGCCGCGGAACGGTGCAGCGAGATCTTCTCCAGAGCCTCCAGCCGCTCCAGGCGCTTCAGCGTGGAGGTCGTCTCGGGCCCCGCATCCTCCCGGAGCACCTGCTGCTTGATCTCCCGGTAGTACTCCTCCTGCCGCTCCTGCATGCGCGCCTGGATCTTCTTCTCAATCTTGTCTTCGACGGTGCGGCGGGCGACCAGGTCGGCGATCGCGTCCTCCAGCTCGTCCACCGCCTGGAGAAGCGCCTCCCCCTCCGGCACAGTGTCGAGCGTGGGGTCATCATAGACCAGCCGCTGCAAGGCCAGGACCTGCTCCTCCACCCGTTCGGACTTCATGAGGCCGAGGGCATCCATCTTGCCGGCCTTCACCACCAGGCGCTCAGGCCCCCACACGTTGGTGAGAAGGCCGAACAGGGCCCCCACCTGCCGCCCCACCTGTTCCTCCGGGGAGAGCCGCCGGCTGAGCGTCTCCGAGTCCGAGGGCCGTGCTCCTCGCATCAGCCTGTCCAGAATCTCCTTCATCGCTTGCCCGCACCTCCTTCCGCAAAGGCTGCGGCCCTAACCGGAGGACCCCCGGCCGGGCCGCAACTGTCATTCAGGCACGACTTCGATGTTGACCGTGCCGTGGATGTCGTGACCAAACTTGAGGGCTACCCGGTGAACGCCCAGGGTCTTGATGGGCGCATCCAGGTCGACGAGCTTCCGGTCAAACTCCTTGCCGATGTGCTTCGAGATGGCCTCCGCTACGTCCTTGCTGGTCACCGACCCGAACAGGCGGCCGGCCTCCCCGCACTTGGCCGGCAGGCGAATGGTCTGCCCCTCCAGCCGGTCCCGCAGGGCCCGGAGTTCGGCGATGCGCCGCTCCTGCTTCTCGGCCTGCGCCCGGCGTTCCGCCTCGATGGACCGAAGGGCCCCCGGCGAGGCCTGCACGGCCAGTCCCCGGGGCAGCAGGTAGTTGCGGGCGTAGCCGTCGGAAACCTCGACCGTTTGGCCCTTCTTCCCCGTGCCCTTCACGTCGGCCTTCAGGATCACCTTCACGAACATCCCTCCCGTCATCCGGTTCTTTCCTGGCGCTTCCAGATCCCATGCCCGAGCCCGCGTACGTCGAAGACCGTATCCCACAGGGCGAGCAGCACCAATACCTGCGGGCCCAACTGGCCCAGCAGCAGCGTGCCCACGACGACGATCGCGGCGGCGCCCCCGGCGCCGAGGCCGTGTTTGCGCAGGAAGCCGTAGGCCACCGCCGCACCGGCGAGCATGAAGATCATCATCATCGGGCTGAATATATTGAGCAAGAGCTTGCCCCACCACGGGAGCGCCGTCATGTCGCCGCGGAGGAAGAAGGGAGCGAGCAGGGACATGACGATGTACAGCCACACCGACCATGTGGGCAGCTGGAACTCCGCAAACGGCGTCCACGCCGGCACCTCATGGCCGAAGCGGGGCAGGGTGAAGCGGCACAGCAAGTAGTTGATGGCGCTGCTCACCACGCCGCTGAAGAAGAGCGAGGCTGGCAGCAGCGTCCAGATGACCCCGACCGGATCGCGCTGCAGCATCTCCGCCATCTGCCGGTACTGCTCGACCATCTGCGTCTGGGCAGGGGTGAGCGTGCCGCCGGACTGCGTTGCCGTGCTTTCGATGGTCTCCGCCAGAGACACCATCACGGCGACCATCTGATCCACCAGGGTGCGCGTCGCCGGCTCCTCCAGCAGGGCCACGAACGGGTCGCGCCCGCCGAACATCGCCAGCCGGGTCACCACGTACGTCAGGGCGAAGCCCAGGAAGTAGGTGAGCACCGCAACGATCCCGATGCTGAGCGGGCGCCACTTCCGGCGGAAGCCGAGGCCGAAGGCGAGGCCTGGCAGGATGCCCGCCGGGATGACCAGAATGCCGGAGACGAGGCCGTTGAACATCATGTTGAAGAGCGTGGCGGCCACCGCGACCAGCACGGCGGTGCGGCCGCCGTACCGGACGAACGCCAGAACCAGGGGGATGGGCATCAGGACAGAAAGCCCCGGAATCAGGCTGAAGACGACCACCAGCGCCGCCATCAGCCCGCCGAACACCAGGCCCCGAGTTTGCTCAGATCGGCTCTGCATGCAGGTCGCTCCTTGGTTGGGCAGGCATGTTCGGGGGTGATTGAACAGGGGGACACCGCAGCCAGCGGTGCCCCCCTCATTCCGTTGCAGGACCGCCTACTCGACGGTAAACGGCAGCAGGGCCATGATGCGGGCCCGCTTGATGGCGACGGTGAGCTGGCGCTGGTGGCGCGCGCAGTTCCCGGAGATACGGCGGGGCAGGATCTTCCCGCGCTCGGTGATGTACCGCCGCAGACGGGCGGCGTCCTTATAATCCACGTGCTCGATCTTGTCGACGCAGAAGCTGCACACACGGCGCCTCTGCCGACGGCCGCGTTCACGACGCATGGGTGTCTGTCCTCCTTTCCACTAGAAGGGGACATCTTCATCGTCAATGGTCAGTTCACTGCCCAGGCCGGCGTCCTGCGCGGGTGTCGGCGCGGTGCCGCCCCGGTCGCCGCCGGCGTGGTCGCGGGCGCTGTCGAGGAACCTGACCGTGCTGGCAACCACTTCAGCCTTTTCCCGACGCTGCCCCTCCTGGTTCGTGTACTGCCGGATCTGCAGGCGCCCCTGCACGGCCACGAGCCGGCCCTTCTGCAGGTAGTTGGCTACGGTTTCGGCCTGCTTCTCCCACACGACGACGTCGATGAAGTCCGTCTCCCTCTCGCCCTGTTGGTTGACCGTGCTGCGGTCCACCGCCAGCCGCATGGTCGCGACAGCCTTCCCGGACGGCGTGTACCGCAGTTCGGGATCTTTGGTAAGGCGGCCAATCAGAATCACAGAATTGAGCACATCCTTACCCCCTTCCGTTGGTTACGCATCGGTGCGGACGATGAGGAACCGGACCACTCCGTCGGTGAACTTCAGGACGCGATTCAGCTCATCTGCGGTCCTCGGCTCACCCTTGAAGGTTACGACGCTGTAGAAGCCTTCCCGGAAGTGGTTGATCTCGTACGCGAGGCGCTGCTTCTTCCAGGCGTCCGTCGACTCGACCGCGCCGCCGTTCTCGGAGATCAGGCCGGCGATCTTGTCCGACAGGGCCTGCAGCCCAGCGTCGTCGAGGTCAGGCCGGGCGATGACCATCATCTCGTAACCCCTCATGGTAGCACCTCCTCCCTGTGGACTGATGGCTCCACTCGGTGGAGCAGGGAGGCAGCAGCCGGTACGGCTGCGCCCAGAATGTGCACATCTGGCGTGCACATCCAGTTCAATATAGCACGAAGGGACAACCCACGCAACCGGGAAAGTGGGTTGTCACTCCGAATCCTGTCTGGGGAATCGCTCCCTCACGGCTTTCTCGAACTTCGGGCGTGGAATCATGACCCGGTGGCCGCACCCCAGGCACTTCAGGCCAAAGTCGATGCCCGTGCGGTAGATCTCCCACCGGTTGGTACCGCACGGGTGCGGCTTCTTGAGCCGCACCTGGTCGCCCACCTCGTACTTCACTCGCTCCACAGCCGCAGCCCTCCTCCGAGCAGTAGCCCGCGCGCCCAATCGAAGGCCTTGATAATGTAGGTCGGCGTGACCGACCGCGAGACGACCTCAGCCAGGTCCGTCATGCCATACACGGAGAGCGTGGGAATCACCCAGATCAAGAGTACGCCGAGGGCGAGCAGCGCCGTGAGGCCCGTGGCCACGGCACCCAACAGGCGGTCGCCGGTGCCGACCAGGGGCAGCGCCTGGATGGCGTCGGCAAACAGTCCGCCGAGCCGGTGCAGGGCGATGGTGAGCAGCATCACCAGCACGATGAAGGTGATCCCGGTGATCACCCCGGATGCCGCCTGTGCAGCGGTGCGCTCCACCGCCTCCAGGCGCCCCCCTTCCGCCGACCAGACCAGGAGGTCCCCGGCGGGAACGGCTGTGCGGTCGAGCAGGCTCTCGGCCAGCCGCTCCTGGAAGCCGAAGGTGTCGTTGAGCCAGCGCACCGCCGGGCCGGTCAGCCGGCCGGCCAGCATCACAGCCACCAGGAAGGACAGCAATCCCACGATGGTTCGGACGATGCCCCGCACCCAGCCTGCCACGAGCGCCCCCAAGAGGACGCCCAGAACCGCCCAGTCGAAGCCGGTATATGCGTTCAGGTCCACGTCGCTCACTGCCTTTGCGGGGTTCGGCTGCCGCAGCCGCCGACGCTCAGCTGAGGGCCGCAGCGAGCAGCGCCACAAGCAGCGCCGCCAGCAGGCCGACGGGGAGGCAACCGGCGCGGCGACTCACGCGGGTCCCCGTTGAAGCCACCTCCGCGCGCGCCCCGGTCTGGAGTTGCTGTCGCTTCAGCCGCTGAGCCCGCTTGATGGCGTCGACGGCCTCTCCGATCCGACCCAGCTTCTTGTAAGCCGCATGAAGGTTCTCGTAGAAAGTGGGGTTGTTCGGGTCGAGTTCGACCGCCCGCTTATATTTCTCCAAGGCGGCGGCGAAGTCCCCCCGCTGGTAGTGCAGGTTGCCCAGATTGCTGTGCGCTTGAGGCAGGTTGGGGTCCAGTTCGATGGCGCGCCGCAGGTGCGCCTCGGCGGCCTCCAGGTCGCCCATCTGTGCGAGGATGGCGCCGGTGCGACTGTGCGCCCACGCGACGCTGTCGTCGTCGGCCAGCACCTGACGATAAAGGTCAAGCGCCTCCTCCAGGCGGCCGCTGGCGTACGCGGCGTCTGCCTGCTTCAGGATCTCAGACCGCACTTCGTTCTCCATAAGCGCCTCCTGGATGCCACGGAAGACACATAGGTCGCCGGTGGCTGCCGTATACTTCCCTGTACCACGGTCGGCAGACCAGCCGGGGAGGGAAGGTCTTTGGGTGAGGGTGGTCATCTGGCTCTTTGGCGCGCGGCCTCCGCTTCTGGGGAGACGCGCATTCATATGGACGACACCCGCGCGCCGGCCGTGATTGCCGCTGCGGTGGAAAGCTGCGCGGAGGGCCTGGTCCAGCAGTGCGACGGCATCGTCGCCCTCTGCATCGGCACCGACCGCTCCATCGGCGACGCTCTGGGCCCGTTGGTGGGCAGTCGCCTCTGCGACGCCCTCACGCGGGGCGTAACCGTGCTTGGCACGCTGGACAAGCCTGTTCACGCGGGGAACCTGGAGGAGTCACTCGCCCTGATCCGGCGTACGTTTCGCCGCCCGCTGGTGGTGGCCGTTGACGCGTGCCTCGGCCGGGCCGAGTCGGTGGGCATGCTGACGGTGGGTCCTGGGAGCCTGCGCCCCGGCGCCGGCGTGAGTAAGACGCTGCCGCCCGCGGGAGACCTCTATCTCACCGGCGTGGTCAACGTCGGTGGTTTCATGGAGTACTTCGTACTTCAGAACACCCGCCTCAGCCTCGTGATGCGAATGGCCCAGGTCGCCGCGGCCGGTCTCGAACAGGGGCTGCGGTCGCTGCTCAAGAGGCGGGGTGCCTGAGCGCACCTAGGCGATCGCCCGTCCTGGCGGCCCAGGGCGGGCGACGTTCTCTGTGATCAGCCCTCGCCGGAGGCGGCTTGATCCAGCGCGTTACTGCCGCCGGCGGGCATGAGGCTGCGCCCGTGGAAACGGGCTCCCTCGTGGATGACGAGGTGTCCACACCGGATGTCGCCCTGCAGGTTGGCCCCGGGCAGCAGCTCCAGCTTGCCCTCGACCTCCACGTCCCCGATGATTTCGCCGGCCATGGCCAGCCCTTTCGCCTTCACGGTCGCCTGAAGGCGGGCCTTGGGTCCGACGATCAGGTCGCCGTCGTGCTCGATGGAACCCTCCAGGTATCCGTCCACGCGGACGACGCCCGACGAGCGAATCGACCCCCGAATCTCCGTCCCTTCCCCAATCAGCGATTCCACCTTGCCGTGAACGAGGCTCTGCGCGCCTTGCTTCTTGCCGCTGCCGAACACGTCGACTCCCCCGGTAAGGTTCTATTCCATGTAGGGCAGAGGATCGGTGGGCTCGCCGTTCACCAGCACCTCGTAGTGCAGGTGCGGCCCTGTGCTGAGTCCGGTGCTGCCCACCCAGCCAATCAGGTCTCCGCGGGAGACCTCCTCCCCCCACTCCACATTCCAGTCATCCAGATGCGCGTAGAGGGTTCTGAACCCGTACCCGTGGTCAATGATCACGGTATTGCCGTAGCCCCCCTCCAGCCAGCCCACGTAAACCACCGTTCCTGCGCCAGTGGCCGTGACGGGCGCGCCGTAGTCCTGACCGAGGTCGATGCCGTCGTGGAACTGCAACCCGTACCCGAAGGGGCTCCAGCGCATGCCGAAACGGTCAGTGATCTCTGCGCCCTGCACGGGCCACCCGCTGGGCCGGTGTGCGAGGTAGTCCAACCACTCCGCAAGGCGCTCCTGGCCGTCACGCAAGGACCGGGCCGAATTCCTGAGTGCCGCCAGCTGGGCCTGCAGAGTGGCCCTCGTGTTTCTGGCCGTCGCCAGGACGGTCTCGGCGGGCTGCGGCGGGCGGTTCAGCTTCAGGTCCAGGGCGAGTGTGTTGCGAGGGCCGAGTACGTAGGGGCTCACGTCGGAGGGGAGCACGGTGGACAGGGTGAGGCCCACGCCCGAATCGGTCTGCCTGGTCTCCGGACCGCCCCGTGCGGCGTACATGGACGTGCCGGAGTTGCGCGCGCCCGAGCGGGAGGGCAGGATGGCCTCCTCGTCTGTGGTCATGGCATCCAGTTCCCGCTCGAGCTGGCGGATCTCGGCCAGTTGCTCATCCACCTGTGCGGCGGCCCTCTTCAGTTGGTCGATCTCGGCCTGCTGCAGGCGGGCCTGCTGGCGCAACCGTTCGACCTCCGCCACCTGATCCTGAAGGCGGGTCACCTCACCATGGAAGTACCAGACGGCCGCGGACAGCCCGACCACGACCAGGGCGGCAAAGCCAAGTGCAGCCCACACCCAGCTGGGTGAGAGCTGAAAGCTAAACCACCGCCGATCGGTCGGCGGCACGACGACGATGGTCAGGCGGTTGGCCCTCCGTGGCACCCGGTGTCGCCTCCTCGGTGGGTGTTGCACGCCAGCGCGCGAAAAAGGGGAAACAGGCAGTGGGTTGAGTTCCACTCCTGTTTCCCAGTTTCCTTCCGATTGATTATGTTTTGATCATGCGTTTCCTGGGATGTTCTCGCGCGCCCGGGCCAGCGCCTGCTTCTCCTCGTCGCTCAGAACGTAGGTCGACTCACCGCCCCGGATGGGTTTGGCGTAAGTGCGGCACTCGTTCCGTCCGAAGAGGGAGGTCAGGACGAAGCCGTTGTCCCGGCCGTCGAGCAGTGCAATGGAGAAACTGAGGTCGGCGCCGGTGTCGGGAAAGGCGTTGTACCGTACGATGCCGACGCGCTGGACGTGGTCGAGCGAGGAGCGCTCGAGGTCGGCCATCCGGCGACGCAGGGCATCCTGAGCGGCCCGGAGGTCGGCCAGGGCATCCTGCTGTTGCAGGAGCATCTCTTCCACGTTCACGTCGGGGTTGCGGTTGAGCAGCGCCCTGTAGCGCCTGAGCAGGCGGGACTGGCGGATCACGACAGCGAGCATGATGATGAGGGCAACCAGGCACAGTCCCACGGCGGCGAATGCCACGGTAACGGGGTCAAGTTCTGGAAGGACGGGCACCAGATGGGCCTCCTTGTTTCGGTGTGGGGTGGTTCCGGAGTTGGCCTGCAGCGACCGTTGCGGCCGCTCCGGTTCTGGCTGCGGACGCGCCCCTTCTTTAAGATGGAGGAACCCGGCGGCATGTTCCGCCGGAATAGGGCTCGTCGGCCAGGAAATGATCGGCGAACTCCCTTCCTGTTTTCAGAGGGTTGCAGTTGCGCAGGCGCTCACTCAGAACAGGTGATGTTGTTACGGACTAAAACTGTTCAACAGCCCACGGCGATGTCCTCCTGTCGGACACGCGCAGCGTGCTCAGGTCGACGGGAACGCTGTAGGCCGTTCCGCGGCCGCGTCGCCCGCCCCGGCTGGCTCGTCTCCGAGTCGCGTGAATGGAGGCTTCCATTGAATGGTACGTCTCGTCGACAGGGTGAGAATCGCAAGGGACAACAATAGGCTGTCTTGGTGTTCCTGTTCCACGTGGAACAGTGATAGTCAGTGTCGGATATTCCCAGGGCAGGCATCAAGGCCCATTGCGCCCGTTTTCGCCGAGCCTGACGGCGTATCCGGCCCCAGTGTTCCATGTGGAACAGGTCCTTGTCCGCAGGGCTGGTGGCGCGCTGCGCGAGTTTGGAACAGCCGATTCCCCTGCCACGGGGTGGGTGCAGGTGATGGGCGTTCCCCTCTTGGTCGTGTCGTTCCCCGTGTATTGTTCCACGTGGAACTGGCCCCTGGAGTCAGAAGGGGCGCGTCGGGGCTTTGCGGATGCAGGGGTCCGCACGTCACCTGAGCGGGTCCCGCGTCGCGACCCGTTGCGGGGCCGTGCCCGGGCCCGGTGCAGGTGCGGCCTCCGCGGGGGTGTGCCTGAGGGCATGTCGTCCTCACGATGTTCCACGTGGAACACCAACCGTCAGGTGCCGACTGCCGTCACGCGCGTAGGCACCCTGAATGTGGGCGTAACTCGCAGGCTGGCCCGATAGGGAAGCCGCCGGAGCCGGTGCCAGGCTGGAGCTCGCATCGGCCTTCTCAATCAGCAGCAGCCGGCGGGCAAGGTCCCGTCTGACGGCGCCGAAAGTGTAGGCGGTCCTCCTCCGCAGTCGGGGGCTTAGTCCGTGTTTCACGTGGAACGCTCCCCGGCTCTTAAACCGGCGGGCACCCCTGTTGAACTACTCTCGCTCATTGCTTGCCCCCCATGGACGCCATGGCGTCTGTCAGCCACTGTGTCGATTGTGCCGGCATCGGTGTTCCACGTGGAACACCCCCGGGCAGCAAGCAGTTTCAGGTTGCACCCGGGCACAGGTGCGACGCATGTGCCCCTGCGTACACCAGGGGCCGTTGTTCACGGCCCACGGCGACAGGCAGGTCATGTCCCTGCATCGGGCGGAGCGTGTTCCACGTAGAACGGGAGCTCCAACCTGGGGTTCGTGGTCTGGTGACCTCGCTCAGAGACCGCCCTCGACTCCTCACCCCTACGGGTGGCCCGCGCTCACGGCTCGTGTCGCAGCAGGCTTGACCACCGGTATACTTGGCTGCTGTTCCACGTGGAACACTGCGAGTCACGTGTGCTCCCGCCAGAACCGACCGTCACCGGGCGGGCTATGCCCCGAACGGTCCACCTCTTGCCAGCCCCGGTTCGTTCCGGCAGGCGTCTGAGTCCGTACCGGCCGTCCGCGGCACCGCCCCCGTCCCGAGGCGCGCTCACCTGTGAGACCCAATGGGTCAGGCTTGCTGCCGAACACGCGCCACACGGCGTTCAGTGTTCCACGTGGAACACCCGCCCGCAGCCTGGAGGTGAACGCTTCCAACCATCCCTGGCGAGACGTAACCCACCGACGTTCCCTTCGGCCTGCACAGCGAGTGGAGCACACACGGTGTTCCACGTAGAACACGCCGTCACTGGTCCGTGCCCCGTGTCACCTGTGCACCAAAGCGATCGCGCGAACCAGCGTCTCGGCTCACTGACACCGAGTGTCCACACGGCGAGGACCAGTCAGGGCTAGTGCGATCCGGCCGTCCTGTGCTTCCGACCGTTTGTGGCGCAAAGGTGTGGCGAGCGGCTGGACCCATCACTGCTGCGTCGTTGTTCCACGTGGAACACCTAACCTTCTCCGGACTTCCTGCCCGACCTTTACCAGTTGTGGCCCGGCGTCGCACGCATGGTTGCTGCACCTGGTCACACTTCTGCGGTCGTCCGGATTTCGGCCTTCGTCGGCCGCCATTTCCCGACTTCGTCTCACGCTGTGCGCAGGCAGGGAACCGACGGGGGCACACTCCCTTGGTGAGTGGCCGTCTAGAGCTCCGGAGCTCCTCGGTTCCCCACGGGTGCATCGTCACCTCACGGGGTTGAACGTACTGTTCCACGTGGAACATGCCGATTCCCGACGCGTGAACTACCCCGCGTCCGCTCAGGCGTCCCCCCCCGCACCGCCTCCAGGCGCCCCAGACTGTTCCACGTGGAACCCTCCATGCCCACTGCTCCACCTACCAGATCCCTAACGTTGTACGTCACAAACACTCCTTTGTCGCTGCTGTTGCGGTACCTGCGGGTGACCGTCGACGCATCGACAGCGCCACTGTTCCACGTGGAACACCCTATCTGGCACACACGAACCCTCCTCCCGGGAAGAACGCCCACCAGCCTTAGCCGGCCAGCCTGGACTAGCTGCCACTGCTCGCACAGCTAACCCGGCGCTTTCTCCCACCGCACGGCAGCTGGAGGGCGGTTGGTGGTGCACTGTTCCACGTGGAACACGTGGCCGGGGCGTGTGCGAAGGTCGATCGCGGTCAGGCAGTCGGCCCAAGCTGGTACCGATGAACCAACGTTCCACGTGGAACAGCCGCGGCACAGTGCTTACCCGTCCCCCTGCTTACCTTGCCTCCTCCCCCCTGCTCTCGGCACCTCTGCGCATTCTCGCTGTCCCATGGGCCCACACGCAGCGATGCTGCGTTCCCGCACAGCACTCCCCCCGACCACGGGTAACCGCGCCGTTCAATCGCTGAGTTCCCATTCCGATCCCGCTCATTCCGGTGCAGGTGAAATTGCAACCACCGTTCCACGTGGAACACGAGTACGTGAGCGACAGGCCTACCATCCTCCTCGACACGCCAGGTCACGTCTACCTCACCGCAGGACCAGGTACACACCACCATACAGCAGCCAGACAGTCCGCCTCCGTTCCACGTGGAACACGCGTAGAGCAGTCCTCCTCCTACCTTCCTCAGGCGCGTGCACTCTCCTGCGGGCAGCGCCGAACGCCAGCGCACAGATCGATCCCGACCACTGTTCCACGTGGAACACCACCGTCCGAATCGCGTCAGCCAGCCCACCCTGCGGCCACCGCCTACCTTCGGAAACCCGTGAGCCACGTTGCGGCAAGCCCGCCGCCCCCGCCGCCGGAAGCGAACATCCACCACAATCTCCCGAGATCCACCAGGACCCCCGTGCCAGACACGCCACACCCTCTCCTCGACGTGTCGGGTTCCCCCGGGGTATCTCTCATCTACCCGCGGAACGCGGCTGCCCCTCGCACTGTTCCACGTGGAACACCAGGCCTCAGACTCGACACAAAGCCACAGACCCCGCGCCAGCATCGCTTCATGGTCTACTCGACCGTCCTTCACCCACTCAACCCACCCGAACCGACAAGAACCCCTCCTCTCTTCCACGTGGCACAGCGCCTTGCGAAGAGCCTGCCGAACTCCTCCCCAGCACCGCCGCACCACACCTGTCCCCCAGACAGCGACACTGTTCCACATGGAACACTCCCCCTCTCCGCCCATGCGACTTAGTGGGCGAGCAACGCTGCAACGCCGCACGCACCCTGCACCTTCTCCTTCCCTACACACTAGCCAGACAGACCCGCCCCCCTCCTTCACCTCTGACGCTGACCGCACAGCCGCTCTATGTCCCCCTCCCACTTCACGCTTCGCCACTCCTCAGGCCAACGCGATGCGCGGGCCCGTGCCCCTCGGGGTAAGGCCGTGTTCCACGTGGAACTTTGCGGTTCGTCTAGGGGGAGCCTGGCCGCACACGGTGAGTTTCCCTGAATTGCGGCGAGAAAGCCGCGCGTGCCGAGCGCGGGCAAGGCGCGTTGCGGAGCGGCAAGTGGAAGGAGACAACCTGGCCCCCACCACAGCATCGGCTCCCATACTCACACACCACGGCACCCCACTGTTCCACGTGGAACACCTCCCGGCTACACCAACTTCCCAATCACACAGAAAAGCGCCAGCCCTGTGGCTGGCGCCATGCTTCAAGACCCGCCTCCTGTTCCACGTGGAACACTACACCCGGAACGGCTCCCGCGGGGGCCTGGGCTGCGGCTCCCGCGCCCCCATTCCGAACGCCTCCAGGAGCCGGTTCAGGCCGTCCTCGCCAAAGAACGTGATCTCGACCTTCCCCCTGTCCCCGGACCACCGCAGCCGAACCGGGGTGCCGAACTGCTCCCGGAGCCTCTTCTCCACCGCCATCAGGTCAGGGGGCAGCTTCTGCCGCACAGCCGGCTTCCGCGGCACCCTCCGCTCCTGCCTGGCCACCAACTCCTCCAGTTGCCGCACGGACAGCTGCTCCCGCACCACCCGCTCGGCCAGCGCCTTCTGCCGGTCTGCATCGCCGACACCCAGCAGAACCTTCGCGTGTCCCATCGAGATCCTGCCCTGGCGCACTTCCTCCTGCACCGACGGCTCCAACTGCAGCAGGCGAAGCGTGTTCGCCACCTGCGAACGGCTCCGGCCGAGGCGCTTCGCCAGCGCCTCCTGCGTCAGCCCGTGCGCCTCGATCAAGGAACGGTACGCCTCCGCCTCCTCCACCGGGTTCAGGTCTTCCCGCTGCAGGTTCTCGATCAGTGCGATCTCCATGCGCTCCGCCTCGGTAAACTCCCGCACCAGAGCCGGAACTCGGTCAAGCCCGGCCAACCGCGCCGCACGCCAACGCCGTTCCCCCGCCACGATCTCGTAGCCCTGGTCCTTGCGGCGGACCACAATCGGTTGCACGATTCCGTGCTCCCGGATCGACGCCGCCAGTTCCTCCAGCCGCTCCTGGTCGAATTCCCGGCGCGGCTGCTCCGGGTTCGGCGCGATCTGGTTGATCTCGAGCTCCACCACGCCGTGGCGGCCCCGCTCACTGACATCCGCTTCCGGAATAAGGGCGCCCAGTCCTCTACCCAGCCCTTTCTTCGACACGCTCGATCACCTCCCTCGCCAACTCCATGTAAGCCTCTGCGCCCTTCGACCGCGGGTCGTACAGCGTGATCGGAAGCCCGTGGCTCGGCGCCTCGCTCAAGCGCACGTTCCGCGTAATAATCGAACGGTACACCTGACCCTTGAAGAACCGCTTGACGTCTTCCACCACCTGAATGCTCAGGTTGGTGCGTCCGTCGAACATCGTGAGCACCACGCCTTCCACCTCCAGCCGCGGGTTCAGGGCCTCCCGCACCAGCCGGAAGGTGTCCATCAACTGGGTCAGACCCTCCAGCGCGTAGTACTCGCACTGAATCGGGATCAGAATCGAATCAGCGGCCGTGAGTGCGTTGATCGTCAGCAGCCCCAGCGAAGGCGGGCAGTCCATCAGCACGAAGTCGAACTGATCCCGAACCGGATCCAGTGCGACCTTCAACCGGCTCTCCCGCGAGAGCCGCGGCACCAGCTCGATTTCGGCCCCCGCCAGGTCGATGGTGGCCGGAAGCAGGGAAAGCCCGCGAACACGCGTCTCTACCACCGCGTCCAGCAGAGGCATATCGTCCATCAGTACATCATAGATTGACACCTTCAGCTTGCGCCGATCGATGCCGATCCCGGACGTGGCATTTCCCTGCGGGTCGATGTCGATCAGCAAGACCCGCTTGCCCAAATCGGCCAGGCAGGCGCTCAGATTCACCGCCGTGGTCGTCTTCCCGACGCCACCCTTCTGGTTGGCTATTGCGATGACGCGACTCACTGCCGACACTCCTCCCCGACCTCCGCCTGCTTGCCGCCGGGCCGTCTGCCCTTCAACTGCTAACTGATTCGTCACCGCGACAACCGTTCCTGCCCCATCCCCGCAACGCCCTCCCCAGGCACCGCTTCCAAACCCGTCATCGGCCGCGCCGCCCGGCACGTCCACCCCATCGCCCTCCACAAAACCAGAAGGGCGTGCCCCCACTCCGCACGCCCGAAGACCCGGCCTATGTTGAAATATTCCGAACCGCTTACAGCCCCGCTGATCCGACTTTGCCCCCACCCCATACCTGCCCTGCCGCCCGCGGCGAAAATCCCTGCTAAGCCCCCTGTGAGCCTCGCTGATCCGTCTTACAGCGGCCTCCGTTCGGGAACCCCCGCCTTGCGCGGGTAACCCGGAGGGGTGGAGCGCGCCTTTCGCACCAGCACCAGCGTCCGCCGCCCCCCATCCTGGGGCAACTCCAGTTGCCGCACCTCCGCGACCTCTCCCCCCAGCCTGGTCAGCGCGTTCTGCGCCGCGGCCAGCTCCTCCGCAACAGCCGGCCCCTTCATCGCCAGGAAGAACCCGCCCACCTTCACGAAGGGGAGGCAATACTCGGCCAGCACCCGCAGTTCAGCCACCGCCCGGGCCGTCACCACGTCGTACGACTCCCGGTGCCCCGGTTGCCGGCCCACGTCCTCGGCCCGGCCCCAGACCACCTGATAGCCCTCCTCCCCCGCCGCGGCTCCGAACAGCGCCGCACCCACCTCCTCGAGGAAGGCACACCGCTTCTTCAGGCTCTCGAGCAGCACCAGGTGGATCCCCGGAACGAGGCACTTCCAGACCACACCCGGGAACCCGGCTCCGGAGCCGACGTCCAGCACCCGCTGCCCGACCCCCAGCTTCACCACCGTCAAGCCGGCCGCCGAGTCCACCGCGTGCTTGATGATCATGTCTACATCTGCCGTGATGGCCGTGAGGTTCATCCGCTCGTTCCACTCGCGCACCATCTCCAGGTGGCGCAGCACCGCATCCACCGCCGCGGGCTCGGCCAGGAGCCCCAGCGCGGCGAGCCCGCCCGTCAGCCGTTCTCGCTTTTCAAGTGCATCCACATGTCACGCCTCCCCGGCACCGCAGTTCGCGTCGCGCCCGGCCCTCCTGCGCCGCTCCAGGTAGACCATCAGCACCGCGATGTCCGCCGGCGACACCCCGGAGATCCGGCTGGCCTGACCCAACGTCTCCGGCCGGATCGCCGAAAGCTTCTCGCGGGCCTCCATGGAAAGCCCCGTCAGCGCCGCGTAGTCCAGGTCAGGCGGCAGGCGCCACGCCTCCATCCGGCGCATCCGCTCCACCTGCTGCTGCTCCTTGGCGATGTAGCCCTCGTACTTGATCTGCGTCTCCACTTCCTGGCGAACCGCCGGATCGAGGTCCGCGCGGCCCTCGCCCATCGCCACCAGGTGCTGGTAACGCACCTCCGGCCGCCGCAGCAGCTGCGCCAGGGTCGTGCCGCTCTGCAGGGGCGTCGATCCCGCCGCCGCCAGCACCTGCTGCACCTGCGGCGACGGGGCGACCACGGTCCGCTGCAGCCGCTCCCGCTCCGCCGCGATCGCCTCCCGCAGGGCCAGGAAGGCTTCCCAGCGCGCATCGTCCACCAGCCCCACCTGCCGGCCCTTCTCCGTGAGCCGCAGATGGGCGTTGTCCTGCCGGAGCATCATGCGGAACTCAGCCCGCGACGTCAGCATGCGGTACGGCTCGGGCGTTCCCTTCGTGACCAGATCATCAATCAGCACGCCGATGTAGCCCTCGGACCGGTCGATGATCAGCGGCTCACGCCCCTGCACGTACAGCGCCGCGTTGATGCCCGCGATCAGCCCCTGCGCAGCCGCCTCCTCGTAACCCGAGGTGCCGTTGATCTGCCCCCCGCAGAACAGCCCGCGCACCAACTTCGTTTCCAGCGTATGCCTCAGCTGCGTGGGGATTACGTAGTCGTACTCGATGGCGTAGCCCGCCCGCATGACCTCAGCCTCTTCCAGCCCCGGCACCGTGTGCACCAGTTCGATCTGCACTTCCTCCGGGAGGCTGGTGGAAAGGCCGAGCACGTACATCTCACACGATTCCCGCGACTCCGGCTCCAGGAAAACCTGGTGCGACTCCTTATCCGCAAAGCGCACCACCTTGTCCTCCACCGACGGGCAGTACCGGGGCCCCCGGCCCTGGATCGCGCCGGTGAAGAGCGGCGCCCGGTGCAGGTTCCGCCGGATCAGCTCGTGGCTCTGCGGGGTCGTCCCCGTCTGCCAGCAGGGCAACTGTTCCCGCGGCTCCCGCAGGCTCATGAAACTGAATCGGAGAGGCTCGGGGTCGCCGTCCTGTCGCTGCATCCGGCTGAAGTCCACCGTCCGCCCGTCCACCCGGGGCGGGGTGCCCGTCTTGAACCGCCCCACGGCAAAGCCCAGCTTCACGAGGCTGGCCGTCAGCCCCACCGCCGGCGCCAGCCCGCCCGGACCCGACGAGCGCTGCACCTCGCCGATGATCGTCTTGCCGTGGAGATAGGTCCCCGTACTCAGCACCACGGCGCCGGCCGCGAAGAACAGGCCCGTGGCGGTGACGACCCCCCGCACGCGCCCATCCTCCACCACGATCTCCTGCACCATGCCCTGCTTCAGGTCGAGGTTCCTCGTCTGCTCCAGCGTGAGGCGCATCTGCCACGCGTAGGCCCGCTTGTCGATCTGGGCCCGCAGGGCCTGCACGGCCGGCCCCTTCCCGCTGTTCAGGAGCCGCATCTGCAGGAACGTCGCGTCCGCCGTCAGCCCCATTTGCCCACCCAGGGCGTCAATCTCCCGCACCAGGTGGCCCTTGGCCGGACCCCCGATGGACGGGTTGCAGTTCATGGCCCCGATGTTGTCCAGGTTCGTCGTGAAGCACGCCGTGCGCATGCCCATGCGCGCAGCCGCAAGGGCGGCCTCGATGCCAGCATGGCCCGCCCCCACCACGATCACGTCGTACGCCTTTGTCACGCCCATCGCGCTCACTTCCCGATGCAGAACCGCCCGAAGATCTCGTCCAGCAGGACCTCGTCCGCCGTGTCCCCGGTCACCTCGCCCAGGGCCATCCACGCCGCCCGCAGATCAATGGCCACCAGTTCGTCGCCGAACCCCGCGGCCAGCGTCTGCTGGGCATCCCGCAGGTGGGCGGCCGCCCGCCCGATCGCGTCGGCCTGCCGGGCGTTTACCAGCAGCTCTTCACTGGCGTCGAGGGCCCCCGCCTCCCGGGCGATGGCCATCTCGAGCTCGCCGATCCCCGTTCCCTGCTCCGCCGACACGGCCACCACCGGCGCGCCGCCGAGCGCGCCGGCCAACTGCTCCAGCGGGAAGCCGGGGTTCAGGTCGATCTTGTTCGCCACGCCGATGCGGGCCGCGCCCGGCGGCAGTTCGGCGATCCACTCCTCGTCCTCCGGCAGGAGTCCTGCTCCGCAGTCGATCACCACCAGCACCAGATGCGCCTGCCGGAGCGCCTCCCGCGTCCGCTGCACACCAATCCGCTCCACCGGATCGTCGGTGGGCCGGATCCCCGCCGTATCCGAGAGCTGTACCGGCACACCGCCCAGGTTCACCCACTCGGCGATCACGTCGCGCGTGGTGCCTGGGACGGCGGTCACGATCGCCCGGTTTTCCCGCACCAGGCGGTTGAGCAGGCTCGACTTCCCCACGTTCGGCCGTCCGGCCAGCACCACCCGCAGCCCCTCCCGCAGGATGCGGCCGGCCCGTGCGCCGCCCAGCAGCCGCTCCACTTCAGCCAGGGCGGCCGCACACCCGGCCGAGACCTCCTCCCGGGTCTGCACCTCCAGTTCCAGTTCGGGGAAATCGATGTCCGCCTCCAGGTGGGCCATCATCTCCAGGAGACGCTCCCGGACCGCGCTCACCCTCTCCCGCAGGCTGCCTCCCAGGTGTGCGACCGCCGCAGCCATGGCCCTGTCGGTTTTGGCGCGGATGAGGTCGATCACGGCCTCCGCCTGCGAAAGGTCCATGCGCCCGTTGAGGAAGGCCCGGCGCGTGAACTCACCGGGCTCCGCCAGGCGGGCGCCCGCCTGCAGCGCCTGCTCCAGCACCCGCCGCACGGCCAATTGGCCGCCGTGGCACTGCAGCTCCACCACGTCCTCTCCCGTATAGGAGTGCGGCCCCCGCATCACCAGGGCCAGCGCCTCGTCCACCCGTTCGCCCGCCGGAGTCGTTACCCAGCCGTACGTCACGGTGTGCGACCGCCGGTCTCTCAGCGGCCGGCCCCGCCGCGGCCGGAAGATGCGATCCGCCACAGCCAGTGCCGTGGCGCCGCTAAGCCGCACGATCCCGATCGCACTCTCGCCCGCCCCCGTGGCGATGGCGGCGATCGTATCCTCCCCCACGGCATCCTCACCTCCAATAGAAAAATGGCCGGGCAGCTGCGCTACCTGGCCACCTCTGTCAGAACTAGCCCTTCTTCTGTATGACCACGCGCCGGAACGGCTCCTGTCCCTCGCTGCTCGTCGTCACTCCCGGGTAATCCTGCAAGGCCAGGTGGATCACCCTGCGTTCCTGTGCGCTCATCGGCTCCAGGACGGCGGGCTGGCCGCTCTTCACCACCCGCTCCGCCATCCGCGTGGCCAGGCTGGTCAGCGTCTCGGCCCGGCGCTGCCGGTAACCCTCGACATCCAGGATGATGCGGGGCCCCTGGCGCCCGCTCCGGCTGGCGACCAGGTTGCAGAGGTACTGCAGCGCGTCCAGCGTCTGGCCATGGTGCCCGATGAGAATGCCGGCTTCCTCGCCGCTGATGTCCACGTGGATATAGTCTTCCTCCTCGCGGGTCTTGATCCGCACGGCGACGCCCATCGCCTCGCAGACCTCACCGAGGAAGGCCTCCACAAGTTCGGCCCGGTTCTCCTTGAGGGTCACCCGCACCGTTGCGGGACGGGCGCCGATGCCGAGGAAGCCCCCTTTCCCCTCGTCCAGCACCTCAATGGTCACCCGGTCAGACGGAACGCCCAGTTCCTCGAGCGCAGCAATGACCGCTTCATCGACGGTGCGACCGCTCCGTACCACGCTCTTCATATTCGTCACGCTTCCCCTTTCGAGCCGAGGCTGCCCTTGAGCCTGGGGAACCCCGGGTAGATCGCCTGCTGGATCAGCCCGAAGAACGTGCTAACCACCCAGTACAGCACCAGACTCGACATGGGCATGGTGAAGGCGATCCATCCGAACATGATGGGCATCAGCCACGTCATCATCCGCTGGTTCGGGTCCGTCGCCACGCCCGACAGGTACTGCTGAAGCAGCATCGACACCACGGTCAGGATCGCGAGCGGGATGTCCCGCTGGCTCAGGTCGGCCCACAGGAACTGATAGGTATAGCCGTAGGCCACGGGGTCGAACTCCCGGAAGACGGCGAACAGCGCGTACAGAATGGGCAGCTGCACCAGCAGGGGCAGGCATCCCGAGAACGGGTTGACCCGCTCCTTCTGGTAGAGCGCCATCATTTCCTGATTCAGCTTTTCCGGGTTGTCTTTGTACTTCTCCTGCAACGACTTCAGCACGGGCTGAATTTCCTGCATCTTCTTCATCGAACGCATCTGGTAGACCGTCAGCGGCAAGATCACGATGCGAACGATCAGCGTGAGCAGGATGATCGCCAGGCCGTAGTTCCCCGTGAACTCCAACAGCCAGCCCAACACGTGGGTCATCGAATGGACCAGCCATTCAGGAACCAGCAACGAGGTGATCAATATCGGGAACCTCCCAAACAAGCTTCAGCATCGACCGCCCAATCACGGAACGGGGTCATATCCCCCCGGGTGAAACGGATGGCATCGCAGCACCCGGCGCAGGGCCAGCCAGGAGCCCTTCAGGGCCCCGTACTTGCGCAGCGCCTCGTAGGCGTACTGGGAACAGGTCGGGTAAAACCGGCACGTCGGCTGGCCCTTCAGCGGTGACAGGTAACGCTGGTAGAAGCGCACCGCAGCCATCAACACCCTTGCCATGGCAGCCTACCCTTCCCGCTGCAACAGACCCGCTCGTTCAAACAATTCTTCAACCTTCTGCCGAAGCTCGGGAAACGGCATTTCCACCGCCGCCTGCCGGCCAATCACCACGATGTGATAGCCCGGCCGGACGCGCGGCCAGAGAAGCCGCACGCACTCGCGCAAGCGGCGCTTCACCCGGTTCCGGACGACGGCCTTGCCCAGCCGCCGCCCGGCCGCGAAACCCACACGCGTCGGAGCCCCCGCCTCCTGCTTCAGGGCGTGGAGCACCGCTGCCAGGTTGGCCACCGAGCGACCGTGTGTATACACCGATTGAAACGCAAGCCGAGACTTCAGCCGATATGCCTTCTTCATTCCCATCAGGAGGGGATTCGCCGCGGATGGGCACATCCCTCTCCTTCCCCCGATTTGATGGAAAAAGAGCCACGACGAATGGCGTCGTGGCCTAGACAGCTAAGCGCTTCCGCCCCTTCAGGCGCCGGGCCTTCAGTACTCTACGGCCACCCCGGGTGCTCATGCGGCTCCGAAAGCCGTGTACCTTCTTGTACTGGCGATTGTGCGGCTGGAACGTACGCTTCAACGGGAACACCCCCTAACCAGTCCGACAAAAGACACACACGGATTATACCGAAGAGGGCACCCTCCGTCAAGCCAGATCTCACCGCATCTGCCTGGGGACAACCATGACGCCAATCATGAAAGGAAGTTGTGGAGAACGGGCCCTGTGCGCGGCGGATCGGCCGAATCATCCCCATCTTCCACACACAGGTTGTCCACGCGCGCAAGACGCTGGGGATTCCCATTCACAGATTATCCACGCGCGAGGAGGAGGTTATCCGCTGCGTGCCGTACCCTTCTCCCCAGAAAACGCCCTTACCTGAGGATAGCCGGACGGAGTTTTGTTGATAACTTCCACACACTCTGGTATGATGGAACTACAGCCCGTCCACTCTCGCACTCGCGGGAGTCGGCACAGGCTCACATCTTTTTATGCACAAGTTGTGGACAGCCCTGTGTATAACATGTTGACACTCCCACGGTCTGGCAGGCGATTTCACCGTGCCGAGGAGGCCATCGCATCATGAAGACTGAATTGTCAGAAGTATGGCAGCAGTGCCTTGATCTCCTGGAACGACAAACGTCCAAGACGGCCGTGGAGAACTGGCTGCGCAACACCCGCCCTGTGGCCGTGGTGGAGGACACGATCATCATCGGCGTACAGGGCGAGTTCGCCAAGGACCGCATGGAGTCACGGTACGGCGCCCTGCTTCGCCAGGCCCTCCGCGACCTCACCAAACGGAACATGCAGCTGAAATTCGTCGCCAACCCCAACGTGATCACAGATCCCGCCCCGGCCGGCGCCGGCTCGACCCTCTCCGAGCCTTCCGCAGGTTCGGCAGACGATCCCCTGGGCAGCAGCCCCGGCCGGCTCCTCGGCTACATCAACCCCAAGTACACCTTTGAAACCTTTGTCGTCGGCAACAGCAACCGCTTTGCCCACGCGGCGGCACTGGCTGTCGCCGAGGCGCCGGCGCGCACTTATAATCCCCTGTTTATCTACGGCGGTGTCGGTCTCGGCAAGACCCACCTGATGCACGCCATCGGCCACTATGTGCTCAAGCACAACCCGACCGCGCGCGTTGCCTACGTTTCTACCGAAACCTTTACGAATGAGTTCATCATGGCCATTCAAAAAGGATCGACCACGGCGTTTCAAAATCGCTATCGCAAAGCCGATGTGCTGCTGATTGACGACATTCAGTTCCTGGCCGGTAAAGAGGCGACGCAGGAGGAGTTCTATCACACCTTCAACGCCATCCGCGAGGCGAATAAGCAGATCGTCATCTCGTCCGACCGGCCGCCCAAGGAGATCCCCACCCTGGAGGACCGCCTCCGCTCCCGCTTCGAGTGGGGCCTGATCTGCGACATTCAGCCGCCTGACCTGGAGACCCGCACCGCCATCCTGCGCAAGAAGGCCCAGAACGAGGCACTGCACGTGCCGGACGAGGTCACGAATTACATCGCTACCAATATTGAAACCAACATCCGAGAGCTGGAGGGTGCCCTCACCCGCGTCGTGGCGTACGCCACCATGCTCAACAGCCCGCTCACGCTGGACCTTGCCATCCACGCCCTGAAGGACATCCTGCCGGCCCAGCGGCCCAAGCAGATCACCATCCAGACGATCAAGCAGGTGGTGGCGGAACACTATAACATCCGGATGCAGGACTTCGAGGTCCGCAACCGCTCCCGCAACGTGGCCTACCCGCGCCAGATTGCGATGTACCTCTCCCGAGAGCTCACCGACGCCTCGCTTCCCAAGATCGGCGAGGAGTTTGGCGGACGCGACCACACCACCGTCATCCACGCCTGCGAGAAAATTGCCCAGGACATCAAGAACGACCCGACCTTCGCGCACACCATCGAGCAACTCATCGCGCGCATCCGGGCCACCTGACGCGTTTTCCCCGGTCGAGCAAGCAGTGTGGACAGGACGCGCGCCCTTACCCACAAGTTGTCGTAGCGCGCGATGGTTGTGACACTAGATATCCACGGGGTTTTCCACATATCCACAGGGCTTACAATGATCATTGCCCCAATGACATTGTTTCCAACGCGCGAGAAACGCGCCGTACGCTGCGGCGGCCGCCACAAAGAAGGAGGGCTTCGGAATGAAGATCCTGATCAGCCAGGAGGGCCTGAACACGGCGCTGACCACGGTAGCCAGAGCCGTCTCCACCAAGAACACCATTCCCGTCCTCTCCGGGATCTATCTCTCCGCCCGAGACGGCGAGCTGACCATCCGCGCCACTGACCTCGAACTGGCCATCGAGGCCTTCACCCCGTGCGAGGTAATCACAGAAGGCGAGATCGTCCTTCCCGCCCGCTACTTCGCCGACCTCATCCGCCGCATTCCTTATGGAAACATCGAACTCTCCGTCGACTACCAGAACTACGTCGCCACCCTCCGTTGGGGCCGTTCACAGTATGTGATCCACGGCTTCTCGGCCGACCAGTTCCCGAGCATTCCAGACGTGGAAGGCGCATCGGCCTTCACCGTCAGCCAAAATCTACTGCGCGACCTCCTCCGACAGACCACCTTCGCTGCCGGCCACGACGAATCCAAACCGTGGCTCACCGGCGTTCTCTTCAAGCTGCGCGATAACACCCTCACCGGCACCGCTACCGACGGCATCCGCATCGCCCATGCCGAGACGACGGCCGACAACGCCGGCGGGCACAGTTTCTCCGTGATTATCCCCAGCCGCTCACTGAACGAACTCACCCGCCTGCTCACCGGCGACGATGAAGCCCAGGTGAACATCGCCGTCACGGCCAACCAGGTCTTCTTTGACCTGGGCAAGGTGCGTGTGATCTCGCGCCTCCTGGAAGGCCAGTACCCCGACGTGATGCGCCTCGTCCCGCAGGTCTACCCCACCCAAGTTACCCTGCCCCGGGCCGATTTCATGGAGGCCCTGGAGCGCGCCACGCTCATCACGAAGGATGGGGCAGTCAAAATCGGCATCCAGCCCGACAAGGTCACCATCACCGCCAACACGCCGGAAGTCGGCCAGGTTTACGAGGAACTCTCCGTGGAGAGCATGACCGGAGATCCGCTTGACATCGGCTTCAACGCCCGCTTCCTCCTGGAGTTTCTCAAGGTCCTCGAGGAGAGCGAATTCCGCTTCCAGTGCTCCGGCAGCCGCAACCCGGCGCGGCTCCAGCCGGCAGGCAGCAACCAGTTCCTCTACGTGGTCCTGCCGCTCATCACACTCTAGGAACGGCCATGGAAGAACAGATTATCACCATCCACACCGAGTACATCACGCTTGACGCCTTTCTCAAGTGGGCGGGCGTCGCCGAGACCGGCGGCCACGCCAAGCAGATCATCGCCACGGGCGCCGTCTCCGTGAACGGCGAGCCCGAGCAGCGCCGCGGGCGGAAACTCCGCCCCGGCGACCGCGTCAGCCTCCCCGGGGCCGGTACCTGGGTCATCCGCCGCGAGGGGGAATAGGATTGTACCTCGCCTCGCTCCAACTGGACGCGTTCCGCAACTACAATTCCCTCTCCGTCCAGTTCTCGCCCGGCCTCAACGTCCTGTACGGCGACAACGCGCAGGGCAAGACCAACCTCCTGGAGGCCATCCACTTTCTGGCGACGGGTCGGAGCCACCGCACCTCCCGCGACCAGGACCTGATCATGGAGGGCCGCCCCGCCCTGCGCGCCCGGGCCGAGGTTGTCCGCAAGACCGGTTCCATCGAGGTGGAGCTGAATTACGGCCTCGAGACCCGCAAGCAGCTCAAGATCAACGGTGTGCCCGAGCGCAAGATCGCCCGCCTGGTGGGCAGCCTCGCAGTCGTCTTCTTCTCGCCCGATGACCTTCAGCTGCTCAAGGGCCCCCCTTCCGGCCGCCGGCGCTTCCTCGACCTCGAACTCTCGCAGATCTCGCAGAACTACCTGCACCACCTCATGACCTACAACCGCCTGGTCAACCAGCGCAACACGCTGCTCAAGCAGCCCACGGTCGACGCGCACCTGCTCGCGGTTTACGACGATCAGCTGGTCGAGACCGCGGCGCAGCTCATCGTCCGGCGCGCGGAGGCCGTCCGCCGCCTCTCCCCGCTCGCGGCCCATTTCCACGCATTGCTCTCCGACGGCCGTGAGGACCTGCGCCTGGCCTACCAGAGCCAGGGGGTGGACGAGGAAGGCCAGGCCGACCTCGACTCAGTCGCGGCACGCCTGCGCAGGGCCCTGGCCAGCCTGCAGGGCGAGGAGCGGCGCCGGCAGGTCACCCTGGTGGGCCCCCACCGGGACGACATTGCGATCTGGGTGGCCGGGCGGGACGCGCGCCTCTACGCCTCTCAGGGGCAGCAGCGCACCGCGGTACTTGCCCTCAAACTGGCCGAACTCCAGTTCATGACCGAGGAGATCGGCGAGGCGCCCGTGCTTCTGCTGGACGACGTGGCCTCGGAACTCGACCCGAACCGGCGGAACTACCTCCTGGCTGTGGTGCAGGAAGGGGTTCAGAGCTTTATTACCTGCACAGACCTCAAAGACCTCATGGCACGGCAGTGGCCTGCCGGGCACCGCCTCTTCCGGGTGCAGAGCGGCACCGTCAACCTTGACGAGAGGGGGCTCCCCTGATGTACCTCCACGTGGGCGCAGACATGGTCGTCAATCTGCGGCAGGTAATCGCCATCCTCGACCTGCGCAGCGCCGCCTCGGCACCCGCCACGGCAGCGCTCATCCAGCGGCTCCAGCGGGAGGGGCGGACCTGCGACATCGCCGGCGGCGAGGCCAAGAGCCTCGTGCTCACCGATTCTGGCGCCATCTTCTCCCCCATCTCGGCCACCACGCTCAAGCGGCGCTCTGCCAGCAGCCTTGAGGCCTGTCGCTTGTGATGACTCTTACGTTGTGTTAGCATTGATCTGATATTGAAACCGTTACCTAAATGAGGGAGGAACCTCCGTGGCTGACGAAAGGAACGACACCCAGCTCCAGGCGCATCACCTGAACACCCACGGTTCCGAGCAGTACACCGGGGAGCAGATTCAGGTGCTTGAAGGCCTTGAGGCCGTGCGCCGCAGGCCGGGGATGTACATCGGCGGCACTTCGCAGCGCGGTCTCCACCACCTCATCTGGGAGATCATCGACAACGCGGTCGATGAGCGGCTGGCTGGCTACTGCGACACCATCGTCGTCACGCTGCACGCTGATGGTTCCTGTTCGGTAGAGGACAACGGCCGCGGCATCCCGGTTGAGATCCACCCGAAGACCGGCAAGTCCACCGTGGAAACGGTGTTCACCATCCTGCACGCCGGCGGCAAGTTCGGCGGCGGGGCATACAAGGTCTCCGGCGGCCTGCACGGCGTGGGCGCCTCGGTTGTCAACGCGCTTTCCCGCAAGCTCTACGTGCGGGTGCAGCACGACGGAGGCATCTATGAAGTGGAGTTCGTCGACGGCGGGAAGACGAGCTATCCCCTCCGCCGAATCGGCGACACCAAGGGTCACGGGACGTACGTGCGCTTCTGGCCGGATCCGCTGATCTTCGAGACCGTCGAGTTCGACCCGGAGGCGGTGCTGGCGCGCCTCCGGGACACGGCGTTCCTCAACCAGGGACTCTACATCCGCTACCTCAACGAGAACACGCGCGAGGAGTACCGGTTCCAGTACAACGACGGCCTCCAGACCTTCGTGCAGTACCTGAACCGTTCCCGCGAGCCCCTGCACAACAAGCCGATCTACATCTACCGGGCCACCGACACCCAGGAGATGGAACTGGCCATTCAGTACACCGACGCGTACAGCGAGACCATCCTCAGCTACGCCAACAACATACGCACCGTCGAGGGCGGCACGCATGAGACGGGCCTGAAGACCGCTCTCACGCGCGTCATCAACAACTATGCCCGCAAGTACAAGCTGCTGAAGGACAACGAGGATAACCTCGCCGGAGAGGACATCCGGGAGGGCATCACCGCCATCCTCTCGGTGAAGATGCAGGACCCGCAGTTCGAGGGGCAGACCAAGACCAAGCTGGGCTCCTCCGAGATGGAGAACTTCGTGGCTGCCGCGGTGACCGAGGGGCTCTCCGAGTTCCTCGAGGAGAACCCCACCACCGCCCGGCGCATCGTGGAGAAAGCCATCAGCGCCTCCCGGGCGCGGGAGGCGGCCCGCAAGGCCCGCGAGCTCGTCCGCCGCAAGAACGCCCTCGAGGTCACGTCGCTGCCCGGGAAGCTCACCGACTGCACGTCCCGCGACCCCTCCGAATCGGAGCTCTTCCTGGTGGAGGGCGACTCGGCCGGCGGCTCGGCCAAGATGGGGCGCGACCGCCGCATCCAGGCGGTGCTTCCCCTGCGCGGCAAGATCCTCAACGTGGAGAAAGCCCGGCTCGACAAGATTCTGGCCAACGAGGAGATCCGCACCCTCATCACCGCGGTGGGCGCCGGCATCGGCGACGACTTTGACATCACCAAGTGCCGCTACCACAAGGTGATCATCATGACCGATGCCGACGTGGACGGAAGCCACATCCGCACGCTCCTGCTCACCTTCTTCTACCGCTTCATGCGGCCGCTCATCGAGGCCGGTTACCTTTACATCGCCCGCCCGCCCCTCTACCTGATCAAGAAGGGCAAGCAGTCCTACTACGCCTACTCCGAGGAGGAGAAGGATCAGATCATCGCCCGCATCGGCGGGGTAACCGACAAGCCGCAACGCTACAAGGGCCTCGGCGAGATGAACCCGGAGCAGCTCTGGGAGACCACCATGGATCCCTCCAAGCGGACCCTCTACCGGGTTTCCATGGAGGATGCGGCCGAAGCCAATACGGTGTTCGAAACCCTGATGGGCGAGAAGGTCGAGCCCCGCCGGGAGTTCATCCAGCGGAACGCCCACCTGGTGCAGAACCTGGATACCATCGGCTAGCGCTGGCCGGACTCCCAGGTTAGGAGGAAAAGCTTGTGGCCGGAGACTTCGCACAACGGATCCTGACGAAAGAGATCAAGCACGAAATGGAGACGTCGTACCTGACGTACTCCATGTCGGTCATCGTCGGCCGGGCGCTCCCCGACGTGCGCGACGGGCTGAAGCCGGTGCAGCGCCGCATCCTCTACGCCATGTACGAGAGCGGCAACACGGCGGACAAGCCCTACCGGAAGTCGGCCAAGACCGTCGGCGACGTGCTCGGTAAGTACCATCCCCACGGCGACTCGGCCGTCTACGACACGATGGTGCGCCTGGCGCAGGACTTCGTGCTGCGCTATCCGCTCATCGACGGCCAGGGCAACTACGGCTCCATCGACGGAGACCCCCCTGCCGCAATGCGGTACACAGAGGCCCGCCTGTCCCGGCTGGCCCACGAGATGCTGGCCGACATTGAGAAGGACACGGTGGACTTCGAGGACAACTTCGACAACAGCGAGAAGGAGCCCACCGTGCTCCCCTCGCGCTTCCCCAACCTGCTCGTCAACGGCTCTACCGGTATTGCGGTGGGCATGGCCACCAACATCCCGCCCCACAACCTGGGCGAGGTGATCGACGGCCTCTGCCTGCTGATCGACAAGCCTGACGTCAGCATCGACGAGCTGAACACCGTCATCAAAGGGCCGGACTTCCCCACGGGCGGCCTGATCCTGGGGCGCGAAGGGATCCGCAAGGCCTACCAGACGGGCAAGGGCACCATCACCATGCGGGCCAAGACCCAGATCGAGACGCTCAACAACGGCAAGAACCGCATCGTGGTGACGGAACTGCCCTATGGCGTGAACAAGGCCCGGCTGATCGAGCGCATCGCCGAGCTGCACCGGGACAAGAAGGTCGACGGCATCACCGACCTCCGGGACGAGTCGGACCGCACGGGCCTGCGCATCTCCATCGAGCTTCGCCGGGATGCCAACCCGCAGGTGGTGCTGAACCAGCTGCTCAAGTACACCACCCTGCAGCAGACCTACGGCATCAACATGCTGGCCCTGGTGGAGAACCGGCCGCGCCTTCTCAACCTCAAGCAGATGCTGCACTACTACCTGCAGCACCAGCTGGACGTAATCGTTCGCCGGACGAAGTTCGACCTGGAGAAGGCGCTGGCCCGGGCCCACATCATCGAAGGCCTCCTCAAGGCCCTGGACATCATCGACGAGGTCATCAACACCATCCGGTCTTCGCCCACCACCGACGAGGCCCGGAACCGCCTCATGCAGAACTTCGGCTTCACGGAGGTCCAGGCGCAGCACATCCTCGACATGCAGCTGCGCCGGCTGACGGCCCTGGAGCGGGAGAAGCTGCAGGAGGAGTACGACGAGCTGCAGGACCGCATCTCCTACTACCGGGCGGTGCTGGAGTCGCAGAAGATGCAGTACGACATCATCAAGCAAGAGCTTGGTGAGATCAAGAAGAAGTACGCCGACCCGCGCCGTACGCGCATCACGGCCGACGCCCAGGACATCGACATCGAAGACCTGATCGCCGAGGAAGACGTGGTGATCACGCTCTCCCACTCCGGCTACATCAAGCGGGTGCCGCTTTCCACCTACCGGTCGCAGCGCCGCGGCGGCCGGGGCGTACAGGGCGCCGGCACCAAGGAAGAGGACTTCATCGAGCACCTCTTCATCACGACCACGCACCACTACATGATGTTCTTCACCGACCGGGGGCGTGTCTTCCGCATCAAGTGCCACGAGATTCCCGAGGCCTCGCGCCAGGCCCGCGGTACCGCCATTGTCAACCTGCTGCCGCTGGACGGCGGCGAGAAGGTGAACACGGTCATCCCGGTCCGGGAGACCGAGGGCGAGGGCACCTACATCTTCTTTGCCACGCGGAGCGGGTACGTGAAGAAGACCGCGCTTTCCGAGTACGCCAACGTCCGCTCGAGCGGCATCATCGCCATCCGCCTCGAGGAGGGCGACGCCCTGGTGGGCGCCCGCCTCACGCGGGGCAACGAGGAGATCATCCTGGTCTCCAGCGCCGGCAACGCCCTGCGCTTCCATGAGGACGACGTGCGCCCGATGGGCCGTGACGCCCGCGGCGTGAAGGGAATGGACCTCGGCGAGGGCGACTACGTGGTGGGCATGGATACCGCCCAGCCCAACGCCGACCTGCTGGTGGTCACCGAAACCGGCATCGGCAAGCGGACGCCGCTCAGCGAGTACCCCACCTACCGGCGCGGTGCCAAGGGCGTGATTACCCTCAAGATGGTGGAGGAGCGTCACGGCCGCCTGGTGGCCATCAAGGTGGTCACGGAGGGCAACGATGTGATCATCGTCTCCGAGCAGGGTGTGCTCATCCGCATCCCCGTCCAGGAGATCCGGCAGAGCGGCCGGGCCACCCAGGGCGTGCAGTTGATGAACCTCGACGCCCAGGACCGGGTGTCGGCGGTTGCCCAGGTGGTCACCCGGGAGGACGAAGAGGACTGACCAGACTTTCCCCCGCCCCGATCAGGGGTGGGGGTTTTCCTTCCGAAGTAGGATTTTCACCAAAATGCTTGCCACTTGTGAAAACAGGTGCTATACTCCACCGTAACATCACACACAGCGCCCGATGACGGGGGAATAAAGTCCGCCATCCGGTCTGCAGAGAGCCGGCGGCTGGTGCAAGCCGGCGACCGCGGGGACCCTTCCGCCCCCCGAGGGTCCGGGGATGACCCGGTCGGGTTCGGCCCGTTAGCGCCGAGGAGAGTGGGCGGCCGGCAGCGCCGGCGCCAATGTCCGGGTGGCACCGCGGGAGCACACTCCCGTCCCTGACTGCAGCAGGGACGGGAGCGTCGTTTTTCCGGTGCACCGGCGTGGCGGAGGCGGCCGGCTTCCAAGCAGGGTGGCACCGCGGGGCATGGCCCCGTCCCTGACAGTCCCGAAGCCGCGCGCGGGCGGAGGAGGCTGTCGGGGACGGGGCCTTTCGCTTTGCGGGCGCACCGCCCAAACACGCCGAGGGGGAGGAGCAACGGTCCATGCTGAGAGAGAAGTCACTGCTCATGATTCCGGGGCCGACGCCGATTCCGCCCCAGGTGGCGGCGGCGATGACCCGGCCGATGATCAACCACCGGGGGGAGGAGTTCAGCGCCCTCTTCGCCGAGGTTTCGGCGGGGCTGCAGCAGGTCTTCCGGACCGAACAGCCCGTCTACATCTTCCCCGCCGCCGGCTCCGGCGGGTGGGAGGCGGCGCTGGTCAACACGCTGAACCCCGGCGACACGGTGCTCAGCGTGTCGGTGGGCGATTTCGGCGAGCGCTGGTACAGGGCGGCCACCAAGCTCGGCCTCACCGTCGAGCGGCTCCGCTTCGAGCCCGGTGAGGCCGCCGACCCCGCCCGCATCGCGGAGCGCCTGGCCGAGGACCGGCAGAAGCAGATCCAGGCGGTGCTGGTGCAGCACAATGAGACCTCCACCGGCGTCACCAACGACGTGCGGTCCATCGCCCGGGTCGTGCGGGAGCACGGCGCCCTCATCATGGTGGACTCGGTCTCGGGCCTCGGGGCCCTGCCGCTGGAGATGGACGCGTGGGGCCTGGACGTGGTGCTCACGGGCGCCCAGAAGGCCTTGATGTGCCCGCCGGGCCTCTCCCTGATCGCCTTCTCCGAGCGGGCCCGGGCGGCCAGCGAGCGCAGCCGCATGCCTCGGTTCTACTGGGACCTGGAGGCCGTGCACAAGAGCTACCTGAAGCGGCAGACGCCGTACACCCCTGCCATCTCGCTCTACTACGCCCTGCAGGCGTCGCTCCGCCTGATCCAGGCCGAGACGCTGGAGGGGGTGTGGGCCCGCCACCGGCTGATGGGCGCCATGTGCCGCGCGGGCGTGAAGGCGATGGGCCTTACCCTGCTCGCCCAGGACGAGGCCACGGCGTCCGACACCTGCACGGCGGTGGTCTCCCCGGTCGACCCCAAAGCACTGCGCAAGGTGGCCCGGGAGCGGCTGGGCGTGCAGTTGGCCGGCGGGCAGGCGGACCTGGCCGACAAGATCTTCCGCATCGGCCACATGGGCTACACGGTCCCCGGCGACGTGTTGCAGGCCCTGGCGGCCACCGAGATGGCGCTCGCCCTATGCGGGTACCCGGTCGAGATCGGCCGGGCGGTGGCGGCCGCCCAGGAGGTCTGGATGAGGGATCTGCATGGATGAACGGTACCGGCGAGCCCTGGAGGCGGCGGTGGCCCCGTCGCGTCACGGCTGGTGGGGGCGGCGCTGGTGCAGCTGGCCCTGGAAGCCTTCTGCAAGCTCCACCGATACCACGGCGCGAAGGCCAAGCGCCTGCACGCCTACGTAGCCGAGCGCGACCCCGCCCTGGGCGCGTTGGTCCGGGACTACTATGCCGGGGGCATGCATCCAGGGCAGGCGCAGGCGATCGTCGACCACGTGCTGGCCCCCGTGGGCGGGCGCCTGGTCGAGTGGGAGAGCGAGAAAGTTCCCTACCCTGACGAAGGAGGCGATACCCGATGAAGATCTTGGTGACGGAAGCAATCTCGGAAACGGGCATCAGCCTCCTGCAGGCTGAGCACGAGGTGGATGTGCGCAAGGTTACCCCGGAGGAACTCCTGGAGATCATTCCGGAGTACGACGCGCTCATCACCCGGTCCGAGACCAAGGTAACTGCCGAGGTGCTCGCCCGGGGCGCCCGGCTGAAGGTGGTGGGGAGGGCCGGCGTCGGCGTCGACAACGTGGACGTGGCGGCCGCCACCGAGCGGGGCGTGCTGGTGGTGAACGTCCCCGGCGCCAACACCTACTCCACGGCCGAGCACGCTTTCGGGCTGCTCATCGCCGTGGCCCGCCACATCCCGCAGGCGCACCAGGCGCTGGCCCGGGAGGGCCGCTGGGACCGCAAGACGTTCGTGGGAACCGAACTGCACGGCAAGACGCTGGGCATTATCGGCCTGGGGCGCATTGGCTCCGAGGTGGCCGTGCGGGCCAGGGCCTTCGGCATGAAGGTGCTCGCCTACGATCCCTACGTTGCGCCCAGCCGGGCGGAGCACCTGGGTGTCACGCTCGTGGAGAGCATCCGTGAGCTCCTGCCCCAGGTCGACTTCCTCACCATCCACGCCGCCAAGACGTCCGAGACGGCCCGGCTCATCGGGGCAGAGGAGCTGGCCCTGATGAAGCCGACCGCCCGCATCGTCAACTGCGCCCGCGGCGGTATGGTGGACGAGGAGGCGCTCTACGAGGCCCTGAAAGAGGGCCGGCTGGCCGGCGCTGCACTGGACGTCTTCGCCACCGAGCCCTGCACCGCAAGCCCCCTCTTCACGCTGCCCAACGTGGTGGTCACGCCGCACCTCGCCGCCTCCACCCAGGAGGCGCAGGACGCCAACGGCCGCTACATCGCCCAGTACGTGCTGCGGGCCCTGCGGGGCGAACTGGTGCCCGAGGCGGTGAACCTGCCCCAGGTGCCCCGCGACGGCGCCCGGGTGGTCACCGAGCACCTGCCGCTGGCCGAGACGCTGGGCTCCTTCCTCGCCCAGGCGTTCCCCGGTCAGGTCGACGCTATCACTGTCACCTACAGCGGCGAGCTGGCCAAACACCCGACCGCCCTGCTGACCAACACGGCCCTGAAGGGCTTCCTGGCCACGCAGCTGGGCGACCACGTGAACTACATCAACGCGGCGGCCCTCGCCCGCCGGCGGGGGATTGCGGTGCGGGAGTCGAAGTCGCTCGCCCACGCCCCGCTGGGCGAGAACGGGAACGGGGAGCGGCTGGCGGCGGCGACCGGCGCCCTTTCCCCCGAAGCGAGCCTCATCACTGTGCGCTCCGAGGGGCCGCAGGGGGCGCATCACGTCACCGGCATGCTGCGTCGGGACGGCGGCATGCGGTTCGTCGCCGTGGACGGCCTGCCCATCGACATGGCCCCCACCCGCCACATGCTCGTCAGCCAGCATCGCGACCAGCCGGGCATGGTGGGCCGCTTCGGCATGGCCCTGGCAGCCCGGGACATCAACATCGCCGGGCTCCACCTGGGGCGGCACCGGCCCAGGGGCGAGGCCCTGATGCTGCTGCAGATCGACGAGCCGGCCCCGCCGGACCTGGTGGCCGAGCTGCGGGAGGCCATGGCGGTGAAAACCGTCCACGCCGTCACGCTGCCCATTGCCGGCCCGGCCTGAGCGGTTGCAGGCAGGTTTTCCCGCACGGGGTGCCGAACCCTCACCCCTGGCCTTTCGGCTGCTGGATGCCGCTTCCGGTCGCGGGAGAGGCTAGGCAGAGACGAAGGAAGGGAGACGTCTTCCGTGCGCACTGTAGACATCCAGCCCGATCGCGTTCGGCTCATCGACCAGCGGCGGCTGCCGGGGGAGCTGGTGATCCTGGACTGCACGGACTACCACCAGGTGGGCGAGGCGATCCGCACCCTGGCGGTGCGGGGGGCGCCGGCCATTGGCGTTGCGGCCGCCGGCGGCCTGGCGCTGGCGGCGGCTGCGCTCCGGGACAGCCCGCCGGACGCCTTCTGGGCGGGCCTGGAGGCGGCGGCCGCCGAACTGCGGGCCACCCGGCCCACCGCGGTGAACCTCTTCTGGGCCATCGAGAAGGTGATGGACTTCGCCAGAGGGCAGAAGGGGGAGCCGCCCGCGGCGGTGGCGGCGGCGCTCCACCGCTTCGCCGTCGCGATGGCCGAGGAGGACGTGGCGGTAAACCGCCGCATGGCCGAGCACGGCGCCGCCCTGGTGCCGGAGCGGGCCGGAATCCTCACGCACTGCAACACGGGCGCACTGGCCACGGTGGACTGGGGCACGGCCCTCGGTGTCATCCGGCTCGCCCACGAACAGGGCAAGCAGGTGCACGTCTACGTGGACGAGACCCGCCCGGTGCTGCAGGGCGCCCGTCTCACCGCATGGGAGTGCCTCCAGTACGGCATTCCCGCCACGCTCATCACCGATAACATGGCCGCGCACATGATGCGCCTGGGCAAGATCCAGCTGGTCTTCGTGGGCGCTGACCGCATCGCCGCCAACGGTGACACGGCCAACAAGATCGGCACCTACGGGGTCGCGGTGCTGGCCCGGGAGCACGGCATCCCCTTCTACGTGGTGGCTCCCACCAGCACGGTGGACCTGAGGATTCGCTCCGGCGACGAGATCGAAATTGAGGAGCGGGCGCACGAAGAGGTAACCCACATCGGCGGCGTGCGCATCGCCCCGGAGGGCATTGCGGTGGCCAACCCCGCGTTTGACGTCACCCCGGCGCGGTACATCACCGGCATCGTCACCGAGCGCGGCATCGCCTACCCACCCTACACCGTCAGCCTCCGCCGACTCATGCAAGGAGGGTAACTCACCCATGTTGGACCTCAAGTTCGTTCGCACCAATCCCGACGTGGTTCGTCAAGCGCTGATCAACAAGGGTGTTTCCGTTGACCTCGACCGCATCCTGGAGCTGGACGTGGAGCGGCGCCGCATCCTCACCGAGGTCGAGCAGCTGAAAGCCCGCCGCAATCAGGTCTCGAAGGAGGTCGGCATCCTCAAGCGGCAGGGGCAGGACACCAGCCAGATCGTCGCCGAGATGGGCGTGATCGGCGACCGCATCAAGGAGCTGGACGACCGGGAGCGGCAGGTTGAGGCCGAGCTTCAGGAGCTGATGCTGCAGCTGCCCAACATCCCCGCGCCCGACGTGCCCGTGGGCCCGGACGAGAGCGGGAACGTGGAGGTGAAGCGCTGGGGCGAGCCGCGCCAGTTCACCTTCCCGGTGAAGCCCCACTGGGAGCTTGGCGTCGCCATGGACGGCCTCGACTTCGAGCGGGCCGCGAAGGTGACGGGCAGCCGCTTCACCTTCATCAAGGGCGGCCTCGCCAAGCTCAACCGGGCCCTGATCACCTTCTTCCTGGACCACCACCTCGAGCGGGGTTACCGCGAGGTGCTTCCGCCCGTAATCATCAACACCGCGTCCTACTACGGCAGCGGCCAGTTCCCCAAGTTCAAGGAAGACGTGTTCAGCCTGGCCGGCACCGACTACCACCTCGCCTCCACCGCCGAGGTGCCGCTGGTCAACATGCACCGGGACGAGATCCTCGACGAGTCGGTGCTGCCGCTCAAGTACGCGGGCTACAGTGGCTGCTTCCGCAGCGAGGCCGGCGCCGCCGGACGCGACACCCGCGGCCTCATCCGCCAGCACTACTTCGAGAAGGTGGAGATGGTCCAGTTCGTCAAGCCTGACCAGAGCGAGCAGGCCCTGATGGAGATCACCGAGAGCGCCGAGGCGATTCTCGAGAAGCTGAACCTGCCCTACCGGCGCATGCTGATGTGCACCGGCGACATGGGCTTCGGCCAGTACAAGAAGTTCGACATTGAGGTCTGGATGCCCAGCTACGGCCGGTACGTGGAGATCTCCTCCTGCTCGAACATGAGCGACTTCCAGGCCCGGCGAGCCAACATCCGTTACCGGCCCGCCGGCGGCGGTAAGCCCGAGTACGTGCACACGCTGAACGGCTCGGGCCTGGCCGTGGGCCGCACGCTGGCCGCCGTGATGGAGAACTACCAGAATGAAGACGGCTCCATCACGGTGCCCGAGGTCCTGCGGCCGTATGTGGGCACCGACCGCATCACGGGCTGACGAGAGACCGGCCCCGCGGCCCTTCGCCGCGGGGCCGCTTCCAGCTTCTAGCGCAGGCTTGCATGCGCGCTCAGCCTTGTGTAAACTATATTGCTGACGCATCGGGAGAGGTGGCCGAGTGGTTTAAGGCTCTCGTCTTGAAAACGAGCGTGGCCTAGACAGCCACCGTGGGTTCGAATCCCACCCTCTCCGCCAGGGCGCATGGCGCGACGAGCAGGCCACCGCACGGTGGCCTGCTCTTTTGCTACTTTACCGGGAGGTCGATCGGCGTGACCGACGAGGCCTTTATGCGCGAAGCGCTTGCCGAGGCCCGGAAGGCAGCGGCGCTGGGCGAGGTGCCCATCGGCGCCGTGGTGGTGCGCGCCGGCGAGATCCTGGTTCGGGCGCACAACCTGCGGGAGACCACGCACGACGCCACGGCCCACGCCGAGGTGCTGGCCATCCGCGCCGCCGGTCGCCTGCTGGGCGGATGGCGGCTTACCGGCTGTACGCTCTATGTCACCATCGAGCCCTGCCCCATGTGCGCCGGTGCGCTCCTCCAGAGCCGGATCGACCGCCTGGTCTTCGGGGCGCGCGACCCGAAAGCCTGGGCCGACCGCTCCCTGCTGGAAATCCTGCAAAACCCCGGCCTGAACCATCAGGTGGAGGTACGCGAGGGCGTCCTGGCCGAGGAGTGCGGCGAGGTAGTGCGGGAGTTCTTCCGGGCCAGGCGCCGCCTGACGCAACAGGCCCAGGAAGAATGTATGTAACAGGAAGCAGGACCAGATACTGGTAATGGCGAATCTCCTCCCATCTACCTCGATGGGGGGAGATTGTGTATGTTGCGACGCCATCGGCACTGGGCCGCCTGGGCGGCGCTGCTGCTGAGCGGCTGCGTGGCAGCGGCGCAGCCGGAGCCCCTGGCCCCGGCGGCGGAGGCCAGCCGGGCCGAGGTGCTCCTGCACCTGCCGGTGGAAGTGACGACGCTGGACCCGGCGGAGACGGCGGAGCCCGCCGTGCTGGATGTGATTGGCAACCTGATGGAGGGATTGGTTGCACCGGGCGAAGGTCCGGGAGGCGCGCCGACGGGAGCGGCCGCGGAGCGGTGGGAGACGGCCGACGGGCGGCAGTTCACCTTCTACATCCGGACCGACGCACGCTGGAGCGACGGCGAGCCGGTCACGGCGCACGACTTCGTGCGGGCCTGGCTCCACCTCCTGGACCCCGCAGTGGGTGCGGCCCACGCCTACCTGCTCTACGACATCGCGGGAGCCGAGGCCTGGAACGCCCTGGACCCGGCCGCACCCGATTTTGCGGAGTGGTCGGAGCGGCTGCGGGCGGAGGTGGGGGTGACCGCCCTGGACGACCAGCGGCTGCAGGTGACGCTGCGGGCGCCGAACCCGGCCTGGCCGGCCTACACGGCCCACCCGGCCTTGGCGCCCCGCCGGGAGGGCGTGCCCTTCGGTGCCGTGAGCAACGGCCCCTTCGCCCTGGCCGAACTGTCGGGATCGGGCCAGATCCGGCTGGTGCGCAACCCCCACTACTGGGATCGCACGGCCGTGACGCTGGGTGCGGTGACCTACCACGTGGAGTCCGACTCCCAGGCCGCGCTGCGCCTCTATGAGATGGGCTATCTGGACCTGGTGATCCTCCCCGGAGAACTGGCCACACAGGTGCCCGGTGCCCGGGCAATGGCGCAGCCGGCCACCATGGGGCTCGTTTTCAACACCGGGCAGCCCCGGCTCGCCGACCCCGCACTGCGGCGGGCGATCAGCCTGGCGCTGGATCGGCACGAGGTGGCCGCCGCGGCCGGCGGGTCCTCCGCCGAGGCCGCGGTCGGGATTGTGCCGCCCTCCCTGGACGGCGGCTGGACGGCGGCCGTGCGCCCGGGCCCGTCGGTGCTCCCGGCTGACCCCGCAGCAGGGGACCGGGCGGAGGCCCGCCGGCTCTGGACCGAGGCCCTGGCGGCGTTGGGGACGGAGCGCATGACGCTCCGCCTGCTGCACGCCGCCGAGGCGGCCCCGGCCGCCCAGGCGGTGAAGCGGCAGCTCGAGGAGACGCTGGAGGGGCTGACCCTTGAACTGCACACCGTGCCCTTCGTGCAGCGGCTGGAGCGGGTGCGCTACGGGCAGTTCGACCTGGTGCTGCAGGGATGGGTGGCCGACCACGACGACCCGCTGCTCCTGCTCAGCCAGTTCACCACGGCCCATCCCGCCAATGGTGCGCGCTGGGTGAACAACGAGTACGACGCCCTGATCACACAGGCCGCCGGCCAGACGGGGGACGGCCGCCGGTCGGCGCTGGCGGCGGCGGAGCGGCTGCTCCTGACAGAGGCACCGGTGGTGCCGCTCTACCACCCGGTTCGGCACTGGGCCGCACACCCGGACCTGGAAGGGGTGCGGTACCGGCCGCTCGGGGGGCGGTTCCACCTGAAGCAGGCGTGGAGAAAGGGAATCCCGGGCCCCGGGTAGAATTGGGTAGAGCCAGTCCGATTTCGGCAGGAGAGATTGCGTTGGCCCACCTTGCCCTTTACCGTGCGTACCGGCCACAGCGATTCAGTGAGGTCGTCGGGCAGGAGCACATCACCCGTACCCTGCGCAATGCACTCGTGCAGGGCCGGGTTCACCATGCCTACCTGCTCTCAGGTCCGCGCGGCACGGGCAAGACCACCGTGGCCCGCATCCTGGCGAAGGCGGTCAACTGCCTCAACCTGCAGGACGGCGAGCCGTGCAACGAGTGTGAGCCCTGCCGACGCATCATGTCCGGCGAGACGATGGATGTGATCGAGATCGACGCCGCCTCCAACCGCGGCATCGATGAGATCCGCGACCTGCGCGACAAGGTGAAGTACGCCCCCGTCGACCTGAAGTACAAGGTCTACATCATCGACGAGGTGCACATGCTCTCGGAGCCGGCCTTCAACGCACTGCTGAAAACGCTGGAGGAGCCGCCGGCGCACGTGCTCTTCATCCTGGCCACGACGGAGAAGCAGAAGTTGCCCGTCACCATCCTCTCCCGCTGCCAGGCCTTCGACTACCACCGCCTGTCCAACGAGGAGATCGTGGGGCGGCTGCAGCAGGTCTGCGCCGCGCAGGGGCTAAAGGCCACGCCCGAGGCCCTGCTGGCAATGGCCCGGCACGCCGAGGGCGGGATGCGCGACGCACTGTCGCTGCTGGACCAGGTGATGGCCTATGCCGCGGATGGCGAGATTACCCTTGAGATGACGCTGTCGGTGCTGGGCTCAGCCCCCCTCGAGCAGTTCCTCCGTCTGGACGAGCGGCTGGCCGAGGGGGATGCGGGCGGGGCGCTGCTCTGGCTCGACGAGATGGTGCGTACGGGCAAGGACCTGCGCCAGCTGGTGCGGGACTACATGGCGCACCTGCGGGACCTCCTGATGGTGAAGGTGGACGCGTCCGGCACCGTCCTCGGGCTCCCGCCGGAGTCGCTGGCCCAGGTACGGGACGAGGCGGCCCGGTTCACACAGGAACGGCTCATCGCCGCCATCCGGCTTCTCGGCCAGGCGGAGGTAGACCTGCGCCTTGCGGTGTCGCCGCGGCTGCAGGTGGAGGTCGCCCTCATCCGGCTGGCGGCGCTCTTCACCGGCCGGGACCAGGAGGCCCGGCCCGCCGAGGAGGGCCCGAAGCCCCAGCAGACCCAGAAGGCGTCGGCCAGGACGCCCGCCGGCCGGCGGACGCGCACGGCCGGAACCGCTCCGGCTGCGCCGCCTGTTGCTCTCGGTGCACCGCCTGCCGAGCAGGGCGCACCGGGGTTGAGTTCCGCCGGCCCCGAAGGGGCGCCGGAGAGTGAGACCGCAGGGGCTGCCGCCCAGGCGTCGCCGCCGGGCAGCAGCGCCCCGGCCGGGGCGGAAGCGCCGGTGGGCGCCGGAGTCGAACGGGTGATGGCGGTTTGGAACCGGGTGCTGGAACTGGTGCGCAAAGCGCGGCCCAGCACGTACAACCTGCTCTCCACCTCGGCGCGCGTGGGCGGACTGCAGGGCAAGCGGCTCTTCCTGGTCGCCACATCGCCCGTCTTCGCCCAGTTGCTCCGCCGCCCGCAGGACCGGGCGATCGTCGCCAAGGCCCTGGAGCGGGCTGGACTCGCCGGCCTGGAGGTCGAGATCCTGGCGCCGGACGAGGCCCGGACGAAGCTGGCCGGGCTCGCGGCGGCAGGTGCCGGGGGGGCCGCACCGGCCGGAGAGGCCGGGTCGGCGACGCAGCAGGACACTGGCGCCGCGCTGATGGAGCGGGTACGCAGCCTGTTTCCCCCTGATGTCATATATGAAGTCGATGAGGAGGGCTCTTGATGTTTCCCGGTGGCGGTAACATGCAGCAGATCATGCGGCAGGTCCAGAAGATGCAGAAGAACGTGGCCAAGGCGCAGGAGGAGATCGCCAAGATGACGGTGGAGGGAACCGCCGGCGGCGGCGCAGTGAAGGTGACTGTCACGGGCGACCGGCGGGTCACGGCGGTGAACCTGTCGCCGGAGGTGGTGGATCCCGACGACGTCGAGATGCTGCAGGACCTGATTCTGGCGGCGATCAACGACGGCATGAAGAAGGCCGAGGAACTGGCCGAGGCCGAGATGAAGAAGGTCATGCCGGCCGGGCTGCCCGGCTTTCCCGGCCTGTTCTAGCGGTCCATGTACTACGCCGAACCGATCGCCCGCCTGATCGAGGAACTGACGAAGCTGCCGGGGATCGGTCCGAAGACCGCCCAGCGGCTGGCCTTCCACATCCTCAACCTGGACCGCGCCGCCGTGGAGTCCCTCGCCCGCACGATGGTCGAGGCCCGGGAGAAGGTCAAGTACTGCTCGATCTGCTGCAACCTCACCGATCGCGATCCCTGCAAGATCTGCGATGACGACAGCCGCGACCACTCCACCATCTGCGTGGTACAGGAGCCGCGCGACGTGGTGGCCATGGAGAAGACCCGGGAGTACCACGGGGTCTACCACGTGCTGCACGGGGCGCTGAACCCGATGGAAGGCGTCGGCATCGACGACATCCGGGTGAAGGAGCTCATCGCACGACTGGGCGACGGCAAGGTGCAGGAGGTCATCCTCTGCACCAATCCCAACACCGAGGGCGAGACCACGGCCATGTACATCGCCCGGTACATCAAGCCGCTCGGGGTGAAGGTCACGCGCATCGCGCGCGGCCTGCCCATGGGCGGCGATCTGGAGTACGCCGACGAGGTCACCCTGGCGAAGGCCCTCGAGGGGCGCCGGGAGATCTGAGTCCCGGACGGGAGAGCGCCGCGGGCCGGCGGGCCTTCCCGTCAGCGCTTGATTTTGCGGGTGCCCCAGGGTAGAATACAGCCGTGAATCCGGACAAGCTGAATAGACAAGGCGTTGACAGGGCAGAGTATGCGGCTGCGTGGAGCCAAAGCGAGCCGGGTCTGGTGAAAGCCGGTGCACACGTTCGCAGAAGAGGCCCTTGAGCTTCCGGGCTGAACCCTGTGCGAAGAGCGCACAGCGTATTAGGCCCGGACGGACCCCCGTTATCGGAAACCGAGTGAGGCCGCAAGGCCTAACTAGGGTGGTACCGCGGGCAAGGCCCCGTCCCTAACCGGACGGGGCTTCGTTCATTCTTACTCGGAAGAGGGGACAACACGAGATGACCGTTCGCGTACGCATCGCGCCGAGCCCCACGGGTCCCATCCACGTGGGCAACGTACACACCGCACTCTTCAACTGGCTCTTCGCGCGGAGACATGGCGGCCAGTTCATCCTGCGGTTCGAGGATACTGACCTGGAGCGGTCCCGGCCGGAATGGGAACAGGTGATCTTCGAAGACCTGAAGTGGCTGGGGATTGACTGGGACGAAGGGCCCGACATCGGCGGCCCCTACGGGCCGTACCGCCAGACCGAGCGGCTCGACCTGTACCGCAAGTACGCCCAGCAGCTCCTGGAGCAGGGCTACGTTTACAAGTGCTACTGCACCAAGGAAGAGGAGGACGCCGACCGCCGGGAGGCGCAGGAGCAGGGCCGTCCTTACCAGTACAAGGGCCGGTGCCGGAACCTAACCCCCGAGCAGCAGGCGGCGTTTGAGGCCGAAGGGCGCAAGCCGGTGCTCCGCTTCCGCGTGCCCAAGGGCGAGGTCATCCGGTACAACGACCTGGTCCGCGGGCCGATCGAGTTCCCCACCGATTCCATCGGGGACTTCATCATCATGCGCGCCAACGGCATGCCGCTCTATAACTTCGCCGTGGTCATCGACGACGCGACCATGCACATCACCCACATCCTGCGCGGCGAGGGGCACATCCCCAACACGCCGGTGCAGATCCTCATCTACCGGGCCCTCGGCTTCCCGGTGCCGGAGATCGGCCACCTCGGCCACATGACGAACCCCGAGCGCGGCAAGCTCTCCAAGCGCAAGGGCGAGGCGGCGATTCGCGACTACCGGGAGCAGGGCTACCTGCCCGAGGCCATGCTCAACTTCATGAGCCTCCTGGGCTGGACGCCGCCCGGCGCCGAGTCCGGTCGGGAGTTCCTCACCAAGGAGGAGCTGATCCGCGACTTCGACCTGAGCCGGGTGACCAAGGCGTCGTCGGTCTTCGACCGCAACAAGCTGAACTGGATGAACGGCGTCTACATCCGCAAGAAGAGCCTGGAGGAGTTCGCCGAACTGGCGCTGCCGTTCGTGGTGAAGGCAGGGCTGTGCACGGAGGAGCATGCCCGGGCGCACTGGGACTGGTTCAAGGAGGTCATGTCCCAGGTGCACGAACGGGTGGAGACCCTGGCCGAGATTCCGCAGCACGTGGATATCTTCTTCAAAGAAGAAGTCGAAATGGACGAGAAGGCGGCGGCCAAGTTCCTCACGGACGCGGTGAAGCCCTTCTTCCGGCGGGTCGCCGAGGGGCTGAAGACGGTGGAGTGGACCGTGCCGGCCATCGAGCAGCTGGTGCGCTCGATTCAGGAGGAGATGGGGCTGAAGCCGAAGGAGAGCTTCCAGCCCATCCGCGTGGCCATCACGGGCCGCACCGCGAGCCCGGGCTTGTTCGAGACCATCTACCTGATCGGCCGGCAGCGCGTGCTCGAGCGCATGGCGCCATACTGCTAGAGGCGCCGTCCCGGACCGCTGTGCCGGCAGCGTGTGGACGGCGTGCCGCGCGGTCGGAACAGCGGCGGCACCGGCAGGGCCCGAAAGGGACGGGCATCCTGCGGCCGAGGGCCTGGAAGGCACGCTTCGGCATGCGGCGCAGATCAAGATCGGGGGCATGGTCGGTTGTGGAGCCAGATACGGCGCCGGCAGGCGCCAGCGCTTACGGTACACACAATCGCCAGCTCTGCGCGCGAGGCGGGGGGATGACCTCCGCCTCGTCCGCACTCCGCGGGAATGGCGTCGCGGCGCCGTCGAACCCCCTTGCCGACAGCGCTGAGGGCATGCTACAATACCTCTGCCCGCAAGGTAGGGCAAGCCCACCCGGGGCCGAAAATGGTGCAGCTAGCGGATTTTGCCCCGTTGCACCGGACTGATGGGTGTGGTAAAGTAGTCGAGGTCGCCGGTTGTGAGGCGAACTCAAACGGCGAAATGCCAGGAGTTCACAAGTTGACAGCCGGTCGGTCTGTCTGCTAAAATCTAACCCTGCCAGCCACCGAAGCGGTGGTGACGGGCACATCTCGAACCTTGAAAACTAAACAGTGCAGAGCCAAGCGAGTCGAGACTCCAAAAGGAGCCAAGCAAGCTTTCTACGGAGAGTTTGATCCTGGCTCAGGACGAACGC
>ENA-UPSA01000160-UPSA01000160.1-bioreactor-metagenome-genome-assembly--contig:-NODE-160-length-106799-cov-12.013162_pt1 | contig 106799 bp, 93 predicted proteins | sample MGYA00238183_ERZ773288 | MGnify/ENA primary metagenome ERZ773288 (study PRJEB29028, sample SAMN07631243) | bioreactor metagenome | isolation source: Switchgrass digestor | place: USA: Dartmouth... | reverse complement strand
CAACAGGCCCAACAGGTCCTACTGGCCCCACTGGTGCTGATGGCGCAACAGGCCCGACTGGTCCCACTGGTGCTGACGGTGCTACTGGCCCGACTGGCCCCACTGGTGCTGATGGCGCAACAGGCCCAACAGGTCCTACTGGCCCCACTGGTGCTGATGGCGCAACAGGCCCAACAGGCCCGACTGGTCCCACTGGCGCTGACGGTGCGACTGGCCCGACTGGGGCGGATGGCGCAACTGGCCCGACAGGCCCGACAGGCGCTGACGGCGCAACTGGTCCTACTGGTCCCACTGGCCCGACTGGCCCCACTGGTGTTGGTGTAACTGATGAAGGCTTCTCTGCTTTCTTGCCAACCCTTTCTGTAAACGCCACAACCCTATTGACAGGCTGGTCAGTAACATTCCCGTATTTCAATAACACTTCCTTTGACCCGGTAACAGGTTTATTCGTTGCTCCTGAAACCGGCACCTATTTGATTGAAGCAACGATTAACTATTCAGCCGGAACTCTTACCGCAAGTGTAGGCGGCAATATTGACCCATACTTTGTGGTAAGAAGGACATCTCCGGTTCTAACCGACCTCATCATAGGTTTTATCCCGTTATTAAGCATTAACATCGTAGGACTTTTGCCCGTAAGGGTAATTTTAGGAAATGGCTCAATTACCTTAGCAGGCGAAGTTGAGCTAAATGCGGGTGATACTGTGGGTCTATTCTATGAAGCTGACGGCTTAACTTTAACCTTAGACCTCGGCGCAAATAACACCGGTATTTACTGGTCTATTACCAGATTAAGCTAATAATTTTATTTCCCCCAATAAAAACCAGCGAAGTCAGCGGATTTGCAATTATAGATGTACCCGCTGCCGGAACTGTTTTAGAATAAAACCATAACATTAAATGTGGCATGTTTTTGGTTCTCAAACCAATTATCTTAAAAAAAGAAAGCTGACCTTTCGGTCAGCTTTCTTTTTTTATAATAGCCCTTTTAGCTGTTCTTCAACCTTTTCAAGCATTTGGGTGTATCGGGCAAGCTTTTCTTTTTCCTCTTCAATTAATTTTGCGGGCGCTTTTTTCACAAAGCCCTCATTTTCAAGTTTGCCCTTTGCCCTCTTGATTTCAGCCTCAATGGTTTCCTTTTCTTTTTGAAGCCTTGCGATTTCCTTTTCTTTGTCCACAAGCTCATCCAATGGTATATAGATTTTCGCGTTTACGGTGATTTCGCTTGCGGCATTTTCAGGTTTGTCATATTCTTCTTTTTGAACCACAACCTTTGACGCCCCCGCCAGCTTTTCAAAGAAGTAGGAAGTCTTTTCATAAAGCGCCACTTCATCGGTAACAATTATCATATTGGCCTTCTTTGAAGGGGGAACGTTCATCTGCGCGCGGGTGTTCCTTATGCCTTTTATTGCTTCGCAGATTATGTCCATGTGCTTTTCTTCTTCAAAGAATTCAAATTCCTTCTTATATTCTGGCCAGGGCGCAATCATAATGCTTTCGCTTTTGTGGGGAAGGGCTTGATAAATTTCTTCGGTTATAAAGGGCATGAAGGGGTGCAAAAGTTTTAAGGTGTTCTTTAGTACATATACCAAAACTTTTTGCGCGCTTTCCTTCTTTGCCACATCTTCCCCGTAAAGCCTTGGTTTTACAAGCTCAATGTACCAGTCGCAGAACCTGTCCCAAATAAAGTCATAAACTTTTCCAAGGGCAATCCCTAGTTCGTATTTTTCCAAATTTTCAGTCACTTCTTTTACCAAAGTATTATACAAGCTTAAAATCCACTTGTCCTCAATTTCAAGGTCCTGCGGCAGAGAGGTGTCGGAAATTGTCAAATTCATCAGGATAAACCTTGCCGCGTTCCAGATTTTGTTTGTAAAGTTGCGGCTGGCTTCCACCCTTTCCATGTAAAAGCGCATGTCGTTCCCGGGGGAGTTGTTGGTGGCCAAAGTAAACCTTAAGGCGTCGGCCCCGTACTTTTCAACAATTTCCAATGGGTCTATGCCGTTACCCAAGGATTTACTCATCTTCCTTCCCTGGGAGTCCCGCACTAAGCCATGGATTAGGACATGCTTGAAGGGGATTTTTCCTGTGTGCTCCAAGCCTGAGAAAATCATTCTCGCAACCCAGAAAAAGATGATGTCATACCCTGTAACCAAAACGCTTGTGGGGTAGAAGTATTTTAAATCCTCGGTTTCATCGGGCCAGCCCAAAGTGGAAAAGGGCCAAAGGGCGGAAGAAAACCAAGTGTCTAACACGTCTTCTTCCTGATAAACACTGCCTCCGCAGTCGGGGCAAGCTTCCAAGTCCACTTTTGAAACGTGCATTTTCCCGCAGTCGTCGCAGTAAAAGGCAGGGATCCTATGACCCCACCAAAGCTGGCGGGATATGCACCAGTCGTGGACATTTTCCATCCAGTTTATATAAATTTTTGAAAACCTGTCGGGGATAAAGGAAATTTCGCCGCTTTTTACAGCTTCCAACGCGGGTTTTGCCAGAGGCTCCATTTTAACGAACCACTGCCTTGAGGTAATTGGCTCAACAGTGGTGCCGCAGCGGTAGCACTGGCCCACATTGTGGCTGTGGTCTTCAACCTTTACTAAAAGCCCCTCTTTTTCTAAATCCTCCACAATCCTCTTTCTTGCCTCGTACCTGTCTAATCCTTGGTATTTCCCGCCGTTTTCGTTGATTGTGGCGTCGTCGTTCATTACCTTGATTTCAGGCAGGTTGTGGCGTTTTCCTACTTCAAAGTCGTTGGGGTCATGGCTTGGGGTGATTTTTACACAGCCCGTGCCAAATTCCATGTCAACATAACTGTCCGCTATAATTGGGATTTCCCGCCCCACAAGGGGCAAAATCAGGGTTTTGCCGATTAAGTGGGTATACCTTTCATCCCCGGGGTTTACTGCCACCGCGGTGTCTCCGAGCATGGTCTCAGGGCGGGTTGTGGCAATTACCACATACTCACCGCTGTCTTTTACGGGGTATTTAATATGCCAAAAATGGCCGCTTTTTTCTTCATAGTCGACTTCCGCGTCGGACAGGGCGGTTTTACAGCTGGGGCACCAGTTTATAATGCGGTTTCCCCTGTATATCAAGCCTTTTTCATAAAGGTTTACAAAAACTTCCCTAACCGCCCTGGAACAGCCTTCGTCCATGGTAAAGCGGAGCCTGTCCCAGTCGCAGGAACAGCCCAGTTTTTTAAGCTGTTCAATAATCCTGGAGCCGTATTTGTTTTTCCAGTCCCATACTCTTTCTAAAAACTTTTCCCTGCCTAAATCGTAGCGGGTTAAGCCTTCTTCTTTCCTTAAAACCTCTTCAACCTTAATTTGTGTCGCAATCCCCGCATGGTCGGTGCCCGGCACCCAGAGGGTGGAAAATCCCCTCATGCGTTTATACCTGATTAAGATATCCTGCAATGTTTCGTCCAAAGCATGCCCCATGTGAAGCTGCCCTGTAACATTTGGGGGCGGGATAACTATGGTAAAAGGCTCTTTGTCCGGGTCAACCTTTGCGTGGAAATATCCTTTTTTCAGCCAATTATCATATATCCTTTCTTCAACTTTTTGAGGTTCGTATTGTTTTGCCATCCCCATATATCTAAACAATCCTTTCTCTTTTTGTTATTTGCCTATCATGATAAAGCTTACCAACGGCGCGTGGGAATTGTTTGTGCTCTTTTCGCTGCGCAATACGTCAACTGTAATTTCCCCGTTGTTGACGGTAACGTCATAAATATATGTGCGCTTGTCCGCAGGGCACACAAAATCCTTTTCCTTAACTTCCCCGTTTACCACTAAATTCATGTACCTTCCTGAATTTGCCCACGGGTCGTGCAGCCCCACATAGACCTTGTAGGTCCCGTTTGGAACTTCAAACTTATATTTTACGCCGTTTCCCGCAACCTGGCTTTCATCGGCCCGCACGCTTGAGAACATATCGGTGTTTTCGTTGTAGGCATAAATATCCTTTGTCTTTTCATACCCCCATGATTTCCCCGTCACAGGGTCAACGCCGTATGCCTTGTCGGAAACGGAATTTAGGAGGTTGTTGGTTTTCTTTACTTCCAAATACTCCTTTGACTCATCGGGGGCGCAGTCCACAAAGTAGATTAAGTTTGCGGGATAGACATTTATTTTCCCAATCTGTTTTGTGACGTTTAGGTCTAAAATTTTAGCGTTTGCCTTAAACTGGCCGATTGTGCCTAAATTCTTTTTGTCATATTCCCATTCCACCTTGTAGCTTCCCTTTTCCCCCTCAACCAACACATCGATTGTATGGGGTAAACCGGGCTTTGTATTTAGGGTTGTATTTACGCTGATTTCTTCAGCGTACACCCTTTTGGTGTTTTCCATGCTCCACTCATCAAAATACTCAATCACCATTTTTCCGTCGTAAAAATCCAATGGGAGCCAAACATACCTTGAATCCCCCAAATTTTTGGGGTTCCAGCGGTCAGCCATGAAGATGTAGCGCCCTTTTTGGTTTGGCATGGGCAAAATAAATGTGCTTTGGCTGTAGAATGTCAAGTGGGCGTTTTCACCTATACATGGGTTTCCTATTTCTGTCCATGGCCCGAAGATATTGTCAGCAACCGCGTATTTTGCCTCATTTGGCGCCCAGCCCGTGCAGGCGGAAGTTACCATGTAGTATTTTCCCTCATGCTTTATAATTGCGGGCGCTTCACGGGACTGGTCTATAAACACCCTTACATATTCGCCGGATTGCTTTAAGTAGTCGTCGGTTAATTTTGAAATATATAATGTCCTGTTATGTTCGCTTGCGTAAATTAAATAAGCCGTGCCGTCGTCATCTTTAAACAGCGTCATATCCCTGCTCATCTGCCCGTTTGGCCTTTCGCTCCCCAGATAGGTAAAGGGGCCTGTCGGGGAGTCGGAAATTGCGACCCCTGCCCGGGCGTAGCTGTAATCGGGGCTTTCAATGTGGGCCCACATTACATATTTTTTGGTTTTGTCGTTGTAAATTACCTTTGGCCGCTCAAAAACCCTGTCCGGCTTTAAATCGCTCAAAGGATATCCCGCGTCAGGGTCAGTTACCGCGGAAAGCGCCAATCCCTCGTACTTCCAGTTATAAAGGTCGGTGGATGAATAGCAGCTCATGCCGATAACGCCGTTTCTTGGGTAATGGTCGGGATATGCCTTGTTTTCACCGTACCAGTAGTATTTTTTTGTCTTTTCATCATATAAAATCCCACCGCCATGGGCCTGGATATGGTGACCTTGGTCGTCAATCCAAAGCTCTCCTGGTTTAAAGCTTTCGTATTTTACCACTTCATATTCCTCCTGTTTCAACGTTATTTCAGTAATTACCATTTTTCTGTGGGCGCGGTTATAAATAAAAAACGCCAAAACCAAAACTAAAAATGCTGATAATGCCAGTATCCATTTTTTCATAATTATAACCTATATATGCCTTTCTTACTATATTTATTGTTTAATTTTATATCTTTACACACGGCTTTGTCAATTGCAAAATGCCGTTTACATTTTTTCCCAGTTTCCCTACTGTTTTGCTTGACAAATAAAAAGTGCATAAGTATAATATACTAAACCATAAAAAGATTTCCTGTTTTGTTAAAAAAACGTCAAGAAAGGTTTGATATGGTGGGAGTTAAAATAATTGGAACGGGAAGTTCCCTTCCCAAAAATGTTTTGACAAATTTTGATTTGGAAAAAATGGTGGAAACGTCAAACGACTGGATAATCCAGCGCACGGGAATTAGCGAAAGAAGGATTGCGCAAGATGAAACAAACCTTTCCCTAAGCCTTGACGCAAGTCTTTGCGCAATTGAAGACGCAAAAATAGATAAATCACAAATCGGCTTAATAGTTTTTGCAAGCATTACACAAGACTACATAACCCCGGCAAGCGCCTCATTAATCCAAAAGGAGTTGGGGATAAAGAAAGCCTGCGCTTTTGATATTGCCGCGGGCTGCAGCGGTTTTGTGTACGCGCTTGCGGTGGCAAAATCCCTTATGGAAAGCCAAAACCATGAGTATGCGCTGGTTGTGGGTTGTGATGTTTTAAGTAAAATCACAAACTGGCAGGACCGCTCGACCTGTATCCTCTTTGGCGACGGGGCGGGGGCGGTTGTTTTAAAAAGGGATGAGGAGGAAGGGATACTTGCCTCAAATTTGACAAGTTATCCCGATGAGACAAATTCTCTATACTGCGAAAGCTTTAAAATAAATAACCCCTTTTCCCAAAATGATGAAATCCCGGGAAAACTTGTGATGGACGGCCGTCAGGTTTTCCGTTTTGCGACTTCAGCATTAGTTTATGAAGTTACAAAGGTTTTGCAAAAGGCAAATTTGGACATTGAAAAAATAAAATACATTGTTCCCCACCAGGCAAACAAACGGATTATTGACTATGCGGCGGAAAAGCTTAATGTAAGTGAGGAAAAATTTATCGTAAACGTAAACTCCTACGGCAACACCTCTGCCGCAAGCGTGCCCATTTGCCTGGATGAAATAAATAAAAAAGGCCTGCTTAGTGAGGGCGACTACATAGTTTTAGTGGCCTTCGGGGCAGGGCTTACAAGCGGGGCTTTGTTATTAAAATGGTAAAAAAGGAAGGTGTAGAATGGTAGAAACACAAGTCACAAAACTTTTGGGTATAAAATACCCGATTTTGCAGGGCGGCATGGCGTGGATTGCAAACCATTCCCTAGCCAGCGCCGTGTCCAACGCGGGCGGGCTTGGGATTGTGGCTGCCGGCGGGCATGAAACCAAAGTAGTACGGGAGGAAATCAGAAAAACGAAAGAACTCACCGACAAACCCTTTGGTGTGAATATAATGCTTTTAAGCCCCTATGCCGAAGAAATCGCCCATATGGTGGCGGAAGAAAAGGTGGCGGTGGTAACCACGGGGGCGGGAAACCCGGGAAAATACATACCCATGTGGAAGGAAAACAATATAAAAGTCATTCCCGTTGTCCCCTCTTCGGCGCTGGCTGTCCGCATGGAGCGGGCGGGGGCTGACGCCGTAATCTGCGAAGGCTGCGAGGCGGGCGGCCATATTGGTGAGCTTACCACCATGGCGCTGGTGCCTCAGGTTGTTGACGCGGTAAAAATCCCTGTAATCGCCGCAGGAGGGATTGCTGACGCCCGCGGGATTTTGGCGGCCTTTGTTTTGGGCGCAAGCGGCGTTCAAATGGGGACCCGTTTTTTGGTGGCAGAGGAATGCACGGTGCATGAAAACTACAAAGACTTAATTATTTCCGCAAAGGACACCGACACAGTGGTAACAGGAAGAAGCACCGGCCACCCTGTGAGGGTAATCAGGAATAAGCTTACAAGAAAAGTGCTTGAGCTTGAAAAGGAAAGAGGAAAGGAAGAAGAAATCGAGCGGCTTTGCACAGGCTCCCTTAAAAACGCCGCAATTTTAGGGGATGTGGAATTCGGCTCCGTCATGGCGGGGCAAATCGCGGGGTTAGTGAACAGGCGGCAAAGCGCGAAGGAAATACTGGATGAGCTTGTTTCTGATTTTATTAAACTTAGAAATTCGCTTGGAGGAAGCCTATGAAAATAGCGTTAATTTTCCAAGGCCAAGGGTCCCAGTACGAGGGAATGGGAAAAACAATTTATGAAAACACCCCCGAAGGGAAAGCCATTTTTGACCAGGCGGGGGAAGAAATAAAAAATTTGTGTTTTAATTCATCTTTGGAGGAACTTTCCAAAACCCAAAACACCCAGCCTGCGGTGTTTACCGCGACAATGGCGGCATATAGCGCATTGGAAAAAGGGTTGGATAACCTGGGCTTTTCAGAGCGTGTTTACGCGGGTTTTTCCTTAGGAGAGTTTTCAGCCCTTTGTGCTTGCGGCGTTCTTAGTTTTTCAGACGGCCTTTCCCTTGTAAAAGAACGCTCGCGGCTCATGAGTGATGTGCGAGGCAAAATGTGCGCCTCCATTGGTGATTGGGATAAAACCCTTGAGATTGTTAAAAAAGCCTCAAACTTTGGGGTATGTGAAGCGGTAAATTTCAATTCCCCCAATCAAATCGTTGTGGCGGGGGAAGATATTGCTATTGAAAAATTCATTGAGTTTTCAAAAGAAAGCGGCCTAAAACCTATTCCCCTAAATGTCAGCGGCCCGTTTCATTCAAGTCTGCTCTCTTTTGTCGGGGAAAAATTAAAATCCCATCTTTCAAATCTTTCCCTAAATCCCCCCAAATACAAAATTTATTCCAATGTAACCGCAAAGCCCTATGCTTTTGAAAGCATGGTTGATTTAATATCAAAGCAGGTTCATTCGCCGGTTTTGTGGGTTGACATAATTAAGAATATGGTAAACGGCGAGGGGATAAATCTCTTTATTGAAGTCGGGCCGGGCAAAACTTTGGGGAGTTTTGTGAAAAAAATTGAAAGAAGCGCAAAAGTTTTAACGGTGGATGATTTTGACTCCTTGCAAAAGACATTAGGGGAGCTTCAAAACCTTAAAGGGAGTGTGGAAAATGCGTGATTTAAAAGGAAAATGCGCCATAATCACAGGGGGCGCGAAAGGGATTGGAAAGGCGATTGCCTGCGCTTTTGCAAAGCAGGGGGTAAATATCGCGCTAAATTATTACTCAAGTGAGGCCGACGCCCTTATCTTAAAAAAAGAGCTTGAAAAGGAAAATGTGAAGGTCGTGCCCATAAAAGCCGACGTTTCGGATTTTAACGGGGCAAAAGAGCTTGTTGAGAGCGCAATCGCGGAATTTTCAAAAATTGATATTTTAGTGAATAACGCCGGAATCACAAAGGACGCGTTAATCATTAAAATGAGTGATTCCGACTTTGAGAAAGTGATAAAAACAAACCTGTTTGGGGCTTTCAACACTATAAAGCACTTAACGCCTTACATGATTAAGCAAAGGTCGGGAAAAATCATTAACATTTCAAGCGTTATCGGCCTTTGCGGGAACGCGGGGCAGAGCAATTACGCCGCAAGCAAGGCAGGCATTATCGGGCTTACAAAATCGCTGGCAAAAGAGCTTGCGGGAAGGAATATAAATGTAAACGCCATTGCGCCCGGGTTTATTGACACCGATATGACCAGGGCTTTGAGCGAAAAATACAGGGAAGAAATCATAAACAATGTTCCCCTAAAGCGGATGGGGACTGTGGATGACGTGGCAAACGCGGCATTGTTTTTGGCCTCTGATATGTCCGGCTACATCACCGGCCAGACCATTGTGGTGGATGGCGGCTTAATTTTATAGCGGAAAGGGTTTTAGCTATGAGAAGAGTGGTTGTAACAGGCATGGGGGCAGTAACCCCCATAGGCAATAACATAGATGAGTATTTGTCCGCCCTAATGGAAGGAAAATGCGGGATTTCGGAAATCACCCTGTTTGACACAGCGGGGTATGAAGCCCGCCTTGGGGCGGAGGTCAAGGGCTTGAAAGTGGAAGATTACATTGACAAAAAAGAAGCCCGGAGAATGGACCGCTTTTGTGTCTTTGGCATGGTTGCGGCAATCCAGGCCATGAATGACGCAAACATTAAGGAAGGGGATTATGACCCCTACAGGTTTTCGGTAATTGTGGGCTCAGGCGTTGGCGGCGTCGGCACCGTTGAGGACGAAAGCCTGAAGCTTGCCGAAAAAGGCCCTTCCAGGGTTTCGCCCTTTTATGTGCCCATGATTATTTCAAATATCCTGCCGGGACAAATTGCCATTAAGTATAACTGCAAAGGCTCGGTGCTCGCGGTGGTTACCGCCTGCACGTCGGGCACAAACGCCATAGGCGAAGCGTACCGCCAGATTAAATCAGGATATGCCGACGCGGCGGTATGCGGCGGTTCGGAGGCGGGAATTACAAAGACTGGGGTTGCTGGCTTTATAAATATGAAGGCGTTAACCACATCAAAAGACCCCAGCAGGGCAAGCATTCCCTTTGATGCGGAGCGCTCGGGCTTTGTAATCGGGGAAGGCAGCGCCATGTTAGTTTTGGAAGAACTTGAAAGCGCAAAAAGAAGGGGCGCCAAAATTTATGCAGAAATTGTGGGCTATGGCTCAACCTGCGACGCCCACCACATAACCGCCCCGGACCCTGAGGCGCAAGGGGCGGCCAACGCAATGGCGCAGGCTATAAAGGAGGCAAATATAGCACCTTCCCAGGTATCCTACATCAATGCCCACGGCACAAGCACCCCGTTAAATGACCTTTGCGAAACAAAGGCAATAAAAATGGTGTTTGGGGAATATGCCAAAAAAGTGCCCGTATCTTCCACAAAGTCCATGACGGGGCATTTGCTTGGCGCGGCAGGGGCAATTGAGGCGGTGGCTTCAATTTTGGCGATTAACCATTCCTTTATCCCGCCAACCATAAACTACAAGGTGCCCGACCCTGAACTTGACTTGGACTATGTTCCAAACGCTATGCGCAAACATGAGGTAAAATACGCCCTTTCCAACTCTTTCGGGTTTGGCGGGCACAACGGCTCACTGCTATTTAAAAAATGGGAATAAGGTGATTTTATGATTAAGGATATAAATGATGTAATAAAATTAATTGACAAAATAAATTCGGCAAACATTAATACCTTTACTTTTAAAACCAGCGAATTTGAGCTTTCCATGGAAAAAGGCGGGGTTTCGTGCGGCGTGAAAGCCGCGCCCGAGGTAAGCTATATTGCGCCTGGCCCTGAAGAGGCGGAAACCGTGAAATCCGTAAATGATGACAACTGCCAGACAATAAAAAGCCCCATTGTGGGGATATTCCATTCTTTGGAGTCCATGGGCAAAGGGAGCCTTAAAGTGGGGGACAAGGTGAAAAAGGGCGACGTGGTCTGCATTATTGAGGCAATGAAGCTGATGAACGAAGTGGAGTCCTCCTGCGACGGTGAAGTTGTGGAAATCTGCGTAAATGACGGGGACCACGTTGAGTACGGCCAGGTTTTAATCAAGTTAAAATAGGTGGTTTTATGCTAAACAGGGAAGAAATCAAAAAAATCATACCCCACCGCGAGCCCTTTTTGTTAGTTGATGAAGTCCTTGAACTTGACCCCGGGAAACGGGCGGTCGCAAAAAAGTTTGTTGACGAAAACGAGCCCTATTTTCAAGGCCATTTCCCCAAAAATCCCGTAATGCCGGGGGTTTTGATTGTGGAAAGCCTAGCCCAGACGGGGGCTTTGGCGGTTTTGTCAATGGAGGAAAACAGGGGGAAAACCGCCTATTTCGGGGGTATAAAAAACTGCAGGTTCCGCAAAATGGTAAAACCAAACGATACTTTAGTTTTAGAGGTGGAACTTATTAAAATGCGGGGCCCCGTAGGCGTGGGGAAGGCTTGCGCCAAAGTGGGCGGGGCCGTTGTATGCGAGGCCGAACTTACCTTTGCCATTTCATGACTTGGAGGTTAGTATGTTTAGAAAAATATTGATTGCAAACCGGGGGGAAATCGCAGTAAGGATTATAAGGGCCTGCCGTGAGATGGAGATTTACACCGTTGCGGTGTACTCGGAAGGGGACAGGGACAGTTTGCATGCTTACATGGCGGATGAAGCGGTGTGCATTGGCGCCGCTAACCCCCAGGACAGCTATTTGAACATGCACAGCATTATAAACACCGCGGTTTTAAAGCAGGTGGAAGCAATACACCCGGGCTTTGGGTTTTTATCCGAAAACCCGGAATTCGCAAAACTTTGCGAGGACTGCAACATTACCTTTATCGGGCCTTCATCACACTGCATTTCCCTTTTAGGGGACAAATCCCGGGCAAAAGAAACCATGAAAGCGGCGGGAATCCCAACTATTCCAGGCTCCGACGGTTTAATTTCGGATGTTGACGAGGGGATTGCCATTGCCAATGAAATCGGTTATCCCGTCTTAATTAAGGCCACCGCGGGTGGCGGGGGACGGGGGATAAAAATCGTAAACAATGACGCCGAGCTTAAAAACGCATTTATTATCGCAAAAAACGAGGCTAGCGCCTTTTTTGGAAACGGCGGGCTTTATATAGAAAAATACTTGGAAAACACAAGGCATGTTGAATTCCAGATTTTCGGCGACAAATTCGGAAACTATGTACATTTAGGCGAGCGGGACTGTTCACTTCAGCGCAGAAACCAAAAAATAATGGAAGAATCCCCATCCCCCGCCCTTTCCCCTGAACTCCGGGAAAGAATGGGGGAAACCGCAGTTAAAGCGGCACAAGCCGTGGGGTATTACAACACAGGCACTGTTGAGTTTTTGCTTGACCAGGACAAAAACTTTTACTTTATGGAAATGAACACGCGCATACAGGTAGAACACCCTGTTACGGAAATGGTGACGGGGATTGACCTAATTAAAGAGCAAATCTGCGTTGCCGCAGGGCGGAAGCTTTCATTTTCCCAAGAAGACGTAAATTTCAGGGGATTTTCAATTGAAGCAAGAATTTGCGCCGAAGACCCCGAAAAAGGGTTTATGCCCACCACGGGGAAAATTGAGTATCTGCATATCCCAAACGGCATGGAGATTAGGTTTGACTCACATATTTACCAGGGCTATAAAATCCCGATTTACTACGACTCCATGCTTGGAAAGCTGATTGTTTTAGGCTCCACAAGAAAGGACGCATTAAGGAAATTAAGAAGCGCCCTTTCCGAGCTTGTGATAGAAGGGGTTACAACCAATATTGATTTTTTGTCAAACCTGTTAAATGAGCCTGAAGTTGTATCGGGAAGGTACAACACCAATTTTATAAACAAAGTGCTGGTGAGAAACAGTGGAATTTCGTGATATATTAAGACGCAAAAAAATAAAAGTAGTTGAAAAGCCCAAGCGCGTAAAAAAGAGCAAACTTCCCGACATCCCAAAGGATTTGTGGGGGATTTGCCCCTACTGCAAAAAAATCGTGTATATAAAAGACATTGAGGAAAACCAGTATGTCTGCAACCACTGCGGGGCTTACTGGAGGCTGTCTTGCCAAAAGAGAATTTCCTACATCATTGACGAGGGCACTTTCAAGCCCTTTAACTTCGACATCCCCTTTTCTAACCCGCTGGGCTTTCCCCAGTATGAAGAAAAGGTGAAAAAGTGCCAGGAAGAAACGGGGCTAGACGAGGCGGTGCTCTGCGGGGTTGGGAAAATCTATGGCGAAAAATGCGTTATATGCGTGATGGACTCCCGCTTTATCATGGGAAGCATGGGCTACGGGGTTGGGGAAAGGATTACCCGCTCCATTGAATATGCCCAAAACGCACAGCTCCCGCTGATAATTTTCACCGCGTCGGGGGGCGCCCGGATGCAGGAAGGCATGGTATCTCTTATGCAGATGGCAAAAGTAAGCGGCGCGCTAAAGAAATTTTCAGAATGCGGGCTTTTATATGTATCGGTGCTTACCGACCCCACAACGGGCGGGGTTACCGCAAGTTTCGCAAGTTTAGGGGATATAATTTTAGCGGAAAAAGGGGCGCTTATTGGCTTTGCGGGAAAAAGGGTAATTGAGCAGACCATAAAGCAGGAAATCCCGAAAAACTTCCAAACCGCCGAATTTTTGTTTGAGTGCGGCTTTGTTGACATGGTGGTTGAACGCCATAAGATGAAGGATGTTTTGTGGAAAATCCTGACTTTGCACAAAACGGGGTGATTTTATGGAAATTTCAGCATGGGGCAGGGTGCAAAACGCCAGAAGCACCAACCGCCCCACAAGCCAATATTATATAAAAAATATGTTTTCAAATTTTTTGGAGTTCCACGGCGACCGCCTTTTCCGCGACGACCCGTCAATTATCGGCGGGATTGGCCAAATCGGTGATTTTGTAGTAACCGTAATTGCCGAGGAAAAAGGGGTAACATTAGAGGAAAAAAGCAAAAGAAATTTCGGCTCCCCCCACCCTGAGGGGTACAGGAAAGCGCTGCGGCTTATGAGGCAGGCCGAAAAATTTAACCGGCCCATAATAACTTTGGTTGACACCCAGGGGGCGTACTGCGGCGTGGGGGCCGAAGAGCGAGGCCAGGGGGAAGCCATTGCCCAAAATTTAAGGGAGATGTTTTCCCTGTCCGTTCCCATAATTTCCGTCATAATCGGCGAAGGGGGAAGCGGCGGGGCTTTGGCTATTGCTGTGGCAAACAAGGTATATATGTTAGAAAACGCGGTATACTCCATCCTTTCCCCCGAAGGTTTTTCAAGCATTCTTTGGAAGGACTCAAGCCGCGCGGCAGAGGCGGCGGAACTTATGAAAATGACTTCCTATGATTTACTTAACATGAACATAATCGACGGGGTGATTGAGGAGCCAAACGGAGGCGCCCATGTGGACCCTGAGGCGACCCTTAAATTGTTAAAAGAAAAAATCATGAAAGATTTAGAATACTATAAAACCAAATCCAAGGAAGAAATATTGTCAGAAAGATACGAAAGATTTAGGAAATTTTAGAAAAATGTTGTAAATTGAATCCGGGTGTAGTATAATTTACCTAATAAAGTAAAATGGAGGTAAATTGTGCTATGGGCCCGGTTCATTTGTTTTTGAAAATACCAAATGAAAACCTCAATTTACACGAAGGCCAAAAAATTGATACAATTTTAGAGCACAAAAGAGTTTTTGAAGAAAAAAACCGCCTGATTTGGGGGCAGGCCTCCAACAGAAAGACCAATTTATTAAGCTTGGAAAACCAGGAAAGGTTTTGCGACCAGATTAAAGAAGGAATCCCCACCTACGCCTTCTTTTTGGCAGGCAGGGGGGATGAAAAAGAGCTTTATGCCGGAAAAATGACAAATATTTATAAAAAGGGGTCAATCGGCAAAAACAGCGAGGAAATAAACTATATCCCCCCATACCAATCCGGAAAAATCGGCACGGAAGACGACAATTTCAGCTTTTTTGTTGACCTTGAAAGTTTTGAAAAAATCGATATTGGTAATTTAAATCACATAACATTGGAAAGGAACAATAAAGCTATTACATCTTTTAAAAACGCAAATTCCGTATTTATCATAAATATTGATGACGAGCTAAAAAATATATTGGAAAAAACGCCCTCTCAAAACGCTAAAGATATAGATGTAAGCACAAAAGATGTAAGCACTAAAGAAGAAAATAACAATCCTTCTTCCTTTTTAAAATCCTTTGTTTTTAAAATAAAGAATTTATTTAAAAAGGCTCAATAATTTACTTTAAACATGACCACAAAGTCATGTTTTTTTCTTTTATTCAAATAAAATGTCATAATAACTTACGTTAAAATCATTGTTTTCAAGCTTTCCGTTTGATGAATCCTTTATCCCTTTTATATTATTGCAGCAGTATGTTTTTATAAAATAGCTTTTGCCCCATCTGAAGGTGGGGATAAAAAATATGTGAAAATAATTGTAGTTCTTATACACCTCATACCTTCCGTATGCGCCGCATATGGGGCAGATTATCCCGTGTTTTTCGCAAACCAAATCGCTTTTTTGGTTTATCCCGAATACTCCTATAAAAAACATACCATCACCCTTATTTATATTACCCAAAAATTGCGCTTTTTTCAACATACCCATAAAAAACGCGGCCCGAAGCCGCGCTAAAATTTTTATTCATTTAATAGCACTTTTTCAATTTTTACGATATAGAGGGTGTGGAAATCTTTGCTGTTGTAGTATGTTGAAACTATCCCTTTGTCAATGAACGCGTTTTCATCATAACTTTGGGCAAAGAGTTTTCTTCCGATTATGGTCATGCGGGCGTTTTCAAATACCGGGGCGTCAAGGACTTTTTCATAGCTAAGGCCCGTCTTTTTAATTTTGTCCTCATCCCTTCCTGAAACGGTGCCAAAGTAGGCAAAGTTTTTCTTAAAAGAGTTGTCAAAAAAGCTCAAGGACAAGGTGTCCGCCTCGTCAACGAATTCTTTGGTGTAGCGCTGGGGCCTGATTACCACAAAGGCCACGTCTTTGTCCCACATAACCCCGAAACCGCCCCATGAAGCAGTCATGGCGTTAATTGAGCCGTCCTTTTTAATGGCGCTAACCAGCATAAAATCCCTGCCGATTAATTGAAAGGTGTTTTCCTTGATTTCCTGTGGCTTTATTTCCAAAAGTGCCATATTTGTGCCTCCTTTTTTTTATAAATTATACACCCAAATATTTCAAACCTCAACAGTTTTACATTTATAAAAGATAATTCTTAAGGTGTTTAGCACCGCGATTAACAAGGCGCCCACATCGGCAAATACCGCAAGCCACATATTCGCAATACCTGCCGCGCCTAATGCCAAGACTAAAAATTTCACTAAAAGCACAAAGATTATGTTTTGCCTTGTAATCCTCATGGTTTTTTTCGCGCTGTCAATGGCTGAAATTATCCTAACCGGGTCATCACCCATGATTACGGCGTCACTTGCCTCAATTGCCGCGTCCTGCCCGATTGTGCCCATGCTTATTCCGATATCGCTTGCGGCTAGCACCGGCGCGTCGTTTATCCCGTCACCCACAAAGGCCACCGTCCCTTTTTGGGATTTTACAATCTCTAACTTATCCTCAGGAAAGAGGCTGTGGTGATAATTTGTAACCCCTAAAGCGTTGGCTGTATTTTTCACGGGCCCTTCGCTGTCCCCTGACACAATCATGGTTTTAATTTTCCGGTCATGGAGTTTTTGTATTGTTTTTTGCGCGTTTTCCTTTATGGTATCGGTAAAAGTTATCGCGCCCGCGAAATTCCCGTCAACCCCTACATATAAAGCGGTGTCGTTTACTTCTTTGCATGGTATGTTTTCATCATCCAGCAGTTTTTTGCGGCCTACAACCACTTTTTTCCCGTCTACCTGCGCCACCACCCCTAATCCTGAGAGTTCTTTGCTGTCTGTTACTTTCGCGCCTGATATATCCGCGCCCTCATTAAGTATGGCTTTTGCCAGCGGATGGTTTGAGTTTTGTTCCGCGCTTTTTGCGTAGTATAAAACTTCTTCCTTTGAAAATCCTTCCTGCGGCAAGATTTCATTTACCTTCATGACCCCGTATGTCAAAGTCCCCGTTTTGTCAAAGGCCACTAAATCCAGCTTTGACAAAACCTCTATGAAGTTTCCCCCTTTAACCAGCACACCATGCCTTGAGGAATTGCCCATTCCCGCGTAAAAGGAAAGGGGAACGGACAAAACCAATGCGCAAGGGCAGCTTGCGACCAAAAATACCAGCGCCCTGTGTATCCATGTGTTTAAATCCTTCCCAAAAACCAAAGAGGGTATAAGGGCCAGTAATACAGCAAACATTACAACAGAAGGGGTGTAGATTTTAGCAAACCTTTTTATAAAATCCTCCCGCTTTGCCTTGTTCTGCCTTGCGGTTTGCATGAGTTTTACTATCTTTGACGCCATGCTTTCGGAAAAAGGCTTTGTAACTTCAATTTCACAAGCCCTTTCATTCGCGATATACCCTGAAAGCACTTCCCCGCCCCGCTTTATGACTTTCGCAAGGCTTTCGCCGCTTATCGCCTTTGTGTCAAATATCCCTTCCTCGCTTAATAAAATCCCGTCTAAGGGCACCTTTTCGCCGCTTTTTACCACCATAATTTCGCCCACATTCACATCTTTTGGGTTTACCTTTTCTATTTGGCCGTCCCGCATGACAAAGGCATAATCCGGCCTTAGGTCCAAAATCGCCGAAATTGCCTTGTTTGATTTTTCCACCGCAAGGTTTTGGAAGTATTCCCCCAGGCAGTAAAAAATCATAACCGCCGCGCCTTCTTCCCCTTCGCCGATTAAAAAGGCGCCGGTGGAGGCAACGCTCATTAAAAAGGTTTCGTCAAAAACTTTACCTTTTATTATATTTTTAACCGACTCAAATAGAACATCATAGCCTGAAATTAAATATGAAAGTATGGTTAAATATATATTTTTAAAATAAATCCCCAATCCCAAAAGGATTAAGCTTATAAAAATCCTTGCTAAAAAAAGGCGGCCGTCCCCGTTTTCCCTTTCTTCTTCTAATTTTTCATCAATTTCAACGCAGTGCCCTTCGCAACAGCTGCATGCCTTTTTCATAATCTCATCCTTTCTTTTCCGCTAGATGCATAAGACCCGTGTTAAATATCTCCATTATATGTTCATCGTCAAGGGAGTAGAGCTTTTCTTTTCCCGCCCGCCTTACCTTTACCAGCCTGTATTGTTTTAAAAGCCTCAGCTGATGGCTAACCGCCGACTGGCTGACGTTTACAATTTCCGCTAAATGACAAACGCAAAGTTCGTGGGCGGATAAAGCCTGGATAATCTTTAGCCTTGTAAAATCCCCAAAAATCCTGAAAAACTCCGCCAGAGGCATTAATTCTTCGTCGGGGGACAGCATTTTTGCCACCTTTTCAATCCCTTCTGACGCAAAACAGCAGTCCTTTTTTGGCTTGTTTTCACTCAACGGACTCACTCCCTTATAAATAAATATGAACATATGAATAACTGTTCATATGTTCATTATATGTTCCGTTTTTTAAAATGTCAATAGGAAAGGTAGAAAATTTCTATATGTTTCCTATGTTTTCCCAATCCTTTAGCAGCAGCCTTATTTGAAGTATTGCTTTTTGCTTTTCTTTTTCACCGACGAAAAAATCAATTTTTTCAAACCTTTCCTCAATGGAGAAAACATAGTCATGGTCAACATCCGTCTGGATTATGGGTTTGATTTTGCCCCACGCGTTTTGCGCGCTTTTTAGGCTTTCTTTCGCGCCCTCCCAATCCGAGTTTTCAATAAAATTAATGGTATCAAGCAAGCTTTTTGAAAACCCGTAGTTTTTGTCAATGGAACCTTGAAAAAAGGCGCAGGAAGAAAGGCTTAACAAAAGCAGTGCCGAAAGCAGCTTTTTCATGCTTTCCCTCCTTCATTTTTTGTGTCAATCACAAAGGAAGGCCCTTCCCCGGCTAAATCCACATACAAATTCATGCTTGAATCAAGCTGGGCTAAAAACACTTGTTTTTCATCGTCTATCCCGTTTTTATTCAGCTGGTGCAAAAGCCATGCCTTTGTGAGATTTAATTTTTTAAGCTGGTCTTGCTGGATTTTGCCGTCCATTATTAAATTCTTCGGAAGCCCCTCGTATTCGGGGACTAAATTCAAGTCTTTTATGGTGACGGGGTTTTTATAGGCCTTTTTTTGAACGCTCAACTTCCCCGTGGGCTCGTAAATTGCCACTTCCACGTCCTGAATGTTAAAAATCCCCTGGCTTCTGAGCTCGCTTAACACTTCTTCAATGGTTATCCTCGACCTTTTTAAATGTTCTTCTAAAATTTTTCCGTTTTCTATTATAATTTCCTCTTTACCTTCAATGATTTGGGCGCATTTTTTGGATTTTAAGCTAAAAAACTCCAAAATGATTGCAAGAAGAGCCCATGTAGCCATTCCCACCATAGTTGTAAAGGTGTTTTCGTTGATTTGCACCGACATGGTTGAGGCAATGGAGCCTATGGTAATTCCTACCGCGTAGTCAAAAAAGGTCAGCTGGGCAATCTGTTGTTTTCCGATAATCCTTATTAAAATGAGCAAAGAAAAAAAGGAAATGACCGACCTTACAACCACAACCAAAAAAAGCGGCATACTACCCCCTCCCATTAGTCCGAGTCCACGCCTTTTGCGATGTCAATGACCTCGGAAGTTTGAAAAATTATATCGGTGGTATTTGTAACTGAATTCCTGTTGTCCTTTTTTTCTTCCCAATTGATGTCCAAATCGGCGTTTTTGTTTTTATCAACCACCATATCCCCTGTAAAAGGAGTCTTTACCCCTTTTTTTAAGTTGTATTTTTTTATCATTTCCTGGGATAGGGGGATTAATCCGTCTTTTGTTTTTATATATAATTCTTCCATGATACCAACTCCTTTTGCTTTAGTATTTGTAGTTTTAATTTTATTTTTCGCATTATGCTTTCATTTTTATCTTGCCAAAGTTTGCACTTTTTAATAAAATAAGATTTAAGTTATATTAAGGGGAGAGAAAAATGGGAAAAACCGTGATTGTTTATAAAACAAAATACCAAAGCACCAAAAAATACGCCGAGAGGCTTTCTCAAAAACTTGACGCCCCAATGCTTGAGGCAGATAAGATAAAGCTTAGGGACATTAAGGACTATGACACAGTGGTGTACCTTGGCGGCGTTTATATTGGGAGTATTTTAGGCTTTAACTTTATAAAGAAAAATTACACTTTGATAAAAGATAAAAAAATCATTGTGGGGGCGGTAGCGCTGACCTCTAAACTTGATGAGGCGAAACAAAGGCTTGCGCAGCACAATTTAACGGAAGAAATGAAGGGAAAAGTCCCCCTATATGTGCTACGGGGGGCGGTTGATTATTCAAAAATGAATTTTATTGACCGCTTTTTAATGAGCCTTCTTGTAAAGATGGAAAAGAAAAAGGACGAAAAAGACTGGGACGAAGATACAAAGGCATTGATTGAGTCTTATGGAAAAAGCGCTGACTTTACCGATGAAAAATACCTTGAGCCGATTTTAAAGGAATTAAATGTCCAATAAAAAGCGCGCCAGCGGCGCGCTTTTTAAAAAAATACAAAAGTTTTATACGTTTTTAGGCAAACGCCCAACTAAAAAAGTTTTTCCTTTTAGGTTTTATAAATATTTAAGCATGCCATAAGGTATGTTTACCCGAAAAATAATAATATCTAATACAGAGATTTCCCTTAATCCGTCCTGCTTTTATCCGCCGCAGGCAAAAAGCCAAAAAATTTTAATGAAAAAACACGCCCAATGGGCGCGTTTTTTTACTTTTTAAAAAATTCTCTTGCTATTTGCACCGCCCCCTGGGCGTCCTTCGCGTAATAGTCGGCCCCTACAAAGCGGGCGTAGTCCTCATTTAGCACCGCCCCCCCGACCATTACCTTGCAGGGGAGGTTTTCCTTCCTTATTTCGTCAATGGTTTCCTTCATGCTTTTCACCGTTGTGGTCATAAGAGCGCTTAGGCCCGCCAAAGTTATGTTTTCCTTCTTTATGGTTTCAATAATAAGGCTTTTATCCACGTCTTTTCCCAAATCAAAAACTTCATAGCCGTAGTTTTCAAGCATCATTTTCACAATGTTTTTGCCTATATCGTGGATATCCCCTTTGACTGTTGCAAGCAAAATCTTCCCCTTTTGTTCCCGCTTTACGCCGCGGCTTTGATAAAAATCTGAAATTACCACAAAGGCGTTTTTAACCGCCTGCGCCGACTGCATTAGCTGGGGGAGGAATATCTCGCCCTTTTCAAATTTTTCACCCACGAAGTTTAGGGCGCCTACGAATTCGTTTTCAATGATATCCAACGGGTCTTTGCCCTCATCAAGCATTTTTGAAACCTTTTGTGCGCTTTCATCCTTCCTTCCCTGAACGATTATGTCAAATAGGCTTGTGTTTTCATTATCCACCACTTTTACTTCACGTTTTTCTTCCGAGGCGAATTTTTTAATAAAACCCGCCGCGTCCTTATCCTCGTTTGACAATACCTTATAGGCTGAAATCGTACCCATCATCCCAGGGGACATGGGGTTAATAATCGCCATGTCAAGGCCCGCCCCTAAAGCGGCGGCTAAAAAGGTTTTGTTAATCAGCTCCCTGTTGGGAAGGCCGAAAGAAACATTGCTAATCCCTAAAATGGTTTTAACCTTCAGGTGTTCCTTTATGAGCTTTACTGCCCTTAAGGTTTCCAAAACCTCTTCCTGCTGGGCGGATACTGTTAAAACCAATGCGTCAACTATTATATCCTCTTTTGATATGCCGTATTTTTCAGCCTCATCTATTATTTTTTTAGCTATATTAAGCCTTTCTTCAGCCTTTTTGGGAATTCCCCCCTCGTCCAAGGTTAAGGCCACAACCAGGGTGCCGTATTTTTTTACTATGGGAAGGATTTTTTCCATGCTTTCCTTTTTTCCGTTTACGGAATTTATAATCGGCCGCCCGTTATAAACCCTGACCGCCGCCTCAATGGCGGAAGGGTCCGAGGAGTCAATCTGAAGGGGCAAGTTTACAACGCTTTGGACCTCTTTAATAACTTTTTGCAAAAGTTTTGGCTCGTCAATGTCGGGAAGGCCCGCGTTTACATCTAAAATATCCGCCCCATGCTGCGCCTGTTCAATTGCTTCCCTTGCCACATAGTCCATATTGTTTGACACAAGGGCTTCTTTTAACTTTTTCTTGCCTGTGGGGTTTAGCCTTTCCCCCACCACTATGGTGCGGCCGTCAAGGCATACCGCCTTTGTGCCGCTTGTGGCAAATGATACCCCTGGGGGGGCAATTTCCTTTGGTTTTACCGTATCCAAATAATTTTTCATGCTTTTTATAAATTCAGGGGTTGTGCCGCAGCAGCCCCCGAAAACGCGGACTCCTAAATCCGCCATCTTCTTTATTTCATTGGTGTATTCTTCAGGCGTTATTTCATATACGGTTTTTCCGCCCAAGTCTTTGGGAAGTCCCGCGTTTGCCTGAACGATTAATGGCACTTTTGAATATTTTGCCAAAGTTTCAACCACAGGCAGAATTTCTTTAGGACCCAGGGAACAGTTCACCCCTAAAGCGTCAACCCCCAAAGAAGAAAGGGTCACCGCCGCGGAGACCGCGTCAACGCCGCAGAATGTGCGGCCGTCCTTTTCAAAGGTCATGGTGCAAAATACGGGCAAACCGGAGTTTTCCTTTGCCGCCAAAATGGCCGCCTTTCCTTCGTACAGGTCGGATATAGTTTCAATGATGAATAAATCAACACCCGCTTCTTTTCCAATTAGCACCTGTTCTTTATATAAATCATAGGCCTCCTCAAAGGTCAGTGTACCCATAGGCTCAAGAAGGGCGCCTGTGGGGCCAATGTCCTGGGCCACATATTTTGCCCCTGATTCTTTTGCGCACTTTATTCCTGATAAAATTACCTCTTTAACCGTATATTTTTGGTTTTTGAATTTTAAGCTGTTTGCCCCGAAAGTATTTGCTGTAACCACATCGGCGCCAGCTAATACATACTGGCGGTGTATTTTTGAAACAATTCCGGGCTTTTCAATATTTAAAACTTCGGGAAGTTCCCCGTCACGCAGTCCTTCATTTTGAAGCATTGTCCCCATGGCCCCGTCAAAAAGCAAAAAATTGTTTTTCAAATGCTCCAATACTTTCACAAAATAACCCCCTTATATAAAGCCAATTAGGGCAGTAACGCTTTTCCTTGGCAGTAGTATGTTATTTGTGCTTGCTGTAAGCCCGATTTTCCTTTGGGCGTCAAGCATGTTTAAAATCTTTTGTTGATAATCCAAACTCAAATCCCCGTATCCGGGGCTATAGCGGGAGGTGATTTTTCTTCCTTCCCTTTTGGCTAAACCTGCAATTTCGTTTTGGGCAGTATCGCACACCTCTTCAATTAATGCGGAGGCCGCCGCGTCTAATATAAGCGCCCGCGTTATGTCCGTTTTTTGCATGACGGCAATTTCCCTGTCAATATCCGCCCCTAAAGTTGCCGCGAAAATGGCGCATTTATCCGCCCCTTTAAGATGGTTTATAACGCTTTTGCCAAAAAGGTAGAGGCTGCTTCCTAAAAATTCAACCCCGTCTGGGTGTTTTTTTATGTTATAAATTTTATAAACATATTTAGGCTTGGAAATATCCCGGCATTTATTTATCATTTCATCAATTTCCAAATCAAGCCCGCGGCTTAATTGCTGCCCCTTATGGCCCAAATACCTTAAAACTTCGCTTTTATCCAAAAAATCACCCGCTTTTTAAATAAATCCACTTTAAAGCTTTTGCTATAAAGTGGATTTTTCTAAAGTAGCCTTTCGAATGTCTTTTCCAAAACCAGCGCGCAGGTCCCCATTTCAATGGCGCTGTCACCTAAAAGGGACGGGGCAATGGTTGTGGCAAGATAAGGCATGCTCCTGCGCTTTACCTCATTGTCAATATGGGAGATAAACCTTTCCCCCAGCTTTACAATCCCGCCGTTTAAAATAATGAGCGAGGGGTTGTACATATTTATGATATTTGCGATAGCAATGCTTAAATATTTTGCCTCATCAAAGACTTCAAGCTTTATCCGCTCATCGTCTTTGCGGTAAAGGGATATTATTTCATCCAAGGTTACGTTTTTCCCCAAAGTCTGGGACACTCTCTTTATAAAAGCCTTTTCCGACGCAATGGTTTCAAGGCAGCCGAGATTGCCGCAGTTACACCTTGTCCCGTTTTCCACAACTTTAATATGGCCGATTTCCCCGGCGCCGAAATTTGAGCCGTAGTAAATCTGGCCGCCTAACACGACGCTTGCGCCGATACCGTCGCCTATGTGAACCATGACAAAATCTTTTTTGTTATTTTTGTTATACTTCTCAAGGGTTACTTTAAAAAAGCTTTCGGCCAAAGTCATTATTCTTACGTCATTGTCCACATATATGGGAAAATCCAAATGCTTTTTAAACTCGCCCACAATATGTATCTGCCGCCAGCCGGAGCTTGGGGCAAAAATGGATACGCCGCAAATGGAATTTACAAGCCCGCACACCGCGACCCCTATCCCCAGGGGCGTTTTTTCTTTGGTCATTTCTTTTATTATTTCACAAATCCTTTTTATTACCTCAGCGGGGCTTGTTCCTTTGTCAAAGGTAATCCGCCTTTTTTCAAGGATTTTCCCGTTTATGTTGGTAAGATAGATATCAGAAAACTCAGAGTCAATGTAAACCCCGCAGGTTATGTGCTTGGAGTCGTCCATTTCCAGTAAAATCGGCTTCCTGCCGCCGCTTGAAGAACCCAGATGGGCCTCTTTTATAAATCCCTTTTCAATCAGCGAGGCGGTAAGGTTGGTAACCGTTGCCCTGGTAAGCCCCGTTACTTTGGCTATGTCTGCCCGGGAAATCCTGCCATGCTCCCGTATGGTATTAATAATCAAAGTTGAGTTTATTCTTTTAATCAACGATAAGTCAGCTTTTGAAGTTTTATTCATACCAATCACTCTTTACATCACTTAAAAACCCTTTTTACTTCGCCGTTTCTCAACATGCTAATTGCCTTGTATAGCTGTGTGTCCTCTTTTAGTGAAAGTTTTGATATGGGCACGTTTTTATACTCATCCCCCAATGAGATATAAACATCGGGCTCAATGCCAACCCCGTGAATGCTTGTGCCGTTGGGGGTGTAGTATTTCTGGGTGGTAAGCTTTACCGCGCTTTTGTCCGAAAGCATTCTCACCGTCTGCACTATGCCTTTTCCAAAAGTTTTTTCACCGATTAAAACGCCGGCCTTGTGGTCCTTAATGGCCCCTGCCAAAATTTCCGCCGCGCTTGCGGAGTTTTGGTTAATTAAAACCGCAAAAGGCAAATCTATTGCGCTTTTGTCGCTTTGTTCATACTTTTTGTTCCCTTGTTTGTCCTCGGCGTAAACTATGGTGCCCTCGGGAAGCAGCATATCCGCAATCTTTACCGCCGCGTCGTATGAGCCCCCGGGGTTGTTTCTTAAATCTATCACAAGGCCTTTTATATCATCCCCCAAGCCCTTTATGATATTTTCAAACTGGTCCGCGGTTTTGTAGTCAAAACCCGGTATCCTTATATATCCTATATCGTCATATTTTGTATATTTTACAGGCAAAAGGTCAAGCGTTTCGCGCTTTAGGGTAAAAGTCAAAAATTCCCCGCCCCTTTTTATTGTCAAAGTCAAGGGGGTGCTTTGGGCGTTCTCTACCCCTATGCCTTTCATGTAATTTACGGCTTCTTTGTAGTTTGAGCCGTCATACTGGGTGCCGTCAATGGCGTAAATCACGTCCCCCGCGATTATTCCCGCCCTGTCGGCGGGGCCTCCTTCCCGGGGCGCAAGGACAGTTATTAAATTTGTGTCCTTATCCACATAAACCTCAACCCCGATTCCCAAATAAGTGCCTTCAACTATTTGGGAAAAGGCTTCTTTGGCCTGTTGTTTATCGTAGTATTCCGAATAAGGGTCCCCAAGGGCCGCAACAAGGCCGTATGCGGAATAGTCGGATAGTTTTTCGTAGTCAACTTCGCCTATATAAGTTTTGTCAATAAGTTTTGTGATTTCCTCCACCTTTGATGCAGGGGCGTTTTCTTGAAAAGAAAAGGGACCCAAGGTGTTATACCATAGGGTCGTCAATATAAAAGTTGACAAAGCAGTAATAGCCACAGTGTATGTTTTTCCTGACAAAATATCACTACCTTTAGAAAATTTTGCTATAAATAATATACGTGTTTTTGTTAAGTTATATTCTCTTATTTTAAATAGTTCATCGGGTTTTGGGTCTGACCGTTTATGGAAACCTCAAAGTGAAGATGGTTCCCTGTGGATAGCCCTGTGGAGCCTACCTTCGCGATTTCCTGGCCCCGTTTTACGGTATCGTTGGTTTTTACCAAAATTTTTGAGCAGTGCCCATAGAGGGTGGTAACCCCGCCCCCGTGATTTATGATAAGGTAATTCCCATACCCGTTTTTGTCGTATCCAACTTTAATAACCGTGCCGTCATTGGCCGCCACAATGCTTGAGCCATAGGGCGCGCCTATGTCTATGCCTGAATGGAAGCGGTTGCGCTTTAAAACAGGGTGGTATCGGTTCCCGTACTGGCTTGTTATATTGCTAAGCCCCACCGCCGGCACGGGCCAAGCCATGGTGCCGCCTTCATACTTTGTGCCTGAAGTGTTGCCAAGGCTATTTTGGATTTCCTTTTGAACCCTTGCGGCAGCTTCCCGCTCTGCCTTTTCTTCCGCCAAAGCCCGCTCATATTCTTTCTTTTTGTCGCTTTCCTTCTTTTGGGCCTCGGCTACTTTTGCCTGAGCCTCTTTTTCGGCTTTGTTATACTCTTCGTACGCTTCTTCGCTTGCCTCTTTTGCAATTTTTAAGGTTTCCATCTTTTCATCCAAAACTTCGCGTTTTAGGATGGTTTCCTGCTTTTTATGCTCAATGCTTTTTTTGTAAGACACAATTTTTTCACGGGTTTTTAGCATTTCATTTAAAACATCTTTATCGTGCCTTACAACATCCCTTACAATATCCACTCTTGTTAAAAAGTCGGAAAAGCTGTTTGCGCCAAGGAGCACCTCAAGGTATGAAACGGTGCCGTGCTCATACATTATCCTCGCCCGCTCTTTAAAACCTTCTTCCTGGGTGGAAATGGCGCTTTCAGCTATCTTTAAATCCTCTTGGGTTTGTATTATTTCTTTTTCCAAAATTTCAATTTCGCCTTCAATCTGCTCAATTTCGTTGTTTAGGGTATTTATCTGGTCATTTAAAGTGGTAATCTGCTCAAGGTTATACTTCTTCTTTTTTTGTATTTCCAAAAGGGTCTTTTTTTGCGCCTCCGTCTGCTTTTTTAGCGCGTCATATTCCTTCTTTAGCTGGGCTGAGCTCTTTGTCGCGGCAAATACCGGGTAAAGGGCGGAAAACAAAATTGAAAGAAACATAAAAACAACTATAATTATTGCAATTATAGTTTTGGTTTTTGGCTTTATGTACATATAACCATCCCTTCAACCTAATTATACCCTCAAATGCCTTCTTAGGGAAAACATGCTCGCGTACGCGCCAATTACTACGCCAAAGCCTACCAAAAGCAAGGCAAGCGGCAATATTATTTTATTGGGGCTTGCGAAATTGAAAATGTCCAATGTCCTTTTAACCGCGGACACTGCCCCCATATAGCCCCAGTAGAGCAAGAACGAGGCAATAGCCCCGCCGATTAGACCCACGAACACGCCTTCTATGATAAAGGGCCAGCGGATGAACCTGTCCGTCGCGCCGATATATTTCATAATGTGAATTTCTTCTTCCCTGGCGTGAACTGAAAGTTTTATGGTGTTTGAAATAATGAAAAACGCGATAAACATCAGCCCTAACATGGATATAAGGCTTCCGTTTTGCAAAATGGTAGAAAAGGTCATTATTGCCTGTATCGTGTCTTTCCTGTTTATCACTTTTAAAACGTGCGGAAGCTTGCTTATATCATTTACCAGTTCTTCCGCGTGGGATAAATCCTTCATTGTAATGACAACATAGTTTCTCAAAAAGTCCGACTCCATGTCTTCAAAGGGGTCGTTTTCATATTCGGACAAATCGAAAATGCTTTTGAAGTTTTCAAGGGCTTGTTCCTTGCTTTCATAAGACGCGCTTTTAACATAGGGCATTTTTTTGATTTTTTCATAAAGCGCCCTTTGCTCGTTTGCGCTGGCGGCGTCGTCAATTACCACCCTGATTTCGCAGTCGCTTTGTAATTGCTGGCTGATTTCCTTAAAGTTTACGCCTATTAAGAAAAAAAGCCCTAGCAGGATTAACGCCGCTGTCACCGTAATAACAGAGGCCCCGGACATAAGCCCGTTTAGAAAAAAGTTGCTAGAAGCCTCTTTAAAATAGTAATTAATATGCCGGATAGCCAACTCTATACACGCCCTTTTCTTCGTCGCTTAAAATAATTCCGTTTTCTAAGTGTATAACCCTTTTTCTCATATCGTTTACAATCCTGTCGGAGTGTGTTGCCATTATAATGGTTGTCCCGCGTTTATTTATATCATCTAAAATTTTCATGATTTCATAGGCGGTTTCATTGTCCAAATTTCCCGTGGGCTCGTCCGCGATTAAAACGGAGGGGTTATTTACAATGGCGCGGGCAATTGCCACCCTCTGCTGTTCCCCGCCCGACAATTGGTTGGGATAGCACCGGGCTTTTCTGGATAATCCCACCATGGACAAAACATTTGGAACCTGCCGCCTTATCTGGCGCTTTGTAGCCTCCGTCACAAGCATGGCATAGGCCACGTTTTCATACACCGTCTTTTTGGGAAGCAGCCTGAAATCCTGAAAAACCACGCCTATGCTTCTTCTTAAATATGGGATTTCTTTTCTGGACAATTTGTTTACAATTTTCCCGTCAAAAATAACGTCGCCTTCGGTGGGGAGTTCTTCCGCCATTAAAAGCTTAATGATGGACGACTTCCCCGCGCCGGACTGCCCAACCAAAAACACAAATTCGCCTTTTTGTATGGTAAATGAAACATTATCTAAACCCACAACATTGTTATCATATATTTTGGTAACATTTTTAAATGAAATCACCTATAATTCTCCCTTACATCTTAATGGGGTTTGATTCAAGGTATTTTTTAACCATCATGGCAACCTTAAACACGATGGCATGGTCAAAAATCCGCAGGTCAAGCCCTGTTTGTTTTTGAACTTTGTCAAGCCTGTACACAAGAGTGTTTCTGTGGACATATAGCTGTCTTGAGGTTTCAGATACGTTTAGGTTGTTTTCAAAGAATTTTTGTATGGTGTAGATGGTTTCCTGATCCAATGAATCAAGGGACTCTTTTTGGAAGACTTCTTTTAAGAAAAGATTGCAAAGCGTTGTGGGAAGCTGGTAGATAAGCCTTGCGATACCCAAGTTGCCATATCTTATAATCACTTTTTCGGTATCAAAGACTTTCCCTACTTCCAAGGAAACTTGCGCTTCCTTGTAGCTTCTAGCCAAATCCCTGATATTTTCAACCACAGACCCTATTCCCACATTCACCTTAATCATGGCTTCGGCGTTTAGGGTGTCAACAATATTTTGCGCAATTTTTTCTAATTCTTCCGGCGAAATATTTTCCTTGACTTCTTTTATAAGTACCACATTGTTTTCATCAATGTTTATAACAAAGTCCTTGCCTTTGTCGGGGAAAAGGTTTTGGATAATTTCGTAGGCGTTGTTGTCCCCTTTTTGCTCGGTGCGGGTTAACAAACATACCCTGTACTGTTCAAAGGGGAGGTGAAGCTCTTTGCTTTTAATTAAAACATCCCCGGGCAAAATGTTATCCAAAATGACATTTTTTATAAAATTGGTCTTGTCGTACTTGTCGTCATAGCACTGTTTAATCCCGCCTATGGACACAGCCAAAATTTCGCAATTCTTCTTAGCCTGTTCGTCTTCGCCTTTTGTAAAGGCGATAAATTCAAGCTTCCCCCTTTGGGTATAGCCTAAAAACGTGTACCCCATAAAAGTAACAGGCCTGTGATTTTCGGCGCATAAATGCATAATTTCATCCAAATGCTTTTCAATTTCAATAGTGTTGTCGTAAGAAATGATTATCCCCGATTCATCAATCATGCCGACAGGCGTCCCAAAAGCGGAACGCAATTGATACACCATATCTTGTAAGAATTTAATAGCCATATCCACATCCCCATTCTTTTTATGTAATTATATAATAATATTTTTGTCACAATTTTGCAAGAAAAAAACAAAAAATAATTAATTTTTCACTATATTTTTAGTGTTTTTCGCTATACTTTGCTACCTTTTGAAAATCGCGGTTTGTTTAACAATTCACACTTATACATATTTCCGAATAATATAAAGGGAATAAATAGTTTTTTATTTCCTACCCGGTGGCTCAAGTTTTTATGAAAGGAGAAAAGTTATGATTGCCATATTTTCCTCGCTCACTACTGTCAACCGCATAAAACGGTACTTTCAAAGCCATGGCGAGGTGGTGACAATTTTGCAGACCCCCAAAGAGCTGTCAAAAGGAGGGTGTACTTACAGCATACGGCTTCAGGAAAGGCAGCTAAGACTATTGCGCCAGGCCGCGGAAGAATTGGGGGTAAAAATTAAGGGTATATACCGCGAAACCCAGCAGGGCGGAAAACGCGTATATGAAAGAGAGGGCGTATTATGATTTATCTTGACAACGCAGCCACCAGCCACCCAAAGCCAAAAAGCGTTTATAAAGCAGTGTGTGAGGCGCTTTACCGGGGCGGGAGCGCAGGAAGAGGGGGCTATAAGGAAGCCATCATCGCAAGTTCTGTTATGTATGAGTGCAGGGAAAAAATCGCCCAGCTTTTTAATATCCCAAGCCCCGACAGGATTGCCTTTACGAAAAACACCACGGAGGCCATAAACATGGCGTTAAAGGGGATTTTAAAAGGGGAAGGGCTTGTCATATCCCATATGGAGCACAACAGCGTATACCGTCCCAGCATGAAATATTACAGGGAAGGAAACGAGGTGTTAATTGCAAACGCGGACAAATTTGGCTATCTTGATTTTGAGTCTTTAGAGGAAAGCATATTGTCCACGACCAAACTTGTGTGCATAAATCATGTGTCCAACGTTTGCGGGAGCGTTAACGATATAAGGCGGGCGTGCAAAATTGCCCATAAAAAAGGGGCCATTACAATGGTTGACGCGGCCCAAAGCGCAGGGATAATTCCCATAGATGTCATAAAAGACGAAATAGATATTCTCGTTTTCCCCGGCCACAAAGGCCTTCTTGGCCCTGTCGGGACGGGCGGGATTTATATAAAAGAGGGGATTGAGTTTGACACCATAATGGAAGGGGGCACCGGCAGCGAAAGCGAAAGCGCCTACATGCCCGAGCTTATGCCCGACCGTTTGGAATACGGGACCCAAAATGTTGTGGGCATTGCGGGGCTGCTCGAGGGAGTGAAGTATATATTGGAAAATGGAGAAAAAATTTCTGGGCACGAAAGGGAGCTTACAAAAAAACTTTTGGAAAACTTATCGGTAATTCCTAATGTCCATATTGTGGGAAACCCCTCCACAGAAAACAGGGTGGGGGTTGTGAGCGTGTATTTTTCCCACAAAGACGTGGTGGAAGTCGCAAACGCCCTTGCGGATGAGGGAATTTGCACCCGGGCGGGGCTTCACTGCGCGGTTTTAGCCCATGAGGCGCTAGGCACCCTAAAGAGCGGGACCTTGCGGTTTAGCGTTGGTTTTTCCAATACTAAAGAAGAAATTGATGAGGTATCCTGGAAATTGCAAAAAATATTAACAAGTTAATTAAATTTTATAAAAACTTCTTTGCAAAAAGGGTAAAAATATGTATAATATTCTTGTATAAGTTTGTTTAGGTGCTGTAAATTTTTTCTCAAATTTATAAATCTTTTAGCATTCTTCAAACTGTGTTATTCAAAATATAAAAAGGTACGTGATTGTTTTGGGCGAAATACTATCCACTCTTTCCAACTTAATAATGCAGTTTGTAAAGATGGTGCGGCCAAATGATATTGTGGATGTACTGATAGTTACCTTTGTGTTTATAAAGCTTGCCGCCCTAGTTAAGGAAACCCGGGCGGAACAGCTTTTGAAAGGGATTATAATTTTGCTTTTGGCCACACAGGCAAGCGCCCTTTTGCAGCTTAACACCATAAATTTCATTTTGAGAAACACTATGCAAGTCGGGGTAGTTGCGATTTTGGTAGTATTTCAGCCTGAACTCCGCAGGGCTTTGGAAAAAGTGGGGAGAAGCACCTTTGCAAATTTGTTTAACGTGGAAAACGAAAATTTAGACGAAGTAATAGATGAAATAGTTAAAGCCGCCAATTTTATGTCAAAAGAAAGGATTGGCGCTTTAATTGTAATTGAGAGGGACACAAAAATCGGCGACATAATCAGGACCGGGATTGAAATGGAGGCAAAGGTTTCGGCAGAGCTTTTAATCAATATATTCATCCCTAACACCCCCCTTCACGACGGGGCGGTAATTATCAGGGAAAACAAAATCAAAGCGGCGGCATGCCTGCTTCCTTTGACCCAAAACGAATATTTAAACAAGGAACTTGGAACCCGCCACCGCGCGGCTTTGGGGATTACTGAAAGCTCGGACGCCGTGGTTGTGGTAGTTAGTGAGGAAAGCGGCAAAATCTCCTTTACCCTAAACGGGGATATGACGAGGAACTTAACGGCTGAAACTTTGAAAAAAGCGCTGTTAAAAACGCTCCAGCCAGACGGGAAAAGCCGGGAAAATCACCTTAAAGTCTGGAGGGACAAGCTGAAATGGAAAAAATAAATAATAATTTTACTAAAATTATATCTTTGGTTTTGGCCGTTATTTTGTGGATTTATGTCATTTACACCGAAAACCCCGCCTCCGAAATATGGGTAAGGGGAATACCCATTGTGCTTCAAAATGTGGATGTTTTAAACAATAAAAACTTGTCCCTTTTAGATTTGTCAAAGGAAACCGTGGACGTAAAAGTGCGCGGCAAGCGGCTGTACCTTGCAAAGCTTGAGCCGAGGGATTTTACCGCGGCGGTGGATTTGCAAAACATAAACAAAAAAGGCGAGGCGGTACTGCCCGTAAATATCAAAAGCAATGTTTCAAACGTGGAAATAATAAAGAAAACCTTAAACACAGTAACCTGCCAGATTGAAGACATAATTTTAAGGGAAATCCCCATTGAGGTAAAAACTAGCGGGGAAGTGTCCGACGGCTTTGTGGTGTCTTCCATTGAGTGCGAGCCTAAAACCGTCACCGTTAAGGTGGGGGAAAGCATGGCAAATTACATCATGGCGGTAACCGATGAGGTGAATTTGCAGGACGCCAGCGGCAATATAAATACTGTAAAAAACGTTAAAATCGTTGACGGTAGCGGCAACGAGGTCTTAGTAATCAGCAAAAACCTTGAAAACGTCAGCGTCAGAATTGATATGAACTACCAAAAGGAAGTAAAGGTTACTGCCGACGTTATAAATATGGATAAAAACCCGCACTTTGATGTTGAAATCGCAAAAATCACCCCGCAAAGCGTGACCATTGAAGGGCCAATCAGCGTGGTCAAAGACCTTCAGGAAATAAAGCTAAAGCAAATCGACGCATCCGCAATTTCAGAAGAAGAAGTTGAAGCTGTTCCCGATTTACCCCAGGATGTAAAAATTGTGGGGCAGAAAAAATTTACCATAAAATTTAATCTTAAGCAAAAATAAACGGACGCAAGGTTTTGCGTCCTTTTTATGAGGGGAAAATATGGACGTATATTACAAACACAGCAAATACCTGATGGAAAAATATAAAGAAAAAGTATACAAGCTTCCCATAAACCTTCCCGGAAGCTGTCCCAACCGCGACGGCACGAAAGGGTTTGGGGGCTGTATTTTTTGCGGGGAAAAAGCGGCGGGATTTGAGGCTTTGCCGCCGGATTTGCCCGTAAAAGAACAGCTTTTAAAAAACAAGGAATATATCGGGAAAAAATACAAGGCAAAAAAATTTATTGCCTACTTTCAAAATTACACTAACACCTACCTTCCCATAGAGGTTTTTAAAAAATATATAAATGAGGCGGCAATCCCTGGTGTGGTGGAAATTGCCATCTCCACCCGCCCCGACTGCCTGGAAGACGAATATTTATCCGCACTAAAAGAATTAAAAGAAGAAAAAAACGTTGAAATCACCGTGGAGTTAGGCTTGCAGTCCGCAAGGGACGAAACTTTAAAAATAATAAACAGGGGCCATGATGTTTTAACTTTCATAAACGGGGTATATAAAGTAAAGGAATATGGTTTCAGGGTGGTGTCCCACATTATCATAAACCTCCCGTGGGACGACGAAAAAGCCGTTCTGGACTGCGCTAGGCTTCTTAACAACCTAAAAGTTGACGGTGTTAAAATCCATTCCTTATACATTGTGAAAAACACTCCTCTTTGCCGTATGTATGAAAACGGGGAAATAAAATTAATAAGTTATGGCGAATTTAAAAGCCGGGTTAAAAAATTTTTAATGGCCCTGTCTCCTGACATTGTAGTGGAGCGGCTTTTCGGCCGGGCGCCGGAAGAAGAGGTGGTCTTTGAAAATTACGGCTCTTCATGGCGAAAAATCCACGATGAAATTGTTTGCGAAATGATAAAAGAAGGCAGCTACCAGGGAAAAAATGTAATTTTATAAAAGGATTTTTGGGAATTTTATAGAAATATAAATTAGATAAAGTCATTTTGGGAGGAAGGATATGAGTATTAGGGAGTATTTGGAGGATATTGAGGAAAAAACCCTGTCTCCTTTTGCGGTGAAATCCAAAAACACAAAAGGAAGGCTTCACCCCATCCCAAAATGCGACATCAGGACGGAATTCCAGCGGGACCGGGACAGAATTATCCACTCAAAGGCTTTCCGCCGGTTAAAGCACAAAACCCAGGTGTTTATAACCCCTGAAGGGGACCATTACAGGACAAGGCTTACCCATACCCTTGAAGTGTCCCAGATTGCAAGGACAATCGCAAGGGCGTTAAGGCTCAATGAGGATTTGGTGGAGGCTATGGCATTGGGCCATGATTTGGGGCACACACCCTTCGGGCACGCGGGGGAAGTGGTATTAAACAAGTTATGCCGCCACGGTTTTTGCCACAACGAGCAAAGCTTAAGGGTTGTGGATGTGCTGGAAGGAAAAGGCGGCTTAAATCTAACCTGGGAAGTGCGGGACGGCATATTAAACCACAACGGCGAAAATGAGGCGGCCACGCTGGAGGGGAAAATCATAAAACTTGCCGACAGGATTGCTTACATAAACCACGACATTGACGACGCAATAAGGGCGGAAATCATAAAGGCAGAGGACCTTCCCAAAGGGCCTATTGAAATTTTGGGAAAAACCCACGGAGAGCGGATTGACACCATGATAAAGGACGTGATATACACAAGCCAGGATAAGCCGTACGTTAAAATGAGCGATAGCGTAAGACAGGCCACCGACGAGCTTAGGGAGTTTATGTTTTCAAATGTTTACATTGACTCAAACGCCAAAACCGAGGAAAAAAAGGCCAAGGACATGATTGAAAAGCTTTTTGTTTATTTTATTAACAATATTGACAAATTGCCCGGAGAAACGAAAAAAAGGCTGGAATTTGACGACGCCGACAGGGTTGTCGCGGACTATATCGCGGGCATGACGGACAATTACGCCGTTTATGTTTTCAATGAAATTTTTGTGCCAAAATCCTGGCAAAAGCGCTGAAATAAGCCCTTTTGAATAAAAAGGCCAAAAGTGGATAAAATTATGTAGGTAATTTATGCATATTATTTTTTTCGCTTTTTTAGGCTAAAAAAATTGATTGTACAAAATATAAAAAAACAAGAAGGGATTTTGTAAATTACGTCGAATAATATATTTGTTTGAAAGAAAATGAGGGAGTAAAAAATTGCGTTTTAGTGATGAATTAATCAGGGAAATTATAAGAGCAAACGACCTTTGCGATTATGTTTCCAGATATGTAAAGCTAAAGCGGAGCGGGAATTCTTTGGTGGGGTTATGCCCTTTTCACAGCGAAAAGACCCCTTCCTTTCATGTGTCGCCGGACAAGCAGCTTTTCTACTGCTTCGGCTGCGGCAAGGGGGGCACGGTTTTGCAGTTTGTGATGAATATTGAAAACTTGGATTTTATAGACGCCCTGACCCTTCTTGCGGAAAACGCCCGCATACCGCTTCCCGCGGAAGAAGACCAAAATGATGAAGCCTACCAGAAAAAAAAGCTTTTATATAAGATAAACAAGGACGCGGCGGAGTTTTACCATGAATACTTATTAAGACATAGCCCGCCCAATGTCAGGGAATATGTGAAAATGCGGGGGCTGAATGCCGAAAGCATACAAACCTTTATGCTAGGCTACGCCCCGAAAGAATGGGACGTTTTGACAAAATACCTGCTTTCAAAAAAATATGACAAAGAGCTTTTGGTTTTGTCAAACTTATCAAAGGTGAGCAAAAACGGCACCCTGTATGACACTTTCAGGAACCGTCTTATGTTTCCTATCGTGGACGTCAGGGGAAACTTTATTGCTTTCGGCGGGAGAATTTTGGAAGGGGAAGGCCCGAAGTATTTAAACTCGGCGGATTCCCCCATCTTTAACAAAAGCTATAATTTGTACGCGTTAAATATCGCGAAAAACACCACCGACCCATCCTTTATTTTGGTGGAAGGGTACCTTGACGTAATATCCTTGCACCAGCACGGGTTTAAAAACGCGGTGGCAACGCTAGGGACAAGCCTTACCCAGCAGCAGGCTAAATTAATTTCCCGCTACAAAAAGGAAGTATACATTGCCTATGACTCGGATGATGCGGGTATTAAGGCCGCAAACCGCGCTTTGGGCATTTTTGAAAACGAGGATATAAAGGTAAAAATTATACATCTTGACAAAAAAGACCCCGACGAGTTTTTAAAAAAGCACGGGAGGCTTTCTTTCCAAAAGGAAAAAGAGCGGGCGCTGTCGGGCTTGGAGTACACTATTTATGAGTTAAAAAAGAAATATAATCTTGAAAACCTTGATGAAAAAATCGAATTTTTAAACAAAGCCAGTGAAATTCTGGCAAAGGTTTCAAATAAAATTGAACAGGAAGCCTACATAAAGCGGCTTTCCGCTGAATGCGGGATTTCTGAAGAAAGCATTTACGCCGAAATTAAAAAACGCTCAAAGCGGGAAGAGAAAAAAGAATTAAAGCGGGAAGTTAACGCCATATTAAATTCCTCAAAACCCGGGGAAAAAGACAGGCAGATTAAGGCAGAGCGCGCTTTATTATCTTTAATTTTATCCGACATAAATGTTTATACTAATTTTAAAGACATTCTCACCGAGGACTTCTTTGACCATGAGCTACATAAAATGATAATCAAAAAAATCATCAAAAGCTATAAAGACGGTGAAATTATCGATACAGCTTTAATAATAAATTCTTTCAGCCCTGAGCTTTCAGGGCAGGTTGCCCAGATTTTAGGGAGCGACCTAAATTTTGAAAAAACTCTAAAGGGAGCAGAGGATTTGATTAGGACTGTTAAATTGGAAAAAGTGCAAAAACAAATTGACAAAGCATTGATTGAAAATGACATGGTTACATTACAAAAGCTATTAACTTTGCAAAAACAACTTAAGGGAGGAACTTGCTAATGGCGGAAAATGTACAAAATAAGAAACTTGTAGTAAAGGAGCTAATCGAGCGCGGCAAGAAGAAAGGCGTGCTTTCCTATGCCGAAATCATGGACGCCCTTGAAGAGCTTGACCTTGAGCCCGAGCAGATAGAAAAGCTCTATGACTCTTTGGAAAACATGGGCATTGATGTCATTGGCAATATAGAATCCGAGCTTGAGGACTTGAATTTGACCGAAGAAGATATAAATGACATATCCGTGCCCGACGGCGTTAATGTTGACGACCATGTAAAAATGTACTTAAAGGAAATCGGCAAGGTTCCCCTCCTTTCCCCTGAAGAAGAAATTGAGCTTGCGCAGCGCATGATGCAGGGGGACGAGGAGGCTAAAAAGAGACTGACCGAGGCTAATTTAAGGCTCGTTGTTAGCATTGCAAAGCGCTATGTGGGCCGCGGTATGCTCTTTTTGGACTTAATCCAGGAAGGTAACCTGGGTTTGATTAAAGCCGTTGAAAAATTCGACTACACCAAGGGCTACAAATTCTCAACCTACGCTACATGGTGGATCCGCCAGGCAATCACCCGTGCAATAGCTGATCAGGCAAGAACCATTAGAATTCCCGTGCATATGGTGGAAACCATAAACAAGCTGATCAGGGTTTCCCGCCAGCTTTTGCAGGAATTGGGAAGGGAGCCCCAGCCTGAGGAAATCGCAAAGGAAATGGGCATGAGCATTGAAAAAGTGCGGGAAATTATGAAAATCGCGCAAGAGCCCGTAAGTCTGGAAACTCCGATTGGCGAGGAAGAAGACAGCCACTTAGGCGACTTCATCCCTGACGACGACGCGCCCGCCCCAAGCGAGGCGGCAAGCTTTATGCTCTTAAAAGAACAGCTTATGGAAGTTTTGGGGACTTTAACTTCAAGGGAAGAAAAGGTGCTAAAGCTAAGGTTTGGCTTGGAAGACGGAAGAAGCAGGACATTGGAAGAAGTAGGGCAGATGTTTGACGTAACCAGGGAAAGAATCCGCCAGATTGAGGCAAAGGCGTTGAGGAAATTGCGCCACCCAAGCAGAAGCAAAAAGTTAAAAGACTTTTTAGAATAAAACCCGCCCCCCTTTTGGGGGGTATTTTTTTGCGTTTTAATACAATCGGGCTATGACAATTGCCCTATACCTGACTATGACTAATTTTTCTTTTTTTATATCCTATTGCCCTAGCGCGGCGGCAGGGTTTTTTAGGATTTAATAATAGGATACCCGGCAGGTTCGTTTTCCCTATTTGCCAGAAAAACTTTAGCGTGGTTTTGTCAATTAAAATTAATCCTGAAAAACGCTGAATTAAAAAGCGCAGCGATGCTTTTTGCAGTGTTTTGCTGACTTAAAACCGTTCCTCACAATTTTGCCAATATAAATAAAAACCCTTGCACCCGCTTTCTGATTGAAAAATCAAGCAATCTTACGGCGGCATTGTACCGTCAAAAACGATTTTTTATTGCTCTTCATACCGCAAAAATTGGCTTACGGGTTTGCTAATAACACCCGCTTTTCTATGTTTGAGCGGCGCATTTACTCTAGGGCGGGTTCTGGCAACCCTTTTATGGGTAAAACCGCCCCATGCATGGGGCGGTTTAGCGATTTTATAAATATTCAAAATTTTATCCGAATTGCCCGTCCGCCTATAACAAACGCCTTACAGCCCCAATGTCCCGCCCGTGTTCTCCCCATTTTTCATAATTGCTTCCCTGATTTAAAAAAATAGCAAGCAAAAATATAAGGGAATACCAAACAACGGTATTCCCTTATATTATAAAACCTTAACAATCGTCCACCATATAATACTTTACACTTATAATTATAATTTGTCAACCCATTTTTAACAATCTTCCTACAAAATTCTAGTTAGGTTTTTTATGCCCAAAATATTAGATATCAACGCCATCTGTATAATGTAGATATTTTCATCAGGGCATTATCTGCTTTTTGGATATCCAAAAACATTTTTACTTCTTTTTTAGATGGTACCTTCTGTAAAAAAGTTTTATGCTAATAGGCAGAATGCCTTTTTATCATCTTCCCGTTATAAAAACTTTCATTTCACGGGTATCTTCCCTGTTTGACCAAAAAGCGTAGGGTATTGCGGTGAGGGTAAAGGGCTCTTCTTCCCTTTTTGCCTTTCTGTAAAGCTTGTTTTCCGTCCATTCCTTCACTCTAACAGCCTCGCCTTTTATTACCACACAGCCGCCCAAGAAGTTTTCGTCATAATAGTGGGTAAATTTGGTGTTTTCATCCACCCTTATTGCCCACAGGTTTTCGCCGTTGTCGGCGCTTTCTAAGCAGTACACAATGGGGCCGCGGGTGATCGCGTATTTCCCTGCGTCTTCCCTAACCTGCGGGTTTGCCTCAACCAATGTTACAGGCATGTCAAAGGAAATTTCTATTTTATCCCCATCGCAAAATCCGCCATCCAACACAGCATAGCCGTTTTGCAACTTATAATCTGCCTTTTTGCCGTTTTTCAAAATGGTGTAGTTTTCGCACCATTCGGGAATTCTCAAAGCTAATTTATAATCCCCTTTTGAAACCTCAATGGCGCTTTCACCGCCCCATGGGTAATTGGTGGAAAATTTAATTTCAACATCTTTGCCTAAGATATTAGTTTTCATGTTGTTTCCAATGTAGAGGTTTACATATATTGTGTCCTCGCTTTGGGTGTAGATGTATTCGCCCAAAGAGGCGATAAGCCTTGCCAAATTCGGCGGGCAGCAAGCGCAGCCAAACCAGCCGGGCCTTTTAGTCCTTACATGGCGGTGGTGGTAGGTTGCGTAGTGAAGGTTTTGTTTTTCCCAAACTTCCAAGGGATTTACATAGAAAAAGTGTTTCCCGTCAAGCTGCATTCCTGAAATTATGCCGTTGTAAAGCGTTCTTTCCAAAACGTCGGCATATTTTGAGTCGTTTTCCATCTTAAGCATTCTTTGGGCAAAAAACGCAAGGGAAATTGCCGCGCAGGTTTCAGCGTAAACGGTGTCATTGGGCAGGTGGTAATCAAAGCTGAATGCCTCGCCCCCTGCCATGGAGCCAATGCCCCCTGTAATATACATCTGCTTTGTGGTAACATTGTCCCAAAGCCTTTTTGCGGCCTCAAGCAGTGTCACGTCCCCTGTTTCGCAGGCCAAATCCGCCATGCCCGTATATAAATACCCGGCCCTTACGGCGTGGCCCACAGCAACGTCCTGTTCCCTTACGGGTTTATGGGACTGGTTGTAGTATTTGTCCACCTTGTCCTGCCTTCCGCCCCAGTGGGAAATGTGGTTGCGTTTTTCAAGCTCTATGTCAAAAAAGTGGGGCTCTTTGCCGCGCTCGTCAATCATGTATTTGCACAAATTCAAGTATTTTTCGTTCTTTGTTACCCTGTAAAGCTTGACTAACGCAAGCTCAATTTCAGGGTGTCCGCAATATCCGTGAAGTTTTCCTTCCTCGGGGCCGATAACTTTGTCCACTAAATCGGCAAACCTGCACGCCACTTTCAAAAACTTGTCCTTCCCCGTTGCCTCATAGTACGCAACCGCCCCTTCAATCATGTGGCCTAAAGAGTAAAGCTCATGGCAGTCCAAGAGGTTTGTGAACCTCTTATCAGGCTCTTTTATAATAAAGTAGGTTACCAAATACCCGTCCTTCTGCTGGGCCTTTTCTATTAAGTCAATGATTTCATCCGCTTTTTTCTCAAGTTCCTCATCCCGGTTATGTACCAAGGTATAGGCAACCGCCTCAATCCATTTGTAAACGTCGGTATCCTGGAATACATAGCCGTAATATTCCCCTTCTTCAAGGCCTGCCGCGATTTTAAAATTCTTAATGGCGTGGCTTGGCTCCACATCAGGGACCTGGTCGTTTATCGCAAGGTACTGATACGGAAGTATTTCTTCTTTTACAAGCCTTTGATACCTGTTCCAAAAGCCATCATCAATTTTTACGTTTTTTAGCGGTATAACATTTTGTTTTAACAACTTCATGCCATTTTCCCTCTCTAAATTTTTTAATAACAAAAGAGGAAGCCAAAATACTTCAGCCTCCCGCTTTCTTATTACTCTTCATCCTCATCGTCGTGAGAACAGCATTCGCATTCAAGCTCAATCTTTTGATTGCAGTTCGGGCAAATTATGCTTTCTTCCTCGTCGCTTAACAAATCCGCGTCCAAGACGATTTCCTCGCCGCAATTCGGGCATTCAAAGGATTCAAGGTCAAAGTCCTCATCACCGTCTTCGTAATCTTCTCCATAGACATATTGTTCAAGGTCGGATAAATCCTCATCTATCTCATCAATTTGATTGGATAGCTCTTCCTGAACTTCTTCAATTTCATCAATGGCGTCAGACGCGTCTTGCAGCATATCGATGATGGCCAAAAGAAGCTTTCCCTCTTTTGAGTCCTTGGAAATGTCAAGCCCTTCGGCAAGCCCCCTGATATACGCCGCCTTTTCAGCCATGTATCCCATATTTATACCTCCTTTTTTATAAATGCTACTAAAGTATTATTCCTTATAACCTTTCCATATATTCGCCTGTTCGGGTATCCACCCTGATAATGTCGCCGGTGTTTACAAACAGCGGAACCATGATTGTCGCGCCGGTTTCCAAAGTCGCGGGCTTTGTCGCGCCTGTCGCGGTATCGCCCTTAACGCCGGGTTCTGTCGCGGTAACCTTCAATTCAACAAATGTGGGGGGCTCGATACCGAAAACATTGCCCTTGTAGGAAAGGATTTTTACAATGTCGTTTTCCTTTACAAATTTTAAAGCGTCCCCTACTTTGTCGGCGTTAATGGGGATTTGTTCATAGGTTTCCTGGTCCATGAAGTAGTATAGGTTTCCGTCGTTGTAAAGGTATTCCATGTCCTTTCTTTCAATGTGGGCCTTTTCGAACTTATCCGTCGGGCGGAAAGATTTTTCAATAATACCGCCGGATATTACGTTCTTTAGTTTTGTCCTTACAAAAGCCGCGCCTTTGCCAGGTTTTACGTGTTGGAATTCAACTATTTGATAAACTTGACCTTCGTGTTCAAAGGTTATGCCGTTTTTAAAATCTCCAGCAGAAATCATGTACATTACCTCCATATATATAAAAATAAAAATATTGCTAATAAAAAACCCTTTATAGTCTATCTTAAAAATAGTAAAATTACAAGCATTTTTTTACAATATTATAATTTCTTTCGGGGACTTTGTTAAAAATTCAGCCTCGTCCTGCCTAACAACGAGGGTGTCCTCAATCCTAAAGCCGCCAAAATCCGCCACATATATCCCCGGTTCTACTGCTATTGCCATATTTTCTTTTAGTGTATCGGGGGACTGGGCTGAAATAAAGGGGGCCTCATGAATGGACAATCCAACCCCGTGCCCTGTGGAATGTAAAAAATTTTCCCCGTAACCAAAAGATGAAATTATATCCCGGGCGCATTTGTCAATGTCTGCGGCTTTCACATTGTCCCGTATCCTATCTATAGTTTTTACAAAGGCGTAGTAAACTATATTGTAAATTTCTTTTGCCCTTTCTAAAATTTCTCCTACAAAGACGGTTCTTGTCATGTCAACGGTATAGCCTTGATATAAAATACCGTAATCTATAACCAAAATATCGCCGTGCTCAATTTCTTTATCTGTGTTTTTCTTGTGAAGTAATGCACTGTTTTTTCCGCTGGATACAACAGTGTCAAAACTTACACCATCGGCACCGAGTTTTCTTGCGGTCAAGTCAATAAATGAGGCAAGTTCCCGCTCGGTCATCCCCACATTAAAATTGTCTATAATCCGGGTAAAGACCTCGTCGGAAATCCGGGCAGCAATTGCCAGATTTTTTAATTCTTCCTCATCTTTTTGGGCCCTAAGATAAACCAAACTGTCCTTTAGGGGAATAAAATCTAAATTGTGCTCTGAATAATTAAGCCTTTTGTATTCATTCACCGTTAAACTTTTATCTTCAAAGCCCACCGTTTTTACATTGTTTTTATAAAAAAACGCGGCAATATTTTGATAAATCCTTCCCTGTTGGTATATATTTTCAATTTCACTATTGGGGCTTTGGACTTCGTAGTCCGTAAACAGGCAGGCGGCTTCTTTCGTAACCGCCAAAAAGCCCCTCACAAGGCTTGTCCCGCAAAAGTACAATAAGGATTCACAGGACGAGATTAAAACCGCGTCCAAATTTTTTTCCAAAATTAAACCCCGGAGATTTTCCATCCGCTTTGAATAGCTCATTTTATCAGACCTTTCAAGCGTTTAAATAATTAGCAATTGCATACAGGGCAAGGTTATAGGAATATGCGCCAAACCCGCTGATTTGCCCAATGCATGAAGGCGCGATAACGGAATTTTTCCTAAATTCCTCCCGCCTGTGGATGTTTGATAAATGCACCTCAACAGCGGGGATATCCACGCTTTTTATCGCGTCAGAAATAGCGTGGGAATAATGGGTATATGCCCCTGGGTTTATTATAATACCATCATACGCCTTATAGCAAGAATGAATTTTATCAATTATTTCCCCTTCTGCATTTGACTGGAAAAACTCAATTTCAAGCTTAAGTTTTCCCGCAAGCTTTCTTAACCGTTCATTAATTTCTTCCAAGGTGTCGGTCCCGTACACGCCCCTTTCACGGACACCTAGCATATTCAAGTTTGGCCCGTTTATCACCATAACCTTTTTCATAACATCACCCTAGCTTTTCTTGGATTAGTTTCGCCAAGTCATTTGCGTCCTTTTCAATTTCTTTTTGGTTTTCCCCTTCAATCATTACCCTGATTAGCGGCTCAGTGCCTGAAGGGCGGATTAAAACCCTGCCGCTTTCTTTGTATTTTTCCTCCAAATTTTTAATGCCTTGTAAAATTTCTTCGTCCTTGTCCCAGCCATCCTTGTTTTTTACCTTGGCGTTTACCAAAACCTGGGGGTAGCATTTCATGATTTTAGCAAGCCCGGAAAGTTTCTTTCCTTCTTCCACCAAAATGGATACAAGCATTACGCCGGTTAAAAGCCCGTCCCCTGTGGTGTTGTGGTCTAAAAGTATGATATGCCCTGACTGCTCGCCGCCTAGGGTGTAGCCGCCTTTTAGCATTTCTTCCAAAACGTAGCGGTCGCCAACCTTTGTCTGCAAAATCTTAATGCCGCATTCCTGCCCCATTTTAAACAATCCCAAATTGCTCATGACGGTGGCAACCAGAGTGTTGTCTTTTAAAAGGCCTTTTTTCTTAAAATAGTTTGCAAAAATTGATAAGATTTTATCCCCGTCTACGATTTCCCCGTTTTCATCAACGGCAAGCAACCTGTCCGCGTCCCCGTCAAAGGCAAGGCCAAGGTCGCATTTGTTTTCCACAACGAATTTTGAAAGAGCGTCCAAATATGTAGAGCCGCATTTTTCGTTAATGTTTCTGCCGTCGGGGTCCACATTGATTGGCAATACTTCCGCCCCTAGCTTTTTAAAAGCTAATGGCGCGGCTTTAAAGCTTGCGCCGTTTGCGCAGTCCAGCGCGATTTTTAAGCCATGGAATTTTACATTTACACAGCTTGTGATAAAGTCCACATAATCGTAGGTGCAGTCGTCTTTTACAAATTTTTTGCCGATATCCTTGTCGTTTAAATTAAACAAATCCTCTTTTTTGTTTAAAATTATATCTTCTATTTCGTCCTCAAGTTCGTCGGGCAATTTATATCCGTCTTTGCTGAAAAACTTAATCCCGTTAAAATTGTAGGGGTTATGGCTTGCGGAAATAACGACCCCCGCGTCCGCGTTGTATTTTTTAGTTAAGTACGCCACCGCGGGAGTGGGGATAACGCCTAGGGTTACCACGTTTGCCCCGACGGACAAAATCCCGGAAACCAGCGCGCTTTCTAACATATCCCCTGAAAGCCTTGTGTCTTTTCCCACTAAAATTGTGGGCCTGTGGGACTCCCTTTTGGCAAGCACATACGCCCCCGCCTGGCCTAATTTATATGCAAGCACGCAGTCTAATTCAACGTTTGCTATTCCCCTAACACCGTCGGTACCAAATAAAATACCCATAAAAACACCTCTGAAATTATTTCTATTTTCATTGTAGCAGATTTTTCAAAAAAATATGATTAAATCCTGACAATTGCCCGGTATATGGGCATATTTTGGCTTGCGAATTTTTCCTCATATTCGGTGGTGATGTTTTCCTCATCCCCTGACGCGTGCAAATCCAGCGTTATGGACTCAAAAGCAAGCCCCGCCTTTATAAAGCTGTTTAGGGAGTATTCAAAAAATGTTTTGTTGTCGGTTTTAAAAATTATCCTCCCGCCGGGCTTTAAGATTTTTTTATATATTTCCAAAAAGGCCTGATTGGTGAGCCTGTGCTTTTCCCCGCGCTTTTTGGGCCACGGGTCGGAAAAGTTTAAGTAAATTTGGGACACTTCCCCTTCTTCAAAAATGTCCAAAAGCCCTTTGGCGTCTTGGGATATAAACAAAACATTTGAAAGGTTTTGCGCCTTTGTCTTTTCCATGGCTAAAACAATCACGTTTGAAACCTTTTCAAAGGCGATAAAGTTTTTGTCAGGATGTTTTTGCGCCATTTCCACGATGAATTTTCCCTTGCCGCAGCCGATTTCCACATGGATTTCGTTTTGGTTTTTGAAAACTTCTCTCCAGCGACCTTTATGTAAATTTGGCTCGCTTATCAATATGTCCGAGCAGGCCATAAGCCTTTCTTCCAAACGGTTTCTTTTCCGCATACGCATAATAACTGCCCTCTCATTAAATTGTAAAATAAAATTTTATTATCCGCAAGATGTGCCGCTTTATAAAAAGCGGCACACATATTTTATCATAAAAACCTTCTCATGTTCTGAAAATTTTCTTCTTCAATCATAAGAAGCTTTTCCCCAAGGTTTCTGACTTCGGGGTCCACGTCGTCATATTCGTTTAACTCCCTGGTCATATCAATTATCCCCATGTTGCTTCCCTGCATCATCATTTCAGCCACATGGGACTCGGAGTTGGAAACTAAGGTATTAAATTTAATCGCGCTTCTTAACTGCATTTTTGTAAAAAAGCCCAAATCCTCAGGCGCTTCCCCGTATTGATAAAGCATGTCCTTGGCTTCCTTTAAAATTTCCCTGTACTGCATTCTCTGCCGCCTTAAGGCGTCTTTTAGCGGGGACTCTTTTATGTTTTTTAATGTATTTACAATGGCCTCTTCACCCATTTTGGCATTGTGATATACAAGCTTTAAAAAATCAATGTTTGAATCTTTCATAAATTACCCCTTCCATACCTTTTTGTCTTTAATTTGCCCATTTATGAAAGGGATATTCAAATATAAATTACCAGAAAAGTTCACTATTGCCAAGAAGTTTGTATAAGGCTTCCACGAAGAAATAGTCCCCGTAAATCAGGCCTACGTTAATATTTGTTTTTTCAGGCTTGTTGCTTGTGCCTTCCCTAAGCAGGGATTCATCGCTTTTTCCAAAGTTTGAGTAATTTTCATAAAGGGATTTTAAAATTTTTTGCGCCGAATCCAAATACATCTGCTTTTCCCCGTCTGAAACAAGCCTTGATATTTCAATAAGCCCGCTTGCGGCAATCGCCGCCGCGGATGTGTCCCGGGGCTCGCCTTCGGGATTTATCCTAAAGTCCCAATAGGGTACATAATCTGCCGGAAGCGCGCTTACAAAGTAGTGGGCGACTTTTTTTGCCGCGTTTAAGTAGCGCTCGTCTTTTGTGTATTTATATGACAGCGCAAAGCCGTAAAGCGCCCACGCGGTTCCCCTTGACCAGCTTGATGAGGGGGAATATCCTTGACCGCCCTTAACTTCGATAAATTCCCCATTTTCCGGGTCAAAGGACACAATGTGGCAAACTGACCCGTCTTCCCTTACAAAATACTTTAGCGCCATGTCGGCATGGGCCTGCGCGATATGGCGGTACCTCGGGTCGCGGGTTTCTTCGCTTGCCCAGTATAAAAGCGGCAAATTCATAAGGCAGTCCACAATTGCCCAGCCTTCTTTGCCTTCACCGTTCCAAGCCCTGATAAAGCTGCCTTTTGGGTTAAACCTTCCCGCCAGCAAATTCGCCACATGAAGGGCCCTTTGTTTTGACTTTTCGCTTTTTAAAATTTTATACTGGGCAACGCTTGACAAAATCCACAAAAACCCCGCGTCGTGGTCTATGCCGTAGTAGTTTTGGATTACCTCGTCAAGCTTATTTTCCACTTCTTTCGCGATTTCGGCAAAGCTTTCCTCTTTTTCAACCTTGTACATCAGCCATAAAATCCCCGGCCAAAAGCCGTTGGTCCACCATGACGGGTATGAGTTGTCGTAAAAACCGTTTTTGCATGCGTGGGGAAAGCTTGCGCCAATCCTTTTGGATGTTTCTTTTACTTTATTTACCGAGTCTTCCCAGGCTTTTATATAAAAAGACATACTTACACCCCTTAAATATATATAAAATTAAGTAAATTATAGCATTTAAAATTTGCATAATCAAGTAAATCTTGAATATGCACCGTCAAAATGTTATAATTGAAACAAAGGCACTATGTTCCAGATTTCTCCAGACGGTATCTCAAGGAGGGTGCTATGTATAAGGTTTTTTTCGTTGAAGATGAAATCGTAGTCAGGGAAGGAATTAAAAATATAGATTGGGAGAGCACTGAATTCGTATACGCCGGAGACGCGCCCGACGGGGAAATGGCGCTTCCGTTAATCAATGAAATAAAACCGGACATTGTGGTGACGGATATTAAAATGCCCTTCTTAGACGGCCTTGCTTTGAGCAAAATTATTAAAAATACGCTTCCGGATACAAAAATTGTGATTTTGTCAGGGCATGACGAATTCTCCTACGCAAAAGAGGCAATCTCCATCGGGGTTACCGACTACCTTCTTAAGCCCATAAGCGCCGATGACTTAATCTGCACCTTGAAAAAAGTGGCTAAAGTCATTGACAAGGAAAAAGACGAAAAAATGAAACTTGAAGGCATAAAGATGGAGTTTGAGTTAAACATTGATTTTTTGCGCAATAAATTTTTGGCCGATTTAGTGAAAGGGACCATTGACTCGTATAACGCCATTGAAAACGCCAAAAATTATAACATAGACATTATCGCAAAGCATTTTATTGTGATTGTTTTGGAACTTGACCCCACCGCGTATATTGGAAACAGCGAATACGCAGAAGTGGAAAGCGTTGTAAACCAAATCCAAAAAGAGTATGACATAAGCTTCTGGCGGGATTTTGACCAGCTTGTGGTAATCGCAAAAGGCGATGATTTGCAATCCCTTAAGGCACATGTTAAAGAGTTTTGCGAAACTTTGAAAAAAAGGCTGGATGAAAAAATCAATTATAACTACTCCATCCTTATAGGAAAGGTTGCAAACAGGATTGCCGACATCAAAAAATCCTATCAAAGCGCGATAAAAGCCAAAAACTTTAAATACCTCCACGGCAAAAAGTCCATAATTTACGCGGAAAACCAGGAAAACGAAACCGACACCATAAACATTATGAAGTATGACAGGGACACTGTTTATGAGTTTTTGCTCTCGGGGGATGTAAATTATATCAAGACATTTTTGGATAATTATTTTAAGCAGATTGATCCTGAAAATTTAAAATCCTTTATGTACCGGCACTATATCTTCGTGGATATTCTCATCACCGTCGCAAAGTTCGCTGAAAAACTTGGGGAAAACCCGGAAAATATCATTCCTGAAATCTCCTCCATTGATAAATTCCTAGCCGAAAATGATACTTTGGAATCTCTTTTGCAGTACACCCATGACGCCATAAAAAAAGTGATTTTATGCCGCGACAGCGTAAAGGGCAAAAAATACGCAAGCTTTATCCTTAAGGCAAAAGAATATATAAACGCGAATTTCCAAAACGAGGATTTTTCCCTATCCGACACCGCAGCGCAGGTAAACGTGAGCCCAAGCCATTTTTCCGCGATTTTTTCCCAGGAAACCGGGGAGACTTTTTCCGAATACTTAACCAAGGTGAGGATTAAAAAAGCCTGCGAGCTTTTAAAATGCACCGATTTAAAATCCAGCGAAATTGCGTATAAGGTGGGATACAAAGACCCCCATTACTTCAGCTTTATCTTTAAAAAGCAAATGGGGATGACGCCAAAAGAGTACCGGCAAAACTACAAGGGATAATTTTGGGGGATGTCTATGAAATTTTTTTATAAGCTCACCATCAGAAATAAAATCATTATCTCTTTTACGGTTATTATTGTAATGCTGGTTAGTGTTAACGCCTTAACTTTAAAAAGCATGTCGGGGTATTTGGAAAAATATAACAGTATTGTAAAAAACATTACAAAGGCTAACTCCATGAACTTGGTTTTTAAAGAAAAGCTTGACACGGAAATGTGGCTTATTGTCATTGGCAGGGTAAAATTTGAAGAAGGAAAACAGTATGACATGATTAACGAGGCGGAGCACAAAATCCGCCAGCTCATGCAGAGCACAAGCCCGGAAAACAAATACAAGCTGGACATCCTTCTTAGAACCTTCAAAACATTAAGGGTGCATGTGGACAAACTGGGAAACCAAATCAAAAACCGGGCGCTGGTGGCGGAAAACGAGGCAGTGCTTGAGGATATCAGAAGCGTTACCAGCTTAATTAACGACAATATTCAGGATTATATATACCATGAGGTAAATATCGGGGAAAAAATCAGGGCCGAGCTTGAAAGCGACGTTAAAAACATGATTATTGTAAATGTGATATTTATTTTTATCACATTGTGTTTGGCTGTATTTGCGGTGCTGGTAATTTCAGACAGCATTACAAAACCCATCCGTGAATTAAGCCAGACGGCGGCGATTGTGTCGCAGGGTAATCTTGACGTGCGGGTAAAAAACGTGCCGCAGGATGAAATCACCATTTTGTCCAACAGCTTTAACACCATGATTGAGCAGATTAAGATTTTGATGGAAAATGTAAAAATTGAGCAGGAAAATTTGAAAAAGGCAGAACTTAAACTTTTGCAGGCGCAAATTAACCCCCACTTTTTATACAATACTTTGGATACCATTGTGTGGATGGCACAAAGCAACGACACCCAGCAGGTTATAGTGTTGGTAAAAGCCTTATCAAACTTTTTCAGGTTAACCCTTTCAGGAGGGCAGGATTTTATCACCCTAAAAGATGAGATTGACCATGTAATAAGCTACCTGACCATTCAAAAAATCAGGTATAAGGATATATTGGATTTTGAAATCAACATGCCCGAGGATTTTTACAATTTTAAAATACTAAAGCTCACCCTTCAGCCCATTGTTGAAAACGCGATATATCACGGCATAAAAAACAGGCGGGGAAAGGGAAAGATTGAAATTACCGCTGAATTTTGCGAAGACGACGCGCTGGCTTTATGCGTGAAGGATAACGGGATTGGCATGACGAAAGAAAAGCTGGATGAGGTAAATGACTACTTAAAACAAAGCCAAAACAAGGGCCAAAGCTATGGGCTATATAACGTTAACCAAAGGATTAAGCTTCATTTCGGGGAAACTTTCGGGGTAAATATTGAAAGCTCATACAACGTGGGAACTTGCGTGTGCGTTAAAATTCCGGCCCTTATAAATTAACTTGTGTTATTTACCGTTGCGGCCCGCTTACCAATTCTCCAGACAGCGCAAAATTTTACATAAAGGTAAATCTACCTCTATGAAAGCTTCGTTTTATAAAAAATATGCGCCCGCTGTCCGTGGTGTTTGCAATAACCATAAAACTTATAAAACCCGTAACTTTAAAGTTACGGGTTTTTTTTTGAGATATTTTTAAAAAATTGATGTTTTTTCCGACAAATTGTGGTATAATATGCAATATTTACAAAAATAACTAAAGAAAGGTCTGGTAAAATGCACAAGATTAAAATTTTATCCATTTTGCTTTGCACGTCCCTTCTTTTTGGCTTATTTCCTGTAAATTTAATGGCAGACACCATAACAGCAGATGAAATCTTTATACCCAGCGGTGGGTACATCCAGTTTACCGATGAGTCCCGCGGGCATTTGCTGGCTTTGGATTATGACGGAAAAACCGTTACAAAGTTTGATATTTTTTCAGGGGAAACTTTAGAAAGCAAAGAGTTTTTAAACAAAATCAAAAAAATTAAGTTTTATGACAACGGATATTACTTTGTTTTTTCAAATTCAGACAGCATATATGTATATGATGAATATTTTGAATTAAAAGATACTATTAATGTGGGAAGAAGTTTTTTCGATTTTGAATTCGGTCATGACGGGTATTTATATTTTATTTGTTAAGAAGAAGCCTTTAGTTTTGATATGGAAAATGAAGAAATAATTGATGTAATCAAAACAGAAAGCTTCGGTAATTTAGTAAAACATCCTGATGGCGGGTTTTTTTATTTTGCAGACAGCGATAAAAACGTAAAGCTTTATTCATACGACGGCGGGAAAATTTTTATAGGGGACACTTTTTTGGATGGTGAAATTTTCAAGGCTCATAATTTAAAAATATCCTCAAATTATTTGTTTACAACCTCGGGGGTATATAAAATTTCACAAAACCCGCAAAACTTGAAACTTCATTTTTCTTTTGGTTTTCCATGCAACGTTTTAATAGACGGGCAAAACAGCCGCTTTTTTGGGGTTGACGACAGTTTTATAACAGAGTATGACATAAACTCCTTTGAAATAGTAAGGGGAATAAGCGTTGGGTATTTATACAACACAGAATCCTATTTCATCAATGGCAAAATTGTTTTAATGGAGTTTTACAATGATGAAATTACAATAAGAATTATAAATCCGGACCTTTCTCCTGAAATTAACTATGAAAAAGAAAAGGTAAGCCTTTGGAATTACCCCGACAGGATTTCCTGGGACGGTGAAATGTATTTTTCAGACAATTTCTACCTAAAAGAAGAAGACGTAATTTACATTTTAAGCAATGACCTTTGTAAAATTGACCTAAAACAAAACGAAATGATAAAAGTCAAGGTCCCGTATTCTTGCCATAAATTGTATTTTGAGAATAATAAACTTTACTTACCATGTAGCGGTAATGATATTATATTGGTTTTTGACAAAGATTTAACAAGGATTGATACCCTTTTCCCCGGAATTGACTTTTTTGACATATCCTTTGGCAATGACGGGTATTTGTATTTAGCCTATGAATACGGGATTTTCTCCTATGATTTAGGGAAAAACGAAGTATACAAAAAAACGGGTTTGGGATTTGAGTTTACGGAAATTATAAAAGACCCGAATAGCAATGTGTTTTACCTTCATGACGATTACTATTCCGCGCCGCTTACAAAAATCACATATGATAACGGCGAAATAATAGATATCCATTCTTTTGGCAATATGTATCACGGGATACACTATTTTTTAGACGGCAGGATTATTGATTATTATGGAAACCTGTATGAATTGGGCAATAATACGTTAAGTTTCTTATCGGGCCCACCCTTTTATTCAAGAACGTCTTATATAGAAAACAACAGCCTTTACACGCTTTACGACGAGTTTATTTATGAATATGACCTTGACACATTTAAATTAAAATCTATTATGGAAATCTCCTATGGCTATTATAACGAGGGCGAGGTTGATTTATATAAAAAGATGGCAATGCTTTGCTACTATGCCCTGACGGGATAAGAACGGCGGATATGGACAAATACAGCCAGCTTATAAATTACGCGCCTGTGAAAAAGCCTCTTTTTGAAAATGAGGGCTATATAACTTTGGGGAAAGAATTAGAAAATCCGGTTTTCATTGACGGCAGCCTGTTTTATTTTGGCGATATGACGCTAAATAAAATAGGCCAAAACAAGAAAACATTTGTGCGGTTATCCGCGCAACCTGAGTTTTTAGCCTCATACGGCGGGAAAATTTATGTGGGGAGCAACCATTCCCAAATGATTTTTATATATGATATAAATACTTTGGAAGAAGCAGGCTCAATAATTATGGGAATGCCGTTTAACGGCATGGCGGTGGATGAGGAAGGTTACCTGTATTTAGCCGTGCATAACAAGCAGGTTTCATACAACCTAAACACCATGGAAAAAATAGTAAGCGGGGACCTTGCGCTGGCAAGCAGGTTTATAAAACCCGCAAAAAGCAGTTTCTTTTTCCAAGGGGAAGGATATAATACCAAAATATTTGGCTATGAAAAAGGGGTAATTACCTCAAAACAAACTTTTAACCATGGGTATAACATATTATTGGATGTGTATGAAAACTACTGTTTTTATGAAAACGGGGATATTTGCAGAATAAACGGCTCAACTTTGGAACTGGTTAAAAATACAGGCTTTAGCCCGTCATCCGTTGCCTTTTGCGAAAAAGACAACAGTGTTTTCTTTAGTGTTGGCAATAAAATTTATGAATACAGCATGGAAACTTTTGAATTGGAAAATACCTATATCTTAAAAAATAATGTTTTAAAAATCTTTTATGAAAACGGCGCCTTAACCGCTGTTACCCATGCCCCGGGGAATTACCAGTATATTACTTTTAACCCTAATGGCAGCGCAACCCTTGAGTTTGAAATTGGATCAAACATAATTGATAAAGGATTGCATGTCCCGTACCGTGTTTATGCAAATTTAGGCCCGGGCGTAAAAGCAGATGTGACGGATAAGTCCGTTGTAACCTGTGACAGCGGGGTACTCTCCACAGAGGGCAATTTAATAATCACCAACGATTACGGGCAGGCGGAAATATTGGTTTCATACCAAAACAAAAATTTAAGGGTTCCTGTTTTCGTGCTTCCTGACCTTGGGCTTGCAATTTCAGAAGGGCGTATCACAAAGACCGATGACCCGTTTGTTTTAAAGGTTCTCCTTGACTTCGGCACACAAAACGTGCCGCAGGTTTTAGGCTATAATTATGACGAATACTTTGGGGAAATTGAAAACACCCCCTCTCTTGAGGATAGCGCAAAGATTAACCTTACATTAAAAGAGACGGGGGAAACTTATACCTTTACATGTTATTTCGAGGTAAACCCAATCATAGAATCCCCCCACTATGAAAGAGGGGAATATTATAAAACCTATCATTACAAAAGCAAAAGCGGCGCAAAGGCTGTAAAAATCACCTTCTCCCCCGACACAAATTTGAGCATATACTCGGATTTGCGGATTTACGATGAAAACGGTGAGGAAGTCAGGACAGGGTACTTATATTCCTTACGGGGGGAAACCATAACCGTTTTGGGAAGCGGTTTTACTTTGGAATTTGAAAGCCGCAATTTAGCAGACAAATATGGTTTTAGGATTGACAATATTTATGAAATCCATGACGAAAACCTGATAAACACAGAAATTATGCTGTTGGAAGATGACGGTTCGCCTTTATTCCTCCCGTTCTACGGCGATGCGAAGGCAAAGGTTTCGGCAGCTTTCAATGATTTAGCAGACACAAACGCCGTTTTATGGGTTGCGTTTTATGATGAAGAAGGAAAGCTTATTTCCTCAAAAACCCAAGAAGGGACAATTGATGAAGAAGGCAATTTAGATTTGGAAACAGGCTTTACCGTTCCCCAGTTTACGGCAAAAATTAAAGCCTCCCTTTGGGAAAAAGACACCTTAAAACCTTTGTCTTTTTCGGAAGAAAGAGTAAATTATTTTTTAGTGGATTAACAAAGTTTATTCTTTAGTTTTTGGAATGAAACATTACACAAAAAGCGCCAGAAGGCGCTTTTTGTGTTTTTGGAAAAATTGAGGTTTTTGTTATTTATTGATTTATTTACTATAATTTAGTATGATCTTGTTAAGATTATATCAAAAGATATCGAATTTATTATCACAAACATGAAGGAGGTAATTGAAAATAGCTTCGTAGGTTTAAAAATTTCATCTCTTTCAATCCAGGTAAAAATCCCTTGGGATATCATCTTTTCGTAAGAACATGCCTCCAATTCTGATAAGGTGAAATAACCCCATTCAGGGAAATTACCTGCAACATATCCAAAAAATTCATAATCAATTTCTTTTCCGTTTTCGTCATATATTGGTTGACCCTCGACAGCATACCAGGTCCACTTACCATTTACCTGATACCACCTAACAACTGCTATTTTGTCTTCAAGCTTTATTTCTTCGGTTGAATATAATTTGGGTATGGTATTTTTTAATTCCTGCGTAAGTAATGATCCCGTGTTTATTCCTCCTTCGTTAAATTAATGGAAGCCTATTTTTCAGTTCTGGTATTTGCTCAACAAGTGCTTTATATGGCTGTTTATTTTCAACATCAAGCATCACAAGCCAGTTGAAAATTAGACCACTGAATGTTTGAATTAGAGTCCTATGGTTTCTTGAAAAGCGTTCAACAAAAGCACATTCAATATCCGTCTCCTTCATATCAGGAAATTCACCAGTAAAGTTATTCATTACTTTATTGGCAATTTCACAACTACGCTTGTTACGGTCATCATAGTAACCATCGCAATACAATTCAGACAGCTTCAAGCACCACAGGAGACAGATATTTGTCCACTTTTCCTTGATTTCAGGCTTCTGCTGCTTCATTGCTTCTATAAATCCAAAATCATCTACAATGAAGCAATTAACGAAGGAATCAAATTCTTTGTATAATATTTGCGGATCTTTTACAGTTGAAAAAATTTCAACCAATTCTTTACCAGTTTTTCTACTCATAGATATTTCCTCCCTTGAAAAAATTTTGATAAAACAAAAAACTGGTAAAGATATAAAATTCTTAACAGTCAGAATTCCAACCAGTATAAGGGAAAATATATTCCCAAAATTCACTACTTGTTAAATTCCGACCATCAAAAAATTCATACTTTACCAGTTTTATTTACTTGATAATAAATTATAGATTAAGTAACTGGAAATGATGAATGGCATGTGAAGCTTATATGAAAACGGACTATTACAAATTAGCAGATGATGATTTCCAGCAAACACTAAATGATTATTTAAGTTATTTAGTGAAAGAAGAAAAATTTCTGAAATATAATATTATTTTAAAATATTACAAAAAGAAGCCTATTAATCAGGCTTCTTTTTTTATATCAAACCATCAAGATCTTCCCAGTCCGTGGGATCAGTCTTATATTCTGGTTTTCTGTTTATCTTGATATATATGTTGTCGTCATCACCAAAATTAGCTACAATGCCGCCGATTAAATTATCACCTTTTGAAACCCTATCTGCTAAGTAGCTTTGTAGCCTTTCTGCTTTTGCTTTTGTTTCAGCAGAATTATCGTTTTTATCTTTTGCTTCAAATAATCCAATCCTACCATCCATGAATTTTATTATATAGTCAGGGTAAAAGTTATTTTTTTCACCTTCCAATTCATACTCAATGGAAAAATATTCGCTGCCATTATCACCATTCTTAACCCAATAATCAATTTTATCAATGTTTCTCTGTATATATTTTTCAAATGCCTTTTCTGGTTTGGTTCTATCTTTCTGTAAATAGCATTTGTTATAAAAGTATTTGTCAATATTTACTTCTTCATATATTTTAGAGCTTACATTATCAACTTCCCTTATTTTAAATACAGGATTAGGTATTACAATGGAGTCGGTTAAATCACCGCCTTTTAACTTTTTGTAATTTTCAATAACATCTTCTATCAACTTAAAGAAGAAATCATTATTTCCATATTTATAATTCAAAAGGAACAATTTTTGAATTTCTATTATGATTTTGTCATGTTCCAAAATGTTTGATATATAATTGAAAAAGAACTGATATATATTATCTAATAAAACCTTGAACATTATATCCCTTTTATTTCCTAATGCACTCGATTTCTTTCTTAATATCCTTCTAAAAAACAATTCAGTCCTTTCTTCATCTAATTCGACCTCTAACTGTTCACCTTCAAATTCTGTTTTATTTGATAGAAGTTCGCCAGTATCAATTTCTATCTTTGATATAATATTTTCAGTTAAATGGCTTAAATCAAAATCAAAACCCTTTTCAATAAGTTTTTTTCTGTTTCCTTCATAATCGCCCATAACCAAGCCATTATCAGATATAACCTTATTAAATGCATTTTTAGCTATTTCATATACCAGAGGCTTTTTTATATATTTAACAAATTCAGAATACAAAGTTATATTTTCTTCTGGTCTTTTTACAAGTGGGATAGTCCTTATATCATCATCTTTATAATCACTTTCGATAATCGATAATACATTCCCCAAATAATCAGTATAAAGATAAGCCATGTTTAAAATATCATTACTATAATGTTTTTGTTCTGGCATTCTTAATATTCTGCCTAATACCTGTCTTTCAAAAGTGGTAGAAGTAATTTCCCTAAACCTTAAGAGAATCTGCGCCCTGGGGCAATACCAACCTGTATCAACAGCTTGTTTAAATAGTAATACTTGTATTTCATTATTATTGTCAGATATATGTTCCAATTTTTCTTCTTCTTTTTCGTCAGCAAGCCAAACAGCAATATGTTTATCCCTGTCAAGCCCTTTTTCCAAGAAAAATTGAATTACAGTATCCTTTTTAGAAGCTCCTTCTTCTGCATTCGGAAGCTGAACGATAATCAAAGGATTAACATTACTACCTTCTAGTTCATAAAGTTTTTTTAATTCAAGTCTTTTCTGATAAGCAGCCTCTAACAGATTTCTATCAATAGTTCTTTGATTCTGATCAGCAAAGCATTCATTTACAACCAGTTGTTTCTTTATCATCTCTGCAGCTATTACATCCTTTATATCGACTTCCACCCAGCCAGCAGTTTTTTTGGCAATTTCAGAAGCTTCTATTTTGTATTTAGGGGTAGCACTCATTTCCAATATGATAGAAGCTTGGATTTCATTTTTTATTTCTTCGGCTCTTTCTGTTGTGGTTCCATAATGGCTTTCATCGATAATAAGGATTATTTTTCTTCCAATATCCCTTGTGTTAGCCAACACTTGACGAAAGTTTATGTATTCGCCATCACGCATAATCTTGTTTATATAATTTCCTTGTCTGTCTTTACTATTAATACTTTCCCAGTTTACAACCACAACTTCATTCCGATCAATAATTTCCCTGCTGCCAAAGTATTCTTCTGTTAATAATGATACTTTCGGATAACCTTCGAATATACCTTCAAGTTTTTTCTTACTTTGTATATGTAGATCCCCTTTACCTAATGACAACCATACAAAACATATATCATCATCAAAGTTATTACAAACTTTTTGTATGTATTGCGAAACCATTATTGTTTTCCCCGATCCTGTTGGTGCTTTAAATACCAATAGGGAAGAGTCCATGCCATTATTAAGAAGAATATTAGTCCAGTCAAGCAGTTCATTAACCTTTTCTTCCTGATAACCAACTTTCTTTATATACATTCCTTACTCCCTCTTCCTATTAAGATCATTTAATATCTCCAGTATCTTTGTAGGTATAGGCTTAACATTTGCATTCGGAATATCACTGAACAAGTCTAAATCTATTGAATCAGTGAAACTAAAACTGTATATGTTTATATCGACATCGTTTAGCTCTTTTATAGCTGCCTTAAATTCATCGATATAATTATTTTGGAAATATGAATATATCCCCAAAGCCCTATGACCCTGTTTATAAATCCTGTAATATGGTTTATCAACAATAAGGTTAAAGCAATTTTCTTTAATGCACAAGAGGTCATATATTTTTTGAGCTATAATAACTTTCATTTGATCCATATTTTTGATTTTAGGAACAAGGTCGGTTTTGAAGCATTTAAGGTTTCCGCCATATCCTTCCATGTAGCCATTGATATTTTTTATTCCAATCAATTGTAGCTTATTCTTTTCAAATTTAAGTTGTATTTTATCATATTTACCTCTGTTTTCATCCTTGATGGTTTCTATTTGTTCAAAATTATGATGAACTCTTTTTAACTGTGTTATATTCTTCACATCTGCTTCGAAAAGGATTGTTTCATCTTTACCCTCGAACTGATAACCTTTTATTAAGTTATATATTCTTGGGTATAATGTCTTCTGGAAAATGCCATACTTTTCCCATTAAGGGGAGCCTTCCTCTATGCCTGCCCGCCTAAGTTGGTCTGCAGTTTTTCTGCTTAGTTCATTATTAGTACAAAGAATAAACCTTCTGTTTCCTCCGTCTTCTTCATTAAGTTCCAGGACAGCTTGACCTGTTGTACCTGATCCAGCAAAGAAATCAAGGATAACAGCATCTTTTTTATCAGTTCCCATTTTAATAAGTCTTTTAATTAATGAAGGTGGTTTAGGATGTGAAAAATCCGAATCCTTTACGATTTTTCTTAATTCAGTTGTTCCATTGGCAGTATTGCCGACATCATCCAACCATGTATCAAACTTACCTAAATCTACTTCACCTTCCAATGGTTCGAATATCTTTTCGTAAGCAACCCATTCTCCATTAAATTATACAATTTCTATTTCTCTATTTTTCCAAGCAGGGATAATATTTGATTTATCCCATCTCCATCTTCCATAACTGCCGTCATCTTTTATTGGAAGGACAAAAATATAGCCCTGTGCTTCATAGTTTTCTTTTAATTGCTGTAAATAATCATCGTTAAAAGTATCTGTTTCCCTTTCATAAAGTCTTTCAATTTCTTCATCTGGTGGTAGAGATAAAGTTTCATTCGTTGGATTATAAAGAATAGGGTAGAACATATACTTTCTATCTTCTCTGTTACTTTCCGATCCCCATTTTCGTAATAATTGAGTTCTATATTTTCTATTAAGAACAGGGTCATATTTGTTGTATGAAGATCTGTCTTCTTTTTCCTTAAGTCCAACTACACATTTATCCCTATTTTTAGCATATACCATTATAAATTCATGGGTAAGCATGAAAAATTTGTTGTCAGCGCCGCCACCTTTTCCTTTCCAGGGCAAACAGGTAATAAAATTGTTTTCGTTGAACACAGAATCCATTATTAATTTTAACTGGGCAAATTCATCATCATCGATTGAAACAAAAATAATACCAGTATCTTTAAGTACATTCCTTGCCAGCTTAAGCCTTCTTTCCATAAAAGAAGCCCATTTGCTGTGTTTCCAACTATCTTCCTTTTCAACATAGTTGTCATTATATACGAAATCATTATTACCCTTGTTGTAGGGAGGATCTATGTAAATAACATCAACTGCTTCTTTATGGGTAATGTTAAGAAGCATCAAGGAATGAAGGTTATCACCTTCAATAATCAAATGGGTATTGTCATTGTCAACATCAGTAATTATATCTTTTTCAGGAATATTCGTTAAAACAGGGTAATTTGAGTCCAAAAGTTGATCAATATTTTCGGTTTTTTCTCCCAAATTAATCCATATTTTTTATCCCTATGTAGTTTCTGAACTATTTCAATAAGTTGTTCTTTTGAAAGACTATTGTAATCCAATATAAATCCCTCCATTTTCTGTTAATTATTATTATACCATAAACAACGGCGCTGTGACTATCTGTTTATTTTTTATGTTCTGTTAAAAACTGCATATAATGATAGGGAAAAAGTCCAATAAAAGGGGGTATTTTAATGGAAATAAAAGAAAAAATAACAGATAAAATATTTATGATTATATGCATTATTGATATTGTTTTTCTTTTTTCTGCTTTTATTGGTTTTTATGGGATTGGAATAGGTCCCTCTATGGAAGATACATTACATGAACATAACCTTATTCTGGTAAATAAATTACCACACACATTTAGAATGGATTATGAATACGGGGATATAGTTGTTATTGGTAAAGAAATAGATAAGAAAAGAACGATCCAAAATGACATAACTGATATACTCTATGATAATATATTGACTTATTGTTTAACAAAAGAAATAGTATATTAAACAGTAAAGGGTATCGAACTAAAGCACATGTTCCAAGAGGAGGCAAAGGTGGTCCCAAAATTCAAACCCCTTTTAGCCCTGGTAGTATATACACCATATAAATGAAAAATACATTGGAACCTATGTATTCAACAGATCTGTATCAAAGTATTTAGCAGAGGATGGAAAGATAAGAAGAAATAGTAACAAAAGTAAACCAGAAGAAAAAATAATAAAAATTGAAAACTGTTTTCCTGCCATAATTGATAAAGACTTGTTTTACAGGGTTCAGGCAAAACTGGATGCCAGGAAACATAATCATCAAGCTGTGGCAGCTTCTTGCAGGGCAAAGGAAGTGTATCTGGTATCTTGTAAAATTTTCTGCGAATGCGGAGCAAAGATGTTCGGGAGGAGGAATTTTGCAGGAAGAAATAATCACAAAAACCTTACTTACAGATGTTATGATAAAAACCAAAAGGGACCGTCAGTAAAATAAAGGAAATCAGAAAAGAATACCTGGAAGACTGGATAGTTGATGTGATGTTTAATCAGCTATTCACAGAACAGAACATGCAAATTTTCCTGAAAGAACTTAATGAGCAAAGGAAAAAGAAAGAAGGCAGTTATGAATCCACACTGGAAGCTCTAAAATCGAATTTAAGGCAGGTTAAAAGTGAAATAGATAATTTATACTTATCCTGGCTGCAAAAGTGGTCTCTGAATCGCTTGCAGACCGTCTGGCGGAACTGGAACAAAAGAAGAAATATATACAAGCCGAAATAAAGAACCTGGAAAGCAAGGAGCCAGAAAATGTTATCGACATGGACACATTCAGGAACATAGTAAAGAACATCAAGCAGTACATTGTCGATGATAATATGGTCCTGCTGAAAAATGTCGTTCAAAAGTTTGTTGATAAAGTAGTCGTAGGTGAAGACACTATAGAAGTGATCTTCACTTTTTCTTTTTTACTGTATAACAAAAAGACAGGGTATAATGAATATGAACCCCTGTCCTTATCTGAAAATTGTATATGCCTTGGTGGAGGCGAGGGGAGTCGAACCCCTGTCCGAAAACGCATCCAAAAAGACTTCTCCGGGCGCAGTTTGTGATTAACATTCCCTCCAGGCAAAGTTCACAAACAGACTCTGCCTTTTGGTAGCTTCATCAATTCATGACCTAGGCAAAGCTTACTAGGTTCACGTTCACCGCATGTCGACGCCCTATCCCCCGGCGCGGTCTCCGGAGGTAGAACGGCTGCTTTAATTAAGCAGCGTAAGCTAAATTATCGTTAGCGTTTATATTTAATTCCGGCTTGTTAAAGCGGTGCCGTCCGCTGCCCGCTTTCTTTTCTTCAGCGTCCCCGTCGAAACCAGTACGCCCCCATGTAGAAAGCTTTATCCATATAATAAGATATGCCTTGTTATATTTTAAGATACATCTCTTATTATACATGATCGCCTTCCAAAGTCAAGGGGGCAAAGTATTCTAAATCAGTAATAGTTTCGCTCTTTTAAGCTCTTTTCAATTTCCCTTTGGGCACTCCTTCTTGCCGCGTCCTCCCGCTTGTCGTATATCTTTTTACCCTTGCACAGGCCAAGCTCAATCTTTACAAGCGGCCCTTTTAGGTAAACCTTTAAAGGCACCAAAGTAAAGCCTTCCTGCATGACTTTGCCATAAAGACGCATGATTTCCCGCTTATGCAGTAAAAGCCGTTTAGGTCTTAAAGGGTCGGTGTTAAAGATATTCCCCTTTTCATAGGGGGACACATGCACGCCGAGGGCGTGCATCTGTCCGTTTTTTACTTCAGCGTAGCTGTCTTTTAAGTTAACTTTCCCCAGCCGTATGGATTTGACTTCGGTGCCTTTTAACTCAACCCCCGCCTCAATGGTTTCCAGGATAAAATAATCGTGGTATGCCTTTTTGTTTTGGGCAATTAGTTTCACGCTACTTTTTTCTGCCACCTTTCGCACCTGCCTTTTGCTTTTTCTTCTCCTTTTTCTTTTCCTTCTTCTTCACCGCTTCCTTTATTGCCTTTTTTGCCGCCGCTTTCTTGGCTTCCTGCTTTTCCTTTTGCCGCGCAAAATCCCCTATGGTATATTCGGTAAAATCCTCGCTTAGGATAAAGTCAATCTGCCTTGTTTCCTTGCTTGCGGCAGCAACCGTCACCTTCACAATATCCCCTATCCTGAATTCGCGGTGTTTGTGCTCGCCTACTAACGCTAAATTCTTTTCGTCGTAGTAGTAATAATCGTCCTCAATATTTTCTATCCTCACCAAACCTTCAATGGTGTTGTCAAGTTCCACGAAAAACCCAAAGGGGGTGACGGAGGAGATTACCCCTTCAAATTCTTCACCGATGTGGTTTTCCATGTATTCAGCCTTCTTCAAGTCGTTGGTGTCCCGCTCGGCGTCAGTTGCCGCCTGCTCGCGGTCGCTGGAATGTATTGCCGCGTCCTTTACAAAGGTTTGGTACTTTTCCTGGGAAATATCAAGCCTGCCTTCTAACATATCCTTGATAATCCTGTGGCACACCAAATCGGGGTACCTTCTTATGGGGGAGGTGAAATGGCAGTAATGCTTTGCAGCAAGGCCAAAGTGGCCTAAATTTTTGTCAGAGTATTTCGCCTTCATCATGCTGCGTAGCGCCAGGGTGCTTATTACCCTCTCCTCCGGTAACCCCTTGATTTCATCAAGCATATCCGAAATCGCCCTGGGCCTGATTTTCTTTCCCACTTTAAGCTTATAGCCCAGATTATATAAAAATTCCGACAAGTTTGCAATCTTTTCGGGGGAGGGGTCCTCATGGATACGGTAAACAAAGGGGGCGTCCATATAAAACATGTGTTCCGCCACGGTTTCGTTGGCAATCAGCATGCATTCCTCAATGATGTTGTGGGCTATATTTTGCTCCCGCTTCATAACTTTTACAGGCACGCCCTCATCATCTAATATTATTTTAGCCTCGGGAATATAAAAGTCAATGGAACCTCTTGCTTTCCTGCGCTTATTTAGGATAATGGCAAGCTCCCTTAACATAAACAGGCTGTCGGTTAGGCCCTTGTATTCTTCCATTAAATCTTCGGGCTGTTGTGTTAAAATCTTATACACCTTTTCATAGGTCATCTTTTTCCTTGAGCGGATTACGGATTTGAAAATGTCGTGGTCCAAAATTTCCCCTTCAGGGGTAATGGTTATTCTCACAGAAAGGGCAAGCCTGTCCACCCCTTCGTTTAATGAGCAAATGCCGTTTGACAAATTTACGGGGAGCATGGGGATCACGCGGTCCACCAAATAAACGCTGGTGCCCCGCTTAAAGGCTTCGCGGTCTAATGCTGAGCCGTGTTTTACATAGTGGGAAACATCGGCGATGTGAACCCCAAGGATGTAATTTCCCACCTCATCCTTTGTGATAGACACCGCGTCGTCAATATCCTTTGTGTCCTCGCCGTCTATGGTAAAGATAATTTCATCCCTTAAATCCCGCCTGCCAAGCAAGTCCTCTTCCCGCACAGAGCCGGGGACTTCTTTTGCCTCTTTTAGAACCTGCTGGCTAAACTCGATTTCAAAGCCGTATCCTTTAATGATTGATAAAATGTCCACGCCGAAATCGTTGGGGAAACCTAAAATTTCAACGATTTTTCCCTCGGGGCTGTGGCGGAGGCTTTTGTGCTTCGTGATTTCAACAACCACCTTCTGCCCGTTTAGCGCCCCTAAATCCTGGTTTTGTGGGATAAAAATATCGGTTAGTATCCTTGAATCATCGGGCACCACAAACCCGTAATTGTCCATTTTTTCATACTTCCCAACCAGGCGGGTTATGCCGTGGGACAGAACCTTTACAATTTCCCCTTCCCTGCGGCCGTCTTTTCCCACATTGGTAATCCTCACCAAAACCCTGTCCTGGTGCAAGGCTGTGTAGAAATTGCCTTCGCTTATATAAATGTCGTCGCCGTCATCCTCTGTGATAACAAAGCCAAATCCTTTTTTGTTCCCAACGACAACGCCGGTAACATAGCCCATTTTTTCGGCGGATGCGTATCTTCCCTTTTTGCTTTTTACAACTTTTCCTTCCTCAATTAACTCGTTTAAAATCCTGTCTAATTCTTTATGGTCCTCTTTTGGCACATCTAATACCGTGCACAATTCTTCAAAATTCAACGGCATATAGCTTTTTTCCGACAAAAACCTTAAGACTTTTTCTTTCCTATCCATTTAGACCTCCAATAATTTTAGATTAAAAAAGCAAAACGCCCCTTTTTATTTCAAAAAGGGGCGCAAATTTCATTTTATTAGTCGATTGCAAACAGCACTACGCTTAAAATCACAAATAGTATCGCAAAAACCGCTGTCCATTTTTCAAAAATAGCGTCCAGGGTCCTTGCTTTGTTTTTGCCGTAAAATGTTTCTGCCGCACCGCTTACAGCGCTGGACAGACCTGCGTCTTTTCCCTTTTGGAACAACACAACCGCGGTTAGTGCAATAGTTATAATAATATAAATAATTTGTAAAGCTAATTTCATTTTTTCCATCCCTTCTTGCATTTGGTAAATGGCGAAACCGCCTTTTTTGTGAAAACCAAAATTAGCTTACCATAAATTAATAATAATTGCAAGAACTTTTCTCATTTATTTTAAAACTTTTCCTAAAACTGCTATGTCCCCAAGTTCCTGCTCAATTTTCATCAAGCGGTTATATTTTGCGGTCCTGTCGGTCCTGCTGGGCGCGCCGGTCTTAATTTGGGAAGCGTTTAGCGCCACGGACAAATCCGCAATGAAGGTGTCTTCCGTTTCCCCCGAGCGGTGGGAAATTACCGCGGAATAACCCGCGCGGTGCGCCATTTCAACGGCGTCAATGGTTTCGGTGAGTGTACCGATTTGGTTTAGCTTAATTAGTACTGAATTTGCAACCCCCATCTTTATTCCTTTTTTAATGCGCTCTGTGTTTGTCACAAATAAGTCGTCGCCGACAAGCTGGCATTTTGCGCCGTTTTCCTTGGTTAGTTCCTTCCAGCCGTCCCAGTCCTCTTCCGCCATGCCGTCTTCAACGGAAATTATGGGGTAATCGCGGATTAGTGAGGAGACAAAGTTTTTCATTTCTTCGCGGCTGTAGGAAATCTTTGCTTTGGGCAATTTATATGTCCCGTTGTCGTACCATTCGCTGGAAGCAATATCTAAAGCGATGTAAAAATCAACGCCCGGCTTGTATCCCGCTTTTTCAATGGCCTTCAAAATCAGCTCAATGGCGTCCTTGTCGCTCTTAAGATTTGGGGCAAAGCCGCCTTCGTCGCCGACAGATGTTGCGCCGCCCATGTCCTGGATAACCTTCTTTAGGTTGTGGAAAACTTCGGCGCACATTCTTATGCAGTCTGAAAAAGTTTTGGCGCCTGTGGGCATAATCATGAATTCCTGAATGTCCACGCTGTTGTTTGCGTGAGCGCCGCCGTTTAGGATGTTCATCATGGGTATTGGCAAGGTCTTTGCGTTAATCCCGCCAATGTATTTGTAAGGGGGTATCCCCAAAGCATTGGCCCCGGCTTTCGCGCACGCCAATGATACCGCAAGCATCGCGTTTGCGCCAAGCTTTGATTTGTTCGGCGTGCCGTCTAGTTTTATCATGGTTTGGTCAATCTTGGGCTGGTCGAAAATGCAAAGGCCGGATATTGCTTCGTTAATCAGGGTATTGACATTTTCTACAGCTTTTAGTACGCCACGCCCTAAAAACCTTTTGGGGTCGTTGTCCCGGAGCTCCACTGCCTCAAAAGCGCCTGTTGACGCGCCTGAAGGCACTGCCGCCACTCCTTTTACCCCGTTTTCAAGGGTTACTTCCGCCTCCACCGTGGGGTTTGCCCTTGAGTCAATTATTTCTCTCGCGTGCACACATTTAATTTTCATGCAATAACCTCCTTTTCTATTATTATTATTTTTTCCCATTATATACCTTCTAAATTCAAAACTTGGACAATATAATAAAATAAATAAAATATGGGGGTGACAAAAGTGAACGACCAGGAAATTGTTTTATATATACTGGGCTTAATTGTAATGCTCGTGGTTGTAACCTTGTTCAAAAAGCCGGTAAAATTTATATTAAAGCTTGTGGTTAACACCTTCTTAGGGGGCCTCGCGCTAATGCTTTTAAACACTTTCGGAAGCGCAATAAACCTCTCAATAGGGGTAAACCCCATCACCGCCTTTACCTGCGGGGTTTTGGGGCTTCCTGGATTTGTCCTTTTGATTATAATAAAGCTCTTATTTGGCTGATTTTATAACCTTTGCTCCCCCCATGTAGGGTACTAAAACATCGGGGATTGTTACCGAGCCGTCCTCGTTTTGGTAGTTTTCCAGGATTGCCGCAACGGTTCTTCCCACCGCAACGCCTGAACCGTTTAATGTGTGGACAAACCGGGCTTTGTCCTTCGGGTTATCCTTAAATTTGATATTCGCCCTGCGGGCTTGGAAATCCTCAAAGTTTGAGCAGGAGGATATTTCCACATAGCGGTTATAGCTTGGCATCCACACTTCAATGTCATATTTCATGGCCGCGGTGAAGCCTAAATCCCCTGTGCAGATTTTAACCACCCTGTATGGGAGTCCCAAGCCCTGAAGTACCCTTTCCGCGTCCCGAGTTAGCTTTTCAAGCTCTTCGTAGCTTTCTTCGGGGCGGGTAAACTTTACAAGCTCAACTTTGTTAAACTGGTGCTGCCTGATAAGCCCGCGGGTATCACGGCCAGCGGAGCCCGCTTCCGCGCGGAAGCACGCGGAATACGCCACAAATTTTATGGGTAAGAGTTTACCGTCCAATATTTCTTCCCTGTAAATATTGGTAACTGGCACTTCCGCTGTTGGTATTAGGAAATAGTCGGTGCCTGATACCTTGAAAGCGTCTTCCTCAAATTTGGGAAGCTGTCCTGTACCTATCATGCTTCTCCTGTGCACCATATAGGGCGGGAAAATTTCGGTGTACCCGTTTTCAATGTGGGTGTCAAGGAAGTAGTTTATAATTGCCCTCTCAAGGCGGGCCCCCATCCCCTTATAAAGGGTAAAGCGGGTGCCGGTTATTTTGGCCGCGGTTTCAAAATCCAAAATCCCCAAATCTTCCCCCAAATCCCAGTGAGCCTTTGGCTCAAAGTCAAATTTGCGGGGCTCAAGATACCTTCTTACTTCCACATTGTCATCATCGGTGGTGCCGTCGGGAACCGTGTCGTTTGGAAGGTTTGGAATGGTAAGCAGCACTTGTTCTAATTCGTCTTCCACTTCCCGCAATATTGCGTCTAATTCCTTGATTTTATTTGAGATTTCCTTCATTTGGGCAAGCAGCCCGCTTGTGTCCTTGCCTTCTTTCTTAAGAAGGGGGATTTGTTTTGAAACCTCGTTTTGTTTTGCTTTCAAAGTCTCGCTTTCATAGACAATGTTTCTTCTCTTTTCATCTAATTCCAGGACTTTGTCAATGTCAATGTCCTCTTTGCGCCTTGCAAGCTTTCTTTTTACTTCTTCGGTTTGTGTCCTTATTAATTTAATATCAAGCATCCTATCAAATCCTTTCGTAGTCTTACTTTTTCTTTGCTCTGTTTTTTAACGCTATATTTAAATCATTGTAAAGCCTTTTGTGATAATCCTTTGCTTCTTTACCTAAAATCCCTAAATCCACGCTGTCTAAAAGCTCTTTGCACTCGTCATATAAGCCTTTGTAAAATAGGTCGTTGGCTTTGAAGATTTTTTCAGTTTCAGCTATGTAGTTTTGTAAAAGCTCATCTTTTTGCTTTATTTCATCCTCATTTACTTTTGACTTATAATCCTCATATTCCTTTTGCACTCTGTCCAGCTCATTTTTTAGCGCCCTGTTTTCATCCTGCAAATTTTGTATCTGGTTTTCGGCGCCGCGGTACAGGCTTAAACTATCCGCCGCCTTTTGCTGGTAGTCATTTGCGGTGAAGGCCGCAAACAATATCAGGATGAACGCCACAAAGAATAGGGCAAAGGAGTAAATCCACAAAAACTTATCCTTGTTTTTCATATCAATTTCCTTTCTGTAAACCCCATTTTTTATTAAGCGTAAAAACGCCCCGGAAACGTGTTTTTATGCTTTGTAATGGTTTTATATTTTCACATCAATAAAAACCTGCCTAAGATGGCAAATTTTACTTCCGCGATTTTACATAATATGTCGAATTATGTAATTAAATCAATTATGCGGGACAGCTCGTCCTCGCTGTAAAACTCTATTGTAATAAGGCCCTTTTTTGCGCCTTTTTGAATTTGCACCTTTGTTTTTAAGGCTTCCGAAAGCCGCCTTTCAATTTCCATGTCGTGAATGTTCTTTTCCTTTTTTTCTTTTTTGCGCTTCGGGAAATTAAAGTTTTTCACAAGTTTTTCAGTTTCCCTGACGCTCAACCCCTCTTTAATCACAATTTTTGCGCATTCTTCCTGCGCGCTGCCTTCAAGGGCCAAAAGCGCCCTTGCGTGACCTGCGGAAAGCAGGCCGCCGGATACATACTTTTTTACTTCTTCAGAAAGGTTTGTAAGCCTTAAGGCGTTCGCGATGGCGCTTCTGGATTTTCCAATGCGCTCGGAAAGCATTTCCTGGGTGTAGTTATATTTTTCAATCAGGTTTTTATACCCCATCGCTTCTTCAATGGGGTTTAAATCCTCCCTTTGAAGGTTTTCAATGAGGGACAATTCTGAAATTTCCTTTTCGCTTAAGTTTTTCACTATGGCGGGAATGGTCTTTAGCTTTGCGATTTTTGCCGCCCGCCACCTTCTCTCCCCCGCGATGATTTTGTAAAAGCCGTTTTCCATTTTAGTCACAATTATGGGCTGCAAAACCCCGTGGGTTTTTATGGAGTTTGCAAGCTCGGAAAGTTTTTCCTCGTCAAAACTGCTCCTTGGCTGGTTTTTGTCAGGCTCAATTTCCGTAAGCTTTAATTCCATAATCCCCTCTTTGGTTTCTTCCTCGTCAAAACCTGAAAATAATGCATCAAGGCCTTTTCCCAACCCTCTTGACTTTGCCATCACCATTCTCCTTCATTCCGCATTATTACTTCATCAGCAAGTTCCATATACATTTCCGCGCCTTTGCTAGTGGGGTCATATTCAATCACGGGCTTTCCAAAGCCCGGGGCTTCTGAAAGCCGCACGTTTCTTGGAATAATTGTCCTATACACTTTTTGGGGGAAGTATTTTTTAACCTCGTCCACAACCTGGATTGACAAATTTGTCCTTGCGTCAAACATGGTAAGAAGAATACCTTCAAAATCCAATGCAGGGTTTAAGGCTTTTTTCACCTTCTTTATGGTATTTGTAAGAAGGCTTACCCCCTCTAACGCGTAGTATTCGCACTGAATGGGCACCAAAACCGTGTCCGCCGCGCATAGGGCGTTGACCGTTAAAAGCCCCAAAGAGGGCGGGCAGTCAACAATTATGTAGTCGAAATTTTCTCTTACACCTTCCAGCGCGTCTTTGAAAACAAATTCCCTTCTCCCTACGCCGACAAGCTCAATCTCCGCGCCGGAAAGTTCTACGGAAGAGGGGGCGATTGAAAGGTTGGTAAAATCCGTTTTAATTATAATGTCCTCCAGTTTTTCCCCTCCGATTAAAACATTATACATATTTTTCCCAACATCTTTTCTGTCTATTCCAAGGCCGCTGGTGGCGTTTCCCTGCGGGTCCAAATCAATGAGCAAAACATTTTTCCCCCGTTTTCCCAATGCCGCGGACAAGTTTACGGCAGTGGTGGTCTTCCCCACCCCTCCCTTTTGGTTTGCCGCCGCAATTACCTTCGACATTTAATCATTCCTTTCATGTTGTGCAATGTTTCACGTGAAACAATATAATAAAAAAGATATATAAAATGTTTCACGTGAAACAAAAATCTGCCAATAACTCCGTTAAGGCTATTATAACATAAATAAATCATAAGTAAATCATTTTTGGGAAAAATTTTACCCCCTTAAAATATAGGAAAAATATTTTAAAAAATTTTGGTTATTTTTTAAATAAAGTTTTAAAGGTTTTTCCAAAATTTTTAAGCTAAAATTGCAAAACATCTAAAAATCCGGTTCTAAATTTATTTTTTTGGAAATTATAAAAATAAAGCCAAAAAAGCTTTGCTTTTTTGGCTTTGGGAAAAAAACAGTAAGAAAGGAAAGGTTTATAGGATGATATTTTATTAATTTGTTAGCACTTTTGGTATCTTATTATGCAGGTTATGTACTTGTCGTCTTCCTTTTCTTCCACATCTATTTCAATTCCGCAGTTTTTAATTTTCGAAACCGCTTCTTTTATGGTGGAAAAAATGAGCTTATACCCTTTATCTATCCTGATATTTTCCCTGATTTTTGAGTTCAGTTTGTTATTCAGCATCTTGTCGAGTTCTTCCTGCACCAGTCTTTCAAAAGAAGCCACATTCAATTCCCGCTTTATAGCCTTGTCCACAATTTGCTCCTGCAATTCCGGGTCAGGAATTCTCAAAAGGGCCCTCGCGTGGCGCTCGGTTAAGTTATTGTCGATTATTTTTTTCTGGACATTCTTTGGAAGTTTTAAAAGCCTTATCTTATTTGAAATTGTGGACTGGTTTTTTCCTAGTTTTTGTGACAGCATTTCCTGCGTCATTCCGTGGCTGAAAAGTAAATGATAATAAGCCTGGGCCTCTTCAAAAAAGTTTAAGTCCTTTCTTTGCAAGTTCTCAATCAGGGCTAAAACCGCGGAATCGTCATCATTTATGTTTATAACTATTGCGGGTATTTCCGTTTTGTTTAAGTAGCTGTACGCGCGAAGCCGCCTTTCACCGGTTACAAGCTCGTACTCGTCCCGCCCAATGGCTCTGACTGAAATCGGCTGGATAATACCGTATTCCCTAATTGACGCCGCCAATTCCTCAATGGCGCTTTGGTCAAAAAACTGCCTGGGCTGATAAGGGTTCGGGCGGATTTTAGAAATAGGTATGTTTACCACCTGTTGTTTTTCTTCAGTACCTAATAGCATGAAGAAACCTCCCCTATCTGGTATTTACTGGTATTATAGCACATTTTCTATTTTTTGGAAATAAAAAGTTTTCGATATTTTCCATTTTTTGTCATTTTAAATCTTGCTTTCCCAACGGCTTATTTGTCGCAAGAGGAGGTTTTCTCGGGTATTTTGCCAAAGTCGGTTGAATTTTTTTTACCAATACTAAAGTGTGGTTTATGGTTTCTTCACGCAGTTTTAGCTTGATATCTATTACATCTTGGAGTTTTCCGCCCAAAATATCAAATGCAGGCTTTGCCCCTTCTATTTCTTCATCAATGTTTGCCCCTTTCATGGCAACAAAGTACCCGCCAACTTTCACAAAGGGCAGGCAGTATTCAGAAAGGGTTGCCAAATTCGCCACCGCCCTGGCGGTGGCAATATCGAACTGTTCCCTGAATTCCTCTTTCCTTCCGCCCTCTTCCGCCCTCATATGATAGGCTGAAATATTTGTTAATCCCAGGCTTTTTATCACATCATTTAAGAAGGAAACCCTTTTATTTAATGAGTCAAGCATTACAACACAAATCTCAGGGTACGCGATTTTTAAAGGAATAGCGGGAAAACCCGCGCCCGTCCCTACGTCAATCAGCCGTACCCCGTCTTTTATAAGGCCGCTTTTTGCCAAAGACAAACTGTCCAAAAAATGCTTTACGTCTATTTCTTCGCTGTCTGTAATGGCCGTAAGATTCATTTTTTCATTGGCCAAAAGCACCAGCCTTTTATATTCTTCAAACAGGCTAATCTTTTTTTCATCCAAAACTATGCCAAAATCCTTGGCTAAATCCGCTAGCATAAAATCATTCCCTGTTTTGGTTTTTTTGAATTTGCAAATACAGCATTAACACCGTAATGTCCGCGGGGCTCACCCCTGAAATGCGGGAGGCCTGCCCGATGTTTTCGGGCCTGATTTTTGAAAGTTTCTGCCTTGCCTCAATCCTAAGCCCGCTAATTTTTTCATAGTCAATATCCTGGGGTATCTTCATGTTTTCCATCTTTTTAAAAGCCTTGGCCTGGGCCTCCTGACGCTTGATGTACCCGTCATATTTAATCATTATGTTTACCTCTTCCCTTTCCGCGAAAGAAAGGCCGGGCCTGTCTGGGTCAATGTCTTTTAAAATTTCGTAAGAAAGCTCGGGCCTTCTGATAAGTTCGGCAAGCTTTACCCCTGTTTTAATTTCCGTGGAGTTATATTTTGATAATAAGCTGTTTACCTCACCGCTTGGCGCGATGGTAAGCTTTTCGCACCTTGCAACTTCGTTTTTTATTCTTTCCTTTTTTTCTAAAAACCTTTGATACCTTTCCTCACTAATAAGCCCGATTTCATACCCTTTTTCAGTAAGTCTCAGGTCCGCGTTGTCCTGCCTTAATAACAGGCGGTACTCGCTGCGGCTGGTCATCATCCTGTAAGGCTCGTTGGTGCCTTTGGTTACCAAATCGTCAATCAATACCCCGATATACGCCTCATCCCTAGACAAGGTAAAGGGGGGCAGCCCTTTTACTTTCCTTGCGGCGTTTATTCCCGCAATAAGCCCCTGCGCCGCCGCTTCCTCGTAACCTGAGCTTCCGTTAAACTGACCCGCCCCGAAAAGGCCCTCATGCTCGATAAATTCCAATGAGGGTTTTAAGGACAAGGGGTCCACGCAGTCATACTCAATGGCGTAAGCCGAGCGCATGATTTTTACGTTTTCAAGCCCCGGCACCGATTTATACATCTCTTCCTGCACGTCAATGGGCAAAGAGCTTGACATCCCCTGTACATACATTTCATATGTATCAAGGCCCATGGGCTCAATAAACACCTGATGCCGCTCCTTGTCCGCAAATTTAACGATTTTATCCTCAATGGAAGGGCAGTACCTCGGGCCTATTCCTTCAATTTTTCCCGAATACAAAGGCGAGCGGTGAAGGTTTGCCCTGATTATCTCATGGGTTTTGGGGCTGGTGTAGGTTAAATAGCAGCAGGCCCTGTTTTCCAAAAACTTGTCGCTTTCAAAGGAAAAGGGCAAAATCCCCTCTTCACCAAGCTGCACTTCCATTTTGGAAAAATCAATGCTTCTGGCGTTTACCCTCGCAGGGGTTCCGGTTTTAAAGCGGCGCAGCTGTATCCCCATATCCCTAAGGGACTGGGACAATTTGTTTGCGGGAAGCAACCCGTCGGGGCCTGATTCTACGGAAGTTTCACCGATTATTATTTTTCCCTTCAAATAGGTGCCGCTTGCGATTACCACGCATTTTGCGGTGTATACCGCGTCCAAATGGGTGTATAAGTCATAAAGGCCGTCGGGCCTTTTTTCAATCCTCACTATTTCCGACTGCACCAAGTCCAGATTTTCCTGTTCCTCTATGGTTTTTTTCATTTCCCTTTTATAGGAATTCCTGTCGATTTGAACCCTCAAAGAGTGCACCGCGGGGCCCTTTCCCCTGTTTAACATCCTTGCCTGGATACAGCATTTGTCGGCGATTTTTCCCATAACGCCGCCAAGGGCGTCAATTTCCTTTACCAAATGCCCCTTAGCGGTGCCCCCGATATTGGGGTTGCAGGCAATATTGGCAATCCCGTCAAGGTTTATGGTAAATATAACGGTGCTGCAGCCAAGCTTTGCGGAAGCTATTGCCGCCTCGCAGCCCGCATGGCCCGCGCCGATTACCGCTACGTCATAATTTCCACTTCTGAAATACAAAACTATCTCCCCCAAAGTTATTTGCCCAAACAAAATCGTGAAAAGATATCGTTTATCACTTCTTCGTTTACAGTAAGCCCCGTAATTTCACCCAAGGCCTCAGCCGCCTCGGTTAAGTCAATGAACAACAAATCCGCAGGCATTCCCGCGCTGATTGTCCCAAAGGCGCGGGACAGCGCCTCTTTTGCCCGTATCAGGGCCTCTTTATGGCGTATATTTGTGATAATTTCCCTATCCTTTGATATTTCGTCCAAAGAAAGAAGCTTTACCATTTCCCTTTCAAGCTCAGGTATCCCAATCCCTTCCTTTGCCGAAACCCTGACTGCGGGAGCGTTGTAGTCTTCTTCTTTTTGGACGTTTTCCAAATCCGCCTTGTTTAGCACAACAATGTATTTTTTATCCTCAATTCTTTTTAAAATCTCCTTTTCTTCATCACATAAGGGCGAGGATATGTCCGTCACAAAAAGGCACATGTCTGAATTTTTTATATATTCCTCGCTCTTTTTAACCCCCAGCCTTTCCACCTCGTCGGAGGCGTCCCTAATTCCTGCCGTGTCCGCAAGGCGGATTATTATCCCTTCAAGCTGGATAAAATCCTCCACCACATCCCTGGTGGTGCCTGGAATGTTTGTGACAATCGCCCGGTCTTCCTTTAAGAGGGCGTTTAAAAGTGAGCTTTTCCCGACATTCGGCCGCCCCACAATGGCGCATCTTACCCCTTCACGGACAAGCCTTCCGCTTTTTGTGGACTCCAAAAGCTTTGCCACTTCCTCATAAATGGATTTTGCCTCATTGACAAAATCCTCCCTTTCCCAAAGCTCAATGTCCTCATCGGGGTAATCCGCCTCCACCTGTATCTGGGCAAGAAGGTTTATTATGCGGCTTCGCACTTGGTTTATCTTTTCGCTCAAAATCCCGCCCAATTGGTTTACCGCCTTATTTAAAAGCGCGTCCGACTGGCTGTCGATAATATCGCCAATGGCCTCGGCCTGCGCTAAATCAATTTTTCCGTTTACAAAGGCCCGCTTTGTAAACTCACCCGGAAGGGCAAGCCTTGCCCCGTTTTTTATGAGTTCTTCCAATATTTTATTTGTATTTAAAACCCCGCCGTGGCAGCTAATCTCGCACACGTTTTCCCCCGTAAAGCTGTGAGGTTCCCTAAATACCGAAACCAGACACTCGTCTAAAACATTTCCGGCAAAATCCACAACTTTTCCAAAGTGTATGGTGTGGGATTTTGCTTCAGTTATCGGGGTTTTTGACTTAAAAATTTTTGAGGTTATATCTATTGCGTCCTTCCCGCTAATCCTTATAACGCTTATGCCGCCCTTACCATGCGGGGTTGCAATGGCTGCGATTGTATCCATCATTTTTTCCTCCGGAAACAACAAAATATTTGCCCGTTTAAAGCTAACTATATATTTTATCACAAAATGAGCAAATTATAAATATTTTTAAATTTTAAAATAACCCGCCAAAATCTGGCGGGTTATCGTGCTATTTATTTATCTTTCCCTTTTGCCGTACGGTTTTCTCCTTCTTTGGTCTTTTCTGTCCTTAAGGGCAATTACCACTTTCCTGTTGGGGTCCTGACCTAGTGAGTAAGTGGTTACATAGTCATGGTTTTGAAGAGCGGAATGAATGATTTTCCTCTCATGGGGATTCATGGGTTCAAGCATAATGTTCTTTTTGTATTTCACAACTTTTGCCGCCTGCTTGAACGCAAAGGCAACCAGCGCCTTTTCCCTCTTTTGCCTGTAGTTTTCCGTATCTATAATCACTCTTATATATTCGTCTTCATATTTATTGGCAATTATTGATGTCAAATACTGCACCGCATCCAAGGTGTCCCCGCGCCTTCCGATTAACGCGCCCATGTTTTCGCCTGAAACTAAAACCGTAATCTTCTTATCCTCATCATCATATGAAATGTCCAGTGCGGGGTCCAGACCCATGCGGCTAAGTAGGCCTTGTAAAAATTCCCTGATTGCCCTAACGCTTTCCCTTTCTTTTAAAGTTACCCTCACTTTTGCTTCTCTTACGCCAAAGATGCTGAAAATCCCCTTATTTGCTTCTTCAATCACATCGATAACTACATCTTCCAGTTTCGCGTTTAGCTCGGCCAATGCTGCGTTAACTGCTTCATCAACACTTTTACCTGTTTTTTCTACATATTTCATGGTTATTCTTCCTTATCCTCATTCTTATTGTTAGAATCTTTCACCATCTTCTTTTTTTGAGACCTTCTCATGCTCTTTGTCATGTCCTTTTCATCAATTTCAAGCGGTTTTAGGTGTTTTTTAAAGTAAATTGAAAGGAAATACTGCTGCGCCATGGCAAGCAAGCTTGAAATAGTCCAATAAAGCGCCGCACCGTTTGGCATCTGGAACGCAAATATCAGGGTCATTAGCGGCATCATGTAAGTCATGGTATTAAGCTGCGCCTGTTGTTCTGCGCTTTGGTTTTGGCTGGTCCTTTGTGTCACCCAGCTTGAAAGGTAAGTTACCACCGCAGCCAAAATCGGGAAAATCCACAATTCGTTTAACTGGTTTAACTTCGGGATTTCACCAAGGTTTATGCCGAAAAAGTTAAAGTTCACCGCCTGATAACCCAACTGTCTTAAATTTTCAATTGCTGTCGGGTTATTCGCAAGGTAAATTTCGTTGTTTTGCGCAATCCCTGTTAAGCTATACAGTTCATTAATCTTTTCGATTGGCACGCCCACAATATACTGAAGGGGGTGGTAGATTACCTTAATTAGCGCAAACAATATCGGCAATTGGATTAAAAGCGGAAGACATCCGCCCATGGGGTTAATATTATATTTTTGATATATCTTTGAAAGCTCTAAATTCAGCTTTTCCCTGTCATCTTTATACTTCTTTTGAATTTCCGCGATTATTGGCTGAAGCTGCTGGGTTCTCATTAGCCCCTTTTGGGATTTGTATCCTAACGGAAACAGAATTATACGGGTAAGAATTGTAAATAAAATCAGGGCAATCCCATAATCGTTTACTAAATAATAAATATTCCTAATTATCCACCCTAGCGGTGAAACTATAAGGGTATCCCACAAATTAATTATCCTCCTCTTATTCTAGCAGGTCTACTCCGCCCTTTGAAAATGGATGGCATTTTAAAATCCGCTTTATAAAAAGAAAACCCCCCTTGAAAGCTCCGTACTTGGATATTGCAAGATACGCGTATTCGGAGCAGGTAGGATAAAACCTGCAGCAGGGTTTTTTTAGGGGCGATATAAATTTTTGGTAAAACCTAATCAATTTTAACAAAATCCACTTCATTCACATAAACCACTTTCAATAACGAGCTTTTCCAAATCCTTCAAAATATCTGAAAACTCGCTTTCGGCACATCTGGGCCGCGCAACTATCACAATATCGTGGGGCTTTGGTATTTTTCCTTCAACTTTCCTAAAACATTCCTTAATCCTGCGCTTTACTTTGTTTCTCACAACTGCGCTTCCCACTTTTTTGCTGACTGTTATGCCCACACGGTGACCTTGTTCCTGGTTTTTCCTATAATAAATAATCAAATTTTTTGAAACCGCTTTTCCGCCTCTTTTATACAGCCTTTGAAAATCCCTGTTTTGTTTTAAGGATATTGTTTTCATCATCTACCTCCTTAAAGAGGCGGCTTTTTTACGCAGACACAACTTTTCTGCCTCTGCGTCTTCTTCTTGCCAAAACCTTTCTGCCGTTTCTTGTGCTCATTCTTTTCCTAAAGCCGTGAACCTTGCTTCTTTTCCTTCTGTTAGGTTGATATGTCCTTAACACAAAAACACCTCCCTTTACATATTAACTTATGACAAGACTGCCCCTATCATAGCGTATGATTAATTATATAAAAGTAAGACTTTTTTGTCAATATAAAAATTTCCTAAATAAATTTTACACCAAATCGGGTTTTGTAATACTTATAAAATTTTAAAAGTCATATTTATGAAAAATATTTCTTTTAAAAACTTGAATAATTTTCTGAAATTTGTTAGTATAATCTTGTTAACATTGTGGATAACACAATTTTATCCACAGCAGATTTTGGAAAAATACACAGGTTATCCACCAAAAATTGCGCCCGGAAAGTAAAAATTTATCTGGTTTTTGAATATTTATCAACAGTTTTCGTTGTTAACATAAAAATTTATCCACAATTGTGGATAAGTATGTTAATAACTCGACTACGAAAACAGGAGGAAACCCTATGAATTCCCGTATTAAAGAAATTTGGGAGATGGCGGACAGTTTAATTAAAGACTCCATGTCGCCGCTGCATTATAAGACATGGATTTCCCAAATTGAGCCATACAAAATCATAGACCAAAAATTTTACCTTCTTCTGCCGGACAAGCTGTTTGTGCCCATGGCAGCAAGGTTTTCCGACCTTATTAAAAACGCTTTGTATGAAGTAACCGGGGAAGAATATGAAATTGTTCTTTGCACCAGGGAAGATTTAGACGACATAGAGGAAAAGCAAAAGGAAAAGAGCAGCTCAAACGGAAGTTCCAGCAACTTTTTTGAAAAATACACTTTCGAAAATTACATTGTGGGCCCAAGCAACCGTTTTGCCCACGCCGCGTGCCTTGCCGTGGCGGAAGAGCCGGCAAACGCCTATAACCCGCTTTTTTTATACGGCGGGGTCGGGCTTGGGAAAACCCACCTTATGCACGCGGTGGGAAACTATGTAAAAAAGAAAAACCCAAAAACCAACATTGTGTATGTTTCAGCGGAGCAGTTTACCAACGAGCTTATAAATTCCATTAAAGACAACACCAACGAGGCTTTCAGGAATAAATACCGTTCCATTGACTTTTTATTGGTTGACGATATCCAGTTTATCGCGGGGAAGACCTCCACGGAAGAAGAATTCTTCCACACATTCAACGCCTTGCACCAGGCAAATAAACAAATAATTCTAACAAGCGACCGTCCCCCAAAAGAAATAAAAACATTGGAGGAACGCTTGAGAAGCCGGTTTGAATGGGGACTTATCTGCGATATCCAGCCTCCTGATTATGAAACCAGGATTGCGATTTTGCAAAAAAAGGCCCAGGATGAGGGAATAAATATTAGTAACGAAATCCTTGCCCTGATTGCGGAAAAGATTACCTCAAACATCCGCGAGCTTGAAGGGGTTTTTAACAGGGTAATCGCCTACCGCGGCTTAGTAAATAAGGAAATTACCATTGACGTTGCCATGGAGGCTTTGAAGGACTACAACATCTCAAGCGGCAGGCGGCAAATAACAACCGACTTTATCATTGAGTCCTGCGCGAAGTACTTCAGGCTAAAGCCTGAGGACATTAAAAGCTCCAAGCGCACGAAAGAGCTTGCCAACGCAAGGCAGATTGCAATGTATTTGTGCCGCGAGCTTACGGACTTATCCTTGTCAAAAATAGCGCAGGATTTCGGCAACAAGGACCACACCACCATAATGTACGGGATAAACAAAATTGAAAAGGCAATACAGGAAAATTACGAAACCAAAGTGGCGGTGGAAACCTTAATCCATGATATTAAAGGTGAATGATAAAATTTTTTACATATCCACGTTAATAATTTGTGAATAACTTTTTCCCAAAAATATTTTTTCACCTTTTTTTCACAACTTATAAACACTAAAAATCCCGTAAAATTGTGAAAAAATTAAAATATCCACCGTTTTTACAGGCCCTACTGCTGCTACTTGATGAATTTTTATAATTATTATACCCTCACCTTAAGGTAAGTGCGCAAACTACCATTAGAAAATTTTAGCAAAGGATTGATTTATATGAAAATATACTGCGATAATATCACATTATCGGACGCTTTAGGTATTGTCAGCAAAGCCGTTCCTTCAAAATCCAGCGTTCAGATATTAGAATGCGTGAAATTAGAAGCTAAGGGGAATGAGCTTACAATATCTGCCAACAACCTTGAGCTTGCCATAGAATGTAAAATCCAGGCGGACGTGGCAAAAGAAGGCTCAATTGCCCTTTCAGCCAAAACCTTTTATGAAATAGTCAGAAAACTGCCTTTAGGGGAAGTGCTCATTGAAGCTGACGAAAATTACAGGGCTACCATAATATGCCAAAAATCCGAGTACAGGATTATGGGATTATCCAGCGACGAATTCCCCCAAATCCCCGAGGTTGTAAGCGAGCGCTGTGTAAACATAGCGTCATCAACTCTAAAAAGCTTAATCCGCCAGACATCCTTTGCCATTTCCCAAAATGAGACAAGACAGGTGCTTTGCGGCTCATTATTTGAGATAAAAAATGAAAAAATAAAAGTGGTATCCGTTGACGGTTTTAAAATGGCGTTAAGGTGTGAAGAATTAAAGGGAAAGGTAGAAGAGGAAAAATTCATCATTCCCGGAAGGACTTTATCCGAGCTTTTAAAAATCTTACCCGACAATGAGGAAGAGGTTTCAATCTGCTATACGGGAAACCACGCCCTAATTAGGTTTTTAAACACAAAAATTGTCACAAGGTTAATTGAAGGGGAATTTTTAAACTATGAAAAAATAATCCCCACTGAAAAGAGCATAAGCATTACCGTTTCAGTGAAAGAATTTTTATCGTCCATTGAAAGGGCGGAGCCCCTCCTTACTTCAGATACCTCAAAAAACCCTGTTATTCTACATATAAAATATGATAAAATAAATATTCAATGCAGTACCAGCATGGGACAGGTAAACGACTTTGTGGAAATCCCCGACTGCGGCGGCGAGCTTAAGATCGGGTTTAACCACAAATTTCTTCATGATGCGCTGAAGGCGGCTGAATGTGAAAGCATTATAATGGAATTTAACACCGCCCTATGCCCGCTGGTAATAAAGCCCGTTGAAGGGGACTCCTTCCTGTTTATGGTACTGCCGGTTAGGCTTGCAAGCTAAAGGATGGGGAAGATGGAAGTTACAATTAATACAGAATATATTACCTTAAGCGCCCTTTTGAAACTCTCAGGTATTGCTAAAACCGGGGGAGAGGCTAAAATCATGGTGCAGGACGGGCGCGTGAAAGTTAACGGGGAAACAGAAACGCGGAGGGGAAGAAAGCTCTATGAGGGAGACCGGGTTGAAGTTTTACAAAACCCCCCCGTTACAATTTTGGTGAAAAGAGATGTATATTAATTCTATTGAGCTTGTGAATTACCGCAATTATGAAAGGGAAAAAGTGGAATTTTCCCCGGGGCAGAATGTGATTTTTGGCGACAACGCCCAGGGGAAAACCAACCTTTTGGAAAGCATATACCTTTTTTCCCATGGTAAAAGCCACCGCACTAGGCAGGATAGGGAACTAATCCTCTTTGGCAGGGATTTTTTAGATGTAAAAGTGAGTTTTTTCAGCGAAAACCGCCATCAGACCGGAAGAATCAGGGTTTTTAAAGACAAAAAAAAGGAAATACGCATAAATGATGTTCCACTTTTAAAATCAAGCCAGCTTCTAGGGGTTTTTAAAGTGGTTTTATTTACGCCCGACGATTTGTCGCTGGTAAAAATGGGCCCCGAGGTGAGGAGAAAGTTTTTAGACTCCTCAATTTCAATGCTAAAGCCGAATTATTACGGGGTTTTGGAAAAATATAACCAGGTTGTAAAGCAAAAGGCGGCGTTATTAAAAAAAATTAAAAAAGGGGAAGCGGAAAATGCGGCTTTAGATATCTGGAACGAAAAACAAGCGGACTATGCAAGCCGGCTTATGGCTTACAGGTGCGTGTTTATTGAGGCCTTGTCAAAAGAGGCAAAGCAAATATGCTTTGACATTTCAGGGGAAGATTTTTTAATTTTATATAAACCAAGTTTCCGCGTTGTTGATTTTAGGGATTTTTCAAAAAATAAAAATTCTTTGTTTGAAATACTGCAAAGGGAAAAGGACGCGGAAATTGAAAGCGGGAGCTGTTTGTTTGGACCCCACAGGGACGATTTAATTTTTTTGGCCAACAACCTTGACATAAAGCATTTCGGATCCCAGGGCCAGCAGAAAACCGCGGTGTTATCCGTTAAAATTGCGCTAGTAAAAATCATATATGATGTTTTTTTGGAATACCCCGTGCTGCTTTTGGACGATATAACGGGCGAGCTTGACAAATCAAGGCGGGAGTATTTGTTTAAAAAGATAAAAAACATGCAGGTGCTAATCACCTGCACCGATAAGGAATTAATCAGCTTAAGCGGGGAATATAAAAAATTCCAGGTAAAAAGCGGAAAAATTTTTTGGGAGGATTAATATGTTTTTACATCTTGGGGGCTCACACATGGTGTATATGGATGATGTAGTCGGGTTTTTCGATTTGGAAAAGACCAGCATTTCAAAAATCACCAGGGAGTATTTGAAAAAAGCCCAAAATGAAAAAAAGGTTATAAATGTGTCAGATGAGCTTCCAAAATCCTTTATTATAACCAAAAAAAACAATTCTGAAAGCGTTTATATATCGCCAATTTCAACGAACACGCTAAACAAGCGCACCTTTATGAAATTGGGCTAAAATTTCAGGGAGGATAAAATAAATGGACGAAAAGATAAATGTCAAATATGACGAAAATCAGATACAGGTGCTAGAGGGACTTGAGGCCGTAAGGAAAAGGCCGGGGATGTATATCGGCTCCACATCGGCAAGAGGGCTTCACCACCTGGTATATGAAATCGTTGACAACAGCATTGACGAGGCATTGGCCGGATACTGCACCCATATTGAAGTTTATATAAATGAGGACAATTCCGTGGAAGTAATCGACAACGGCCGCGGCATACCGGTAGGTATCCAGAAAAAAATGGGCCTTCCCGCGGTGGAAGTGGTGTTTACCGTGCTCCACGCGGGGGGAAAATTCGGCGGCGAAGGTTATAAAGTTTCCGGCGGCCTTCACGGGGTTGGGGCGTCAGTGGTAAATGCGCTTTCTGAATACCTTGAAGTTTTCGTTCATATAGACGGCAAAATCCACTACCAAAGATATGAAAGAGGGGTTCCGAAGGACAGGTTAAAGGTAATAGGGGAGACAGACAAAACCGGAACCCATGTAAAATTCAAGCCCGACCCTGAAATTTTTGAAGAGACCGTCTTTGACTATGACACGATACTGTCCCGTCTGCGGGAGCAGGCCTTTTTGAATAAGGGTTTAAGGATTACCTTAACCGACCGCAGGGAAGAAGGGAAAAGCGAGTCCCTATATTATGAGGGCGGGATTAAATCCTTTGTGGAATATATAAACCGCAACAAAGACGTAATCCATGAAAACGTAATCTACTTTGAAAGCCAGAAAAATGACTGCCAGGTAGAAATCGCAATGCAGTATAACGACGGGTACAACGAAAACATTATAAGTTTTGCAAACAATATCCACACAACCGAAGGGGGAACCCATGAGACAGGGTTTAAAAACGCCCTCACAAGGATTTTAAACGACTACGCCAAAAAGACGAACCTGTTAAAGGACTCGGATAAGAATTTAAGCGGGGAAGACGTGAGGGAAGGGCTTTCCGCCGTAATATCCGTAAAAGTCTTTGAGGCCCAGTTCGAAGGGCAAACCAAGACTAAACTTGGAAACAGCGAAGTAAGGCAAGTTGTGGAAAGCATAATGAATGAAAAGTTTGCGACTTTCCTGGAAGAAAACCCGTCAGTCGCAAAAACCATAATAGAGAAGGCAATTACCGCAAGCCGCGCAAGGGAAGCGGCAAGAAAGGCAAGGGAACTCACCAGGAGAAAGTCGGCGCTTGAGAACACCACATTGCCTGGAAAACTTACCGACTGCTCCGAGCGGGATACGGAATTTACCGAAATATACATCGTGGAAGGTGACAGCGCGGGCGGCAGCGCAAGGGGCGGAAGGGACCCAAGGTACCAGGCGGTGCTTCCCCTTTGGGGTAAAATGCTAAACGTTGAAAAGTCAAGGATTGATAAGGTCTATAACAACGACAAGCTCCTTCCCGTAATCACCGCCCTAGGCGCGGGTATCGGGGATGATTTTGACATAAACAAACTCAGATACGGCAAAGTCATAATCATGGCCGACGCCGACGTTGACGGAAGGCACATAAGGACACTGCTTTTGACATTTTTCTTTAGATATATGCGCCCGCTTATTGAAAACGGGAGGGTTTATATTGCCCAGCCCCCGCTTTTTAAAATCAGCAAGGGCAAGAACTATAAATACGCGTATTCAGAAAAAGAAGCCGAACAAATAATCGCCGAATTTAAAAAGGAATTTGGCGAGGATGTGAAATTGGATATCCAAAGGTATAAAGGTCTTGGCGAAATGGACGCCGAGCAGCTTTGGGAAACCACCATGGACCCTGCCCGCCGCACGATGTTAAGGGTTAGCCTTGAAGACGCGGTGGCGGCGGATGAAGCCTTTACAATACTAATGGGGGACAAAGTGGAGCCCCGCAGGGAATTTATCGAAAAGAACGCTAAATACGCCAAAAACTTGGATATTTAATTTTCGTTTTGAAACGCCGAAAGGAATGAAGTTGCTAAATGAGCGAAGAATACAAAAATCAGCATATTGTGGATGTGGATATAGAAAAGGAATTAAAATCCAGCTATATAGAATACGCCATGAGCGTAATCGTGGGAAGGGCTTTGCCGGACGTCCGCGACGGCTTAAAGCCCGTTCACAGGAGAATTCTTTATACCATGTATGAGGACGGCTTCACGCCGGACAAAAACCACCGCAAGTGCGCCACAACCGTAGGTTCGGTTCTTGGTAGGTACCACCCCCATGGCGACGCGGCGGTTTATGACGCGCTGGTACGCTTGGCGCAGGATTTTTCCCTACGATACCCACTAATTGACGGGCACGGGAACTTCGGCTCCATTGACGGGGACCCGCCTGCGGCTTACCGTTACACGGAAGCAAGGCTTTCCAAAATTTCTTTGGAAATGTTAAAAGACATTGAAAAAGAAACCGTTTCCTTTACCCCCAACTTTGATGATACCAGAAAAGAGCCCACGGTGTTACCCTCAAGGATACCAAACTTATTGGTAAACGGCTCATCAGGTATCGCGGTGGGCATGGCTACAAATATCCCACCCCACAATTTGGGGGAAGTAATTGACGGGATTTGCGCGTTAATTGACGACCCGAACATTACAATAGATGAGCTTATGAACTATATAAAAGGCCCTGATTTTCCCACCTACGGCATAATTTTGGGAAAAAGCGGGATAAGGGCCGCATACCATACGGGACGGGGTAAAATAATATTAAGGGCAAAGGCCGAAATCGAAACCATGGAAAACGGCCGCCAAAGGATTGTGATTACCCAAATACCCTATCAGGTTAACAAGACAAGGCTTATCGAAAAAATTGCCGAGCTTGTGAGGGACAAGCGCATAGACGGTATTACCCACCTTCTTGACGAGTCCAGCAACCGCACGGGCCTAAGGATAGTAATTGAAGTGAGAAGGGACGCAAACGCCAATGTAATACTAAACCAGCTTTATAAGTTCACCCAGCTTCAGGAGTCCTTCTCCGTAATCATGCTTGCCCTTGTCAACAACGAGCCCAAGATTTTAAACTTAAGGGAAGTTTTGGATAACTACCTAAACTTCCAAAAAGAAGTTGTGGTAAACCGGGCAAAATACGACCTTAAAAAAGCGCAGGACCGCGCCCACATCTTGGAAGGGTTAAGGATTGCGCTGCAAAACATTGACGAAGTTATAAAGATTATCAGGGAAAGTTACGATAACGCAAAAGAAAGGCTCATTGAAAGGTTTGAGCTTACCGAAATCCAGGCGCAGGCGATTTTGGACATGAGGCTTGCGCGTTTGCAGGGTTTGGAAATTGAAAAAATCGAAGAAGAATATCAGGATTTGCTTGAAAAAATAAAATACTATACAAGGATTATTAACGAGGAAAGTTTAGTGCTTTCCATCATCAAAGAAGAGCTTTTGGAAGTAAAGAACAAATACAACGACGAAAGGCGCACCGTAATTGAAAACCTCACCGACGACATTGACATTGAGGACTTAATCGAGGAAGAAGAAAGTATTTACACCTTAACCCATTTCGGGTACATTAAGAGAATGCCCGCCTCTGCTTATAAAACACAGCACCGCGGCGGCAAGGGCATTGTGGGGATACAGACCAGGGAAGAGGACTTTGTGGAATGTATTTTCTCCGCCTCAACCCACGCAAACATCCTGTTCTTTACAAACAAAGGCAAAGTATACAGGTTAAAAGGCTATCAAATCCCCGAAGCGGGAAGGCAGGCAAAGGGAACCTTTATCGCCAATATCCTTGCTTTGGACGGGGACGAAAAAATACAGGCGGTAATACCCGTTGACAAATTTGAGGAAGGAAAATACCTTCTTATGGCCACCAAAAACGGGGTTATTAAAAAGACGGACCTTTTGGAATATGACACCCAGAGAAAGGGTGGCTTAATCGCGATAACCTTAGATGATGGTGACGAACTGATAAACGTGAACTTAACCGACGGCACAAAGGACGTAATTATCGGGACATACCAGGGCATGGCAATCAGGTTTTCTGAAAATGACGTTCGTCCTTTAGGAAGGGTTACCAGGGGAGTTAAGGCAATAACGCTTAGGGAAGGCGACTGGGTTGTTTCCATGAGCGTGCCCGAAAGTGACAGCAAAATCCTTGCGGTAACTGAACTTGGGTTTGGCAAAAAAACCCCCGTTTCCGAATACAAAGTCCAAAACCGCGGCGGTATTGGCGTTACCACATATAAAATCAGCGGGGAAACCGGAAATGTTATCGCGCTAACTTCAGTATCCGACAAAGACGATATTATGCTTATAACCAGCGAAGGCACAATTATCAGGCTTGACTCGGCGGAAATTTCAACCATAGGCAGGAGCACAAAAGGAGTTAGGCTTATGAAGCTTGACGAAGGCGTGAAAGTTGTGTCTGTAGCCCGGGTTTCAAAAGAAGAATGAAAAAAACGGAGGTAAGTTATGGATTCCGACAGTTGCGGCCATAAGCAAAAAGTTAAGGCAAACACAAAAACCCCCCATATTATAAGGTTTTTTTACCTAAGGCCGTGAGTTTTTGCTGGTAAAAAGACTTAACAAATAATATGGAGGGCTGTATGTTATCCGAAATTCTTATCTTACTTGTACTTATATTTTTAAATGCGTTTTTTGCCGCAAGTGAAATTGCGTTTATATCGCTAAATGACAATAAAGTGCGCCATCAGGCGGAAGAAGGGGATAAGCGCGCAAAACTGATTATGGGGCTTTTGGACGAGCCCACGAAGTTTTTGTCAACAATTCAGATTGGCATAACTTTGGCCGGGTTTTTAGCTTCCGCTTTTGCTTCGGAAACCTTCGCGGCAATGCTAACACAGTGGGTTAAAGATTATTTGCCAATCCCGCAAAACGTGATAAAAACCATATCCATGATTATAATTACCGTGATTTTATCCTACTTCACCCTTGTGTTGGGCGAGCTTGTGCCAAAGCGGATAGGGATGAAAAAATCCGAAGCGATTTCCGCTATTGCCATTTACCCGATTTTATTCCTTTCAAAAATCACATCCCCCTTTGTAAAGCTTTTGACCCTTTCCACTAACTTTTTTTTAAGGCTTTTGGGGATTGACCCGGAAGACGAGGACGAAGAAGTGACGGAAGAGGAAATCCGCATGATGGTGGACGTGGGGGAAGAAAAGGGCACAATCCGCGAAGAAGAGCGGGAAATGATAAACAATATCTTTGAGTTTGACAATAAAGTCGCCGGAGATATTATGACCCACAGGACCGATATCGTGGCGGTGCCGATTGACTCCAGCCTTGAGGAAGTTTTAAAGGTAATAAGCGAGGAAGGCTACACAAGGGTTCCGGTGTATGAGGAAACCATAGACAACATTGTGGGGATTATAAACGCCAAAGATATATTAAGGTTTATCCAAAACGGGGGCGGAAACTTTTCCTTGAAAAATATTTTGCGAAAGCCCGTTTTTATCCCCGCGTCAAAGAAGGTTGACGAGCTTTTCTCCGAAATGAAAAAGACCAAAACCCACATGGTGATAATTATAGATGAATACGGCGGGACCGCGGGTATTGTCACAAGCGAGGACCTGTTGGAAGAAATCGTTGGCAACATCCAGGACGAGTACGACGAGGAAGAGCCCGACTTTACAAAGATTGACGATAACACCTTTATTATTGACGGGCTTGCCCAGCTGGATTTGGTATGCGAATATTTGGATGTAGACCTTCCCGTGGAAGACTACGAAACCTTAAACGGGTTTTTGCTAGGCTTATTAGGAAGGATCCCGGAAGAAGGGGAAAAGCCCGTTGTGGAATATGAAAACCTCACCTTTAAAATTGAAGACGTGTGCGACAAACGCGTGACGAAAGTTAAGGTATATAAATCATAAAAGCTTTAGGCAAAAGCCTAAAGCTTTTTAATATTTTGGCCGTATCACGCCGGTAAGCTCAATCCCGAATTTATCTATAAATTCCCCAAAGCTTAAGGTGTCATAAAGGCCGCTATATATCAGGCATATTACATTTCCCAAGGGGAGGGAAGGGAGATGTTTTGCCACAATCTTAAAGGGTAGTGGCACATTAAAGTGGAGATGGTCCGTTTTTATTATATTGTGTAAGTAAGGAAGCTTATTCTGCACGTCAAAGACCAGATAGGTGTAAAAGTTAGGGATCTTGCCATCGGCGATACAGATTTTGGGGTTAAATGTGTTTGCCTTCGTGCATTTTACCGTAATCCCGAATTCCTCATAATAGTGCTCAATTTCTTCTTCAGGAAGGCTTCCTAACACAGTAAAATGCCTGATTATGTCCTTTAGCTCATCAATGTAGTAAAAAGCGTTATCTGACAAAATCAAAGCTTCCTCATTGGTGCTTTCAAGATAAAACATCTGGCAGGCCTTTTTCACGCATTTTTTAATAAAATGCCTGTATATTTGGGGAAAATCAACCAAGATAACGTCAAGATATGAAGACAGAGCTGATTTTTGCAAAGGGCCTGCTAAATAAACGGGATAAGACTTTGTAATCTTTTTTAAATTCTTTAAAAAACGCTTAAAGAAAAAGGGGTGTTTTGAAGACAAAAAATTCAAATCTGCGCCGCAAAAGGGAAGATGTACTAATCTTATGGTATTATTGTAAAAATTTATATCCTCAAAAACTATTTTATTTTTCACCAAACTTGCGTATAATAATCTTGCGGTGTGGAAGAAACTTTTTTCCCTATCCTCAAGCTCATATATAATCGAGAACATAGGACCACCTTATTCTTTTCTTTTTACTATATATACTAAAATACTCTTTTTAATATGATAAAAATAAAAAAATTGCAGGATTTTAGCGGATTTAAAACGGAAAATTAATTCTTAATTTGACAAATAAAAAAGGATAAAAATTTTTAAAAAAAACACTTGCAAAAAATAAGGACCTGTTGTATAATACTAAAAGTCAGCGGGGTTTAGCGCAGTTTGGTAGCGCACATGGTTTGGGACCATGGGGCCGGGGGTTCAAGTCCCTCAACCCCGACCACTAAATTTAAAAAAGTTATTGACAAATGAAAAAAGATGTGTTAAGATTAGTAACGCTCATTCGCTGGTGTAGCTCAATCGGTAGAGCAGCTGATTTGTAATCAGCAGGTTGCGGGTTCGAGTCCCATCACCAGCTCCAACTACATATGGGAGAGTTCCCGAGTGGCCAAAGGGGGCAGACTGTAAATCTGTTGCTTGATAGCTTCGATGGTTCGAATCCATCCTCTCCCACCAAGCCTTGATTTTTATCAAGGCTTTTTTTGTTGCCAAAAAAGTAGTTCTTTACTTTTTGCCGGGAAATATGGTAAAATTAGTAATAAGGAATCGAAAGAAAGGAAAGATTGTTATGTTTAAAAAAATAACAATTGCAATAGTTTCCGCATTGGCGCTTTTTGGCATAGCCGCCGCGTTAATTAGAGCGGTTTTAAAAACAAGGGAAGAAATATCATAACTTTCAAAGCTTTTCGCAATGTGCCCAAAAAGGCCCGCTTTTATGGTTAAGAAGCTGTTGTTTAGAGTATCAAGTCTGACATAAATGATAAAAAAAGAGCCGCAAAACGCGGCTCTTTTTTGCTAAACGGGCGGCATAGGAAGTGCCGCCTGTTTTTATATTTCATAAGGCAAAGCTGCGGGGAAGAGAGTATTTTTGTACCAGATAAATATCTTAACCTTTTCATATTCTCCCATATCAAAGCTAAAGGAAGAAGGCGCGCCTTTATAAACCTTTGCCCCGCTTGCCTTTAAATACTCAAGTTTTTTCCCGCTAATTCCCGCGGCGTAAATGATTACTTCCTCATCTTCATCCGCCAAAACGTCAAAGGTGAGTTTCCCGTCCTCATATTTTGCGTTTTCAACCCTTGCTGAAATTTCTTTTTTCACCTCAAAGTTTTTAGCAAAGAATATCCCTGCCCTGTATCCATGGCCTGCCCGGATTGTGAACTTGCCGATATCGTTTGCAACCGGCGCGTCCGAGCGGAAGGCGAATTTGTCAGCAAGAAGGATTTTCCCGCCCGATGGAGGGGTTACATACACACTGTATTGTTTTGTGTTTATATTCACTTCAATGTCTATGTGATAAAACTTGTTTACTTCGTAGTATACAGGGTTTGTGTAGCTAAAGCTTGCCCCGTTTCTTGCGTCCATTGTGCCGTTTGGCTGGAACCTTACCACAATGTTATAAGAATTGTAGTTATCGGGGTTTGTTGTGCTTGCGGTAAAGGCAAAAATCCCGTCGGTGAGTTCCTTAGTTTGCGCGTCAAAGGAAAAGGTAACTTTTCCGTAGTACGGCCCTATATTCATGTATGAAAAATCCGCTGTGGAATAGTGGGTGCTGAACACATCGCCGTATTGGGCCAATAAGTTGTCAAGTTCCCTTTGGGAAATCTGGATTACATACCCGTGCCGCGGGGTGAAGTTAAAGGAATACTCATTGTCGTTTAGCTGGCGGTAGTTTATAAAGTCCGTGGTTTCCACCAAGGCGTATTTCCCGCCGTTAAAAGGCGTTCCGTCCGCGGCGATGATGTATTTATTTGTGCCGATTATGTTATAGATATTTGACCCTTCCACGTCCATATCAACCCCGCTTGATGTCTTAAAGGGTATTCTTTCGTATTCCCTTCCGGTGTTGGGGTCAATGGCTGAAAACTCGCCGCTGATTTTATCGGACACTGCAATCCGCTTTCCGTCATAATACATTATGTAGCGGTCATTTACAGGGTCATAAATAATGTCCCCGTCAATGGCGCCCCCGATGCCGTCGGGCGGGGCCAGCATAAACTCAGGCTCGGTATAGGTTTTAAAATCCTTTGTGTAGTGCCGCCACATAACGGTGCCCCGCGGGTCCCCCTCGTTTTGGATTGCCAGATACACCATATATGCTTCCTTTTCAGGGCACCATATAGCCTGGGGCGCCCACGCGCGGTTACAGTTTTTAGTGGACTCAAAGTTTTTATAGTCAATATGGATTGTTTCTTCAATATGGATTAAGTCGGCGGTTTTAAATATAACAATGGCATGGTTGCTTGCCCAGCCAAGGGATGACCTCATGTCGGTGGCAAGGATATAGTAATACCCGTCCTGGCCTTTTAAAATAAAGGGGTCCCTCACACAGCCTGTGCCGACGGTTGAGATTAAAACAGGCTCGCCCCCGTTTAGGGCTTTAAAATTGTACCCGTCCTTGCTCACGCCGTAGTAAATCCGTTCTTGCTCAGCGGCGTTTCCGGTAAAGTAAACAAACAAGTACGCCGCCATTTCTTCTTCCGCAAAAACCGTTATGTCAAAGGTTTTAACCTTTTGATAATCCCCTTTGGTTATGGTGGCTGTGACAGTTACTTTTTTGTTTTCCTTTCCCCGCCTTACTTTGCCGTCCTCAGTTATAACGCTTGTGTCGCTGATTTCCCATGAAATATCGCTTGTGTATTTACCCTTTGTCTTTAAATCCAAATCATGGGTAAGCGCCCCCAGGTTATAGCTTAGGAATAAATTGTTGTAGTCCGCTTCGGCTATTTCTTCGTCGGTCATGTCATATACGCCTAAAATTTCTTCTTCCGTCAAAACCCTGTCATAGATTTTTACATTGTCGAAGCAGCCGTTAAAGTATTTATCCCCGCTGTAGAAGGATTTTCCCAAGTAAGATATAAGATTTTGCCCTAAATCCGAAATTTTAACGGTGACGTTTTTGTTTTCAACAATCTTTTCCCCGTTTTTGTATATGGCAATACGGTTGGGCTCCACAACGCAGATAATTTTCATCCACTGCCCGTTTTGCGGCCCCATCTGGTGGTTTTCCGCCTTTTGTTCTGCAGGGTTACTGTTTATGGTAATAGCCCCTTTAAGGCCTGTGGGCGCCACGTTTAAGAAGAAGTATTTTATGTTGTCAACGCCAACGGTGAAGGTGAAGTAGTAGTTTTCCGTCATGTAGGATAAAACGTCCATGGAAATTGTAAAGGTGTTTAAATTATCAAAAAACCCTCTGGGAAACTCAAGGTATGTGCCATATGAGCCGTCAAGCCTTAAAACCTGACCCTTTTGGGGGTCTGTTATGTATGTGGCGTTCCCGTAAAGGGTTGCGTTGTTGCCCCCTGCGGAATCCACAGCCTGATTCCCGATTAGGGCTTCGTCAAAGGAGTAAACCAATACTGGCCCCTTTAGGGAGCCGGCTTTTACGGATATAGCCGGATTAAAAAAGAGGCAAAAAGCAAAAAGCAAACTCAACATTTTCCGATACATTTTATTTCCCTCCTTATTTGAGAATATTGTATAACAAAAAAAGTAAAAATTCCACTATAAAAAATAAGAAACAAAAATTTTTTATGCTAAAATATGCCCAAAACCATTTTTGCTTTAGGTTTTTTGCTTTATCTTGCGCCAAAAAACATATTTGACAAAGAAAATAAATTTTATGATTTAGGAATATAAATCAGTATGGCAATTTTTATAGTAATATGGTAAAATTTAAAAAACCATAGGGGAGGGGTTTATTAGTGGAAAACACAAAGCGCGATATATTTAAAATATTGACCATTGTTTTTTATGTTTTTTGGGGGGCTTTAATTATACCCGTTTCAATAATGTCCTTCTTTGCGGGAATTTCCACTGTAATGCTTGCGGATAACCCGGGCGATAATTTTATAATTAATTCGTTTATTTCCGCGTTAGTAGCTTTATCGGCTTATCTTTTTTGGGGCGCGCCTTTTGCGGTGATAGGCTCATTTTTATTTAGCTTTAGTTATTGGAGAAAGAATATCTTTAAAAATTCATTTTACATAATCCTTTTGCCCCTTTTATACATAGCCCTTGCTTTTTTAGTTTTGTTTTTAATTTTTTATATATCCGGCCTGCTGACAAAATAAACACCGCCCCACGGGCGGTTTTTTTGTGGATAATTTTAAGTTATTGTGGAAAAGCCCAAAAAATTTTTTATTTTTTGTGCACAAATTTTAGCAATATATAAAAATTTTATGGAATATCCCTAAAGGAAGTGGTATAATTACAATTAACAATAAAAGAAAGGATTGTGGAAAATGAAAGGCGCATTAAAAGGATTCTTTGCCGCGTTTTTTGTGATTTTCCTGTTTAACATTAGTGTCCTTGCCAATAACCCAATCGTTAAAGTTGACGACAAAGGAAACCGTATTTACGGCGGGGACCCTGCGGCTTTGGTTGACGGGGACACGGTTTATTTGTATCTGGGCCAGGACATTGGCACAACGGGCTACAACATGCCAAATTACCTATGCTATTCGTCTAAGGATTTAATCAACTGGAAATACGAAGGCATACCCTTGAAGGCAAGCGATTTCCCGTGGGGAAGCGCCAACGACTCATGGGCGGCCCAGGTTATTAAGTATAAAGGCAAATACTATTACTATATGTGCAAAAACTCAACGGGGATTTCCGTTGCGGTATCCGACTCCCCCACAGGTCCCTTTGTAAACGCGCTAGGAAGCCAAAAACTAATCGACCCAAGCTGGACTGCCGGAAAAGTAAGCTGGGACGACATTGACCCCACAGTTTGGGTGGAAGAGGACGAAAACGGGGTTGAAAAAAGATACATGATGTGGGGAAACTCCAATTTATATATTGTGGAACTAAATGAGGACATGATTTCCATCACCGACAAAAACAACGACGGGAGAATTAACGGGTCGGACATTACGGAACTTTTCATAGAAGGGATACCTTCCGACTCCAAATTTACCGAAGCCCCGTGGATTTATAAGCGTGACGGCAAATACTACCTCTTTTTTGCCTCAAACTGGCGTGAAGAATTAAGCTACGCAACAGCGGACAATATCTACGGCCCCTATACATACCAGGGCATTGTGATGAGGGTGGGCGCCTCCAGCAACACAAACCACCCCGCGGTTATTGATTTTCAAGGAAAAACCTATTTATTCTACCACACCGGCGCCCTTGAGCAGGGCCATGGGTACAGAAGAAGCGTGTGCATTGACGAACTCCGATTTGACGAAGAGGGAAGGGTAATTGAGCTTGTGGAAAGCTCAATAGGCTTAGACGGGACAGCGGTGCATATCGCTAACGCCAAAAACCAAAACGAAAAGATTTATTTTTCCCATTTTGAAAACAGCTTAAAAGACGGGGAATACCCCATGGGGGCTTTTGTCCTCGCTGGGCCCCTTACCCAGCACAAAAACGACTTCAGGTGGGAAATAGTTGAGGGGAAATATAAATTAAATGACGGGAAAGAATACGTTTCAATCCAGGCGGTTCACAAAATGGGCTATTTCATTACAAACTACAATAACCATGTAAAACTCCTTCATGACGACGACGCCTCAACCGCCACCGCCCAAAAACAGACCTTTATAAAACACACATATGAGGACGGGTCAATGGCTTTTGAAAGCGTGTATTCACCGGGGAAATACTTAACCATTGTTGACGGGAAAATCGAACTTACCAGTTTTTCTGAGGAAAACTCTAAATTTGTGTTAATTGAACAGGTAAGGTTCAGCCCTTATGTTGAAGTAACGGAAGAAGGTTTCAGGGTTTACGGCGCTTTTAAACCCGAAGGCAAATACGCCCTCTTTGAAGTTAGGGACAAGGACGGAAACGTGGAATATATCGGCGTGATTAAAAGCAGCGCAGATGGTGAAATAAACTACACTTATGCGCCAAAACAACAAGGAGAATATTTAATCAGGGTTGGAAGCTATAAATTCAAGGTAAAGTGGGGCGGGGAAGAATAAAAAACCCCTTTTATGACCGCAAGTTTTAAAATTAGTAAAAGAAAGGTTTGTGGAAAATGAAAGGAGCGTTAAAAGGCCTATTATCCGCGTTTTTTGTGATTTTCTTACTTAACATTAGTGTTCTTGCCAACAACCCCATCATAAAAACGGACGGCAGCGGGAACAGGGTTTACAGCGCGGACCCTGCGGCATTAGTTGACGGGGATACGGTTTATTTATACGTGGGGCAGGACAAGGGAACGCCGACTTCAAATAATATGCCCAATTACCTATGCTATTCCTCAAAAGATTTAATTAACTGGAAATATGAAGGGATACCCCTAAAAGCCGCGGATTTCCCGTGGGGCAGCGCCAGCCAGTCATGGGCGGCACAGGTTATTAAATATAAAGGCAAATACTATTACTTTATGTGCAAGGACTCAACGGGGATTTCCGTTGCAATCTCCGACACCCCCACAGGCCCCTTTATAAACGCGTTAGGAAGCCAAAAACTAATTGAGCCAAGCTGGACCGCGGGAAAAGTTATATGGGACGACCTTGACCCCACAGTATGGGTAGAAGAAGACGAAAACGGGGTTGAAAAAAGATACATGATGTGGGGCAACTCCAATTTGTATCTTGTGGAATTAAATGAGGACATGATTTCCATCACCGACAAAAACGGTGACGGTATAATCAACGGCGCGGATATTACTGAGCTTACCATTGAAGGGATACCTTCTAATTCCAAATACACCGAAGCCCCGTGGATTTATAAGCGGGACGGCAAATTTTATTTGTTCTTCGCGTCAAATTATTATGAAGAACTAAGCTACGCCACGGCGGATAATATCTACGGCCCCTACAAATACGAAGGCATTGTAATGGGGGTGGGGGCTTCCAGCAGCACCAACCACCCCTCGGTTATAGATTTTAAGGGAAAGACCTATTTAATCTACCACACAGGGGCATTGGCCGGGGGCCACGGGAACGCAAGAAGTGTATGTATTGACGAACTGCGCTTTGACGAAAACGGAAAAGTAATCAGGCTTTCCGAAAGCTCAATAGGATTAGACGGCACCGCTTACCATATCGCAAAAGCGTCAGATCAAAGCCAAAGGATTTATTTTGGCCACTTTGAAAACACCCTAAAGGCAAATGAATACCCAATGGGGGCGATGGTTTTCGCGGGGCCCCAGACAGCTTACAAGGAAGATTACAGGTGGGAAATAGTCGAGGGGAAATATAAATTAAATGACGGGAAAGAATACGTTTCAATCCAGGCGGTTCACAAAATGGGCTATTTCATTACAAACTACAATAACCATGTAAAACTCCTTCATGACGACGACGCCTCAACCGCCACCGCCCAAAAACAGACCTTTATAAAACACACATATGAGGACGGGTCAATGGCTTTTGAAAGCGTGTATTCACCGGGGAAATACTTAACCATTGTTGACGGGAAAATCGAACTTACCAGTTTTTCTGAGGAAAACTCTAAATTTGTGTTAATTGAACAGGTAAGGTTCAGCCCTTATGTTGAAGTAACGGAAGAAGGTTTCAGGGTTTACGGCGCTTTTAAACCCGAAGGCAAATACGCCCTCTTTGAAGTTAGGGACAAGGACGGAAACGTGGAATATATCGGCGTGATTAAAAGCAGCGCAGATGGTGAAATAAACTACACTTATGCGCCAAAACAACAAGGAGAATATTTAATCAGGGTCGGAAACTATAAATTCAAAGTAATATGGGGTGAAGAAAAATGAAAAGAATAATTTCCCTTGCATTATCGCTTTTGATTTTAATATTGCTTCCCCAATGGGCCTTTGCCGACGGGGAAAGGGCGGTTTACTATTTTGAAAACAACCTAAAAAATGAAATAACCCAGACTGAGGATTTGCAGGTTTTATCAAACGCGTTAACTTCCACAACAAATACCGCGAAATTTGTTGAAAACGGCTTTGAAGGCTATTCTTTAAACTTTGATAAAACCTACGGCATAAAATTAGGAAGCGTGGGAAGGACTTTTTCCCTTTCCGCCATGGTAAAAATGAGTTCAACCAACGATGTAAACGCAATATTTTTTAAGAATATGGGCAGCATGTCCAACGAAAAATGGGTGGGGGTTATTACAAACAACCAAGGCCTCCCCACCGTATGGACCCATGACGGCTCAGGATACCGCTGGAGCAAGGTTATAAACGGGACCCAAAGCATATTAAACAATTGGGTATATATTGTGTATACCGAAAATAACGGTTTTGCGTCCCTGTATGTAAACGGGGCTTTAATCGGCTCATCTTATGTGGTAACTGCGGACACGGCGGATATTTATCTTGGGGCAACTTTTTGGTCCGCTGACGCGATAACTGCCCAGATTGACAATTTGGCCATTTACGACAGGGTGTTGAGCCAATCGGAAGTTTCAAGCCAGTTTACCCAATTAGCGCAAAAAATGCTTGGCTTTTTGCATGTGCCAAAACTTGCGGTATCAAACATATCCCTTCCCCAGTCCATTGGAAACTTGCCCCTTATATGGCAGTCCAGCGATGAGGGGGTAATCACCAAAAACGGCGTGGTTACAAGGCCAAACGACGAGGATAAAATTGTAACCCTGACCGCCACAATTTCAGGCACCGGCATTTCAAAGGAATTCACGGTAAAAGTGCTCTCCACCAAAAAGGGGGAAGGAAACGATGAAATAATATTGCAGTACCTCTTTACCGAAGAAGACGGGGACGTAATCTTTGACCATTCGGGAAACGGAAACCATGGTACAGGGTATAACGGGATTACCACCGATGAAAACGGCGGGTATTTTGACGGGGTTGACGACTATGTGCAAATGCCCAACGGGATTGTAAGCGGCCGCGACAACATCACCATAGCGATTAGGGTAAAACCCCAGATTTTAAAGACCCACCAGTTTACATACTGCATAGGGAACTCCTCCACAAGCGGGTATATGTTTTTAAACACCAGCAGGCCCGACACCAATACAGTGCGCTTTGCAATCACAAGGACTACCTATTCATCAGAAGTGGACATTGCCTCCGTTCCCGGCGTGAGGGAAAATGAAGACGCAAGCATTGTTGTGGTTTTAAAAGACGGGCACGGCTACCTGTACTATAACGGCATTTTAGCCATGGATAAGTATTTAGGCATAAAACCCTCCGATTTAGGATACACCACATTTAATACTTTAGCAAAATCCCCCTATTCGGGCGACGCGTATTATAAGGGTTATATAAAAGAGTTTACCATTTACAGCTATGCCATGGAAAAGGAGGAAGTAAGCGAAAAATACAAAAAAGATGAAGATGTGGAATATGTAATTGAAAACCCCGTAAAGAGCATATCCTTTGACAGGGTTAGCTTTGAGCGCGGCGTTAAGGCGTCAGCGGGCGTAGAACTTCTAAAGGACTGCTTTGTGACATTGGCTATATATGACGGAAACGATGAATTAATAAATCAGACCACCAATTATTTTGACGCGGGAACCCACACTATCGAGGCGCCCTTTACAAAGACGGTTAAGGATTACAGGGCAGTGCTTTTTGCCTATGACGAGGACGGAATGGTAAACAATATCTACCAAATAGCAAAGGAAGGCATATTTATCTCCCATACCATTGAAGATGGAAAAATTTTAATTACTATCATAAACGACAAGGATGAGGTTATAAGCGGGCAGATTATCATTGCTTCCTATAATGAGGACGGCTCATTGAACAAAGTGCAAATAAAAGACGCGCAAGTGGAAGCTAGTTCCACCGCGGATTTGGAATTTAGCTACACAGAAAACTTAAGGACAAAGGTTTTTTTCTGGAACAGCTTAAATAACATGGTGCCACTGGCAGTAATTGAATAAAAATGTGCCGCTTCCCGCGGCACATTTTAGCTTAATAGAAAGGACTGAAATTATGCCATATTTATTTGTTCACTTTAAGGAAAAACGCACCCCCGACGGGGAACAGGTGTATTTTGCCTTATCCCGGGACGGCTTTATTTGGGAAACGGTAAACGGGGGAAATCCCGTTTTATACAGCACAAAAGGGGACGAGGGGGTCCGCGACCACACAATAGTAAGGACACATGAGGGAAAGTTTTTCATCATTTCAACGGATTTGTCGCTTTCTTTGCATTTTCGCGGAAAATACAAAGGCACATGGGACACAATCGGCAGGTTCGGAAGCAAATATTTATCCCTGTGGGAGTCGCCCGACCTTGTAAACTGGTCGGAACAAAGGCTAATCAAACTTGGGGACGAGCATTTTGGAAACCTTTGGGCCCCCGACGTGGTGTACGACAAAAGCGACGGCACATACGTCCTTCACTGGTCCAGCGCCCACTCGTGGAACAATTTTGGCCACAAGGGCATATATTTTTCAAAAACCCGGGATTTTGTAAACTTTACATACCCAAAGCTTTTATATCAGAAAGAGGACAGCGGGGTAATAGATTCTGCCATTTATGAGGTGGAGGGCACCTTTTACATGTTTGTAAAAAGCGAGGCTAATCCTGCCACAATCATTCTTTTAAAATCAGGTAAAATTGACGGGGAATATGAGAGGGTTTATGAATTTGACGAGGAAATGAAAAAACTAGAACAGGGTATGTATGAAGCCCCCACCGCTTTTAGGTTAAAAGACGGGAAATGGTGCTTAATGCTTGACTACTACGGGGTGCCCGGGGAAGGGCAGGGCTATGTCCCCTTTGTAAGCGAGGATATTAAAAGCGGGGTATTTACCCGCTCTGACGAAAAATTCTCCTTCCCCTACGGGTTTAAACACGGCACGGTTTTAGAAATCACAAATGAGGAATACGAAAGAATACTTGCCAAATGGGGGCATTAAAAAGGGAAAGGCTGCGCCTTTCCTTTTTTAGTCCACGGATTTAATATAATATAATTCCAAATCGCTTTTTGGGCAGACTTCCAAGTAGCAGTCGTCTTTTAAGCTTGATATTGCCAAAATTGTGCGCCCGCAAAACAGGCGGGTGTCCACTTGTTTTGGAGGCCCGAAATAATAATCGTCGCAAATTAGCTTACCGTCTGAATAAATCTGCAAAACGTCCCCCACATAGGAAATTTCAATTAACCCCTCACCTTCGGCAAAAATTTCCCAATAGCGGATTTTCCGCCCGCCCCCCATCTTTAGCTCATAATCATAGGGGAAATTAAAAGTTTCATCTAAAATTTCCTTATAACTTACCTTCACCTTCTGGGGCTTTTTTTCGCATTCAATAAACAAAAACCCCTCATCCCACTCATAATAGCCCTTCCCCGGCGTGGAAAGCTCAATTTTTCCGTCATTATATATTAAATCACAATTGTCCCCAAGATAAACCTTTCCCTCAAACTGATACAAATACTTTGCTTTCTCAAAATCCAAAACCACGATTTTTATGTCGTTGTATTCAATAAAATCCCCCGAATAAACTTTTTCATCAATTTTAAACCGGGGCTTTATATTTGGGATTTTCGCGAAAAAGTAAGTTTTGCCCTGCCTGCATACAGGCTGGGCGGTAGCATAGGTAAGAATACTATCCCCCAGTTTCATGTTAAAGGGCATAAAAAAGGCAATATCCCCCACAACATCAATTGGCGGGAAAGTAACCCCGTGGGCCTCAAATTCCACGTTGTAAACATCATCTAATCCGCAAAGCCTTTGATGGTGGTTTACAAATATAAAGCCCCTATGCCCGTCCGAGCGCATGGCGTAGCGTAAGGTGGTGGTGTCGTCAATTTTTACTTCTTTATCCGAAAGCGTGGTTGTCATGGGGGCAAAATCTTCTTGGAAATTTGATAAAAACAAATGTAAAAGTTTTAAAAGCCTGTAATGTTCCCTAATTTGACCGTATTCCCCTATGGGCGCTTGAAAATCGTAGGATAAAATGGCGTAATCGTTTGGGTAATTTGTGGCGCGGCTTTCGTTAAAGGTGGAAAGTTTTCCGGTTTTGTGCGTCCCGCCGTGGTACATATAATACCCCGGAAGGTTATTCTGGCAGGCAATTTTAACTAATGACAGGGCATACACGTCCATGGGGGAAATTATGGGCCGTCTGTGGTGGGTCACCTGAATACCGCCCCCAAGCTCACAGGTGGCAAAGGGGTATAGGTGATAGGGCAGTTCTTCTTCTGGGTTTACCGCAATGGGGATTAAATCCGCGCCTATCGCGCTGTCGTTTCTGATTTTTGTAAAGAAAAAGTGTTTTGACGGGGGCAGCGGTTTTGTGTGCCCCGTCCAGGGCGCCTCAGGGTAGCCCCCGAAAAGGGGAATTACCTCATCTTCGGGGATTTTTGCCCCGCTTGCGCTGTTCCAGCCCGTTACGGTATAGTATGGCACAATAAAGCCCACATCAATTGCGATTTCCTTTAGCTTTTTAAGATGTTCACGGTTATTTACAAGCTCATTGTCAAGCTGGATACCGATTATGTTCCCGCCGTCTTTGTATAGTAAACCTTCTATTTGCTCAAAAATTTTACCATACCAAATCCTGATCTTTTCCAAATACCCCTCATTGTTGTCCCTAAGTTTAAACCCTTTTTTCAAAAGCCAGTCAGGGAACCCCCCGTTTCTGCACTCGGCGTGAACCCAGCCCCCAATCCGCAAAATTACATACAATCCGTGTTTTTGGCAAAGCTTCACAAATTTTCTGACGTCTAAATCCCCGCAAAAGTCAAACTCACCTTCAATTTCCTCATGGTATATCCAAAAAAGGTAGCTGGATACGGTATTTATACCCCCCGCCTTAATCTTTGCAAGCTCAATGTCCCAATCTAGGTTATTGTACCTTGCGAAGTGAAACTCCCCCATAATGGGAATGAAGGGCTTTCCGTCTTTTATAAAATAGCGGGAGTTTAAGGTTAAATACTCATTTTCGCTTTTTTTATACCCCAAATTCAAATGGTTTTCATATATCCTTTCATCCTCATATGGCAAAAAGCCGTATTTCATATAAATTCCCCCTAAAATATTTTTATTTATTATACCAAAGAAAAAAATGCCAGTCAAAGAAGAAAAAAGCAGCGAAAGCGGCTTTTTTTACTCTTCTTTAATCAACACATTCGCAAAAACCAGCGCGAGCATTAAAAATATTGCGCCCCAAATGGAAGCCATGCCGTAGAGTTTTCCAAAGTGGTGGGAAATTGCGCCGCAAAGGGTGGGCATTAAAATCCCCCCGAGGCTTCCGGTTACCAAAATTGTGCCCATGGCCATTTTGTAGCTTTTTAAGGTTTTTCCCACGCTTGCGATTGTGGTGGGGTAAATCCCCGACATAAAAAGGCCCAAAAACGCGATTGATAAGGTGATAATGGTTTTATTTTCACTCATTAAAAGCACAATGTAAAAAACACAAGAGCCAAGGCTTGTGATTAAAAGGATTGCCTTTTTGGAAAACCTGCCCGCAAGGTAAGCGCAAATAAGCCTTCCTATAAGCATTACCGCCCAAAGAAGGGAAGAAAGGCCCTGGGCGTATGACTGGCTTAATATATTAGTATCCACAAAATATTTCACAATCCAGCCCGTGATTGCGCTTTCCGCGCACAAATAAAAAAACAATATAAAGGAACTAATCCAAAACTTTTTAAATTTTAAAAAATCATAGGATAAATCCTTCGTGCCCTCATCTTCCCGCTTGTCTGAAAGCTTCATTTTGGAAAAAAACAATATTGCCAAAAGCACTAAAAATATAATCACAAAGCCTGCCTGCTTCCAGCCTGTATCCCCAAAAACCCTTATGCAGGCCATTGCCAAAATGGGGGCTAAAAGGGCGCCCACCGCAAAGCTTGAGTGCAGGAAATTTAGGGCTGAGGCGTTTTGGTGGGTTATGTCGTTTACCACATAGTTATTAAAGTTTGAACAGCTCCCGCGGCTTATTCCTGTAAATAAAAAGGCAATGATTAATAAAAGCGGGTTTTTGGTTGTAATCATAATTAAAAAAGCAAAAATCACAAAGGTGCATAAAAATATTATGGATTTTTTCCTTCCCATAAAAACAGGTAAAATTCCTGCCACAAAGCTTGCGATAAGGCTTCCCGCCTGATGGGCCGAAAGCAGCGCGCCGCATATTGCGTCGTTTAAGCTGTACTGGGAAGATATCAAAGGCAGAATTGAGCCAAAAATCATGCTGTAGACCCCGTTTACCACAAAAACGAAGTAGCAGCAAAAAAGTATGTACTTTTCGTCTTTTGTAAGCCTTGTAAAAAAGTTGTCCATTGTACTTCCTCCGATAAAATCTTACAAAAGTGCATTATATCACAAAAAAATAAAAAAGTAAAAACGTGAAAATCACGTTTTTACCGCAGGAATTCTATCCAATGACAAAAAGGAGTCCAAAAGCAAATCCGCGGCGTAAAAATCAAGAACGTCAAGCTCCTTTATCGACCTTGCCACCGCGCCGGCGGCAAGAGGGTACAAGCGGGCTTCTTTATAAACTTTTGCCAGGCTTATTAAAACGTATTTGCTTTCAATATAGTTATAAACATATAACACTTTTTCAAAAAGGTCAAACTCGCAGACTTTAAGCAAACACAAAAGGTATTTTGAAAACAAATTCAATAAAATCTTGGGGTTTTCTTTTTCTATAAAGTTTTCGTTACTACCTGATACTACCGCCAAAACCTGCCTTAATAAAAGCGTTTCCTCTTTTTTTAAATAAGGCGAGATTTTTTCAATTGTCCCTGCTAATGAGTTAAAATTATCCTGATTTAAGATTAAACCGGCCAAAAACAAAAGGGAGCATGCCTCGCCTTTGGCGTTTTGAAAAACTTTCGGCCCGGTATTGCAGGATATCGCGTTTTCAAGATATGCCTTTGCGTTATTGAAATCCTTTTTATAAAAACAGTATTTACCCAACAAAAAGAAATAGTCAAGCTGGATAGAGCCTTCATATTTTATTAAATCAATGTGCTTTTTAGAAAGCCCAAGCCTTTGGATTGACAAAAACAAATCCGAAACCATAATCCTGTTTGGCACATGGCTTAAATCAGAAAAAAATGAGGTAATCTTTTTTTCAATTTCATCATCGGCTAGTTTTTGCTTGTCAAAAATATTTACAATGGAGTATAAAACGCTGTATAAGGAATTGTTCGCCGCGAGGGCCTTGTTATAGCATAAAAGCGCCCGGTTATAGTCAAAAAGCTTTTCATAAATCTGACCCATGGAAATATAGGGCCTGTATGTCCCGCAGCCGTCGGTAAATTTTAAGGCGGGGTGCGGATCCCCAAGCTTTAGCGCCGCTTCAAAGGCGTCAAGGGCCAGAGTGTAGCGGTGGTATTCCATATAAATTAAGCCCTTTAAATATAAAAGGTCGGTGCATTTTGGAAAAACCTCAAGCCCCTCGTCGCAGGCTTTTACCGCTAAATCAAACATTTTCAAGGTGTAATAGCACATGGCCCTTCTAAAGAGTAAATGGGGCGCGAAGGCCTCGGTTTTGCTGTAGTGATTTTTGGATTTATTATAACACTCAAGGGCTTTTTCATATTGGGCAAGCGCCATGTATTCGTTCCCCAAATTGAACAGCTTAAACGGGTTGTCAGGCTCTTTTTCAAGTTCTTTTAACAAAATTGGAAGGTTGCGGGCCCTTTTTCCCTTTTTCTTTACCACTTCGTCCAAATACCCGTAGTGTTTGAGCCTTACGTTTAAAATGGTGAATTTATCTTCAATGGGTTTTCCGTCAACCCTTGCGATTTGCTCGTGAATATCCCCCGTAAATTTATATAGCCCGCAGTTTCTCACAAGCCTTAAAGCGTTGTGAAGGGTATATTCCCCCGAATCTTTTTCCCCCACAAAATTGTAAACCTTAAAATGGGCCCCGTCATATTTTGTGCTTTTTGTAAATTCCACAAGGGTTTTTAAATCCTCCAAAAAAAGTTCCTCGTCCGCGTCTAAAAGAAGCAGCCACTCATATGTTGCCTTGCTAATGGCAAAATTGCGGGCGTTTGCAAAGGAATTGTCCCACTGGTAGTCAAAAACTATTGCCCCGAAGGATTTGGCAATATCCTTTGTGGAATCACCCGAGCCCGTGTCCACTATAATTATTTCATTTACAATGCCTGCCGCGCTTTTTATGCAATTTGCAAGCAGGTCTTCCTCATCTTTTACAATCATGCATAAGCTAATGCCCTCTTTGATAAAAATCACCTTCCTTAAAATAAAGCTATTTCATTATATGCGCAAAAAATTTTTTTGATAAAAAAAGCGCCGCCTGCTGGCTTTGCAAGCGGCGGAAAGAAGAAATTACGCCTGACCCTGGAAGTAGGCAGAAACTGTTGAACCTGCGCCTGCGTCATAGGAAAGCCTGATATAGTGGGCAAAGTTTCCAACAGTGATATATTCTGCTTCGTTTCCGTCAACTACAACATCGGTGAAGAATGGGTCGTCAATATAATTAGCACCAGCCGTCGGGCTGATTTGCAACGAAACGGTAATCGGGGTTGCGGTTTCGTTGTATAAAAAGATGGATGCAACTTTTAAGGTGGATATGTCTGTGTCGTCAAACAGTGTTCCTGTTCCTGATATTGCCTGGCTTGATACGGTTAATGAGGTAAAGCTGGAGGCTCCGATTGTAACTGTGCCTTCAACGGTCAAGCTAGCGTTACCAATGGTAAC